>Ga0100391_1003863_pt1 | contig 14843 bp, 16 predicted proteins | sample CryGeymeta201515_FD_81541 | JGI IMG/M metagenome (GOLD analysis project Ga0100391, IMG submission 81541) | Groundwater microbial communities from Crystal Geyser aquifers in Utah, USA - Crystal Geyser metaG 2015-15 | ecosystem: Environmental > Aquatic > Deep subsurface > Groundwater | place: USA...
CCGGGATCGAGCACAGGCGCGGTGGTCTCATCGGCGAACAAGCGCTCGGATCGTCGCAATCGCTCGAGGATATGGTCCCGCAAAGGCCGAAGATACCAGGCCGCTCGTCCGACCCAGTCAGCAAGGGTAGAGCGATCAAGCTGGATACCCTGCCGGGCATAGATCTGCGCCTGCCGGTAGAGCGGCAGGTGATCGGCATACTTGGACACCAGCACCTGCGCGATCAGCGCCTCGGTGGGGATGCCACCTTCGACGATCCGGGATGGGGCCGGGGCCTGAACAACCGCGTTCTCGCATGAACGGCAGCCATAGCGCGGACGGCGGGTGACCAGCACGCGGAAGGTGGTCGGGACAACATCGAGGCGCTCGGCCACAACATCAACAGCGCAAGGTGGGCTCGGGACACCGCTTACACAAAAACGGCTTCAGCCCCTCGCCATGATCCTACCGGCGTCAGCCGGTCAGTCATTCAGCCTGTCCTAGAGGCGGGGAAACATGTCCTCCGCCTTCACACGGGTGGGGTCACAGGTTCAATCCAAGTCGCGACCACCATCTTTTCAATGACTTGGAAGAGATGGTGCCGGTTCTTATGAAAAAATTATGAAAAACGCGTCGTGGGATGCTCGCTGAAGTATGCCCCAACCCGACGGTCGTCACCCCTCTGCTTGTTCGATAGCCAGGCCGATTCTAGTCCTGAGGTCAGATCCGACACGCTTATAGCCGAGCAGGCGTGCCGCTGCCCGGATCAGTTCTTCAGGTTCGGCCCCTGCGTTATCGACTTCCGCAATCTCTAATGCTGCTCGAATTTCGAGAATGGAGATCGAAGACGCCTTGAGGGTCGCTCCAGTTTCGTTAGATCGATCACGAACTGAAGGGGCGTCCATCTGTTCGTTTGTCAGATAGAAGCCGTCGTCGCTCGCTATCACTCCACGATTTACCAGCGACCCGAGAGCTCGCGTCGTCACGTTCAGGATGCGATTGCCAGCGCGTTCGCGCCCATCCGTTTCGCGTCCAGACATAGTTCGCGCGCCCTGGCGAGCGAGATCCCATCTCGGGCGTACTTGCCCAGATGGACGGTCTCGCGGCTGCCATTCAGCCGGTAGTCGAGCCTGAACGAGATGCAGCCTGTGGGTGCGACGCGCACATACATGCCGTCACGATCAGTCACCTTGGACATTTTGGCTTTTGGTTTTAAGCACTTGAGTGCCGCATCCGTAAACATTTCGGGCCTTCTCGCACAAAAAGACCGCCACGCGGTTTTTGGAGGCTTTCGACGACCTTTTCCATTTATGTTCAGCGTGTTAGGCTGAAAAAAGTACCGTCAAGAGCCTCTTTCGCTCTGACGGTACTTTCGATTTTCAGGATGATCAACGGGGGCGCGGTCCGTCAGCGGGCACGACACACGCGTTCCATGCCCACCGATAGCTCTCGATAGGTCTAGGCTGAATTAATTTTGTTTTTCAGGTAGGTATGTCGTATTCTAGCGTAGTTTCGGATACCCTCGGATGGGCAAAAATTATTCCCACTCGATCATTCCAATTCCACTTAAGCATCTGATTTTAAAGCACTATCATCGATCTCTGGAGCAAGGGGCGGGCGTCAGGCCCGTCAATTCCCTAGGGTGTTGTTTTCGTTGATATAATCCGACGGAAATTTTTTTCGACGCTCTGCCATCTATCGGCACCTTTCGGCCCCACAACCGGCATTTCTGCAGGTCGGTCACAACCGTTAGCTCGCAGAAAAAGTACCGTCACGTCAGCCCTAGAGGGTCCCTATGCATTCGAAAGGGCCAGCAATTCAACGATCAATTCAATGCAACCCGCTTTAGCAAGGAAACCTCCGGTCGCCCTCTAGTGAACAGCTCATGCTTACGCCGCACCTACGGCAGAGGCAGCCCTGATCTTCTCCATTCAGCACTATGCCGCCTCGACAACTCAGCGCTTGCGCTCAACAATAAATCGTTCTATCTGGATATATGGATAATTTAGCTGCTCTTGAAGCGTTGGGCTCCCTGTCGCAGGCATCGCGCCTCGATGCCTTCAAGCTTTTGGTTCGCCACGCGCCCGATGGCTTGCCGGCCGGCGAAGTCGCTAGGATGCTCGAAGTTCCGCAGAACACCATGTCCGCGCACCTCGGCATCTTGCAACGTGCCGGACTGGTAAAGGCTCACCGGCATGGCCGCAGCATCGTCTATCGCGCCGACCTCGATGCCCTGCGTGGCTTGATGCTGTTCCTGGTGAAGGACTGTTGCGGTGCCAGCGCAGAGCTCGCCCGGCCACTCGTCGCCGAACTCTCGCTCTGCTGCTGAAGGCCGGCTCGTCATGACAACCCAAGTGCCCGAGCGCCTGTCCTTTCTCGACCGTTATCTCACGGTGTGGATCTTCGCGGCCATGGCCGTAGGTGTGCTGATCGGCACCCTGTTCCCCGGCGCCCCGGGGTGGCTCGACAGCCTGTCAGTCGGCACAACCAACATCCCGATCGCCATTGGGCTGATCGCCATGATGTACCCACCGCTGGCCCGGGTTCGCTATGATGAACTCCCGCGCGTATTCGACGACAAGCGGGTGTTGGCGCTCTCGCTGGTCCAGAACTGGGTGATTGGCCCGGTTTTGATGTTCGCACTCGCGGTCATCTTCTTGCGCGACTATCCGGAATATATGACCGGGCTGATCCTGATCGGTCTCGCCCGCTGCATCGCCATGGTGCTGATCTGGAACCAACTGGCCCGCGGCGACAACCAGTATGTGGCAGGGCTTATGGCGTTCAATTCGATCTTCCAGATCCTGTTCTTCAGCGTCTATGCGTGGTTCTTCCTCACCATCCTGCCGCCGCTTTTCGGACTGCAAGGCAGCGTGATCGACATCGGCCTGTGGGAAGTGGCCCAGGCGGTGCTGATCTATCTCGGCATCCCCTTCCTCGCCGGCTGGCTCACCCGGTGCCAACTCACCGCAAAATATGGCATAGACTGGTACGAAAAGGTCTTTCTGCCCCGCATCGGCCCGCTCGCGCTCTATGCGCTGCTGTTCACGATCGTCGCCATGTTCACGCTGAAAGGTGGCGATCTCGTCAGCCTGCCGATGGATGCGCTGCGCATCGCCATACCGCTGACGCTCTATTTTCTGATCCAGTTCAGCGTCAGCTTCTTCCTCGGCAAGCTGATCGCGCGCGACTATCCACGCACGACCGCCATCGCCTTCACCGCAGCAGGCAACAATTTCGAGCTCGCCATTGCGGTCGCCATCGCCACCTTCGGCCTCGCCTCGCCTGTCGCCTTTGCCGCCGTGATCGGCCCATTGGTCGAAGTGCCGGTGCTCATCCTGCTGGTGCAACTCGCCTTGCGCTGGCGTGGCCAGTTTTTACCCGAACGAAAGACTGCCCCATGACCATGCGCATCCTGTTCCTGTGTGTTGCCAATTCGGCTCGCAGCCAAATGGCCGAAGGCCTCGCCCGCAGCCTTTTCGGTGATGCCGCTACCGTGATAAGCGCCGGCTCAGCCCCCTCGCGCGTCAACCCCCACGCCATTGCCGCCATGGCCGAGAAGGACATCGACATCAGCGGCCATGTGTCAAAGTCCGTCGCCGAAATAGAACCGACTTCGATTGATCTGGTCATCACGCTTTGTGCCGAGGAAGTGTGCCCGGTACTGCCCGGCCGGGTCAAACGGCTGCACTGGCCGATCGCCGATCCGGCCTCAGACGATCCGGCGCTGAGCGAAGACGAGATGCGTGCCCGCTTCCGCACAGCACGCGACCAGATCACGGCGCGACTGGACGTGCTACGTGGCCTGCTCGCGCTGCCGGCAGGGCCGGTTGGCACGGAGTTTCATGCCAGCATCCGGGTCGCCGATCTCGCCGCCAGCGCACGCTTCTACGCTTGGCTGCTGGGCACCTGGCCGAAGGAATGGACGCACCGCTATGCCACCTTCCTGCGACCCGATCTTGCCCTCAACTTCGTCCTGCTGGTGTCCGACGGCAAAACGCTGAACCACGACACGCTCTATCACCTCGGACTGGCCGTCGCCGACAAGGCCGCTGTTGTCGAAAGCTACCATCGCGCGCTCGCTTTCGGTGCCACGATCGAAAAGCCGCCACGCACGACGTGGAAAGGCACACCACTGCACGAACTCTGGTTACGTGACCCGGACAGCAACCTCATCGAAATCTATGCCCGGCTGACCGACGCCGAAATGGCCACCAAACCCGCCGACGAACTGCCTGACTATCTGGTTCCCGGTACGGAGCCTGCCCAGTGACCAGCCGCCTGCGCACTCTACCTTACCCGGATCATATGCCGGCGCTCGATCCGCGTTTCATCATCCAACGCCCTGCGGAAGGTCTGGGCGCAACCGAACGGCCACCGCGCATCCTGCTGCTCTATGGCTCGCTCAGGCAGCGCTCTTTCTCCCGGCTGGCCGTCGAGGAGGCCGCTAGGTTGCTGCAGATGTTCGGCGCTGAAACTCGGATCTTCGATCCGTCCGACCTGCCTCTTCCCGACCAGGTTGCCGGCGACAATCACCCTGCCGTCGCCGAGCTGCGCGAACATGCCCTGTGGTCGGAAGGCCAGGTGTGGTGCAGCCCAGAACGCCATGGCCAGATCACTGGCATCATGAAGACCCAGATTGACCATCTGCCGCTGGAAATGAAGGGCCTGCGGCCAACGCAGGGGCGCACGCTGGCGGTGATGCAGGTGTCGGGCGGCTCGCAGTCGTTCAATGCTGTCAACACGCTTCGGCTGCTGGGGCGCTGGATGCGGATGTTCACCATTCCCAACCAGTCAAGCGTCGCCATGGCCTACAAGGAGTTCGACGAGGCCGGGCGGATGCGCCCCTCTGCCTATTATGACCGCATCGTCGACGTGATGGAGGAACTGGTGCGCTTCACCATCCTGCTGCGCCCCCATGCTGAGCAACTCGTCGACCGCTATTCCGAGCGCAAGGACAAGGGCATCATCACGCCCGCCGACAGCCATATCAGTGCCGCCCTATCGCGTACTGGCTGAGGTATTTGCCTGCTGGCGATCGGGCACCGGAACATCAGCCACACAAAACCCAATTTACCGCCCGAAAAGGTTTGCCAAATGCTCGAATACCGTGTCACCGCCCGCCGGATCGACAGCCATGGGTCCGAGGCGACAGCCAAGGAGGCACGGATCGTGCTCGACACCGACATGGCGGGACGCGCCGATGCCTTCAATCCGGCCGAGATGCTGCTGGCCAGTCTGGCTGCCTGCATTCTGAAGGGAACCGAGCGCGTCATGCCGATGCTGCAATTCGACCTGCGTGGCATCGAGGTCAGCCTGCACGGCGTGCGGCAGGACAGCCCGCCGAAGATGGTGCGGATCGATTATGAAATCGTGGTCGACACCGACGAGACCGATGCCCGGCTCGCGCTGCTGCACCACAACCTGCAAAAGTTCGGCACCATTATGAACACGCTGGCGGAGGCGACCGACCTTGCCGGCACAATCCGCCGCAAGGACGCCTGACATGCCCGACGCTCACGACCACTCGCCGCCGGCCGATCTGGGGCCGGCGTTCCGCTGGGCGGTGGGCCTCAATGTCTCCTACGTGTTCGTCGAAGCCTTTGCAGGCTTCACCACAGGATCGCTGGCGTTGCTGGCGGATGCCGCGCACAATCTCACCGATGTGGCAGGACTGCTGATCGCCTGGGGGGCGGCGGTGCTGGCCAAGCGTGTCGGAACCGCGAGCTATACCTTCGGCTATGGCCGCGCGACCATATTGGCCGCGATGCTCAACGCAATCGCCATTCTGATTGGTGTCGTTGTGGTGGTCTGGGAGGCGGCGCATCGGTTCAAGACGGTGGTCGAGGTGCCCGGCCTCATGATCCTGATCGTGGCGCTGATCGGCATCGCCGTGAACACAGGCTCGGCGCTCCTGTTCCTCAAGTCACGCAAGGGCGATCTGAACGCAAACGGCGCGTTCCTGCACATGGCGGCCGATGCCGCCGTCTCTGGCGCAGTGGTGCTGGCGGCCGCCGGGATCATGCTGACCGGCTGGCAATGGCTCGATCCGGCTGTGGCGATCGCGGTCAGCGTTTTGATCGCCTTCACCGCATGGGGATTATTGCGGGATTCGCTTCGGCTGGGCCTCGACGGCGTGCCGGACGGCATCGACAGGAATGCGGTCGCGACCTGGATCGGCGATCAACCGGGGGTCAGCAACGTGCACGACCTGCACATCTGGGCCCTGTCGACTACGCGCACGGCGTTGGCCGCGCATGTTGTCTGGAACGGCGCCGATGCCGATGCCTTTATCGATCAGGTCACAGACGAACTGGAGCATGACTTCGGCATCGGCCACGTCACGCTGCAACTGGAATCCATGCCCTGCGAACGCGCTGGAACCTGCCTCGCAAGCTGATGACAACCCGCCGATCCCGAAAGGATACTCCAATGACGCCCTTGTCTGAACCCGAAATCCAGGCGCTGTCCGAAGCGCTGGACGACGAATACAAATCCTATGCCACCTATGCGCAGGTGATCGCAGACTTCGGTCCTGAGCGGCCCTTCGTAAATATAGTCGAGGCCGAGGCGCGGCACTTCTCGGCCTTACTGGCGCTGTTCGACACTTACGGGATCACAACGCCCACGGACCGCTGGCGCGGTCATGCGCCGCGTTTTGCCGGCCTGCACGCCGCCTGCGTGGCAGCCGTGCAGGGCGAAATCGACAATGTGGCGATCTATGACCGGGTGCTGAAAAGCACCACGCGTCCCGATATCCTGCGTGTTTACAGCGCCTTGCGTGAGGCCTCGCTGGAGAGGCACCTGCCAGCATTTCGACGCTGCGCCGAACGGCGTGGACGGTGATGCGCGCGGTCACTCTCCACCCTGAAACCCATCTCGTGTTCCGCATTGGCTGGCTGCGGGCCGCTGTGCTGGGAGCCAATGACGGCATCGTGCCCACCGCGAGCCTCATCGCCGGCGTCGCGGCAGCTTCGGCTGCGACGTCCGAAGTGCTGGTGGCGGGGATCGCCGGACTGGTCGCTGGTGCCATGTCGATGGCGGCGGGCGAATACGTCTCGGTCAGTTCGCAGGCTGACACCGAAAACGCCGACCTTGAGCGGGAGCGCGCGGAACAGACCAGTCAGCCCGCGTTCGAACTCGATGAACTGACGCAGATCTACGTCTCCCGCGGCGTCGAGCCGGACCTCGCCCGTCAGGTCGCGGCCCAGATGATGGCCAAGGATGCGCTTGCCACCCATCTGCGGGACGAGTTGGGTATCTCGGACGTGACGACCGCGCGTCCCATCCAGGCAGCGCTGACCTCGGCGCTGACCTTCTCGATCGGTGCGGCGATGCCATTGGCGATGGTCGTGGTATCGCCCGCCGATCTGCTGGTCTGGACGGTCACCAGCGCCTCGCTGTTGTTCCTGGCCTTGCTGGGCGGCACCGGGGCCTATGCCGGAGGAGCTGTGGTCTGGCGCGCCACCTTGCGTGTCACATTCTGGGGGGCGCTCGCCATGGCGCTGACCGCCGGGATCGGGGCGCTGGTGGGAACAGCGGTATGACAGACGCTTGACCTGGATCAGTATCAAACCGGTGCGTCCAGGATAAAGGACGCAGCAACTCCATTTTTCAGTCCAAAAAGGAAACTCATCATGGGACTTCATATCGGCGATACCGCCCCCGATTTTACCGCTGATACTTCAACAGGATCAATTCGCTTTCACGACTGGATCGACGGCTCGTGGGTGTTCTTCTTCAGCCACCCCGGCGATTTCACCCCCGTCTGCACGACTGAAATCGGACGGACGGCCCAACTGGGCGCGGAGTTTGAGATGCGGAATGTCAAACCGCTTGGCCTGTCGACGGATGGCGTCGCAGAGCATCTCCTGTGGATCAAGGACGTCAACGAGACGCAGCACACCATCGTGACCTTCCCCATCGTGGCCGATCCCGACAGCAGGATCGCAAAGTTGTACGACATGATCCACGATCAGCAGAGCAGCACGCAGGCCGTGCGATCTGTGTTCATCATCGACCCTGACAAGAAAATCCGCCTGACGCTGACCTACCCGATGAACGTCGGCCGGAATTTCGATGAGATCCTGCGCGTGATCGACGCGCTGCAACTGGGTGATGCCAAACACATTGCCACCCCGGCGGATTGGCAGCCCGGCGGCGAGGTGATCATTCCGCCCTCAATCGATGCCGCCCAGGCAAAAGCCCTCTTCCCGCAAGGGTGGACCGAAATCCGCCCCTATCTGCGGCTGACAAAGGTCTGAAAAGCCGGGTGGTCTCACGCCCGACAAGCTCGGCGGCCGAGACCACCCCTTCCCTCCTGGTGCTGGCTTCCAGGCGCCGCAACGCCCGCAACAATCCATGCCCAAGGACATCCCGCATGATCCACCTGCCCTTCGACGACTATCTACGGCGCTTTGATTATCAGGAGCGCGTGGACATGAAGATACAGACGAAGGAACTGCTGGACCTCTTCGCGCAAGGCTCCGCGCAAGTGATCGACATCCGCTTTCGCGAAGAGCAGGCCGCCTGGCGGATCGGGATCGGCGTGCATATTCCGCTCAACGAACTGCCTGATCGGCTTGATGAAATCGATCGCGAAAAAACGATTGTCACCATGTGCCCGCACTATGATCGGGCCGAGATTGCCCGGCTGTATCTGACATTGCGCGGCTTCAAGGCGCGTTATCTCACCGACGGCATGCTGGGCCTTGTCGACTATCTGCGCGGCGACCGGGCGCGGGACTATCTCCAGCGCCTTCAGGATAAGGATCTGAAGTGACTGGGGTGGAACCCCAGGATCAAGGTCACCACCTCGAGGCGCCAGCGCTTGGCATGTCCATGTTGGGCATGGCTGGCATCTTCCTGAAGCTGGGCGCGATCGGATTTGGCGGCGGCATGGCCGTCATCGCCATGATGGAAAACGAATTCGTCACCAGACGGCGCCAGTTCACCGCCGACGAATTTCTGCATGGCGTGGGCATGGCGCAGATTCTGGGGCCATTTGCCCCCAATGCTGCCTTTTTTCTTGGTTATCGCAAATATGGCCTGATCGGCGCGCTGCTGTCGGTTCTGTCCTTCCTGCTGCCCTCGATATCCATCGTCATCCTGCTGTCGTTTCTGTATTTCCGATACCACTCCATCCCGGCTCTTCAGGGCGTTTTTGCCGGCCTTGGGCCGGTTGTGATCGCCCTTGTGCTGTCCGCCGCGTGGAGCATGGGCCGGTCTGCCGTGAAGGGCCGGGTTGCCGTGATGTTCGCTTTGGTAGGCATTGCCGCCGGCGCGTTTCGGATCAATCCGGCATGGGTGCTGCTGGCCGCAGGCGCGGTCGGCCTCCTGATGGGAAAGGAACGGATCAGCCCCGCATCAGGTTCAGCAAAGCCGCTGCAGAAGCCGAAACAAGCGCCGGGAAATGAAACCCTCCTGTCGGTTGCGACACCGGTCATTGGTGCGGCTGCGCTCATTTCCCTGCCGGCCCTGGCCATTGCCTTCTTCAAGGTCGGCATGGTGTTCTTTGGCGGCGGATTTGTTCTCATCCCGATACTGTATCAAAAATTGGTCGAAGAATATCATTGGCTTAGTCCGTCACAATTCGTTGACGGCGTGGCCATCAGCAATCTTACGCCCGGGCCGATTGCGGTATTGGCAACCTTCACCGGCTTTCACTTGGGCGGAGTTGCCGGCGCCATCGTGGCAACCGCAGCGATCTTCACACCGGCCATGATGCTGATGACGGTCATTTCCGCAGGATATGATCGCTTCAAGGATTCGTCCCGCGCCAAGGACTTTCTTGCCGGGGTGACACCGACGGTCGTGGGACTGGTGGCGTCGGCGGCGTTACTGTTGTGGCCTTCCAGCGTCGCGTCGTGGCGTGCCGCGGTGCTGATGATTGTCGCGCTGGCGCTGTTGGTTCGGTTCAAATGGCATCCGGCCTTTGTGCTGGCGGTCGGGGCCGGATTGGCGACCCTGGGGATTGTGCCATGAGCGGGAATGCCGCGCCCGCCGTTTCGAGGCGAATTGGAAACCGAGACCATGTGTGAACTGCTTGGCCTTTCCAGCAATCTTCCCACCACACTGAACCTGTCGCTGGCCCGACTGGCCGAACACGGCGGGCCGCCGACCTCGATCCGCGATGGCTGGGGCGTCGCCTGGTATGAGGATGCAGATGTTCGGCTGATCAAGGATGCAGATCCGGCCGATACCAGTGAATGGCTTCGCTGTGTGGATCAGCAGGATCTGCGCAGCACCATCGTGATGGCGCATATCCGCAAGGCGACGATGGGCGCGCCCACTTATCGCAACGCGCAGCCGTTTGTGCGGGAACTGGCAGGCCGGATGCACAGTTTTGCCCACAATGGCCATTTGCCCGGCATCTGCGCGCAGCCAGGCTTGCGCTCCGCGCGTTTTGCACCGGTGGGCGAGACGGATTCAGAACAGGCGTTTTGCGCCTTGCTGGAACGGCTGAGCACGATCTGGCGCGAACCGGGTGAGATCCCGCAGCTGGATCATCGGCTTGCGATGGTGACGGCGTTCGCCCGGGACATCCGCGCCCTTGGCCCGGCAAATTTTCTCTACTCGGATGGCGACGCCCTGTTTGTACATGGTGACCGTCGCAAGTCTGCGACAACCGGCAAGGTAACTGCCCCCGGCTTGGTATTCTTGCAGCACCAATGTTCGGCAACCGGCACTGGGATCGTCACCAGCGGCCTATCCGTGACCGGAACGGATCAGGTCATTACGCTTGTTGCCAGCGTCCCTTTGACGGCAGCGCCCTGGCAAGCCATGACCGAAGGCGAGGTTCTGGCCTTTCGCAGCGGCCGGATCGACCCGAAATAACGGCCCGACCTTGGATGAGTGCCCAAGGCAGGCACAGGCTTTGGCGGTATCACACGCCGAAACTGTCCACATGTAGCCGCGCCGCATCGACACCGCTCTTGCCGAAGTGATCCACCAGCCCGCGCAGCAACATTGGTGGCCCGGCAGCATAGATGTCGCGCCCTGCAGTCAGATCGCCACCAGCCTGATCGGGCATGGCAAGCGCATCGAGCACCGTACCTTGCACAAGCTGCATGCCCGCAGGCAGCGACGCCGTACCCACTTCTGCGGCCAGGACCACCCGCAGTCCCGGGGCTTTCCCCATGACCGCAGCCAGATCGTCGAGCGCGTAGAACTGCGTCGCCGCTCGCATCCCCCAGATGAGGACCACATCGCGCCCAGGCTGAAAACGCGCCTGCTGTGCGATCAGCGCATGGATCGGCGCATAGCCGGTGCCACCTGCCACGAACAGCAGCGGCACGTCTGCGACCGAACGCATGGTAAATGACCCAAGCGGTCCACGGGCACGCACCTCGTCTCCCACCGCCAGCTGATCGAAGGCCCATTCGGTCAACCGCCCGCCGGTGACGCGGCGCAAATGCAACTCGATCCGGCCATCACCGGTTGGCGCGTTGGCAATGGAATAAGACCGCGACAGATGATCGGAACCCGGCTGCCAAAGTTCGATATACTGGCCCGGCACGAACTCGCAGAAACACGCGCCTGCCTGCACCGGCACCAGAATCACACGCAGCACTTCGCCGGCGAGCAGCGTCTTTTCCTCAACCCTGAGTGTCACGATCCGGTCGGGGTGCGGCACCGGGACCGTTGCCGCCAAAACGTCGTGGCGGGCCAGCAGATCGTCCTCCACCGCGTGGCGCACAACGGCCAGTCCCTCCAGCGCCAGGACCGTTTCGATAGGCGGAAAAACGATGGCGTGGGTCGGGCAGGTATTGGCGCAGGTAGTGCAGCCGACCATGCAGTTGATCTGATCCACCACCACCGGCTTTTTTCGATCGAAGTCGAAACGATAAACCAGACGGCTACACCCGGTTACACAGGTCCCGCAGCCGATGCAGACATCCTCCAATATGGTCGGATTCCAATGGATCGCCTCGCGCGGAACCCCGTGCCAGGGCTTGGTGAATTTCGGGTCCGGCATGGTGTTCACCTCAACTCAACGCTGGCGAAAGAAAGGCCTGCAGCTTCGGCACCAGTTCGCGCGCCACGCGCGACGCGCCGACGAGCGTGGCAGAACCCGGCCCGCACCAGTCGCCATAACCGGTCAGCCAAAGGCGCGGCTCCTTGACCGACTGCTGGCCATCCACAGCGACCCGCCCATCGGCCTCGATGACACCGAGGCTGGCCAGATGTGCAAGTGCAGGCTGGAAGCCGGTGCACCAGATGATCGCGTCCACCTGCGTCTCGGCGCTATCGGGCCAGATCGCGCCGTTTGCCGTGAGACGTGTGAAGGGCCGCACGGATGTCAACACCCCGCGCGCCCGCGCATCGACAACTGGCGGCACCATCACGATATCGCCGATGCCGCCGACCGGTGCATCGGCAGGGCCACCGCGCAGGCGCGCCGTCGCCTGTTCGAACAAAACACGGCCATCGACATCGTCGGGCAGAAACAGCGGCTCCCTTTCGGTCACCCAGGTTGTTCTGGCCAAAATCGACAATTCGGCGAGGATCTGCGCACCGGAATTGCCGCCGCCCACAATCAGAACATTCTGGCCTGCGAACGACTCTGGCCCGACATACCAGGCAGAGTGCAGTTGTCTTCCTCCAAAGATCTGCCTGCCGGGATAGTTGGGCACGAACGGTGCCGACCATGTGCCCGTGGCGCTGACGACGGCCCGCGCCCGAAACGCACCAACGGTCGTTTGCAGCACCAGCGCATCGGAGTCCGGCACCACCGAATGGACAATGACGGGCCGCTGGACCGGCAGTTCGTAACGCGCCTCGTACCGCGCCAGATAGTCGATCACGTCATCGCGCGTCGGATAGCCCCCCTGTGCCCGGGCTGGCATCGGCCAACCCGGCATCGAACTGTAGGCAGCAGGCGAAAACAGTCGCAGCGATTTCCAGCCATGCTGCCAGGCGCCACCCGCGTGTGTGCCCGCATCGAGGATTAGAAAATAAAGTGCTGCACGGCGCAGATAATAGCCCGCCGCCAGTCCAGCCTGACCGCCGCCTATCACGATGACATAATGGGTTTCAGTCAAATGCCTGCCCTTCAACTGAAACCCAACTACTGACGGCCAAACCATTCATTTGGCAGCTGTGGAGCCTATCTAGACGCATGTCAGCAAAGATCATCTTCTATTGGCGGCTATCGACAGAAACCAGGCGACTTACACCGCCATTTTCCGCCGAACGTCGCCTTTTCTACGCTCCGTCACTCCCACTCGATTGTCTGAATTCCCCATAAGTCTTTGAAAATTCACTGGTAAGTGCTCATTCCGACGGTCATTCTCCGACTGTGAGTCCGTCAAAAAGCTACGCTTTTGATTTCATTGAGAAAACTGCCAGAAAAAATATTTTCACGGCTCCGGCATCTATCGAGGTCAATCGCCCCTCCGACCCAGTTTTTTGCCTGCCCAGGTTAACACAGGAGGATGCCCGAAAGTACCGTCAGTTCTCTATAGCAGGACTCATTCTTCGGATCGAGTAGCCCGGGAACGGTGAGAGTGGCCAGCGCACGTCCGACGCCCCCTAAACGTAGAACTTGAACGGCTGTCGCTCTGCTCCCGTAGCGCTGCCCATGGTTAGCACTTCGCCGACCTTGTCCGCGAAACGAATGGTGACCGGTAACCCGTCGCTGAAATTGCAGGCGTTGTAATTGATTTTCGTGAGACCCAGTATGTCTGCCAGTACCGTCTCAATAGAGGGATAGTCACCGCTCGCGCGGAGCACGGTCACGAACAACGGGTTCGGAGTCTCTGGACCGATATAGGTGTCGATACGTGGCGCATACCCCGTGGTCCACAGATAAGCGTCTTTGTCTCCGAGCTGGATCGCCGTGCCGCGCAGGCACGGATAATCGCCGTCGCGGAAGAGCTTGGTCTCGCCATGAGTCGATTGGATACGCACGCCTACAATATTGGTTCCGTCGGGCGCGGCCTTGCTAAAGGCCTCCCATTCCGCGTCGTTGAACTTTGTTCGGCCGTGAATGAACAGCTCTTTTGGATAAGTTCCGAAGCGTTGCTTGTAGGTATCCAGAACCGTCTTGATCAGGTTTCCGGCCGCAAGATCGCTGAGGTGAAACTCTCTGTTTTCAGTCTGCCACGGCCCGTTCGCCCCGCGAAAGACGACCCCGTCTCCTTCGCTCAGGAACATCTGCGCCGCACAGCAGGCGTGATTGTCAGCGTGATTGGGAAGGAGCTTAAACACCAAGCCGACGTAGCAGACGCCTGGCCGCATACGGGCGATCTTCCAGGGGGGCTCCGCCTGCGTTTTGTAGAACAAGCCTGTGGCCAGATTCCAAGCAACGGTGGCGGAATCCTGAGTTCCACGTTTCGGATATCCCGCCTTGTTCAAGAACTCTTCAGGAGCAAGGGTTGTCTCGCGAATAAGCTGAGATGTCATGCCCAGCTTTAAAAGCTTCGCTTTGACCTGCCGGTGGAAGTCGGGAATGTCATCGAACACTGCTTCAAGCGTGTCATCAATAACACCGGCCCCTCCGTGCCAACAAGAGTGAGACATTCGACAGTCGGAAGTTTACACTCGGGGGCGCAGGAGAACGATCTGATGGTAATGCCCGAACGTCTGCCCACGCCCTTGCCTGCCGCGCCTGAGGGTCATGCTTCGACGGCTTCTGCTGCCCGTGTTGTGGCGGCGGCCAAAGTTGTTTCGGCCGAGTTCACTGCGGTACCTAAGCGGCGCAGTTTCCCGGCAAAATACAAGCTGCAGATCCTTGCGGAGACCGACCGCGCCGCCGATACGGGCGGCATCTCCGCCATTCTTCGTCGGGAGGGCCTGTATTCCTCGGCCCTGAGCGACTGGCGGGGTCAGCGCGAAGCCGGCGCCCTGGGCGCGTTGCAGCC
>Ga0100391_1003867_pt1 | contig 14838 bp, 17 predicted proteins | sample CryGeymeta201515_FD_81541 | JGI IMG/M metagenome (GOLD analysis project Ga0100391, IMG submission 81541) | Groundwater microbial communities from Crystal Geyser aquifers in Utah, USA - Crystal Geyser metaG 2015-15 | ecosystem: Environmental > Aquatic > Deep subsurface > Groundwater | place: USA...
AGCACAACCATGCCCGGCACCTTCAATTGTGTAGGGACACCAGTAACCGTGACCAATCCGGTCAATCCGATGCCGGGCTGCCTTGAGAGCGCGGCAAACTCGCCGCTTGGGTCGACCATTCCGCCATTCGTCGAGGAATTTGTCGGCGATTCGCTCAAGCCGCGCCTGTCGGTTGGCTTTGGCGTGAACTGGAATTCGCCTTTCGGTCCATTCAGGATCGATATCGCCCATGTGTTGTTAAAGCAGCGGGGCGATCAAACCAAAACTTTCTCGTTTAACGTAGGAACGCAATTCTGATGAAATCTTCTTTCAAGCCGGTGCTTGCAGCCGGTCTCGCAATGCTTTTGACAATGGCTCCATCCTTCACCGCGCCTGCCGCAGCGCAGGTCTCGGGCAATATCGCCACAGTTGATATCGCTCTTGCTGTCGCCGGTGCTGATGCCCGCGCCGCCGCCTATCAGCAGATTTCGTCCACCTATCAGCAGCAATTGACCCTGATCCAGCAGCGCCAGCAACAGCGCCAGGAATTGATCCAGACCTTCGATACCAATGGCAATGGCGAGCTTGACGAGGCCGAAGCGCCCGCAACACAGGATCCCAACAATGCCACCGTGCAACAGATCAATGCGATCGACAACGAAGTCGCCCAGTTGCAAGGCCCGATCCAGCGCGCAAGGGTTTATGCCATCAGCCAGATCGGCAACCAGTTTTCGCCGGCCTTGCAGCAGGTTGTGTCGGAACGGAAAATCCAGTTCGTGATCTCGCCCGAAGCCATGATTTATGAGCCTGAAGGGGCCAATGTTACCCAGCTCGTGATCGCCGCGATCAATGCCCGTATCCCGACTGTCACCGCCTTCCCGCCGGAAGGCTGGCAGCCGAGCGAAGCAGCGGTCAATCTGTTCCAGCAGGTCCAGCAAATCCTCGTGATGGCCGCCATGCAGCAACAGCAGCAGGCCGCCCAGCAGGGCGCCGCACAGACCGGGGAAGTTCCCTCGCGCTAAAGGCGCGCAGCGGAGTTAGCGAAGACCAAGTTAGAGTAGACGGGGCAGGGTGATGAGCGAGAGCTACGACATTGCGAAGATTCTCGCCGCCCTGCCGCATCGCTATCCGATGCTGCTGGTCGACCGCGTGGCTGAGCTGAACCTGGGCACAAGCATTCGCGCGATCAAGGCAGTCAGCTTCAACGAGGGCTATTTCCAGGGACATTTTCCTGGCCGTCCGATCATGCCCGGCGTCTTGCAGATCGAGGCGCTGGCGCAGGCGGCGGGCATCCTTGCGGTGGAAACGCTGGATCTGGCGGGATCGGGCAAACTGGTTTATTTCATGGCCATCGACAATGCGAAGTTCCGCGCTCCGGTGGAGCCGGGCTGCCTGCTCGAACTTGAAGCGCGCTTCCTCCAGCAGCGCACCCGCGTGTGCAAGTTTGCGGGCAAGGCCAGTGTCGAGGGTAAGGTGACTTGCGAGGTGGAGTTTACCGCCATGATCGCGGATGCACCCAAATAGGGTTGCAATTTGACTGGCGCGCCTCTAACCGCTGCGCCTTCCCCGAAATTGGCGGGCCGGTCGGAACCGGTCCATACCATAAAGGACCATGCCATGAAGGCCGATACGCATCCCGATTATCACATGATCACGGTCAAGATGACCGATGGCACCGAGTTTCAGACCAGGAGCACCTGGGGTAAAGAGGGCGATACGATGAACCTCGAAATCGACCCCACCAGCCACCCGGCATGGACCGGCGGCCCGCAGCGTTTGCAGGATGGCGGCCGCGTCGCCAAGTTCAATCAGCGTTTCGGCGGATTGTCGCTCAAGAAGAAATAAGTCTGCGCGCCCTTGCGGCGTTGACGGCATGTGGCCCCGGAGCGCGTTCTCCGGGGCTTTTTGCATTTCAGCCCCAGGGCTTTTCGCGATACCATTTGGTGATGACGTATTTCGCGCCTCTGCGCACTTTCATCCCGTGATGCAATGATGCCGCATTCAAGCTGCCATCTGGCCGGTGATTGTCCCAGCAGACCAGCTTGCCGATCTCTGGCTGAAAGGTCTTGCCGATCACCTTGAAACGCGTCGCACCACCGGCTTCGACCGCGTTCAGGTAGATCATGAAAGTCCAGGTGCGGTTGCCCGCAACATTGCAGAACCTGACAAAATCCACGCCCGTCGGCTCGAAATAGTCGGTATGCGCCTTGAATTCCTGCCCCACATCATAGCGCTGCCCCTGGACCGGCTCGCCATGGGCAGGATCGATCCCGTTCAGGGCAAACAGCCGCGCCTCCAGATCGCGCACCGCTGGCTCATCGGCGGCAAGATCGCAGGTCTCGCTGGTGCGGAAATAATGGTCGCCATCGCTATCGGCGATGGTCGAGGGGCGGCGATCCTTGTCGATCAGCGCGATGAGTTTGGTGCACAGCTCCGGGGGAAGAAATCCGGGCTTGTCGAGCAAGGTCAATCGGGGGGTCGGTATGCGCCGCATCTTGCCTGCGGAAATGAGGCGATCTGGCGTGGTTTCTCCCGGATTCGGCATCGCCTCCCTGATAATGCGGCCCAAACCTTGCGCAAGCCCGAAACCTGTCGCGCGAAGATTGCTTCGCTTGCAGCGCGCGTCGCCACTTTTCGCTTTGCAATCTGGCGCGGCTGTGCAACAGGCTCGCCCCCGCGCTGATCATGGCTTGACCACTTGGCGCAGACCCCTATGGCCCCACGTTTCTGGCATGCGTGAAGGGCATGTGGCGATCGTAGCTCAGTTGGTTAGAGCGCCGGTTTGTGGTACCGGAGGTCGCGGGTTCAAACCCCGTCGATCGCCCCATTTCTTCCGTTTCAGGCAGCCGTCATGGCCACGGTTCTGGCCAAGCAAAGGGATCAGACTATGGCGGCAGTGTGGATGCAGGCAGATTGGGACGCGCACGAACTGGTGCAAGTCGTGCACGATCGCGCCGCTGGCCTCACCGCAATCATCGCGCTTCATTCCACCCATCTTGGCCCTGGTGCTGGCGGCACGCGGTTCTGGCATTATAGCGATCCCGAAGGCGCCATGCGCGATGCGCTGCGCCTGTCGCGCGGGATGAGCTACAAGAACGCCATGGCCGGTCTGCCGATGGGCGGGGGCAAGGCGGTGATCCTGCTTGATCAGAAACGCACCCGCACGCCTGCCATGCTGGCCGCTTTCGGCGATGCGGTGGAGGCGCTGGGCGGCCGCTATGTCACGGCGGCCGATGTGGGCGCAAGCGAGGCTGATATGGTTGCCATCCGCCAGCGCACCGCGCATGTCTGCGGTCTGCCGGTGGATGCTGGAACGGTGGGCGGCGATCCTGGCCCGTTGACAGCGATGGGCATTTATCACGGGATCAGGGCGGCCGTGGCGCACAAGCTGGGCAAGGACCAGCTCAAAGGCGTGCGCGTTGCCATTCAGGGCTGCGGTTCTGTCGGCGGCAGTGTGGCGCGGTTGCTGGCCAAGGATGGCGCGCGGCTGACCTTGTCGGATATCGACGAAGGCAAAGCCAGGGCGTTGGCAGGCGAAGTGGAGGGCAAGGCGGTCTCTCCCGATCGCATCATGGGCACGCCGTGCGATGTGTTCAGCCCCAATGCGCTTGGCGCGATTCTGGATGATGCCGGGATCGCGCAACTCGATTGCGCCATCGTGGCAGGCGGAGCAAACAATCAACTCGCCCAGCCCGACCATGGCGATCAGTTGCACGATCGCGGCATTCTCTATGCGCCAGATTACGTGATCAATGCCGGCGGGATCATCAATGTCAGCCTGGAGTATCTGGCGCGTGAACGCGGGCAGCACAGCGATATCAATGGCCTGCGCGAACGGATCGCCCAAATCCCCGTGCGGCTGCGCGAAATCTGGCAGCAGAGCGATGCCAGTGGCGAGGGCGCCCATGCAATAGCAGACGCGATGGCGCGCAAACTGATCGGGCGCAGGTGATCTTGTCCTGATCAGGATAACCCGTTCATCCGGTTTTCCTTTACGAGCGGGCGAGCAGGTGCCACATAGCGGCAAGAGAAGCTTTGCCCTTGCGATCATGCATTTTTACGCCAATCCAACACGCTTTCTGAAGCTCGCCAAATGGCTCACGCCGATCTTGCTGATCAGCGGCACTCTGCTTGCGGCCGGTGCGGTTGCGTGGGGCTATTTCATGGTGCCGCCCGATCGCCTCATGGGCGAGACGGTGCGCATCTTGTTCCTCCATGTGCCTGCGGCATGGCTGGGCATGGCTGGATGGACTTCAATTGCGATTGCCAGCCTGATCGAGCTGGTCTGGCGCCATCCGCTTGCCGCCATTGCCGCGCGGGCGAGCGCGGTGCCAGGCGCAGTGTTTTGTTTTGTGTGCCTGGCCACAGGATCGATCTGGGGCCGGCCAACCTGGTGCACATGGTGGGTTTGGGATGGCCGCCTGACTTCGATGCTCATCCTGCTGTTTCTCTATTTCGGCTATATCGCTTTGACCAATTCCCTGGCGCGTGAAGGCCAGTCGAGCCGGATTGCGGCGATTTTCGGACTGGTGGGAGCGGTCAATGTGCCGATCATCAACCGTTCGGTGGTGTGGTGGAATTCGCTCCATCAACCGCCCAGCATTACTGCGGGCAACAGCGCGATTGACGCAACTTTCCTGTGGCCGCTGTTGATTGCAACGCTTGGCTTCTCGCTATTGTTCGGCGGGATCGTGCTCACCAGAATGCGCGCGCTGCTCGCTGAAATGCAGGCCGAAGCGCGCCTGCGCCGCAAGGCGATGCAGGCCGAGGAAGCCATGGCGTGATGGAAGCCTTGGCATGAGAGAGAGTCTTGACCAATGGCTGTTTGTCCATGGTGCCTATCTCGTGGGGATCGTTAGTATCGCGGTGCTGATTGCCTGGAGTTGGTGGGACATGCGCCGCGCAGAAAAGCGCCGAGAGGAGACGCGCCGAAAATGAGCACCGGTCTGAAACCCAAACATCAACGGCTGGTTCTGATCAGTATCGCCCTTGTTGCCCTGATCGGCGCCAGCCTGCTGGCTGCCTATGCGCTGAGCAATCAGGCGGACTATTTCTATGTGCCCGCCGATATTGCCGTCAATCCGCCTGAGGCGGGGCAGGCGATCCGGCTGGGCGGCATGGTTGAAGTTGGCTCGATCACCACGGCGCAAGACGGGATCACCACCAGCTTCATCGTGCAGGATGGCGTGGCGCGTGTGCCGGTGCAATTTGCCGGCATCCTGCCTGACCTGTTCGTCGAAGGATCGGGCGTGGTGGCCGATGGCCGCATGGATGCAGGCGGCACTTTCGTGGCTGACAATCTGCTGGCCAAGCATGATGAAAATTACATGCCCCGCGAACTTGCAGGTATGGAAACCGCAGAAATGCGCGAAGCAATGGAAGCGAGCCTCGAGTGATTGCAGAGATTGGCCTGGTTGCGCTGTGGCTTGCCGCAGCATTGGCGGCGTTACAATTCATTGGTGCACTTGCCGGCGTGCGCAATGGCGAGGCGGATCTGGCCGCGCTGGTGCGTCCGGCCGCCAGCCTTCAGGCGGCGCTGTGCGGGATCGCCTTTGTCGCTTTGTTATGGGTGTTTGCGATCACCGATCTTTCGGTCAAGCTGGTCGCGAGCAATTCCCATTCATTAAAGCCAATGATCTTCAAATTGTCCGGTGCCTGGGGCAATCATGAGGGCTCGATGCTGCTGTGGATCACCGTGATGGCGGTAGCAGGCGGCGCGATCGCGCTTTTGGAACGGCGCTTGCCGGAAAAGACGATGTTGGCCACTTTGGGCTCGCAAGCTTTTGTCGGCCTCGGCTTTTATGCCTTTCTGCTATTGTCCTCCAATCCGTTTGAACGGCTCGCTGAGACGCCTGTTGAAGGCAATGGGCTTAATCCATTGTTGCAGGATGTCGGCCTCGCCTTCCATCCGCCCACGCTTTATATCGGTTATGTCGGCCTTTCCGTGGCATTCAGCTTTGCGGTCGGCGCCCTGCTGACCAGGCAGGTGACGCCCGAATTTGCCAAGGTGATGCGGCCATGGGTGCTGGGCTCGTGGATTTTCCTTACCATCGGCATCACGGCGGGCTCATACTGGGCCTATTATGAGCTTGGCTGGGGTGGCTGGTGGTTCTGGGATCCGGTTGAAAATGCCTCGCTCATGCCGTGGCTTGCGGCAACCGCCTTGCTGCATTCAGCCAGCGTGCTGGCCGCGCGCGATGCCTTGCGCACCTGGACGATCATGTTGGGCGTGATTGCTTTTTCGATGAGTATGCTGGGCACCTTCCTCGTGCGTTCGGGCATTCTGACCAGCGTGCATGCCTTCGCCGTCGATCCGGAACGGGGCAGCTTCATCCTTGGCCTGCTGGTGCTGTATATTGGCGGCGCCTTGGCGGTGTTCGCCTTGCGGGCCGGCACCGTTTCGGAAGGCAAGCGCTTTGCCTTGCTCAGCCGCGAGGGCGCGCTGGTGGTCAACAATATCGCGCTCTCGGCCATCCTGGGGATTGTGCTGCTGGGCACGCTCTATCCGCTGCTGACCGAGGCTTTTGATGTGCGCGTTTCGGTGGGGCCGCCTTATTTCAACCCGGTGGGCGCGATTTTCTTCCTGCCGATGCTGCTGGTGCTGATCGTCGGGCCGCTGCTGCGCTGGCGTTCGGACAAGGCGGCGCGGATCAAGCTGCCGGTGCTGATTGCGCTGGCGGCGGGCCTTGCGGTGCTGGTGCTTGCTGCGCTGCTGTCCGAGATCACGATTTTGCCGCTTTTGGGCCTCGCGCTTTCGATTGCCGTGGGCATTGCCAGCTTCATGCCCCTGCGTGGCCGTTCGCTGCGCCGCCTGCCGTTGGCGGTATGGGGCATGGTGTTTGCCCATTTGGGCGTAGCAGTGGCGTTGTTCGGGATGTCGGCCGATAGCGCGTTTCAGCAAGAGCGCCTTGTTGCCATCGCCATTGGCGATGTGACGCAGGTGGGCCCATGGCAGGCGCGGCTCAATTCGGTAACGCCAGTGGCTGGCCCCAACTGGACTGCGATGCAGGCCAATCTGACCGTGCAGCACGGCGAAACCGGCGAGCGCGCCGCCAATCCGCAATCGCGCAGCTTCTGGAGCCCGGCCACCGAGACCAGCGAAGTGGCGCTGATCACGCGCTGGAACGGGCAGCTGTATGTCGCGGTCGGCAATCAGGCAGCCGATGGCCGCTGGCAATTGCGCCTGTGGTGGAAGCCGTTTGTGACCTGGATCTGGTATGGCGGCCTGATTATCGCTTTTGGTGGCACGCTGGCGCTGATCGGGAGGCTGACCACTGATTTGCGCCGCCGTGCTGCGGTTCGCAAAGGGGCGGAGCGGCGCGTAGATGCAGCGGAACTCCAGGCATGATGCAGGTGCGGTGGGGCTTGTGGATCATTATCGGCATTGCGGCGGGCCTGTTCGGTCTGTTTGCCTATCAATTGTCGCAGCCCAAGGTTGAATTCGTGCAATCAGCGATGGTGGGCCAGATGATGCCCGCTTTTGATCTGCCTCCGGCAAGCGGATCGCGCCCGGGCCTTTCCAGCGCCGATCTGGCCGATGGCACGCCCAAGCTGCTTAATGTGTTTGCCAGCTGGTGTATCCCTTGCGCGTCCGAAGCGCCGCAACTCGAAGCGCTCGAACGTGCAGGCGCCCGGATTGTTGCTGTTGCCATCCGTGACCGGCCAGAGGATGTGGATCGCTTTTTGAGCATTTACGGCAATCCCTTCACCCGTATCGGGCGCGATGATATCAGCGAAGTGCAGCTTTCCATTGGCTCTTCCGGAGTGCCGGAAACTTTCGTGATCGATGGTCAGGGGCGCATCACGCATCAGCATATCGGCGATATTCGCCCTGAACATGTCGCGGACCTGCTGCGCGAACTTGAGGAGGCAGGTGCATGAAGCAGTTGGTGGCCCTGATCGCTGCGCTTGGTTTGCTGGTGCCGCTTCCTGTCACGGCGCAGGACACCATGCCGCCTGCACCTTATGCCTATCAACAGCTCGAAAACCCCGAGCAGGAAGCCGCTGCGCGCGAGCTGATGCACACCTTGCGCTGCCTCAAATGTCAGAGCCAGTCGATCGCCGATAGCGATGCACCCATGGCCGGCGATATGCGCCATCAGGTGCGTACGCGCATTCTTGCCGGCGAGGAGCCGGAGCATATCCGCGCATGGCTGGTCGAACGCTACGGCGATTATGTGAGCTATGCGCCAACGGTCAGCAGCACGACCTGGCCGTTGTTTGCCATCCCGGTTTTGCTGCTGGCGATTTGTGGATTTGTTTTTGCCAGCAGGATGCGCCGCCGCTCATGACATGGATTGTTGCGATCGTAATGGCGCTGGCGGCGTTTGGCGCAACCATTGCCTTTTTCCGGCTCAGGCGCGCCTTGTGGACGAGCTTGCTGGCAGCCCTGGCGTTTGGACTGGCAGGATATGCGATGCAGGCCAGTCCGGGCCTTCCATCAAGCCCCAAGTCGCCTGAAGACGCGCGCCCGGATGACGGGTTTGACAGTGTCGAGGTGCGCCGTCAGCTCATCAAGGATGAGGACCGTTCGACCGCCTCCATGATGATCACTGCCGATGCCATGGCCCGGCAGCGCAAATATGCCGACGCGGCTGCCTTGTTCAACGGTATCACGCTGGAAAACCCGCGGGATTTCGATGCCTGGCTGGCCAAGGGCAATGCGCTGGTTGACCATGCCAATGGCGCATTGACGCCGCCTGCGGTGTATTCCTATCGTATGGCGGCCGATTTGCGGCCGGGGCATCCGGGGCCGGGCTATTTTCTGGGCGTTGCCTTGATCCGGCAAGGGCGGATGATGGAAGCACGGCAAGTCTGGCGCGATACCGTTGCCCAAGCGCCCGAAAATGCCGCAGGTCTGCCGCAAATCATCGATCAGCTCAGCCGCCTTGAAGATTTGCTCGGTGTGCCCCAGGATCAGCGGCTGGTGGAGCCAGCACCGGCATCTGCGCCGCCATCGCCAGTCGGAGCAGAATAGTCTTGCTGCGCTGCACAACGTTGCAGCGCCATCAACTCGCTGCTATGCGCCCCCGGCTATGAGCGTTGCGGGACAGCAAACAAGCACGGCCAAGGCCAAGCTTGCAGTGGGGGCGATCGGTGTCGTGTTTGGCGATATCGGGACCAGCCCGCTTTACGCCTTTCGCGAGACCTTTCGCGGCGCGCATTATCTGCCGATTGACGATCTGCATATTCTGGGCGTGGTCAGCCTGATCTTCTGGTCGATGACGCTGGTTGTCTCGATCCAGTATGTCACCATCCTCATGCGGGCCGACAATAAGGGGCAGGGCGGTTCGCTTGCGCTTGTGGCCCTGCTGTCTGGTGCGCTGGGCAAATCGAAACATGGCTGGGTCGTGGTGCTGCTTGGCGTGTTTGCCACCGCGCTATTTTATGGCGACTCGATGATTACGCCTGCGATCTCCGTGCTCTCGGCGGTCGAAGGGTTGACAGTGGTGGAAAGCAGCCTGGAGCCGCTGGTAATCCCTATTGCCCTGGTGCTGCTGGTCGCCCTGTTCCTGCTGCAACGGCGCGGAACATCCAAGGTCGGCTCCTTGTTTGCTCCGGTGATGATTGTCTATTTCACAGTCATTGCCTTTCTTGGCATTGTTCAGATCGCCGGAACTCCTCAAATCCTGTGGGCGCTCAATCCCTGGTATGCGGTGCAGTTTTTCATCACGGACAAGTGGTTTGCCTTCCTTGCCCTTGGCTCGGTCGTGCTGGCGGTGACGGGGGCGGAAGCGCTCTATTCGGATATGGGCCATTTCGGACGCGGGCCGATGCGCCTGTCGTGGTTCGGCTTTGTCATGCCGTGCCTGTTGCTCAATTATTTCGGGCAGGGCGCGATGATCATGGGCATGTCCGCAGCGGCGGCCGAAGAGGCAATCAGGAACCCGTTCTTCTATCTCGCAGATGAAGCTTACCGGCTGCCATTGGTGATCCTTGCCACCATGGCGACTTTCATCGCCAGCCAGGCGGTGATTTCGGGCGCATTCTCGATCACTCATCAGGCGATCCAGCTGGGCTTCGTGCCGCGCCTGTCGATCCGCCATACTTCGGATGAATATTCTGGTCAGATTTATATTCCGATCGTGAACTGGGCGCTGATGATCGCCGTGATCCTGCTGGTGCTGACCTTCCAGAATTCGTCCAACCTTGCCGCCGCCTATGGCATTGCGGTGACCGGCGCGGTCACGCTTGATACGCTGCTCATGGCCGTCTTGTTTGTCGGCGTATGGAAATGGCGCTTGTTCGTCGCGGTGCCGGTCGTGCTGCTGTTTCTGATCGTGGATGGAGCTTATTTCGCGGCGAACCTGACCAAGGTGCCTGAGGGCGGCTGGTTCCCTTTGATGGTGGGAGCGATCGCCTTCACCTTGCTGACCACCTGGGCCAAGGGGCGCAAACTCATGCGCGCCCGCATGACCGAGATGGGCCTGCCGCTCGATATCTTCGCCAAGTCGGCCCGCTCCAGCACAGTGCGCGTTCCCGGCACGGCGATTTTCATGAATTCCGGCAGCAAGGGCACGCCCTCGGCGCTGCTGCATAACATCAAGCACAACAAGGTGCTGCATGAGCGGGTCGTGGTGCTGACCGTGCAGATCGCCGATGAACCCTATGTCGAGGATGAGCGACGCTGCGAGATCATGGAGCTTGGTGACGGCTTTTTCCGGGTGATCTTGCACTATGGCTTCATGGAGGAAACCAATGTCCCGCGGGCGCTTGAACGGCGCGATATGTGCGGCGGACCGTTTGACATGATGCAAACCAGCTTCTTCCTCTCGCGCCAGACCCTGCTTAGCGCCGAGAAGCCCGGCATGATGATATGGCGCGAGCGTTTGTTCTCATGGATGATGCGCAATGCCGCCACGCCCATGGAATTCTTCCGCCTGCCCACCAACCGGGTGGTGGAACTGGGCAGCCAGGTGGAGATCTAACGCGCAGGCGCGCTATTCCACCGGTGGCGGTTCCTTGGCGACTTCTCCCTTGTCCTCAAGCGACAAGCCATGCTTCATCAGCATCGGGAGCTGGGTGAAGGTGAACAGGAAGGTCAACGGCAGGAATACCCAGAACTTGGCCCACAGCCAGGTCTCGAAGCCGCCTGTCTCGACATTATAGACAAAGCGCAGCGCCTCGTTCAGTCCGGCGAGCACGAGGAAGAAAAAGCCCCAGTTGCGGCTTAGTTTGAGCCAGCCTTCGCGGTCCACGCCTTCAAACGCCACTTCGAGCAGGATCTGCAGCAGCGCCTTGCCGCGTATCCAGCCGACAATCAGCGCGATGCCGAAAAAGGCATAGATGATGGTGGGCTTCAACTGGATGAAAGTGGGGCTGCGGAAGAAGATCGTCAGCGCGCCAAAGAACACGATCAGCCCGGTCGAAAGCCACAGCATCGGGGAGACCCGGCCAAACTTCAATCTTGAGAAGGTGAGGGCGAAGATGGCGGCGATGATGAAGGCGGCCGTGCCGTAAATTACCGCCTGCACCTCAGCAAAGGCATTGGTCTGGGCGGGCGAGAACCATTTGTAAACGCCCAGAAATACCAGCAGCGGGCCATAATCCACAAGGATATTGAGCCAGCCTGATTTGGGCTTCTCTGGAGTTTTCGCTGTCACAATACCTCTCCTTCGTCATTGCGAGCGTGGCGACGTAATCCCTGAGTCAGCGCTAACTGGATTGCCGCGTCGCCTGCGGCTCCTCGCAATGACGATGGGTTCTTCATCATGCCACTCCCGCAATCACGCCACGCCTGCTATGACTTTGGCCACCAGATCGGGATCGAAGGGCCGCAAATCTTCCAGTTTCTCGCCCACGCCGATGGCATGGATCGGCAGGCCATATTGCTCGGCCGCTGCCACCAGCACGCCGCCGCGCGCGGTGCCGTCCAGCTTGGTCATGATCAGGCCAGTGACCCCGGCGACTTCCTTGAAAACATCAATCTGCGACAGCGCATTCTGGCCATTGGTGGCATCGAGCACGAGCACAACGTCATGCGGCGCTGCGGGATTGAGGCGGCCCAGCACGCGGCGGATTTTGGCCAGCTCGTCCATCAGCTCGCGCTTGTTCTGCAATCGGCCCGCGGTGTCGACCACCAGCGCATCGATGCCGGTATCGGTCGCCTGCTTGACCGCATCGAAGACGATGCTGGCCGGATCGCCGCCTTCTGCACCGCTCACGATATCGACGCCGATCCGATCGGCCCAGACCTTGAGCTGGCCAATGGCAGCGGCGCGGAAAGTGTCGCCAGCAGCGAGCAGGACGCCGTAATCGTCTTCCTGAAACCAGTGCGCCAGCTTGGCAATGGTGGTCGTTTTGCCCGAACCATTTACGCCGATCACGAGGATCACCTGCGGGCGGGGAAAGGCGGTCACTTCAAGCGGCTTGGCGACAGGCCGCAGGATCTCCGCGATTTCCTCGGCAACGGCCTCTTTCAATTCGCGCTCGGTAATCGTGAGGCCAAAGCGCTTCTCCGACAATTTTGCGCGGATGCGCGCCGCGGCGCTCGGGCCAAGGTCGGACATGATCAGCGCGTCCTCCACCTCGTCAAGCGTAGCATCGTCAAGCGTGGCTGTGCCGACAACGCCGGTGAGGTTCCCGGACAATCGCTCGGACGTCTTGCGAAATCCGCCAAGCAGCTTCTGGGTCCAACCCGGCTCGCTCATTGCAGCAGGCCTCCTGTGACCGATTGCGGGGTGATGGCGATCAGTGATCCGCGCGGGGTTCCTTGCGGCACGCGCACTCTGGCGAAGTTGCCTGCATAGCCTGCGCCATCCGCTTCGGCGAGGACGGAGAGGCGAGTTCCCACAAGGCTGTCGAGCCAGTCGGCGCGCACGGCACAGACAGCCTCGCGCAACTCCGCCGCACGTTCCTTGATCAGCACCCGGTCCACTTGCGGCATGCGCGCAGCAGGGGTGCCGGGGCGCGGCGAATAGGGGAAGATATGGCCATGCACGATGGCAAGATCACGGATCAGCGAGAGGTTATCGGCATGATGCGCCGGTGTTTCGGTGGGGAAGCCGGCAATGATGTCGGCGCCGATGGCAATTTCGGGTCGTCTGGCCTTCAGCCGCTCGACCAGCGTGAAGGCATCGGCGCGGTCATGACGGCGCTTCATGCGTTTCAGGATCAGGTCCGCGCCATGTTGCAGGGACAGGTGCAGATAGGGGGCAAGCCTCTTCTCGCTCACCAACAGCTCGAACAATTGCCCGTCAATCTCCACCCCGTCGACCGAGGAGAGCCGCAAGCGGACCAGCTGTGGAAATGCGTCAAGGATCGCGGCGACGAGCGCCCCGAGCCCGGGCGCCGAGGGCAGATCGTGGCCCCAACTGGTGAGGTCAACGCCGGTCAGCACCGCTTCGGGCGCGCCTTGTTCCAGATGGCTTTCCACTTCGCGCAAGACCTGCGCGACGCTCAACGAACGGCTTTTCCCGCGCCCTTGCGGGATGATGCAGAAGGTGCAGGCGTGATCGCAGCCCGTTTGCACACCGATGAAAGCGCGGGTGTGCTGCTGCGGGCGGGGCGGAGCGAGCGGCTCGGCCACATTCCAGCTGCGCGCATCGAGCTTGGCTTCGTTGGCGATAATGCCGTCCACCTCGTCCATTGCGGCCAGCTGCTCGCGCTCGATATCAGCGGCGCATCCTGTCACCAGCAGCCGGGCATCGGGCCGTTTGCGCCGCGCGCGGCGGATCGCTTGCCTTGTCTGCCGGACCGCTTCGGATGTGACGGCGCAGGAATTGACGACAATCACATCCTCGCCTGCCACCAGCGCATGAATGCGCTCGCTTTCGGCAATGTTCAGGCGGCAGCCCAACGTGATGACTTCGGCCCTGGGAGCAGATCCGTTCACGCATAATCCTCAAGATCGAAGGAGCCGCGAAAGCTTTCGGTGGCAGGGCCGCTCATCACGATGGAGCCGCCATTGCGCCAGGTGATATCGAGCGGTCCCCCGGGCAGATGCACGGTCACTTCCTCATCGACCAATCCGCGCCTGATGGCCGCCACAGCGGTGGCGCAGGCCCCGGTGCCGCAAGCGCGAGTCAAGCCCGCGCCGCGTTCCCACACGCGCAGGCGAATGGTGCCGCGATCCTCGACCGTGGCGACATTGACATTGATCCGGTCGGGAAACAGCTCGTCATGCTCGATCATCGGGCCAAGGCTTTCCAGCTGCACGGCATCATCGTCATTGACGAAGAACACCACATGCGGATTGCCGACATTTACCGCGACCGGGTGCTCCAGTTCTTCCCAGGCCACCGGCAAGCAGAGCGTGTCCATCGCATAGGCGAGCGGGATCGCTTCCCAGTCAAAGCGCGGCGCGCCCATATCGACGGCAATGGCCTCGCCATCCAGGCGGGTTTCGATAATGCCGCCAGCAGTGACGATCTGCGCTGTTTCGCCAAGCAGCAGGCCAACCGCGCGCGCGGCATTGCCGCAGGCTTCGACCTCGCCGCCATCCTGATTGAAGATGCGCATGGTGCAGGTGGCACGCGTTGCCGGTTCGAGCACGATCAGTTGATCGCAGCCGATGCCGGCGTGCCGGTCTGCCAGTGCGCGCACGATGAGAGGGGTGAGATCGAGCAGCGGCAGCTCGCGGCGATCCAGCACCACGAAGTCATTGCCCAGACCATGCATCTTGATGAATTCGACCCGCATACAGCGCAACTAGTTACCCGGCAGCGTTACCGCAATGGCCCTGTATCATCCCTCGCCCGATAACGCCTTGGCCAATTGGTCAACCGGCCTTGCGGGTGTCTTGTGCCGCCAAGTCCAGCGCGGCCATTTCCAGCGCGGCCATATCCAGCGCGTCCATATCCAGCGCGGTCATTGCCAGCGCGGCCATATCCATTGCTGCTGAGGTGGCTTGCTCCACCG
>Ga0100391_1003868_pt1 | contig 14836 bp, 14 predicted proteins | sample CryGeymeta201515_FD_81541 | JGI IMG/M metagenome (GOLD analysis project Ga0100391, IMG submission 81541) | Groundwater microbial communities from Crystal Geyser aquifers in Utah, USA - Crystal Geyser metaG 2015-15 | ecosystem: Environmental > Aquatic > Deep subsurface > Groundwater | place: USA...
TCAAAAAGATTTCTGGTGGCATAAATTGATGAAGGATAAAAGTGATGAATGTAAGGCAGAGATAATGGATTCGGAAGATCCTTTATTTATTCTCCCTGAAAGTGGAACAATGGGGCAATTCCTCCCCATTTTACATACCATCGGAGGATATACCGTTCAAGCTTATTGGACTGGCAAATGGATATTTGATTTACATCCAGGTGATATTTTTTGGTGTACCGCAGACCCGGGCTGGATTACTGGCCATACCTATACCGTTTATTCACCTTTGCTTAATGGAGTGACTACCTGTATATTCGAAGGTGCGCCAGATTGGCCAACTCCCGACAGATGGGCTCAGATTATTGAAAAGCACAAAGTAACCATTTTTTACACTGCTCCCACCGCCATCAGGATGTTCAAAAAGTATGGGGCTGAGATTCTAAAAAAATACGAATTTAGGAGTTTAAGACTCTTGGGTTCGGTGGGGGAGCCAATAGATGAATCAGCTTGGCTTTGGTACTTTAATAAAGTAGGAAGGGGCAAATGTCCAATCGTTGATACCTGGTGGCAGACGGAATCAGGTGGGATTTTAATAACTTCACTTCCAGGGATTGGTCCTTTTAAACCAGCTTTTGTTGGATTACCTTTTCCAGGAATAAGAGTTGATATCCTTGATGAAAAGGGTAAATCTTGTCCCCCGGGAAAAGAAGGAAATTTAGTTATTTTGCCACCTTTTGCTCCCGGTTTATTAAGAGGAATTTACAAAGACCCCCAAAAATATTTAGAAACCTACTGGAGTCAATATGGAAAGGAGGTTTATTTTACGAGTGACGGGGCTTTAAAAGATAAAGATGGTTTAATTAGGATTATTGGCCGAGTAGATGATGTAATTAAAGTTGCCGGGCATAGAATAGCCACTGGTGAATTAGAAGCAGCTATTAACTTACATCCCGAGATTTCTGAATCAGCAGTAATAGGAATTCCTGATGAAATTAAAGGAGAGGTACCAGCGGCTTTCGTTGTTTATCGAGGGACAAAAGCAATTGAAGAAGTTAAGAAAGAAGTTGTCGACAAGGTCAGAAAGGAAATTGGTCCCATTGCCTTGCCAAAAGAAGTTTATCTGGTTGAAGATTTACCAAAAACCCGTAGTGGAAAAATAATGAGAAGAATTTTAAAAAGATTATTTACTGGCGAGGAATTGGGAGACCTTTCAACCATGGCCAACCCCGAAATTGTCGAAAAAATTAGAAAGATCATTAAACAATAAACAACGAACAATGAGCAAAAAATCTCAAAAATATATTTTGTGGTTTAAGGAGATTTCGGCGAAGGATTTGCTTTTGGTTGGAGGGAAAAATGCTTCTTCAGGAGAAATGATGGGAAAACTTTCAAAAAAAGGCGTTCAAATTCCTGATGGTTTTACTTTAACCACTAAGGCCTATTGGCATTTTTTGAAAGAAAACAAAATTGATAAAAAACTAAAGGAAATTTTTGAAAAATTTGATCCAAAAAGTTTAAAGAGTTTAAAAGAGACCGGTAGTCAAGCTAGAACCATTATTTTTAAAGCTGATTTCCCCGAAGATTTTAAAAAAGAGATAATTCGGGCTTATCAAAAATTAGAAGAAGAATACGGTCAGAACGTTGAGGTAGCAGTGAGGTCTTCAGGAGTTTCGGAAGATCAACCAGGAGCTTCTTTTGCCGGTCAATTTGAAAGTTTCTTAAATATTTCTGGCGAAAAGAATTTATTGGAAGCAATAAAAAAATGTCTTGCCTCAACCTTCAATGATAGAGTAATTGCCTATCGAAATGAAAAAGGAATTCCCCAATTAACCTTCGCTCTTTCAGTCGGAATCCAGAAGATGGTTAGGTCGGATTTAGCTTCTTCTGGTGTAATTTTTACACTAGACACTGAAACTGGTTTTAAAAATGTTATTTTAATCAATTCAATCTGGGGAGTGGGAGAAATGATTGTTAAAGGGAAAATTACCCCCGATGAATTTTACGTTTTCAAACCAACTCTAAAAGAGAATTATAAATCTATTATTATCAAGGATTTAGGTAGGAAAACAAAAAAACTGGTTTATGATAAAAAGGGTGGCCTGAAAGAAGTTAATGTTTCCCCAAAACAACAACTAAAATTTTCTTTGACTGATGAAGAAATTTTAAAGCTCTCGAGATGGGCCTGCCTGATTGAAGACCATTACCAAATTTCTCAAGATATTGAATGGGCTAAAGATGGCAAAACCGGTAAGCTTTTTATTGTTCAATCAAGGCCAGAAACTGTTTATGCGCCGAAAGAAACGAAATTTTATGAAGAATATGAACTAAAAACTACTAAGAAGCCAATTTTAACTGGCATCGCCATTGGAAGCAAAATAGGTCAAGGAAAAGCAAGAATAATTCCCAATGTTTCGAAAATTGGCCAATTTCAAAAAGGAGAAGTTTTAGTGACAAGAATGACCGACCCAGATTGGGTTTCTATATTTCCACTTGCTTCAGCAATTATCACAGATGAAGGAGGCAGGACCTGTCATAGTGCTATTGTTTCTCGAGAATTGGGATTGCCTTGTATTGTTGGGACAAAAAATGCTACCAAAGCTTTAAAAACCGGCCAATTTGTAACCATAGATTGTACCCGGGGGGCGGAAGGAAGAATTTTTTTAGGTGAAATTCCTTATGAAATTAAAAGATATGAATTAGGAAAAATTCCCAAGTTGAAAACAAAAATAATGATTAATATTGGAGCGCCTGATATCGCTTTTAAAACCTCTTTTTTACCGGTTCGGGGAGTAGGTTTGGCAAGAGAAGAATTTATTATTGCTGAAAAAATTAGAATCCACCCCTTGGCTTTATATCATTTTGGCCAATTAAAGAATAAAAAAATAAAAGCCGAAATTGAGGAGTTAACTCGCGGCTACAGAGACAAAAAAGAATATTTTATTGAGAAGTTAGCCGAAGGAATTGCTCAAATCGGAGCTGCCTTTTTTCCGAGGGAGGTGGTGGTCAGATTTTCTGATTTCAAAACGAATGAATATGCAGCTTTAATCGGAGGAGAAATTTTTGAGCCAAAAGAAGCAAATCCAATGTTGGGTTGGAGAGGAGCCTCCAGATACTACGACGAAAAATTCAAACCGGCATTTGAGATGGAATGTAAAGCAATAAAAAAAGCCAGAGAAGTTTTTGGTTTGAAGAATATTTGGGCAATGATTCCATTCTGTCGAACAGTTGAAGAAGGGGGAAAAGTGCTGGATTTAATGGTAAAAAATGGACTAAAGAGAGGAAAAGACGGTTTAAAAGTTATCGTGATGTGTGAAATTCCTTCCAATGTCATCTTGGCTGATAAATTTTTGGAGATTTTTGACGGAATGAGTATTGGCTCAAACGATTTGACTCAACTGGTTTTAGGATTAGATAGAGATTCAGCTCAAGTTTCTAAGGTCGGCGATGAGAGAAATGGGGCGGTAAAAGAAATGATTGCCAAAGTAATTCGAGAATGTAAAAAAAGAAAAAAATATTGCGGAATCTGCGGAGATGCCCCTTCTTCATATATAGAATTTGCCCAATTTCTAATGGATTGTGGAATTCCCTCAATGTCTTTATCGCCAGATGCAGTGATGAAAACGATACTTAATCTTTCCAAAAAGAAAAAATGATTTTAGATACATTTAAATCTCTTTCTAAGAATTCATCAATTTATGTAAATATTGATCTATTTTTTCGTCAGAAAATAAAATCTTTAATAATCAAAAATTACAAATCTCTCAGAAGATTTAATCACCGGTGGTTAAAAATAAATTATAGTACTTTAAGTTGGGAATTTCGAAAAGCACAATATCATCCTTTGCCACGATTGTTAAAAATCGCTGAGATTCTAAAAATTGATAAAGAAGAAGTTTTTGAAAACATTAGAGGATTTAGGGCCTCGGGTTCGCATAGAAAGAGTGTTTTAATTTTGCCTCGGGAGATTAAAGTTAATGAAAATTTTGTTGAAGGTTACGCTTTATATATAGCAGGGGGTGATACTGGATTAAGTGGTGAAACTCGTCCTAGAAAATTAAGATTTACAAATTCTGAGTTAGGAGTAATTAAATTTTTTATTCAATGGTTAAATACTCATTTTCCAAGTACTAATTTTTATCTTAATGTTATTTCACCCCCTGGAATGACAATTCAAGGAGATTCCTTTAATCAAATTAGTAAAGAATTAGATTTAAATATTAATCAAGTGAAATTAAGAAATGACTATTATAATAAAAAAATAAAATATAGAGTCTGTTGCGATAGCGCAATTTTAATTGATTTAATTCTCTCCCTGGAAAGAACAATTAAAAAAATATGCTTCAATGATAAAAAATTAGCAGCAGCCTATATCAAAGGAATGATGATTGGTGAGGGAACAGCTTATTTCAATAGAAGTAGATATGTTAGAATTGAAATGAGAAATGAAAAGGAAATAAAATATATTTATAAATTATTTAGATTGTTAGGGTATAGTTGCAAACCATCTTTGCGAAGCAACAGAGAGAACATGTGGAGTATTTATATCGGAGCTAAACAACTAAAAAAGTTTTATGATGAAATCAGTTTTGGAGTTCACCAAGAAAGGCAGAAAATTTTGGAAGCCGCAGTTAACAAAAAGTTAAGAGTTAATCAATATGTTTAATTAAAAAGGGAATAGAGTCAATGTCATTAAACCCAGATACAGTAATTAAAACGACCCTAGATATTGCGAAAAAAGAGAAATTGCTAAAAGGTCGAATAAAATAAGTTATAATAAAATTAGATGAAGACAATGGCAAAAATTACTTTAAGTATAATAAAAGCTGATGTTGGAAGTATTGGCGGGCATTTAAAACCGAGCCAGAAACTTTTGCAAACTGTAGAAAATTACATTAAAACCAAGGGGAAAAACTTAATAATTGATTCTTACGTAGGGCATACCGGAGATGATATTGCTATATTGAGCACCCATAAAAAGGGGATTCTAAATAAGGAAATTCATAAACTCTGTTGGAATGCATTTTTAGAGGGAACAAAGATAGCTAAAAAACAGGGTCTTTATGGGGCGGGCCAGGATTTATTAAAAGAGAGTTTTTCGGGAAACATTAAGGGAATGGGGCCTCAAGTTTGCGAACTTGAATTTGAAGAGAGACCGGCTGAACCATTTTTAATGTTCGCTGCCGACAAAACTGAGCCTGGAGCCTATAACCTTCCTTTATATTTGGGATTTTGTGATCCGATGTATAGTTCAGGTTTAATACTTTCCCCGGAAATAAAAAAAGGATTTAAATTCAGAATTATGGATGTGGCTTACACGACCGCAGAAAAAACCATTGAATTGGTAGCTCCGGAAGAAATTTACGATATTGCTGCTCTTTTACGGGATAACAGTCGTTTTGTAGTAGAATCAATTTGGTCAAGAGAGGCAGGAGAACAAGCAGTAGCAGTTTCAACTACCCGACTTCATAACATTGCCGGAAAATATGTTGGCAAAGACGACCCGGTAATGCTGGTGAGGGTTCAAAAGAATTTTCCTGCCACCGGGGAGATTTTGTCCCCTTATGCTATGTCTCCTTATGTGGCCGGCTTTATGCGCGGTTCTCACTGGGGACCATTGATGCCGGTAAAGAAAAACTCTTCGATTTCTTTCTTTGATGGACCCCCTTCGGTTTCTTGCTTGGCTTTTTGTGTTAAAAATGGAAAATTAACCGAGCCGGTTGACGCTTTTGATCATCCTTTTTGGGACGAGGTTCGCAAGCACAGCTCGAAAAAAGCAATAGAAATAAGAAGGCAAGGTTTTTCCGGGGCAGCTATGCTCCCAATGTCGGAACTGGAATATACCGGAGTAATGGAAGTCCTTAAAAAGCTTGAAAAAAGATTTAAAATTAAGTAAGATATAAATAAATATATGCCTAAACCAAAACTAAAAAGGGTGGGAGTTTTAACGGGGGGCGGAGATTGCCCGGGATTAAATGCGGCGATTAGGGCGATAGTTAAAAGGGGAAAGCAACTGGGATTTAAAATCATAGGAATCAGAGATGGCTGGAAGGGCCTGGTAGAAAGAGTAGATTTTGAGAAGTTAAACGAGAATCGGGTTCGGGGAATTTTGGATAGGGGAGGAACCATACTGGGCAGTTCGAGAACCAATCCCTTAAAGATTGAAAACGGAATCAAAAAGATAATTGATAATTTCAAGAAATTGAAATTAGACGCTTTAATTGCTATCGGCGGAGATGATACCTTGGGCGTTGCTAAGAAACTTCCTAAAAATTTTCCTATCGTTGGCATTCCTAAAACTGTTGATAATGATTTAAAGGGGACGGATTTCTGTATTGGTTTTTGGACCGCAGTTCAGACTGCCACCGAAGCTATCGATCGACTTCATTCTACTGCCGAATCCCATCACCGGGTGATGGTTTTAGAGGTCATGGGCAGACATTTTGGCTGGATTGCGGTTTATGCAGGATTAGCCGGCGGAGCAGATTATATTTTAATTCCGGAAACCCCAATTGATATCGAGAAAGTTTGTCAGACGATTAGAGAAAGAACAAGAAAGGGAAAAAGTTTTAGCATTATTGTAGTTTCAGAAGGAGCAAAATTAAAGGGTAAATTGGTTTCTAAAACCGGTCAGGCCGATGCCTTCGGTCATTTACAACTGGGAGGAATTGGAGATCAGGTTGCAGATTTAATCAAAGAAAAAACAGGGTTCGAAACCAGGGCAACTAATATCGGACACATTTTAAGGGGCGGTACCCCGGTTGCTTTTGATAGAATTTTAGGGACAAGGTTTGGGGTAAAAGCAATTGAACAGGTTTCCAAAAAACAGTTCCAAAGAGCAGTCATACTAAAAGGGGATAAAATTTTATCTGTTCCTTTTTCTAAAATAAAAGGGGGAAGGAAGATTGATCCGGAGGTTTATCGAGTGGCTTCAATATTTTTCCACTAATAATATGGAAAATGATATTGAAAAATTGGTTTATCAAGTAATATTTAAAAAAAGTAAAAGGGCCGAAAAAGAAATTCGGAAAAGAGCTAAAGTTCAGGGAATAAAATTAACCTCAACCCAGAAATTGTATGAGGCTAAGGTTCAAAATAAGTGGTCCGGTTTTTTTACTGTTCCGGCTATTAATATCAGAACCTTAACTTTTGATACGGCCCGGGCCGTTTTAAGACAAGCAATAAAACAAAGGGTGGGAGCTTTTGTTTTCGAGCTGGCCAGATCAGAAATTGATTATACGGATCAGCCAATGTCAGAATATGTTCCGGTTATTTTAGCGGCGGCCATTAAAGAAGGATTTAAAGGATATTTATTTTTTCAAGGAGACCATTTTCAAGTCAAGGCCGAGAAATTTTTTTCAGAAAAAAAATCTCAAGAAATCGAAGCGCTTAAAAAGTTGATTAAAGATTCAATTGAGGCAGGGGTTTATAATATTGACATTGACAGTTCTACTTTGGTCAGATTAGACAAAGAAGACTTACCGGAACAACAAAAATTCAACTACGAACTTACCGCTCAGCTTACTTCTTTCATTAGATCTTTAGAACCTCGGGGTATTACCATTTCAGTGGGGGGAGAGGTAGGCGAGATTGGGGGAAAAATAGTACTCCGGAAGACCTCCGGGTTTTTATGGAAGGATACAATCGGGAACTTGCCAAATTCGGAGATATTAAGGGATTAATCAAAATTGCGGTTCAAACCGGTGCTACTCACGGAGGGATTGTTGGTCCTTCGGGTAAGCTCATAAAAGCCGATGTAGACTTTGAAACCCTTAAAAAACTTTCTAGTCGAGCCCTGAAATATGGCATGGCCGGAGCCGTTCAGCACGGGGCTTCTACCTTGTCCGAGGAGTATTTCGATAAGTTCCCGGAAACAGGAGCTGTGGAAATTCATCTGGCAACTGCTTTCCAAAATATAGTTTTAGATTCCCCTTATTTTCCGAAAGATCTTAAGGAAAAAATTTATAATTGGTTAATACAAGAACAGGTTTTCGAGAAAAAACTAGATCAAACCGAGGAGCAATTTATATATAAGACAAGAAAAAAGGCTTTGGGTCCATTTAAAAAAGAGATTTTAAAAATCCCTCAAAAAAATATTGATAAAATTTCTGAAGAGTTAGAAAAAAAATTTGTCCTACTTTTTCAGAAATTAGGGGTAGCTGATACCCTTGAAATTGTAAATAAATTTTATTCTAAATAAACCATGTTAACCCTACCGGTAAAAGTCCGTAAAGATGATGAAAAGCCTGCCGCTCTTAGAAAGAAGGGCGAGTTGCTTGGAGTTCTATACGGACCAAAGATTAAAAATAAGTCTCTGAAATTGGATTATAAAACCTTCGAAAAAATATATAGCGAAGCTGGTTTAAGCAGTTTAATTTTTCTCGATGTTGGGGGAGAAAAATCTCCGGTTTTAATTCACGATGTTCAAAAAGACTCCCTAACTTCCAAATTTTTACATGTTGATTTTTATCAACCTAGACTTGAGGAAAAAATAGAAGCCAAAATTCCTCTAATTTTTGAGGGTGAACTTCGGGCAGTAAAGGATTTGGGCGGAACCTTAATCAAAAATATTCAAGAATTAGAAGTAAAAGCCCTTCCTCAAAACCTTCCCAAAGAAATCATAATTAATGTAGAAGACCTAAAGGCATTAGGAGATAATATTTTAATCAAAGATCTCAAGTTGCCAAAAGAAGTTGAAATTTTAAGAGAGCCGGATGAAATCGTGGCCTTTATTTCTGCTCCGGAGAAAGTGGAAGAAGAATTAAAAAAGCCAATTGAGGAAAAAGTAGAAGAGGTAGAAAAAGTGGGAGAAAAAGAGAAGGGAGAAAAAGAGGTAGAAGAAAAAGAGGAGAAAGGAGAAGAAAAAGCCCGAAAATAATTAATGATAAATTGAAAAATTTTCGGTATGAGCCGGCGCATTTTTAAAAAAAATTCATTATTTGTTCAGCTTTCATTTTTTATTTTTCTCTTTTCTCTGTTTTTGTTCCAATGGAGAGTTGAGGTTATAGCCGAGTCTCCTGATTTATCACAGATTTGCGAATCGAGTGAGGAAATTGACAAAAAATGTGCAGAGATTTCTGCCGTAGAATGCCGGGAGTTTTTAGAAAAATGTCAGGAATATCTTGCCCAAAAGCAGGTTCAAATTGAAAAAGATATTACCAAAACACAAAAAGAAAAGAAAACTCTCGAAAACCAGATTTATGTTCTGAGTAATCAAATAAAGAATTTAGCTTACCAAATTTATCAGTCCAATGTGGTAATTAAAGATTTGAGTCTTCAAATTAAGGATACCCAATTCAGTATTGAAACCACCGTGTTAAAAATCGAAGATTCCGGAAGAAAATTAACCAATATTTTGAGAGCAATTTACGAAGAGGACCAAAAATCAATGGTGGAAATTTTTTTAGCCGAAGCCCGACTTTCTGATTTTTTTGAAAACTTAGTCGCCCTGGAAGAATTATCTTCAAAAAATCGCAAGCTTTTAGAAAACATAAAAGAAATGAGGTCTTATCTTGAGTCTCAAAAACAATCTTTGGATGAAGAAAAGCAGGACTTGGAGAACCTGGTAACCATTCAAACCCTTCAACAGAAAGAAAGTGAAAAAACAAAAAAAGAAAGGGAATACTTTCTGGGGTTAACCGAGGCAGAATATCAGAAATATCTCAAAGCAAAAGAAGAAACAGAAAAGAGAGCAGCTGAAATTAGGGCAAGAATTTTTGAGTTAATTGGAGTGCCGGAAGCCCCTACCTTTGGAGAGGCCTATGATATTGCCAAATATGTGGAGTCAATCACCGGAGTGAGACCGGCTTTTCTTTTGGCAGTAATGACTCAAGAATCGAATATCGGAAAAAATGTCGGCCAGTGTTATTTAAAAAACCCTAAAACCGGAGACGGAGTTGTGGCCCATAACGGAAAAGAAGTTTCCGGGGTAATGAAACCAATGGGACTGTCGGGCAGAAAGGGAGACGTGGATGATTTTTTAACAATTACGGCAGAATTGGGAAGAGATCCCTACAACACTCCGGTATCCTGTCCAATGAGTTATGGATACGGTGGGGCAATGGGCCCGGCTCAGTTTATCCCCACAACCTGGATGCTTTATCGAGACAAAGTTAAGGGGATTACCGGAAAAACTGCCGACCCTTGGAATATTAAAGACGCTTTTTTGGCTGCCGCCCTTTATTTGGCAGATTACGGAGCAACAAAACAGACTTATAATGCCGAATGGAAGGCAGCAATGATTTATTTTTCCGGTAGCACCAATTTAAGTTATCGCTTTTACGGAGATTCGGTAATGAAAATTACCGCTGAATACGAAGAAGACATTAAAGAAATTGAAGGGCTTTGATGATGGGTTCCAACCTTCCTTCCATAATATCTTCAATATTGTGCCAGCTTTTTTTAATCCGGTGGTCAGTCACTCTATCTTGAGGAAAATTATAGGTTCTGATTTTTTCTGCCCTTTTAGCCCAACCAATTTGGGTTTTTCTTTTTTCGCTAAGCTTTTCAAATTCTGCCATTTCTTTTCTTTTCAAAAGCCTAGCTTCTAAAATACTTATGGCATTTTCTTTGTTCTGGATCTGGTTTCTCTCAGTTTGGGAAGTAACGACAATTCCGGTTGGAAGATGGGTGATTCTTACAGCTGTATGTCTTTTTTGAAGATATTGGCCACCAGGGCCTGAAGCACCATAAAAATCAATTTTTAAATCCCTGGGGTTAATTTTAATCTGAGCTTTTTTTGGTTTGGGTAAGATCGCAACCGTTGCTGTCGAGGTATGAATTCTTCCTGATTTTTCGGTTGCTGGAATTCTTTGGACTCGATGAACCCCGCCTTCATGCTGCATTTTGGAGAAAACATTTCCATTTTTAAGTTCAAAAGTAATTTCTTTAAAACCACTGAGTTCGGTGGGTCGAGAGTCAAGAATTTTTTGTTTCCAACTCTGTATTGTAGCGTATTTTAAATACATTCGAAATAAATCTCCGGCAAATAAAGACGCTTCTTCTCCTCCGGTGCCGGCTCGAATTTCAACAATTACTGACTCTCCACTAAAATTTTGTAAGACAAAATTTGAGCTGAAACTTTCCTCTTTCTTTAATAAAGTCTCCAATTCTTTCTTTGAATTTTTTTCTTTTTCAGCGAAAATTTTTATCTCTGCCTCGGCTAAAGATAATAATTCCGGGTCTTTTTCAGTAGAAAGAATTTCTTTGTTTTCTTGGATTTTTTGCTCAAGATCTTTAATTTCTTTTTCTTTTTCAATGATTTTTTCAAAATAATCCCTTTTTTTTAAGAGATTTTCAAATTTTTCTCGATTAGAAATCAACTCAGGATCACTGAGTTGGGTTAAAATATCTTCGTATTCTTGCTTAATTGCGTTTATATCAATCATTCGAATATTATTTCTTCTTTTTCTTTTTTGCCATTTCTGTTTTTTGGGCTAATCTCTTTCTAAATTTTTCCACCCTGCCCATAACATCTACCATTTTTTCTTTTCCGGTGTAAAAAGGATGACACCGGAAACAAATTTCCGTCTCTATTTCTTCTTTAGTCGATCCAACTTCAAAAGTATTTCCGCAGGCGCAGCGGACGCGAGCATTGGGATAGTATTTGGGATGAATATCTTTTTTCATAAATATTAGAATATAGAATATTTAAGATAATAATAACACCAATATTGCTTTTTGTAAACCTACCCAAGTTTTACAAAATAAAATTTGGGCAGGTAAATGGAGCCGATTTTCGGCTTCAGGGTTTAATTATTGTTCCCTTAAACTTCTTAAATACGGAGTATTCAAGGTTCTGTCGAGCTCCGCCGACTGGCGGAGCGAGCAGGTTCTTATTTTTTAAAATTTGCTCTAAGTTTTTTAAATTAGTTCCTTTAGTTACAATTATGGTCATTTTTAGCTTTGAAGCAAGGCGGGCAGCGATAGGATCGATGGGGACTTTCATTCCCGGCTTCCACTTTGACCCAATTAGTTTGCAATACTTGGCCCAGGTTATTTCTTTTATTGGTTTTGCTCTTTTACCCCCACACCAAATTTTAGTGTGGGGGTCTTTTTCATAAACATAATCAATGTTTGAGGCATTAATTATTTTTCGAGCCTTAAATCTTTCAGCCAACAATACTGCATCGTAATCGGTGGACCAGCCCGGTCTCCAGCCGGAGCCAATAAAGACATTATAATTTCCTCCGTTTATTTGTTTTAAGGGATTATCCAAAACAATAGGATAAGCCTCTTTTTTGAAAATAGTTCGAATCAAATGAGCGTTAAGTCTGGTGGCATGAATGCCAATCCAATCTTTATCTTCATCGGATATTTTTGTAATCTCAGAAGCAGCCTTTTGATAATCCCGGCAGATTTTTCCGCCACCGGCAACAATTACAAATCGATATCCCCTTTTAAGGAATTTTAAAATCAATCTTCTAAATTTTTTTAGAAAATCTACTTGAATTTTTCCGGGATTAATTATAGATCCGCCCAGGCTAATAACAACAATTTCTTTTTGAGAAGGCGAAAATTTGGGCATCATTTTAACTATATCAAATGTAATTGAAAAAGAAAAGTTTTAAAAAGGGCTTTCCTGGTTTTAGACCAAAATTAAAGAATACCAAACCGATTTTCAAGCCTGTGGATTTCCTGTGGAAAACAAATAACTAACTTTTGACTAAATTTGGGTTGACCCCGCACCTTTTCCAGCGAAAGTTTGAGGTTATGGAAGGATATAAGGCGAAGCCCCGCACCTTTTGTAGCTTATTTTAAAGGTAATTAGTAATTTTTAAGAAATAATTTTTTGAGAAATTAACAAAAGGTGCGGGGCTCTCACTATTTATAAATCAGAAGTCTTTACAAGAAAAGGTGCGGGGTTGACAGGGGGGCTGGGTGGATTATAATGAAGATGTAGTGGGGGATTGTGGATAACTATGGGGATAAGTACCTTATTTGGGGGAAAACTCAAGTAAAATAAAAATTTTAGTTTTTTTAATATGTTCATCGGTGAATATATTTATTCAATAGATAATAAAAAAAGGCTGGCCATACCAAGCAAGTTTCGGCCGTCTTTAGGCAAAAAAGCAGTAATTACCAGAGGGTTGGATAACAGTCTGGTAATTTATTCTTTGGAGGAGTGGCAAAAAGTAGCCAAAAAATTGGAAAACTTGCCTAATTCTCAAGCAGACAGCCGAGGTTTCACCAGGATTATGCTTTCGGGAGCGGCCGAAGTCCAACTTGATAAACTGGGACGAATTTTAATCCCGGATTATCTTAAAGGTTATGCTTTTTTTAAAAAAGGCGTAGCTATAATTGGTCTTTCTAATCGAATTGAAATCTGGGCCGAGGAAAGGTGGCAAGAATACAAACAAAGAATGGAAAAAGAGGTGGGGGATATGGCCGAGAGATTAAAAGAACTTGGAATTTAAAATGCACATTGCGGTTTTAAAAAAAGAGGTCCTGAAATATTTAGATCCAAAACCAGATGAAAATTTTATTGATTGTACAATCGGAGAAGCCGGCCACGCCTTAGCTATTTTAGAAAGAAATGGACCGAGAGGGAAAGTTTTGGGAATAGACCAAGACCCGGAAATAATTGAAAATTGTAAATTGAAAATTGAAAATTTTAGCGATAGATTGATTCTTGTCTGTGACAACTTTGCAAATTTAAAGGAGATCGTTAAAAGATATAACTTTAAGAGAGTTTCCGGAATTCTATTCGATTTGGGAATTTCAAGCTGGCATCTGGAAAAAAGCGGTAGGGGATTCTCATTTTTAAGAGCAGAGCCCCTAGATATGAGATATCATATTAGTACATTTTTTAGAGGCCTTTCGAAAACGTACTATAGTTTAACTGCGGAGGAAATCGTTAATAATTGGCCCGGGTCAGAGATTGAAAGAATTTTAAAAGAGTACGGAGAGGAAAAATTTGCCAAAAGAATTGCCAGAGGGATTATAAATTCTCGAAAAACAAAGCCAATTAAAACCACCTTTCAATTAGTAGAGATTATAAAAAAAGCAATACCGAGTTGGGACTGGCGGAGAAGAATTCACTTTGCCACTAAAACTTTCCAGGCTCTAAGAATCGTCGTCAACGACGAATTAAATAATTTAAAAAAAGGATTGGGGCAGGCTTTAGAAATTTTAAGCCCGGGAGGAAAATTGGTAGTAATTTCATTTCATTCTCTTGAAGATAGAATTGTTAAAAATTTTTTAAAAGAGCGAGCCAGGGAGGGATTGCCTGCCCCGTACTCAAACAAAGTTTGTAGTTCGGGGCTCAAAATTTTAACAAAAAAACCAATTAGACCGACATTCGAGGAAATTAAAACAAACCCCCGGGCAAGGTCGGCTAAATTAAGAGCAGCCATCAAAACAACCAACAATCCATAACTTGGTATTTAACATGGGTTCTTATATTTTATCTTATTCTATTTCTCAAAAGGTGGTAGCTGTGCCTAAATTTCCGCGAATAAGTTTTAGAATTTTTTGGATTGCAAGTCTAACCCTTATTTTCTTTCTTTTATTTTTTAATATTTTTCAAATTAATAAAATAACCCAGGCTTCTTTCTTAATTACGGGGCTAGGAGGGGAAACCCAAGAACTTTATCAACAAAATAAAATTTTAGAAAGTAACTTTCTAAAAAATAATTCTTTAGGAAATTTAGAGAATTTAGTTGGGGGTTTGGGCTTTGAAAAAGTAGAAAAAGTAGACTACATTCAAGTAAGGGAAGGTGCGATAGTTACGAAATAAGAACCTGCCTCGCTTACGCTCGGCAGAACCTTGATTCGCTAAGGTATAGACATATAATCTTGAATTAAGAACCTGCCTCGCTTACGCTCGGCAGAACCTTGATTCGCTAAGGTATAGACA
>Ga0100391_1003874_pt1 | contig 14817 bp, 8 predicted proteins | sample CryGeymeta201515_FD_81541 | JGI IMG/M metagenome (GOLD analysis project Ga0100391, IMG submission 81541) | Groundwater microbial communities from Crystal Geyser aquifers in Utah, USA - Crystal Geyser metaG 2015-15 | ecosystem: Environmental > Aquatic > Deep subsurface > Groundwater | place: USA...
GTACTCGTTTAAAGCAAATCAAGCTAGTTTTTAACTTTGCAAATTGAATTTACTCTGATAGTTAAAGTGTGTTTAAACACACTGAAAGCAGTATAAAAAGTTTCGTGCGTTTACCCTAATTTTGCATTGAAATTGAATTTATAATTGAATTATTTTATAAGACAAAATAAGATTATTTAGGGTTGTGAAATAATTATTTGTTTGCTTCCCTAAATTTATCGAACTTTGAATAAGTAGAAAGTCGTATAAAAAAATAGAAAAATAGCCAGTTTAGAAAAAATATTATTCTCTTATGTTAGACATTATCCGTTTGCTTCCCGAATCGCTTGCCAATCAAATTGCTGCTGGAGAAGTCGTTCAAAGACCTGCTTCTGTGGTAAAAGAAATGCTAGAAAATTCCGTTGACGCAGAAGCCACAACCATCGAACTCGTTTTGCAAGATGCAGGAAAAATATTGATTCAAGTAATTGATAATGGAAAAGGAATGTCTGAAACCGATGCTAGAATGTGTTTTGAAAGACACGCTACTTCAAAAATAATTACTCAAGATGATTTGTATAATATCCAAACTTTTGGTTTTAGAGGGGAGGCAATGGCTTCGATTGCAGCCGTTGCACAGGTAGAACTTCGCACACGACAAGAAGACCAAGAAGTAGGAACGCTGATTTATATTGAAGGCTCAGAAGTCAAGAAACACGAACCCACAGCGACACAACAAGGAACTTCTTTAGCAGTCAAAAATTTATTTTTTAATACACCTGCACGACGAAAGTTTTTAAAATCTAATTCGGTGGAGCTTCGTCATAGTACCCAAGAATTTGAGCGTGTTGCATTGGCAAACCCTCATATAAACTTCTCTATGCACCACAATAATCAAGAAGTTTATAATCTCAAAGAGGGAAAACTGGCTAGACGGATTGTGGCAATGTTTGGGAAAAGCTATCAATCAAACCTTCTTACCTGTCAAGAAGATGTAGAAACAATCAAACTTTTGGGGTATGTAGGCAAACCACAAGCTGCAAAAAAAACAAAAGGAAATCAGTATTTTTTCGTTAATAATCGCTTTATAAAAAGTGGTTATTTGCATCACGCAGTTATGACGGCTTATGAAGGACTTTTGCCAAAAGATGCTCATCCTTTTTATGTTTTATTTATCGAAATTGACCCAAAAAAGATTGATATAAATGTACACCCAACGAAAACAGAAATAAAATTTGATGATGAAAGAACGGTTTATGTAGTTGTTCAATCGGCTGTAAAACAGGCTTTGGGAGTTCATCAAGTGGTTGCGCCTTTGGATTTTGACACCGATGCTAATTTTTTGAATCCTGCAAATTATCGTAATCATCTCGTTGGTGAAGACACCAATAAGGGTAACTATAATAATGAGGAAAATGAAGAAGAACCACGAACATTTTTCTCTGATTTTTCAAAGTATAATAATGATGATACAGAAAATTCAAAAGATTTTATAGGTAGATACGACAAAGACGAAAATAAAGGAAATTACGGAAATTATATCAATGAGCCTTTTAATAGAAATAAGGATTTAAAAAAACAGGAGCGACCAGAACCAACAGAAAGACAAAAAAACAATCAAAAAAACTGGGAACGAATTTATCTAAATGATGAGCAGAGAGAGGAACTAGGAACTAGGAATTGGGAAATGAATAATAAACAGGCTTTAGGAAATGAAAATGAAATTCTCCCAATCCCTAATTCCCAATCCCCAATCCCTCAAACATTCCGTAGTTCTGCAAATAATTTATCAAAAGCTGAATTAGATGCTGAAATAAAATCGTCGAAGTCTAAAATAGAAAACAGCGATAAACGTCATGTTTTTTGGGTGGCAGGTCGTTTTGTGGCTAGTCCGACCAAATCGGGAATGATTTTGATTGATGCTTCGGCAGCTCATGAGCGTATTTTGTACGAACGTTACGAACAGAGAATCTCTAAAAGTACGACAAATAGTGCCACTTCTCAACAAATTCTTTTTCCTCCTACCCTTACTTTTTCGGTGGTGGATTATGAGCTTTTGAAGGAAGTTTTGCCCGAACTCAAAAATTTAGGTTTTTCGATAGAAATCAATGAAGAATTAGAGAAAAAACAGCAAGTTCGTTTGATTGGTCTTCCTGCTGATTTGCTCAAGGAAAAAGGAGAATCTATCCTAGAAGCACTTTTAGAACAGTTTAAATACAACCAAACGACTATCAAAATTCCGAAACGAGAAAATATTTTACGTGCTTTTGCCAAACGTGCCTCTATGCAAGCCAAAACTTTTTTCTCAAATGAAGAAATGCAAAGTCTTATCGATGAGCTTTTTGCCTGTCAGCAACCCAATTATACACCTGACGGAAAGAAAATATTTATGCTTTTGGATACAAAGATGATTGAGCAGTTGTTTCTATAAAAAAAGTAGCATACGGTTTAGCGTGTGAAATGTACCGAATGCTTTAGCTTTCGTCAGAGAATAAAATTTTACGCAAACTAAAGTTTACGGTACGGCTCAACTCACTCTAAAGAGCAAGCTACTTTTTAATCACTCTCAAATAAAACTTTTCCACCTGTTCTCTATCCCAAGGCGTTTTACGTGAAAATATAAAGCTAAATTTAATAAAAGGGTCATTTTTGAAAGCATTGATATTAACTGCTGCCGTTGTTCCACCAACAACATTTTTTCTAAAATCCAAATCTCAAACGAAGACCAAAATTTGTACCTAACCCTGTTCTGATTTCATTTTGCAAACTAGGATTTACAGCCCAAACAGCATCTACTCTCAAAATTTTAAAGATACGCTCAAATCCTACACTCACTTCTGTATAATTGGGCGTGTTGGGTGTATAGAGATAATGTACTCCTGCTACAAGTTGCCATTTTAATTTTTTCATAAGTGGAATTCGGTTCATGATATAACCATTAAAATGGTGTTCTGCGTGAATTTCTGCAAAATTATCAGTTGTACTGTATTGATAATACGGCAATAAAAGAAATTGACGAAGACGAGTTTGAGCGAATAACAAAGGCGAAGTTTGAAAGTGAAAATTATCAGCAAAAGAAGTATAATTATTCCATAAAAACGTTCCTGCTTGTGCTTCATAATTGAATGAACCCAAAACACCTAGACTTACATCATCTTTTATATTCAATGTAAGCTGTCCAAAATCCGTTTTGCTATCAAAAATAGTCGGAATTCCTTGTGAATATGTCAGCGTAAAAGTTGGATAATTGCTACCTACTGTAATTCTTTGTTTTGGACGCAAAATATATTTTTCTCCAATACGGTAACGAAGTTGAGCCTTCAAAATAAATGCATTGTGTTTTTCGAAAAAAACATTATTTCCATCAAAATCAACAGGCGTATTTTGAGAAAATTCTATTTCATCTCTATTAATGAAAGGTTTTATTGTAGGATTTGCATTTTGAAGAGGAATACGCTGCTCAAAAGCTCCTTGCAAACGCAAAAAAGCACCATTAAAAATCCGTCCTCCAGTATTCAATTGAACAAATCTTTTCTCAAACATTTTTAGATAATTTTCTTCTCTCCACAATGTATAAGTTCCGTTTGTAGCTGGGGTAATTGCATCTGTATCAAACTGTTCGACAAAAGAACCTCCTTGTAGAGAAATAAAAGCATTATTCATTTGATTAAAACGGTGTAAAAAGTTTCCTTTTGCATACATTTTTTTACTCGTAAATCCATAACGACCTTCTACTCCTATCTGTGTGGTACTAAAATTTCGTTCTCTAAACTTCCTGATATTTACTGACGGACTAATTACATAACCTTCTACTGTATTGACTTGAAAATTTTGAAGTAAAGGCGCAAAATTAAAGGTAAGTTCTCGCTTTCTATTTCTATACGAATAACCAAACAATAAATTAATAGCCTTAAATTTATTGGTTTTTCTATCCATTGAATCCAAATAAACAGGGTCATTTTGAGCTTTTTCTATACTATCACTTTTTATATAATGTTCGCTTTCTTTTTTTGTAAGAGGAACAGAACGAATACTTTCCCAATATTCTGCACTCTTTAAATTCGAACTATCTGAAACAATAGAAATCTCTTTATTAAAAAATCTATTTTCCAAGACCATTGTTTCTAATTCCTTTTTTAAATCTGTTTCTTGATTTGAAAGCGAATCTTTTTCTGTCTTTTGGGTTAGGTCTTCTGTTTTGGTTTGGTTTTTTTGTTCAGTTTTCTTCTTTTTTAGTTCTTTTTTTTTATCAGATACTTTCTTTTTATTTTTTTTAGATAATACAAGATTAGGCAGTTTTTGTCCTTTTGTATCAGCTTCTAGCTGTGCCTTTGTAAAATTTGGAGTTACATCATAATTCGAAAAACTTCCTGTATAATTTCCATGTCCAACTACTTTTGCACCCATCATTGCAATCGAATAATTAAACGAAAAAGCCTGTGTACTACAAAGCCAAATATCATCAGAAACATTTCCTGTATTTGTAGAAACGGGTACAAAAGTTTGTTTGATATTCAGTTTGTCAATAAATTCTAATCCAACATCTTTCGAAACCTCCAAATCTGTACTATGAACTCGCCACGTACTGTCTTGAATATAAATCAACCCACCAAACAAAGGCTGACCTTTCGAACGAGGAAAAACACGGATTTTATGCACATTTACCCCCTTATCCATAAACTCTCCTTCGTGTTGGTATTCGTAATACATCATCGCACCTGCTGCAATCGGCGAAACAAAAGGACGGTCGCCAATGGGAGCATCAATGGTATTCTCATAAATATCAAAACTGAGATAGAGCGCACTATTCCACGAAAAACCACCACTATCGCCACTTACTTTCGAAGAAATAACAACTTCTTTTCGCTTATTAGGAGCAAGAAAATAATAGTTAGAAACGGATTCAGAAAAATAAATAATTTTATTTTTTTCCCATTCTTTACGAAATTCTTTCATATCATCATCTTCTAAAATCTTAGGTACTTTAAATTCATCTAATTTTTGTACGTTTTTGATATAGACATCACAAGAAAAAGCCTTATTTTGAGTTCGATAAAATTCTCTTTTTCTCTGTGCCTGACGAATGACAGCATAAGCAGGATCTTCTCCATTTGGTGTAACAACAACTTCTTTCAAACCGATTGTAGAAGATTGCATAACTACATTTAGCTCCACATTTTGTCCATTTTTAATAGTTACAGTATGCGTTTGAGATTGAAAACCAACATAACGAAACACGATTTGATGTGTTCCTTCTGTAAGTTCTAAAAAATAACTTCCTTCTTGATTGGTTGTTGTTCCGTAGGTTGTTCCTTCTTCATAAACTGTCAAAAAAGGCATATTTTCGCCATCTGATGAAGTTACTTTTCCAAAAAGACGAGCTGCATTTGAATCAAATGAAAAGAATAAGTAAAAAAAGAATAGTAGTAAAGCTGGAAAATAATGCATGTATATTTCTTGTTAAGTTTGTTAGAATTTCTGTTGTTTTAATTGAAGTTATTTTAAAGAGTGGACTTAGATATTTTTGTTGGTGCTGCTACATTAAAACGCCAACAAAGGTAAGTGTCATTTTTCTATTCTTAAACAACTTTATTAAGTTGTCTTTTAGACACCAAATAACTTACAAGCGTTGCATACTTTTTTTGTTTTTAAGGAAAATTAGAAAAAAGCTATCCCTCTTTATCAAAGATAAAAAGACGTTAAATAAAAAAGAGAGTGGAAATAAATTTCGTGCTTTTGCTCTAACCTAACAAACCTTCAATAATCCGACAGTTGCTAATAGAAACTACACAAAAAACCTTCATTATTCTATTTTATTAGAACGATGAAGGTTTTTAGTTGTGCCGAAATAAAATCAGTTTTTGGAAGAGAATATCGTTTTGGCTTATTTTTCTAAATAAGAAGATAGTTTTTCTACCAAATCATCAAAATTTACTGGTTTTTGCATGTAGTCATTGATTCCTACGGCTGCAAAATCTGATGAGGTATAATTACGGGCATTTCCAGTAATTGCAATAATTGGAATTTTAGATTTTTTAGGGTCGCTCATTGCACGGATTTTTTTAGCGCATTCCATTCCGTCCATTTTTGGCATATTGATGTCCATTAATATAGCATCAAAATCTTCCATTGCCATTGCTTCCAACACCTGCAAACCGTCTTTTGCTGTTTCGATTTCATAGTTTTGAAATTGCAATACTTTGCGAGTGATATTTTGAATTACAGAGCTGTCCTCTGCAATAAGTATTTTTTTAGAACCCATAGTAAATATATTTGAGTGATAAGATGGTAAACGAAAATTAGAAAATAACCTAATTAAAAAGGTAATAAGGCAATCAAATACCGTACTAACTGGTTACTAATTATTTTCTATAATTTTTTATGTAATTGTATTTTTCTACGTTATTTTTTAATTCAAAATCAAAAAATGATTTGTTTGTTCTCAAATCTACACTACTTTTGGCAAAATGCAAAATTTTTTATTCAATTATTATAATTAAATAAGTAGAGTAAAGCCTTTTTTTCAAAAAGAATCTTATTTATGAATAACAATTCCTAATTCATTAGAAATTAAAATTTCTTGTGCTTTAAGTTCTTGGTAGATAAGCAACAATTTTTCTATTTCTTCTTGGCTTTGGTTGTTTGCTTTTTTGATTTTTCGTAGGTTTTCATTCAAAATTCCTTTCAAATATACTCTCTTTAAATGTAAAATTGTTTGAGGGATAATCGTCGCTAATTGTTTTTCTTCATTCGGAATCACAAGCTGCATTCGCTTTTCCCAATTTGGACTAATCTGTGAAGAATCGGTCAAAAATCCTGTTACGATTTGAATTAATTTTTCATCATTCTGAATAAAATCCGTTAGTAACTCTTGATAAGAAATTTTTATATTCTGAATTCGTGCATTTTCATAAATAATACGAAGCTGTGAATACGAAGGATTGAGCGACGGAATTTCACTAATTTCTTCCAAAATATAATCACAAATATATTCTCCTCCTGCAATGGTCTGATGTCCGTAACGAATCAAAAGACGTGTAATTTCATCTTCGTATTGACGAAAATAAGTAACTTCTTGTGTTTCTTTTTTATCTTTTGATTGAGGATTCAGAGCAGCTTCTAATTCGGATAAATCAATGGCTTGTCCTCCAAACTCTTCGTGATACCTTGAGTCATTTTGACCTCCCTGCTCATATTCTCCTGCTCCATATTCAGAAGGTGGAAAATAGCCAAATTCGTTAGGCGATGAGCTATTTTGTGTGTTATTTTGACTATTTCTGTTTTGCTGTCTTTCTCGTTGTTGTCTGTTTCTATCTCTTTTCTGTTCTTTTAGTTTTTGTTCTGCTCTGCGACTAATGAATTTATTCGTTTCTAAAATAACATCTTGTTCACTAATTTCCATCCAATGCGCTAATTCCTTAGTCAATAAAGAACGCTTAAAAACATCTGGAACCACGGCAATTGTCTGACAAAGTTCTTTTAGTGCACTTGCCCTCGCCATGGGGTCATCTTTATCAGGAACTAAAACTTGATACTTGAAACGCAAAAAATTCTGTGCTTTGCTTTCCAAATATATTTTAGTTTTTTCTCCTCCTTGCTCGGTTACGAATGTATCTGGGTCGTGTCCTTCTGGCAAAACAACGGCTTGCACATCTAAACCCTGTTCTAAAATAATATCAATTCCACGAATGGCAGCCTTTAGACCTGCTTTATCGCCATCAAAAAGCAAGGTTACTCTATCTGTAAAACGTTTTAGAAGATTTATTTGTCCGTCTGTGAGCGAAGTACCCGAACTTGCCACTACATTTTCAATTCCTGCTTGATGCAAACCAATTACATCAGTATAACCCTCTACCAAATAACAATTTTCTTCTTTACGAATGGCATTTTTTGCTTGAAAAATTCCGTAAAGAATATGACTTTTTTGATAAACTTCTGTTTCTGGACTGTTTAAATATTTGGGTTGTTGGTCTTTTTTTAAAGCTCTTGCACCAAAACCAATCGTCCTGCCCGAAACGTTATGAATCGGAAACATAACACGCCCACGAAAACGGTCGTAATGTCTGTCATCTTTTTTTATTATCAGTCCTGTATCTTCCAAAAACCCTTTGCTATGTCCTTTTTCTGTGGCAGCTTTTAAGATAGAATCCCACTCGTCAAAGGCATATCCTAACTCAAATTTTTCTTGCGTTTTTTGGATAAAGCCACGCTCTTTGAAATAACTCCCTCCGACAGATTTTCCTTCGTCTGTATTTTTGAGATTTTCAGTATAAAATTTTTGAGCAAAAGCCAAGACAATCAAAAGACTTTCTCGGTGCTGTTGTTCTTGTTTTGCTTCATCACTTCGTTCGTTTTCTTCTGGAATTTCGATGCTATACTTTCCTGCCAAAAATCTTAGAGCCTCTGGATAGCTCAAATTTTCGTGTTCCATCACAAACGTAATGCTATCGCCCCCTTTTCCACAACCAAAACACTTAAAAATTCCTTTACTAGGCGTAACCACAAAAGAAGGTGTTTTTTCTTGATGAAAAGGACAACACGCCTTAAAACTAGAACCTTGTTTTTTGAGCGTAACAAAATCGCCCACTACTTCTTCGATGTGGGAACTTTCTCGTATTTGATCGATGATGTGTGAGGGAATAGACATAATGTAAAATTACGAAAAAACTCTTCTCAATAAAATAGAAAAACGTTATACTAAATGAATTTTCCATCTTCATAAATTATTCCTCTATCGAATATAATCTAAATAGTTTTAGTGTTTTATAGTTTTTTCGTAAATTGATAGGCTAATTACCATTCAATCACATTGAGAACCAGACTTTCTCTTTTATGTAGCTTCTTCTTTCTAAGAATATTATTTTACATCAAAATAGTATTCTTGTTTCTCTGTGTTTATATTTTTAGTATTTGTTCTACATCTGCTCAAGATTTATCTGTTTATTACGATTCAGTAATAGAATATAATAAAAAAGATTTGGAAAAACAGAGTTTTTACGTTCAAAAACTCCTTTTAGAAAGTCAGAAACAAGAAAATAAAGAGTATTTATTGAAGGCGTATCACTTGAAAGCAACTATTTTTTATGAGAAAGCAGATAAAAATAGTACCTTTTTTTATATAAATAAAGCACTTGATTTGTCAAGAAAAATTAATAACACAGAAAGCAATGAATTAAAAGTAGAGGTTTTGCGTCTAAAAGGATTTGTTTATAAAAATAGAATTTACAACAAAGACTCTGCATTAGTTTATTTTCGCCAAGCCTTAACAGAAAGCAAAAAATCAAATTATAAATTTGGTCAGATAAAAGCCTTAGAAGCTATTTCTTATCTAGAAATGGATAAAGGAGAATATGTTGATGCTACTCAGTTGCTTTTGGAAGCTCGGAAAATTGCTCACGAAATAAAAGATAAAAAAGCCCTTTCTAGTCTTGCCAACAATATTGGGCATACCTATTTACAGATGTATATGTATGAAAAAGCATTATCTTTTTTTAATGAAGCCAATAAATACAGAGAAGACAAAACGACTGCATCAATTATTCCTCTCAATATTGCTCAATGTTATTACAGAACAGGAGAAATAAAAAAAGCACTTTTTATTATTGATAAAAATGCTCCTTTGGCTCTCAAAACGTCATTAAATATGGCAATAGAATATCATTTGGAGTATGTAAATCTTTTTTTGGAAATAAAAGAACCTCAAAAGGCGTTAGAATAAATCAAAATATTGGATTCTTTACTCATAGATTCCAAACCTCAAGCCTATCGTAATTTATTATTATTGAAAGCCAAAACTAATTTACAACTCAAAGATACCTTAAAAGCACACAATTATATAAAAGAGGTAGAGAGAGAAATATCTCCTAAAAACGGTGATGATTTTATTAATCGGCTAACTATGCACGAATTATTTTCTTATACCTATACATTTTTGACAGATTATAAAAAAGCAAATTATCATTCTCAAAAATACATTTTACTTTATAAAGCGACCCATAATAAGAAATTACAACAAAATATTTATGAGTCTGAGGTAAATCAACGTATGCTATTACAAGAAAAAGAGAGTGAATTAGAAAAAATAAAATATACCACTCAGCTAAAAAAAGAACACCAAAATAGAAACTATTTTTTGGTTAGTTTAATTGCTTTGTTAAGTGTTTTTATTGTCATTACGAGAGCCTATTGGATAAACAAAAAATATAGCAATGAACTAAAAAACACAAATCACAAACTTTCAGAATCTCAAGCTGAGGTAATGCAGCAAAATCATACTCTTCACGAACAATCTGAAGAATTGATGAGGCAATCTGAAGAATTAAAATGTTCTCATGAAGAAGTCGTTGCTATGAATGATAATTTGGAAGATATTGTCAATCAGCGCAATCAAGAAGTCCTAGAAAAAAATAAAATGTTAGAAGAATATGCCTTTATCAATGCTCACAAATTACGTGCGCCTGTGGCTCGTCTTTTGGGAATTATGCAGATTATTGAGCTTTCAAAAGATACCAATGAAATAGAATTTTACCTACAACTTTGTAATCAAGAAATTAAAAACCTTGACCGTATTGTTTGGGCGATAAAAGAAGCTATTGAAGAAAAAACACCTCTTGATCGTTTGGAATTGGAGAAAAGAACCGAAGTGAAGTAAGTTTTTAGTCCAATTCTGTATAAATTTGTAACTTCTATGTTTTTAGAGTTAAAAAATCTATAATTCAAATAGTTTTTATTTTAGCTCTCGGATTCAACTCATAAACGCAATTTTATTAAGTTTCTCAAAAAATGATTGAAAGGGTTTGTAATGAAGTTTGGGGAGATACAACAGACGAAGAAGTAATAACTATTTTGAAAAATAGTCGTAAAGGATAAGTACCAATATAGATTTTCTCAAAAAAAGTTCTTATCTTATGTAGGTATAAAAAAGAGTTGTTAATCAACAATTTTGTTTGTTAATAATTTTTATAAAAAAATTAGACTTATGATATTTTTTAATGACTATAAATTTTCAATAAAACAAAAAAATGAACTTACTAATAAAAGATGAAGTATTAAAAAAGGCTGAAATTACGGCAGAAGAATTATTAATTGAAATAGCAGTCCATTTATATGATACAGAAAGATTATCGTTAGGACAAGCACGTAATTTAGTTCAATTAGATATAATTTCTTTTCAAAAAGAGCTTTCTAAAAGAAATATTTTTATGAAATATGACATAGAAGATTTAGATACAGACTTGAAAAATTTGGAGTACATTCGAAAAAATAAATAGCCTTTTACAATAAAATATTTCCAAGTTTAATCATGAAATTTAATTATGAATCTTAATTTTTATCCATTAACATAAAACAAATGATTATAGTGAGTGATACTTCGGTAATTACCTATTTAATACAAATAGAGCAATTATCGTTATTAAAAAACTTATTCGATAAAGTAATACTATCAAAGAAAGTCGAAGAAGAATTATCAAAAGTAGAAGGACAACTAACACTAATAAAATCGATAGAATGGATAAAAATTGAACAAATTAGCAATCAAGAATTATATAATGAAATTGAGCAAAAATTAGATGCAGGAGAAGCCGAATCAATAGTTTTAGCAATAGAATTAAACGCAGATATTCTATTAATAGATGAAAAAAAAGGTAGAAAAATAGCAGAGAAATTTGGTCTAAGAATAACAGGGTTATTAGGTGTATTGATTGAAGCAAAAAAGCAAAATTTGATACCAATACTCAAACCTCTATTAGATAAACTCATATATGAAATAGGATTTCGAATTAGCCCAAAACTATATCAAGACATTTTAAAGAGAGTAGGAGAATAAAGAAATAAACTAAATTAAAGCTATCATTGAGATAGATTTTTTCTCAAAAACTTCTTACCTTCGCATCTATAAAAAATATAAATCAAGAAATTAAAATCGCCGTTGTTGGTGTTCTTACCAATGACACAGAACTTATACTATGAACATTTCACTTAGCTGGCTCAAAAAATATATTGCTTTAGAAGAATCTGCCGAAAAAATAGCAGAATACCTTACCGAAACAGGACTAGAAGTAGAAGGAATTGAAACTTTCGAACAAATAAAAGGTGGTTTAGAAGGTTTTGTAGTGGGCGAAGTCATGACGTGTGAGCAGCACCCAAACGCTGACCGTTTGCGTGTTACAACTGTTGATATTGGACAAGAAGAAAATTTACATATCGTTTGTGGTGCGCCAAATGTAGCAAAAGGACAAAAAGTAATCGTTGCCACAATCGGAACAATGCTTTACCCAAAAGATAGCGAACCATTCAAAATCAAAAAAGGAAAAATCAGAGGAGAAGTTTCCGAAGGAATGATTTGTGCCGAAGACGAAATGGGATTAGGAAAAGGACACGACGGAATTTTGGTCTTGCAAGACGAAAAAGCACAGCATAAAAACGGAACTCCTGCCAGTAAAGTTTTTGATTTACAAAATGATACCGTTTTAGAAATTGGTCTTACTCCAAACCGAGTAGATGCAGCTTCGCATTATGGAACGGCTAGAGATTTGAAAGCTCGTTTGAAACGTGAAATTTGTAAGCCAAGTGTTGAAGAATTTGATGCTTTAAAGAAAGAAATTAGCAAAGAAAAAGCTGTTCAAATAGAAATAAAAAATACAGAAGCCTGTCCAAGATATGCAGGTATTACTATCAAAAATGTAAAAGTTGCAGCTTCTCCAGCGTGGCTCAAAATGGCTTTAGAAAGTATTGGTCAGAAATCAATCAATAATGTGGTGGACATTACAAACTATGTTTTGCATTCTTTCGGTCAGCCTTTACACGCCTTTGATGCTGATAAAATTAAAGGAAATAAAATTGTAGTTTCTACGCTTTCAAATAAAAATGAGGACAAAACTGAATTTGTAGCCTTAGACAAAGAAAAGTATACACTTTCTGAAAATGATTTACTGATTTGTGACTCTGAGCTAAATCCTCTTTGTATGGCTGGTGTTTTTGGTGGTTTGGATTCGGGTGTTTCTGATGCTACGACGAATATATTTTTAGAATCGGCTTATTTTTCGCCTGATTTTGTTCGTAAAACTTCAAAAATTCATGACCTTTTTACAGATGCTTCTTTCCGTTTTGCTCGTGGAACTGACCCTAATACTATTCTGTACTCACTCAAATATGCAGCTTTATTGATTCAAGAAATTGCAGGAACAGAAGAAACCATTTTTAGCGAAGTTACAGATTTGTATCCTCAAAAAATTGAAAATCCAACTTTTGAAGTTTCTTACAATTATCTGAATACACTTATCGGAAATGAAATTCCAAAAGAAACTGTAAAGCGTATTTTGACTGATTTGGATATTGAGATTTTGAATGAAACTCATACTGGTACAGAGGATAAAATAACTGTTTCAGTTCCTACGTATCGTGTCGATGTGCTTCAACCTGCTGATATTGCAGAAGAAGTTTTGCGTATTTATGGATTGAATACTATTGATTTTCCACAGACGGCAGCAACGGATTATATTGCGCCTTCAATCTCAAAAGACCAAGAAATTCGTAAAAAAACGGCTGATATTTTGGTAGGAATGGGCTTTTCAGAAATGATGAATAACTCGCTTACTTCGTCAAATTACACAAAAGCAATAGGAACAGAATCAACAAGCGTAAAAATGCTCAATCCATTGAGTGAAGATTTGGACGTAATGCGTCAAAGTTTGCTTTTTGGAGGTTTGGAAAGCATCACAAGAAACTTGAACAGACAAGAAGAACTCATAAAAGGATTTGAGTTTGGAAAAGTTTATTCAAAAATAGAAGAGCCAAAAGACGACGAACACAAATACTTTGAAGAGTGGCAATTAGGTCTTTTCTTAGTCGGACAAACGCCTGTTTCTTGGAATGCAACAGCTACTTCTGTTGATTATTTTCAGCTTTCTAGTGTCGTTCAAAGAGTTTTAAAAGCTGTAGGTTTTGATATTTCTGATTTTGACCAAAATAAATTGAGTGAAGATAAAGAACTTCAATACGGTATCGAACTCACAAAAAGAACAGGAAAAGATAGCAGTCAGCAGATTTTGAAAATGGGATTGGTAAAGAAAAAATTGTGTAAACTAACAGAAACAAATGCAGAGGTTTTCTTTGCTCAAATTCGTTGGGAGGTTTTATTAAATCAAAAAATAAAACCAAGAGAATTTTCTGCGCTTTCAAAATTCCCTGTTGTGCGTCGTGATTTGTCTATCGTTTTGGACAAAAAAGTTTCTTTTGCAGAACTTGAAAAAGTAGCTCAAAAAACAGAAAGAAAAATTTTACAAAATGTTTCTGTTTTTGATATTTACGAAGGCGATAAAATTGAAGAAGGCAAAAAATCGTATTCTGTTGCATTCTCATTGCAAGACAAAGACAAAACACTAGACGAAAAAACAATCGAAAAAACGATGCAAAGACTGATTGCTGCTTATGAAAAAGAAGTAGGTGCTTTGATTAGAAAATAAGAATTTATGTAGCCGATAGCTTCCAAGCTGTCGAAATGATAACCAATAAAAAGAGAAATAATAGTTTTTAAAACTGTTATTTCTCTTTTTTATTGTACAGATTTCAGTTTCGGAAATTTATCAAAAAACCTAGTTCGTTTCCACAAAATTAGTGTCCAACTGTTTTCCTTTTGGATATTTGATGGTATATTCCAATTTGAATTTCTTAGAATCAGAAGCAGGAATTTCTGTATTCCAAATTACTTGACCTGTTCTAGAATTTAGCTCTCCACCACTCAGATTTTCTGTTTCTACCTCAATTCGGCTATCCATAGAAAGAGGAATTTGGTCTATAACTTTTACACTTACTTTGCGACTCAAATTATTTTTAATA
>Ga0100391_1003894_pt1 | contig 14770 bp, 7 predicted proteins | sample CryGeymeta201515_FD_81541 | JGI IMG/M metagenome (GOLD analysis project Ga0100391, IMG submission 81541) | Groundwater microbial communities from Crystal Geyser aquifers in Utah, USA - Crystal Geyser metaG 2015-15 | ecosystem: Environmental > Aquatic > Deep subsurface > Groundwater | place: USA...
AGTGCGCCGGCCAGGGTGGGCTCGTCGGCGTTCTCGAACGGGTCGGCGCGCTGGATCATCTCGACCAGGAACGCGCGCGCCGATTCGGCCCGGGCCGCTTCCGCCCCGGCCCGTTCGCGCTGAGTCTCAACGATTGCCAGCGCGCCGGCCAGTACCGCGAAGGCCGCCACGGTAACGGCGAAGCCGACACGGTGCCTGCCGATAAACCGCGAAGCCCGATAGAGCCTGGATGAACCGCGCGCCCGAACCGGTTGGCCCGAGAGGTGCCGCTCCAGGTCCTGCGCCAGGCCCAGCGCCGACGCGTAACGGTCTGCCGGATCGACCCGCATGGCGGTCATCACGATCCGGTCGATGTCGCCGCGAAGCCGGCGTTTCAGTGCACCGATATCGCCCAGCCCGGAAGGCGGCAGCGTCTTGCGTCTCTCGACCATTTCACTTGGATCGGCCGGGATGGTATTGCAGACGGCGTTCTCCATCTCGGCCGGGCTCAGGCCCGCGATCTTGTGCGGGCGTGTGCCGGTCAACAGTTCGTAAAGCAGCACGCCCAGCGAATAGACGTCGCTGGTGACATCGACTTGCCGGCCGCGCAGTTGCTCGGGACTGGCGTATTCCGGCGTCATCAGGGCGTTGCCCTGGCGCGTTTCGGGCATGTCCACCGCCAGGCCGCCCGAGGCCAGGACCTTGGCGATGCCGAAGTCGATCAGTTTCGGTTCGCCGTCATCCGTGACCATCACGTTGCCGGCCTTGATGTCGCGGTGGACCACGCCGTTGCGGTGCGCGATTTCCAGCGCCACGCAGACCTTCTGGAACAGCTGGAGTCTTCCGGCCAGGTCCAGGCTGCGCCGGTTGCAGTACCGCGTGATCGGCTGACCGTGAACCAGCTCCATGACCACGTACGGAATGCCGTCACCGGACTGGCCGCCGTCGATGATTCGAGCGATCCCCGGATGATCGAGCGCGGCCAGGATGCGACGTTCGGCGTCGAAACGTCTGCCCGTCGATTCATCCAGATGCGCCCCGTCGAACAGCTTGACCGCGACGTCCTGGTCGTAGACGCCGTCGGTACGACGGGCGCGGAAGACGCGGCTCATGCCGCCGACCGCAATCTGCTCGACCAGCTCCCAGGGCCCCAGCCGGTCCCCGGGCCGCCCGCGCAGCGCCGCGGCCTGAATGCCGCCCTCCAGGAAACCCGCACTGCTGCGTTCGGCCTCGATCAGGCGTCGGACGCGCGCCAGCACGTCGGGCCGCGCTTCAAGATGCCGCTTCAGCCAGATGTCACGGTCGGCTTCCGGCCGATCCAGGTAGTCGGAAAACGCGCCAAGTGCCGCGGCGTCCGGATCGTCGGGAACATCCGGGCGAATGGCGCCCGGCCGGTCACGGTCGGAATCGTTCACGACTCCCGGTCCGGATTCAATTGCAGGTATAGCCAGGCCCGCGCGGCGCGCCAGTGGCGATTGACCGTGGCGACCGAAACCCCCATCGCCGCGGCGGTTTCCTCGATGCTCAGTCCGCCGAAATAGCGCAGCTCCACGACCCGCGCCTGGTCAGCATTCAGGGTTTCCAAGCGTTCCATGGCCTGGTCCAGGGCGAGAATGGCGACGGTGTCGTCGTCACGCGCGCCCGACTGCACCAGCAGCGCGTCACCGGGGTCGCCCTGGCGCTTGGCAGCATTGCGTCGGCGTCCGCTGTCGACCAGGATCTGGCGCATGATGCGCGCGGAAACGGCCACGAAATGGACACGGTCCTGCCAGTTCACCTGCTCGCCCTGCACCAGTTTCAGATAGGTTTCGTGCACCAGCGCGGTCGGCTGAAGGGTATGGCCCGCGCGTTCGCCGGAAAACCTGGCCCGGGCGATCTTCTTGAGTTCGCGGTAGACGCGGTCGACGAGTTCATCGCGTGCTCGTTCATCGCCGTCGGACCAGCGACGGAGCACGGTCGTGATCTCTTCATGCTGTTCGGGCACGATTTTCGGGCCGACGGCCCGCCCCTTTTTGGACTTGATGGGTCAGTGTAGTCAGGCAACCTGAACGTGGCAAGTCCGGCGGGCCGGGTCACACCCGCGATAAAAATGGTACGAATCTGGCTCGGATTGCGCTTCTGGTGGTATGAACCTCGTCAAAGGAGCATCTCCACGTGCGCAAACCGTCGAGACTGAATCGTCGACTCCGGACAAGTGGGCTGGCCGTGCTTACAGCGCTTCATGGTCTTTCGGCCGGCGCCCAGGTTGAACGGATCAGCGTGGCCGACGACGGCAGCCAGGCCAACGCCGACAGCTACCAGGCCGCGATTTCCAATGACGGCAGCATTGTCGCGTTCCGCTCCAATGCGTCGAACCTGGTGGCCGGCGACACCAACCGGTGGTCCGATATCTTCGTTCGCAATATCGGGACCGGCACCACGGTAATCGCCAGCCGGCAGCCCGGCGGATCGGAATCGGTCAACTTCAGCCAGGGCCCGTCGCTGTCGGGCGACGGACGCTACGTGGTGTTCGAGACGCCGTACCAGAACCAGACCATTCTGGCAACCGGACTGTACGACCGCGTGCTGGACGCCAACAGCTACCTGCTTCCGGTGCAGAACCCCCAGGGCAATCCTTCCTTTCCCCGCCAGGCCCGACTGGAGCCGGTGCTGTCCGGCGACGGTGCGGTGCTCGCGCTGCGCACGAAGAGTGAGATGCAGGACGTGTTCCCGCAAGCGGCCGCGCCGACCGACGATGACGACAACAATTTGACGCACGACGTCTTCCTGTGGCGCTGGTCGGCGTCGCCGGTCGAACCGATGTTTCGCGTCAGCCGCCTGACCGTCGGCGACGAGCTGGACGCCGACAGCCGGCGCCCGGCCTTGAGCCACGACGGGTCCCGGGTCGCGTTCATGACCTACTCCGATCTGCTGCCGAGCGACTCGAACAGTCGTCCGGACGTCGTGCTGAAGGACACCGCGAGCGGGCTGCTGGAGCTGGTCAGCGTCACGCCCGGCGGCCTGGCCGGCAACGGTGGAAGCTTCAACCCCGCGGTTTCGGCCGATGCCGCGTTCGTCGCGTTCCGCTCCGAGGCCAGCGACCTCGTTCCCGGCGACGACAACGGGCGCTGGGACATCTTCGTGCGCGATCTGACCGTCGGCACCACCACCCGCGTCAGCGTTCGCACCGACGGCGGCGAAGCGGACCACAACAGCCTGGAGGCGTCGATCTCGGATGACGGGCGCTTTGTCGCGTTCCGCTCGCTGGCCTCGAACCTGGTCGATGACGACCGAAACGACCGGGCCGATATCTTCGTCCACGACCGGACGAGCGGCCAGACGGTCCGTGTCGGTCAGCCGGTCGGCGGCGAGTCCGACGGCAACAGCGCCGCACCGGCGATCTCGGGGAACGGGGCATGGGTCGTGTTCGAATCCGATGCGACCAACCTGGTGCCCGGCGACGACAACCGCGCGCGGGATGTCTTCCGGGCACCCAATCCGTTGTTCGACACGCGGCGAGGCCAGTGACATGAAACCCGTTTCCCCGATCGTGCTTCTCTGCCTGCTTGCACTGGGTCCTCAGGTCTTTGCCGGCGAGGGTGAAATCCTGTTCGTCAGTTCCTTCGAAGGCACAGGCAACGTGCCCCAGTTCGTCGCGGTCGAAACGCAGGCCGGGGTCGTCGAGCGCCGGCTGGCGATCGACATCGACACCTCCGACCCGGTCAACCAGGCCGGGATCGCGTTCTCGCTGGACCAGGCGCCCGCCGGGCTCACGATCCGCGCGAACACCGGCGAGATTTCGTGGACGCCCCGGGCCGACCAGGTCGGCGTCGCGGCGGTGACGGTACGCGCCGAGGACTTCGAAGGCCTGTCCAATACCCTGACCTTCGAGATCGAGGTGATCGACCCGAACGCCGCGCCGCTGATTACGCCGATCGCCGACCGCGGCGTCGTGGTCGGCGACCTGCTTGCGCTGACGGTGGAGGCAACCGACGACGACCCGGGTGATCCGCCGACCTTCTCGCTGGACCAGGCGCCGTCGGCAATGACCCTGGATCCGGTCTCGGGGCTGCTGGCGTGGGTGCCGACAGCGGCCGACGCCGGCGCTCACCCGGTCACCGTCCGCGCCACCGACGTCGGCGGCCGTTTCGACCAGGCACCGTTCACCATCGTCGTCGTCGAGCAGAACAGTCCGCCAATGCTGGTACCGATCGCAGACCGCGGCGCCGCGCCGGGCGTCGGGCTGGCGGTCCAACCCACCGCTTCGGACCCAGACCCGGGCGACGTGCTGAGCTGGTCGCTGATCGACCGTCCCACGGGCATGACCATCGACCCGGCGAGTGGGTGGGTCGACTGGACGCCTACCGGTCTCCAGTTGGGACCGCACATGGTTACGGTAATGGTCCGCGACGCGCTGGGCGCCTCGGATCAGGCCAGCTTCGAAATCACGGTCGACCTGAACCGGGCCCCGGTCGCGGTTGACGATTCGGGCTTCCGGGTCGAGATCGGCGACACCCTCAGCGTGCCCGCGCTCGGCGTGCTCGACAACGACCGCGACCCGAATTCGGACGTCCTTTCCGCCCAGCTGGTCGATCCGCCCCAGCGCGGCGTGCTGTCGCTGGGCGCCGACGGCGGCTTCGACTACACGCCCGAGGTGCCGGTGGGCACGATCGGTCTGGTCGAGACTCTGTCCTATTCGCGGGCAAACGGGTCGTCGACCTGGACCCCGCTGATCGGCAATCTCGACGACGACCCGCAGTCCGAGCTGATCATCGGCGACGGCGCCGGATGCTGCACCGGATTCCTGATCGCGGTCGACGGCGTCTCCGGGCTGGAGGAATGGGTGGTCACCCTGCCCGGCCGACAGCTCGATCGCTTCAGCAAACCGGCGCTGGCCGACATCGACCTCGACGGTCGCCCCGAGATCCTGATCATCGGCGGTGAGGCCGACAGCAATCCGACCTCCCCGCTGCGGATCTATGCCTTCGAACACGACGGCCAGCTCAAGTGGATCAGCGAAAGCCTGCCGGGTACGTTCTACCTGGATGGCGTTCGCCGCTCCAACCGCGAGCTGAGCAGCGCGGCGATCACCGTTGCCGATCTCGACCAGGACGGCCTGCCCGAAATCCTGGCCGCGCCGGATTTCGGTCCTGCCGGCTATCACGTCTGGGACCACGAAGGCCGCTCCCTTTTCACGGTAGCCGAACCCGGCACGTCGGTCGGCGACGGCAGCCCGACCCGGGTGACCGTGGTCGACCTGGATCTCGATGGTGATCCGGAAATCGTGGTCGGCAATGTCGCCTGGTCGCACGACGGTGAACTGCTCTGGAAGCGCGACGACAATTTCGGCCACGCCCGGGCATCCACCTACCCGCTGGTCGCCAACCTCGACGACGATCCGTACCCGGAGCTCGTACGAACGCGCGGAGGCCTGTCCGGCCCGGGCAATATCGTGGTCTGGAACCACGACGGAACCGACATGTTGACGCCGGACGGGGATCCCTGGGAAGTCGCCCGACCGTTCGGCTTCAACACCGCGCCGATCACGATCGCCGACGTCGACGCCGACGGCTACGCCGACGTGCTGCTGCCGTTGCCTGACGACGTGAACGTGTTCGAAGTGCTGGACGGTCGCGACGGCTCGGTCAAGTGGAGCAAGTCGGTGACCACGCGCTCGATGGGCGCGACGGTATTCGACCTGGACCGCGACGGGTTCGTCGAAGTGCTGTTCATCGACGAGGCGTCGAACCTCTACGTGTGGGACGGCCGCGACGGCACCGAAAAGCTGGTGCTGACGATGAACAACCCCCGGCCCGGCGACTACACCGTGCCGGTTTTCGCCGACATCGACGCCGACGGGGCTTCGGAGCTGGTGGTGCCCGGCGGCTTCTCGTTCGGCTTCGACACCGCGCTGAGCATCTGGGAGAGCCCAAACGACGACTGGGCGCCGATGCGATCGATCTGGAACGAGCACCGCTACCATGTGACCAACGTCAACGACGACCTGACCGTCCCGGCCCAGGAGCGCCCGCACTGGCTGCTGCCCGGCCTGAACCAGGCGATGATCAACCAGCGCCTGCCCGAGGCGCGCACGGAATCCCTCGACACGTTCACCTACCGCGCCAGCGACGGCGAGCTTGCGTCGAACGTGGCCGAGGTCGCGATCGAGGTGCTGCCGCCGAACAGCCCGCCGCGCATCCTGTCCACGCCGCCGCGGCTGGCCTCGCCCGGGTTCGAATACGTCTACTCCGTGCTGGCGGTCGACGCCGATGCCGGCGAGCTTCTGCAGTTCACGATCGCCGAAGGACCGCCGGCGATGAGCATCGATGCCGACGGCCGCGTGACCTGGACCCCGGGCGCCGGTGATCTCGGCCTGCACCCGGTGGTCGTGTCGGTCACCGACAGCCTGGGTGTTCCCGCCCTGCAGCACCTGGTGATCGAGGTCCGGGACCCGGTGCTGGTACCCGACCTGGCCGGACGCACCGAAGCGGAGGCGCTGGACGCGCTGGCCGCGGTCTCGCTGCGCGCCGACCCGCTTCGCGACACGTTCAGCGACAGCGTCGCGGTCGGCGCCGTGGCCGCCCAGGCGCCGCCGGCCGCCACGCCGATAGCCGCCGGCGCCGGCGTTACCGTCGAGATCTCGCGCGGGCCGCTCCCGGTGACCGTGCCGCGGCTGGTCGGTCTCGACCTGGATGATGCAATCACCGCAATCGGCGCCGCCGGCCTGGCCGCAACGCCGCCGACCTGGATCAACGACCCCGGTACGCCCCGCGGCATGGTCGTCGAGCAGGACCCGGCGCCGAACGCGCAGGCGCCGCCGGGCAGCGCTGTCACACTGGTCGCATCGGGCGGCCCGCGGGCGCGCGTTATCGTCGACCCGCCGCTGATCCCGGCCGGTCAGTCCGCGACCGTAAGCGTCGAAATCCGCGACCTCGACGGCACGCCTCTGGATCCGCAGCCCGCGTACACGCTGTCGCTGGATCTCCCGCCGGACAGCTTTTTCGGCACGCCGCCGAGCCTGGATGGCGACGCCATTCTGACCTTCGTCGACAGCCAGGGCGAGTTCGAACTGGACGTCCAGTTCCTCGCGCGCGGCGCCGAATCGGTGTCGGTGCCCGTAGGGGTTCTGCCCGCGATCAGCGACGGACCCGGCGGCTCGATCTACAGCGAGTTCACCCGCCAGCAACAGCTCTTCAGCGAGCTTGTCGACGCGCTGATCGACGCGCTTGAGCTCGGCGACGGGCCGACGATCGAGGCGCTGGACCAGGCGCTGGCCGACCTGGAGCAGGCCGTGGATCTTCGTCGACTCCGGACCATGACGGCAATCGCGCCCGAGGGCGGCGTGCCGCCGACGCCCGAGCAGGCAATTGCCGGCGGACTGCCGCAGGGCACCGACGACGCGACCTACACCGAGATCGGCGTGGACCTGGTCGCGCTGCTCGAGACCATCGACGGGCTGGTCCGCGAAGGCACCGTTCCCGATTTCATATTGAACGCGCTCAACCAGGACCTCGCGGCCGTGGCACAGGTGCGCTCGGGCCTTGCTCCCTCGTCGGTCGGCGTACTGCGTGCGTCCCCGGCGATCACCGCACTTCTGGGCAACTACGCGCCCCGTCTGATGGTCGCCGATCTGAGCGCGATCCGGCAGGCGCTGCGCGACGAGGGCATTCTTGCACCCGACGGCACTGCCCTGGCGGGACGGTTCACCCTGCCCGGCATTCTCAGCGCGGTCCGGATCCGCAACGACATCATCAAGGACTTCTACGTGCCCTACCTGGGCGACGTGGCGCGCGCGATGGGCCAGGTCGTCGCCGCCGACCTGCTTCGGACCTACGCGAACGCAGGGTCCATCGTCGGCATCATCACCGGCGCCAGCCAGTCCATACACGTGTTCGAGATCGCCCCGTCGGTCATCGAGGGCTTCGGCTTCGATCCGAAGCTGAGCCCCAACAACGCGGTCACCATGGTCGGGCCGAGCCTGTTCGACGCGGTGAGCGGGGCCGCGTCCGGGCTGCCGTCGTCCTCGGATTTCAAGGATCTCAACTCGGCCTTCGACGCGATCCAGGCCCAGATCGACAACGCCAACGACCTCGAGCAGGCCTGGAAGGACGCCAACACCACGCCGAATGGAATTGTGCGGGGTTGCATCCTCGACGGGACGCCCGGCTGCCGCCAGCTGATCTATCCGGACGGTTTCGCCTCGGTCTACGAATCCGACGGCGGGCTCAGCCTGCCCGCGCCGATATTGATCATCGCCCGCAACCTGGAGTCCGGCTCAATCGCGGTCTTCGTGGCGGGGTTCGTCCCAACGAGTGAGGAGTGAGGCTTGGATCGCCGGGAATGCTTATTGCCTTTCCAAGAGCCCTGACGCCGCAGATGAGCGCTTTCCGACTCGCCCTTCGGGAGTGCGTCTGAGTCGACATTGCGGCGTTCCGACCCTTGTAAAGGGCTTGCCATTCACTGCGGGTCGCGCCTTGCACTGTCGAGTCAGTCACACTCTGAATGTTACCGGATTAACGACGGGGTACACTAGCGGACGACGGCGCCCAGGCCAATGCCGACAGCTACGAGGCAGCGATCTCCGACGATGGCAGCATCGTCGCGTTCAGGTCCAATGCCGACAATCTCGTGGCCGACGATACCAACGACTGGACCGACGTGTTCCTGCGTGACGTGGCGGCAGGCACGACGATCCGCGTCAGCCCGCAGCCCGACGGCAGCGAGACGCCGACCTACAGTTTGTTGCCGAGCATTTCCGACGACGGCAACCTTGTCGCCATCGAAAGCCGCGGGTCGAACAGCGTGACGCTGACGGCGATTTACGACGTCGCTTCGGGCGCTGTCGAACACCTGCTGCCCCGCGAGATCAGCGGCAACCCGAGTCCGCCCACCAAGGCGCGGCTGCAACCGGTGTTGTCCGGCGATGGACGGTCCGTGGCGTTCCATTCGAAATCGACGTTCCAGGACGCCTATCCGGACAGCGTTCGCCCGCCGGACGACGACAACAACGGGACGTTCGACGTGTTCGTGTTCGACGTTGCCTCCAACCCCCGCCCGCCGGTGGCGCGTGTCTCCCGTGATTCCTCCGGCGGCGAGGCGCGGGCCGAGAGCGCGTCGGCGACGCTTTCCGTCAACGGCAACGTCGTGGTCTTCCACTCCTATGCCGAGGACCTGGTCGACGGCGATCTCAACGAAAGCGAGGACGTCTTCGTCAGGTACCGCAGCACCGGCGCGACGCTGCTCGTCAGCGCCACACCGTCGGGCGGGCTGGCCAACGGCGGCAGCGTTCGGCCGTTCGTCTCGGGCGACGGCAACTTCGTCGCGTTCCGCTCGCAGGCCTCGGATCTCGTCCCGGGCGATACCAATGGGCACTGGGACATCTTTGTCCGTGATCTCGCGGCAGACACCACCGAGCGGGTCAGCGTGTCCAGCGCCGGTGTCGAGGCCGACCACAACCGCTTCGAGCCCGGACTGTCCGACGACGGCCGGTTCGTCGTCTTCCGTTCGATGGCGACGAACCTGGTCGCCGGCGACGACAACGCCAGGGGCGACGTGTTGGTCCACGACCGCGATACCGGTCAAACGGCACTGGTCAGCGCGCCGCCGGGCGGTTCGGCCGACGGGCACAGCTTCCAGCCGGCGATCTCGGGCAGCGGCGAGTGGATCGTGTTCGAGTCCGATGCGACCAATCTTGTCGCCGACGACACCAACGGCGCACGCGACGTGTTTCGCGCCGCCAATCCGCTGTTCGGCAAGCGCGGAGGCAACTGAGATGGATCGACTCCCCTGCCTGATCTTTCTTCTACTGCTGGGCCTGACGTCTGCGCGCGCCGGCGAGGGCGAGGTCCTGTTCGTCAATGGCTTCGAAGGCACCGGCAACCTCCCGCAGTTCGTCGCGGTGGACGACCAGGCCGTCGCGGCGAAGCGCCGGCTCGTTGTCGACATCGACACGTCCGAACCGGCCAACCAGGCCGGCCTCGCGTTTTCCCTGGACGCGGCGCCCGTCGGCGTGAGCATCCGGTCCGGTTCCGGCCAGATCGAGTGGACGCCGAGCCAAGCCCAGATCGGGCGCATGGAAGTGACCGTGCGCGTCGAGGACCTGGCCGGACTGTCGAACACGCTGACGTTCGCGATCGGCGTGGTCGACGACTCCGCCGCGCCGCTGATCGAGCCAATCGCCGACCGCGGTGCCGCGCCGGGTGTCCCCGTGCAGGTCGCTTGCGCCGCCCGCTGTCGACCAGGATCTGGCGCATGACCCGTGCTGCCACGGCCATGAAATGCGCCCGGTCGCGCCAGTCGGTCTGTTCACTCTGGATCAGCTTCATCCAGGCCTCATTGACCAGCGCAGTCGGCTGCAAGGTGTGTCCGGCCCGTTCACCGGAAAACTGGAACCGCGCCAGGCGCTTGAGCTCGGCATAGACGCCCGCGCTCAATTCTTTCCGTGCGCGCTCATCGCCGGACGACCACCGACGAAGCGCGAGCGTCAGGTCCGACCCGAAATCACTCTTCGGCGACTCCCCTTTCATATCCTGGCCAGGACATCCGAACGTGCAGAGGACCAGACGGTAGTGTAGCCAAAATCGAACCGGACCACGCCGGCGGGGGATGACCGAGGCGCACGCGAGCTTGAAATTTACAAGGCAGAGCGCTCAGAGCCCCTCGAACCCGTCGTTGAAGATCAGCTCGGGATCCTTGAGCCGGCCGAGACCGGCGAGTTGGCTCCCCAGCACGGGATCGAACACGGTCCCGAGCAGCGTCAGGCTGGAGCCATCGACAGCGACCGCACGGGCGTCATCGTCGGCACCGAAGAAATCGAATTTCAGGCTCGGGCCGCTGGTCGTGAAATCCGGATCCGGCACGCCGTTCAAATCCAGCCCGACCAGCGCGAAGTCCGCTCCGTTCTGGCTCGCCCCATCGCCGGACCGTCCGATCAGCACCAGGCGTTCCTGCCAAAGGACCACGTCGCTGGCCTCGTCACGCCCCCCTCCGGAAAGGTCCAGCGAGGTCTTGCCAGCGTTGCCGAACCCAGTTTCCAGCGTGCCATCACGCTTGAACATTGCCACCGCGAAATCCGATGTCGAGGTCGACGATCCGGTTCGACTCATACCGACGGCGATCACGCGCTCGCCCTGTCCGTTCCAGTTCGGCACAACCAGCAACGTCGAGATCCCGTCAAAATTGCCAGAGAAGTCAAGCGCTGCGATACCGTTTGTGCCGAATCCAGTGTCCACGACGCCGTCGGCGTCGAAAGCAGCCAGAACGAAATCCTGGGAGGCCGAACCGCCAATGATGATCGTACCGTCGTCCAGAACGGCCAGCGCATTACCGAATTCAAAGCTCGCACCCGAATCGGCGCGCGCGATGCCGTCGGTACCGAAGCTTGTATCCAGCGTACCGTTTGCGAGCAACCGGATCACCACAAGGTCGCCGTCACCGCCGCTGTTGAAGAACTGTCCCTCACCCGCAACCAGGATCTTGCCGTCGGGCAGAACCGCTATGGCGCGAGCCGTGTCGGTGGCGCCGTCCAGGTCCACGCTGACCCGCCCGTCCGTTCCAAATCCGGCATCCAGGCTTCCGTCCGGCATGAAGCGTGCAATCCCGAAGTCGGTCCCCTGCGTCGACTGCCGAACGCCGCCGACCACGACGATGCGCCCGTCGGGCTGGATTGCTACCGCCTCGGCAGTGTCTTCGTTATTGGCGAAATCAGCGCTCGCGGCGCCGCCATCACCGAAATCCACGTCAATCGTTCCGTCAGATCGAATGCCGATCAATGAAAAGTCGCGTGCACTGAACGTCGCCCCCAACGAGACCGCAGCGATCATGCCCCCGTCGGACCGTCGCACGGCATCGGCAACCTGGGTGCGCAACGGACCCGAAAGACCGGTTTCAAGTACACCGGCATTGGCGAACGCCGGATCCGGATCGCCGCTTGCCAGCAGCCGCACCAGCCCGAGATTACCGGCCTCGCTTCGCAGTGCCGACGTCGCCAGGCCCCCAACCAGAAAATTGCCCTGATGCATTGCCAGAACGGCTGGATTGTCAACCAGGCCGTTGAAATCGACTTGCGCCAGTCCGGAGTCACCAAATGTGGTTACTGGCGCGCCATTTGCATCGAAGCGCAGCACCGCGAAATCTCCAAGTTGCTCCGACAAGACCGCAGCCAGCAGATCATTGCCATCCATCATCAGGTCGGTGACGAATTCACTCGAGGAACCGCCGACAATTTCGGTTTCCACAAGCCCGTCGGATCCGAACGAGGTGTCCACTGTGCCGTCGCTACCGAGCCGGACGATGGCCAGATTCAGGCCATCCACGCCTCGATCCACCCAACCGCCCATGACAATCTGGCCCGATCCATTCAAGGTCCCCGCTCGGGATTCCATGTCATTCGCATTGATATCGACGACAGCCAGCCCGTTGTCGCCAAACGTCGTGTCAAAGTCGAGATTTGGCAGAAAGCGCGCCGCGACCATGCGAGCGCCGCCAAAATTTCTGGTCAACCCGACGCAGACGAGGCGACCATTGCCCTGGATCAGTACGTCGGTGCACCAGTCGGCATTTCCGGCGAACACCTTCGCAAAACGCTGCGCCACGATGCTGCCGGCGCTGTCGATCACTGCCAGCGCCAATCCGGAGCCCTGTGCCGGAGCGAATGCCCGCCCAGCGACCGCAACGTTGCCGCTGTCGGTGACCGCGAGTGCGTGAATCTCGTCGTTGTCGTCGAACCAATCGATGGCGAGCGCACCATCGTCGCCGAAATTCCCATCCAGACTGCCATTTGCGAGAAGCCGGACGAGACGCCATCGATTGTTTCGTACGCCACCAACGACAATCGAGCCATCCGGGGTAATTACCAGCGCTCTCGGAAACAAGTCCAGCGCAACCACCCCTTCGACCCCGAATGAGGCATCCAGGCTTCCATCGGCCAGGTACCGGCCGACTCCCCGGGTGCCGGTACCTGCGTAGACAAAGCTGATTCGATCCGAGGCATCGATCTGCATATCGGTGATGCCCTCGTCGGTCGGCCCGCGGCCCTGGAACGCCACGAGACCATCGACGCCGAAACCTGAATCCAGATCGATTTGCGCTCCTGCCGGGGCGCAGAGGAATGAACAGAAAAATACAACGGGAATCGCGATCGCTCTCATCACTTGCTCCAGAAAAGTCTCATCCAGAACAAGCGCACTAGAATGCAAATTCGTATCAACATCTCAGCAATCGAGATTTGTACCTTGGGTCACCCGTGCCCTAATCCGAGTCGTGAAACACCTTCCGGATCGCGAACTATCGATGCGCCAATGCCGCTCGCGGCGCAGCGCTTTCTCCTTGATGCGAATTCAGCTTCCGGTCAGCACCCGGATCTGCTCCGACTCGAAGCCGCGCCGGTAAAGGGCCTGGGCGCGCTGGGCCCGTTCGCGGAAGTCCTTCGGCGCGCGGTCGCGATACTTGCGACGGTACCAGTCCTCGGCGATGGCGTCGAAATCCGGCGCCTCGTCGTCCAGCGCGATCTGCGCGGTCTCGCCGTCGACGCCGCGTTCGGCCAGTTCAGCCAGGATGCGGCGCGGGCCGTAGCCGCGCCCGGCGCGCTGTCGCACCCAGGACTCGGCGAAACGTCGGTCGGACTGCAGGCCGGCCTCGGCAAGGCCGGCCAGGGCCTCCTCGATCGGGCCGTCGGAAAAGCCCCGATCGGTCAGCTTGCGCTCCAGCTCGCGGCGCGAATGCTCGCGCCGCGCCAATAGCCGGACCGCAGCCTCGCGAACCTCGGCCCGATCCGGATCGGCCGAACCTCCGGAAAGCCCGGACATGGAAAGCCCGGACAGGCACGATGTAGGAATTTTCCTACCCGAATTCGTCCGTTTTTCCGGAAAGCCCGGACAGGCACGATGTAGGAATTTTCCTACCCGAATTCGTCCGTTTTTCCTATTTCCTTTCTTGGGACCGCCGGCTACGGTGATCAGGAACAGATCAGCCAGGCCGAAGCCATGCCGCAAGCCCGCAAAAGACTGGTGTCCACCGAGGTCACGCCGTTCTATCACGTCATCACCCGCTGTGTTCGACGCCATCGCCTGTGCGGCGCCGATCCGCTGACCGGGAGGGACTATTCCGACCGCAAACAGCAGATCAAGGACCGGCTGGCGCTGCTGGCCGAGGTGTTTGCCATCGACGTGTGCGCGTACGCGATTCTCTCGAATCATTACCACCTGGTCGTCCACATCGACGAGCAGGCCGCGCTGGAATGGTCGCCGATGGACGTGGCCCGGCGCTGGACCCGGTTGTTCACCGGCCCGGTGCTGGTGCGCGCCTTCGTTGCCGGCCAGGCGCTTACGGAGGCGCAGCGCAATGTGGTCGACAAGCAGATTCGGGAATACCGAGAACGCCTGTGCAGTCTGTCCTGGTTCATGAAGAGCCTCAACGAGCCCATCGCCCGGAAAGCCAATCAGGAAGACAATGTCACCGGTCACTTCTGGCAGGCCCGATTTTTCAGCCAGGCGCTGCTCGATGAAGCCGCAGTACTGACGGCCATGGCGTATGTGGACCTGAACCCGATCCGTGCCGGAATCGCCCGGACGCCGGAGGCCTCGGACTTCACTTCGGTGCAGCAGCGGATCGCGGCGTGGAAACAACGAAAAACCACGGCAGAGAACACCGAAAAGCCGCCAGCGGCAGAGGACGGAACATCACTCGAGGCCAGCATTGTCGAACTGCTGGGGTTCAGCGGCGACGGCGCGGAACCCTCACACAACGCGCTGCCCTGTTCCACCGCCGACTATCTGGAGCTGGTCGACTGGTCCGGTCGTGCCATTGTCGAGGG
>Ga0100391_1003906_pt1 | contig 14745 bp, 11 predicted proteins | sample CryGeymeta201515_FD_81541 | JGI IMG/M metagenome (GOLD analysis project Ga0100391, IMG submission 81541) | Groundwater microbial communities from Crystal Geyser aquifers in Utah, USA - Crystal Geyser metaG 2015-15 | ecosystem: Environmental > Aquatic > Deep subsurface > Groundwater | place: USA...
AGTGGATCGACGGTGCCGATCAGCAGGTTGGCGCTGTAGCCGCCGGAAACGCCCGCAAAAGCGGCTGCCATTCCGGCCAGCGGATGGCGGCCAAGCGAATAGAACACGGCCGCGGCCAGCGGCACCAGCACCACGTAGCCCATTTCCGAGGCGGTGTTCGAGATCACCCCGGCAAATACAATCGCAACCGTGACCGCGTGCCGCGGTGCGTTGAGCACGATCCCGCGCACCGCGGCTGAAATCAGGCCGGACTTTTCCGCCACGCCCACGCCCAGCATGGCCACCAACACCACGCCCAGCGGAGCGAAGCCGGTGAAGTTGGACACCAGGTTGGTCACGATGCGGCGCAGGCCGTCGGCATCGAGCAGGCTGACCGCGCGGATCATGCCATCGGCACTGCGCCCGCTCATGCCCTCGGGCCGCGGATCGGCCACTTCCAGTCCGATCCAGCCGAAAAATCCCGACAGCAGAACCATGCCCAGGGCCAGCAGGGCAAACAGCGTGACCGGATGCGGCAACAGGTTACCGAGCCATTCGACGGTGTCGAGAAAGCGGGTAAACCAGTTGCGCGAACCGGTCGCGGCGGCTTGGGCTTCGTTCACGGCGACCCTGTTTCGGAATTGATCAGGGCTCGGATGATATCAACATCGTCCGGTGGGACTACGGCCACGATCCGAAACCGGATCCGGATCCGGTCGTCGACCCGCAGCGCGCCACCGGCAGCACTGAAAGGCACCAGTCCGAGTTCGGCGTGGGATCGTTCGAACGCGCCACTGGCCACCAGCGCGTCTTGTTCAAGCCTGAGCCGAAGCGGCAGCTCGACGGCATGGACCCGATCCTGAACCCGGATCCGGGCATCGATATGCCAGCCATCATCGCGCCGTTGCAGTGCGTTCGAGCGCAGACCGATCCGGGGGAAGCGTTCGACATCCAGCACGCGCGGCCCGAGCAGGTTGCGTCGCGTACCGCGCACCGCCTCTGGATCGAGCACGGGCTCGAGACCGGCCTCGGCGCGCCAGTCCGATCGGTCGACCTCGAGTGCAGCGACCTCGAGTTCAAGATCCACCAGGCTGCGCTCAAGCGTCTTGCCCAGCAGCACGCGGCCTTCGAGCACCGCCCCGCCGATGACGTGGCTGTGGCCGAGTCGGGCCAGCGGGCCGGCCGGATCGACCCGGATCCAGGCCTGTGATGCACTGCGGTCGATCTGCAGCACACGCTGGTCCGGTGTCGCTGCCGGGACTTGCGGCCAGTCCAGCGTCGTGGTTGAGGCGGTGCGGTGAGCCTCGGGCTGTGGCACGCCGCAGCCGCCGATGGACAGTGCCAGAACCAGAATTGCGGCAGACCGAACCAGGATCATGTCGGAATTTCGACGCGATGAAGCTGACACACGGTTCATCAACATGGCTTACCTTAACGAGAGTAAGGCTGTGAGGATGACATGATCTTGCCACCGCTGCGGAACACGACTCAAGCTTACGGTGCTGTGGCACAGTTACTGCACTGGTCGATCGCGATCGGCATCGCGCTGCAGTTTATCTGGACCTGGCGCATCGACGAGGCCGAGTCGGTCCGACAGCAATATGCCTTGATCGTGCAGCACAAGTCGATCGGCATGACGGTGCTGGCGCTGGTATTGCTGCGGATCGGCTGGCGCCTGCTGAATCGGCCACCGCCATTGCCGGCCGGGATGTCGAGTTTTCAGCGCCGGGTTGCGGGTCTTGCGCACTGGGCTCTGTACTGTCTGATCCTGCTGATGCCGCTGAGTGGCTGGGCCTGGTCGTCGGCCGCCGGCTACGGTGCCGAGTTCTTCGGCCTGGTCGACATCCCCGGGATTGTCGCTGCCGACGAGGATCTCGCCGACCGGCTCGAAGACGTGCATGAATGGCTGGGAAGCGCGATTCTCGCGCTGGTCGGTTTGCATGTTCTGGCCGCCGTGTACCACCACTTTGTCCGTCGTGACGGACTGATCTCAAGGATGCTTCCGCGATGGAAATGAAATACGAGCGCGGCGTGCCTGCCGCGGCCCTGATTTGCGCGCTGGTCGCTGTGCCGGCGAATTTGATCGCCGAGCCGGAGGCCTGTTACCATGGCAGCGCCGAGCAGGGCGGCCAACTGGAGTTCCGTGGTGCGGTCGAAGGCTCCGGATTCAGCGGGCGATTCGAATCATTCAGGGTCGACTACTGCATGCCACCTGCTGCGCCCGAGGCTGGGCAAATCGAGGTTTCGGTGGAACTGGCTTCAGCAAACAGCCGCAATCGCGATCGTGATGAGGCCCTGGCCGGTGAGGAGTTCTTCGATGTCGAACGTTTTCCGTTCTCGACCTGGACCAGCAAGCGGATCGAGCGCGTCGAGTCGGGCTATGTCGCCGATGGCGTGCTGGAACTCAAGGGAGTTCGTGCAGACCAGGCCGTGCGCTTTGAATTGACGCCCGACGGAGAAGCCATCCTCGCCGTGGGACGTTTCGTGCTCGGCGGGACGGCGGAGGTTGATCGCCAGCGATTCGGGGTCGGCACAGGAGAGTTCGTTGACCCGGAGTTCGTGCGTGACCGCATCGAGCTGGAATTCGAGGTCGAACTCCGGCGCCGGGACTGACAATCATCACCCGGTAGCCGCCGGACCTTCGGGTAGAATCGACGGGATCCTTTTCCGGAGTCCTGTTCATGACCCGTTCCATTTCAGAACTTTCAATCGCCGTGCTGGGCCTGGTGTCATTGGTCGGCTGCGGTGCCGATGTTCCCCCCGAGTCCCCGCCTCCGGTCGCGCAGGCGGCTGCGGCAGCCGACGCCGAATCGTCGGGCGCGGCCGGGGGCTTGCCGTCGCTTGCCCCGTTATCGTCGCGAGCGTTCGATACCGGGGCCTACGCCAGCGATCTCGAGACGCTTTCCTCTGATGCCTTCGAGGGCCGCGCGCCGGGTTCGCGTGGCGAGCGCCTGACCGTCGATTACCTGGTTCGGTCCTATGCCGAGGCCGGCCTGAAGCCGGGCTACGGCGACAGTTACCTGCAGCCGGTACCGATGGTCGAACTGACCAATCAGGAACGCTCGTCGATTGCGCTGGTACAAGCCGGCGAGGCACTGGAGCTGGGCTTTCCGGAGCAGATGATCATCGGATCGAAGCGGCTTGGCACCGATTTTCACGGCGTCGAGGATTCCGAGCTGGTTTTCGTCGGCTACGGCGTGGTCGCACCCGAGTACGACTGGAACGACTATGCCGGACTGGATGTGACCGGCAAGACAGTGGTGATCCTGGTCAATGACCCGGGTTACGCGCTGCCCGATGCCGGACGCTTCAACGGCCGGGCGATGACCTACTACGGTCGCTGGACTTACAAGTACGAGGAAGCCGCCCGCCAGGGCGCTGCCGCGGCCTTGATCGTGCACGAGACCGAGCCGGCATCGTACCCGTGGGAAGTGGTAATCAATTCCTGGACCGGGCCGGAGTTTGTGCTGGCCGCGCGCGGCGACGAGCCGCTGCTCTCGCTCGAGGGCTGGATTACGGTCGATACCGCGCGCGAGTTGTTCGCACGGGCCGGTCTGGACTACGCGGCCGAGAAGGCCCGCGCCGCCGAGCCGGGTTTCACGGCGGTCGGGCTCGACGCGATCGTCACGGCGCGGGTTCGCAACAGCGTGCGCGAGGCGCTGTCCTACAACGTGCTCGGCCTGTTGCCGGGCAGTGAGCGGCCGGATGAGGGCGTGGTCTACATGGCGCACTGGGATCATCTCGGGCGCAACCTGGCGCTGCCGGGCACCAGCGGCATCTACAACGGAGCGATTGACAACGCCTCCGGCACGGCGGCGCTGCTTGAACTGGCGCGAATGAACACCGCGGCAGGTCCGGCCGAGCGCTCGCAGCTGTTCCTGGCCGTGACCCTGGAGGAATATGGCCTGCTCGGCTCACGTCATTACGTCAACGATCCGGTGTTCCCGCATGCATCGACGGTCGCGGTGATCAATTTCGACGCCTTCAACTTCATGGCCGGTCCGACCGAGGACATGGTCGTCATCGGCATGGGTTCATCCGAACTCGAGCCCATTCTTGAGGCCGCGCTGCAATCCTCCGGGCGTCGGATCGAGTCGGAGCCGACCCCGGAGGCCGGCTTCTACTACCGTTCCGATCATTTCAACTTCGCCCGCGCCGGCATACCTGCACTGTATGCGAAAAGCGGCACCACGCATGTCGAACTGGGTGCCGAGCACGTGACGGCGATCGAGCGCGATTACCGCGATCGGCGTTACCACAAGGCGATGGACGTGTTCGATCCGGACTGGGACCTGAGCGGCGTGGCCGGGGACGGCACGACCCTGTACCGGGTCGGCCGCACACTGGCTGATTCCGAAGTCTGGCCAAACTGGTATGAAGGCAACGAATTTCGCGCCATCCGCGATCGTCAGCGTTCCGACTGAGCCGCGACCTGAACTGCCGAATGGTGTCATCAAGGCACTCGGTCCCGGCCCGCCGGAACCGAGTGCCGAGTCACCGATTCTGGTCGCCGATGCCGGTTGTGGGTAAGCTGGTGCTGCTTTGGTGCAGTTCTTGCATGAACAGTGCATGATGAACGCTGCCGCAACTCTGGAGATTCATGGCAATGCAGCCTCGGAGCGCAGCATGAGTCCGTCCGAGATCGGCCGGTTGGCGCGTGCCTTCGAGCACTCTGCCGCCGGGATTGCACTGCAGTCGCCGGACGGGCGCTGGATCGATGTAAATCCGGCGTTCTGCGCCCTGGTCGGCATCCAGCGCGATGCGCTGATCGGGCGTTCGTTCGTCGATATCACGCATCCCGACGACATCGAGCGCAGCCTGGCGCAGCTCGATCGACTCAATCGCGGCGAGATCGACAGCTTCCGCTTCGACAAGCGTTACCTGCATGCCGATGGTCGAGTGGTGTGGGTGCGGCTTGACGTGTCGACGATCCGCGATGAGTCCGGCCATCCGGAGCTCATCATTACCCAGGCTCACGACATCACCGCCAGTCGTCAGATCCGGGCCAAGCTTGCGGCCAATGAGGCTCGCCTGCATTCGATCGTCCGATCGATTGGCGAAGGCATGATCGTGCTTGATCTCGACGGCCAGTTCACGATGATCAACGAGCGTGCATCCAGGATTCTCGGCGTGCCGACCACGGAGCTGCCCGCGCTGGGTCTTGAAGAGCTCGAGAAACGATGTACACGGGCCGATGGAAAGGGGTTCGAACCGGGTGCCTTCCCGGCCTCGTTGACGCTGGCAACCGGCCAGCCGCAGCGCGATGTGACGGTTGGCGTGCGCCGACCCGACGGCGAACAGGTCTGGATCGAGATCAATACCGAGCCGGTCCGGCAGGAGCACGACGGCGGCATCGAGGCCGTTGTCGCCACCTTTTCCGATATCACCCAGCGTCTGAGCACCGAGCGTGCGCTGCATGAGAGCAGGGAACGCCTGTCGCTGGCGGTCGAGGGCGCGCGGGTCGGCATGTGGGACTGGCAGCTCGACGCACATCGCTTCGAGTTCAATCCAATCGCGGCACGGATGCTGGGTTACCGCCAGGATGAGGTTGCCAGCCGGCTCAGTTCGGTTCGCGCCCTGGTTCACCCGGAAGACGAGCCGCGCTTGGTCGAGACCATGCAGGCGCATTTGAGCGGCCGAATCGGCTTTTTCGATGCGGACCTGCGACTGCGGCGCAAGTCCGGTGCGTATATCTGGGCCAACATGCGCGGGCGCGTGACGGCGCGCAATGCCGATGATAGTCCGGTGCGCGTGACCGGAACCGTGCTCGATATCGGCGACCGAAAACGTCTCGAAGCCAGGCTGACCGAGCTGGCGACGACCGACGGATTGACAGGATTGCTCAATCGCAGGGCGGGCAGTCAGGGGCTGGATCAGGAAATCGAGCGCGCGGCGCGCAGCGGTGCGCCGCTATCGATGCTGTTGCTCGATATCGATCACTTCAAATCGGTCAATGACCGTTTCGGGCATGACATCGGCGACGACGTACTGCGTCGCACCGGTGAGTTGCTGAAGTCCGGCCGGCGCAGCAGTGACCGGGCTGCCCGTTGGGGCGGCGAAGAGTTCGCCCTGATCCTGCCTGAGACCGGTCTTGCCGGTGCAGCCAGACTGGCAGAGAACCTGTTGGCGTCGATGGGCGAACTGCAACTGCCCGACGAATCCCCACTCAGCGCGAGTTTTGGTGTCGTCTCGTGGCGTTCGGGGGAGTCGCCGTCGGACTTGATCAAACGCGCCGATCGCCTGATGTACCGTGCCAAGCACGCGGGCCGGGCTCGGATCGAAGTCGAAACGGACGCTCTTGATCCGGATCGGGAATCGAAGTAGCGTTCCGGCCAGTCTGGGCCCTGCAAGCCTCAGGCGCGACCGGCGTCGAGGTCATTCGGTGAGTGCAGGTACTCGCTTTCCATGGCCGATTCCTTCAGCAGGTTGACCAGCGTTTCGACGCGTTGTGCAGAGGTCATCAGTCCGTCCATTTCCTCGTCGTCGCCCTGGCCGTCCGGTTGATGAGCATACAGCCAGAAATGCACCGCACCAGCGACCAGGCCATCGGCGATCGCCCAGAGATTGCCGTCCGGATTGGCGTCGGAGATCTCGTTACCCAGGTCCACGACCTGGTCGGCAGCTTCGTCAAACAGCAGTTCGCTTTCATCCATCAGGCTGGTTCCGTGCTTGATTCACGGCCTCGATTGTACGCGTCCGGCCGAGTTCGATGAGCTCACGTGCACGATGAAATTCGTGGACCATCGCGGCGTCGCGCGGGATGTCGATGACGATGTCGGGTTGAAATACCGCAAGGTGCTGACGCGTGATGACCGCCTCCATGGTTTCCACCGATTTGATCAGCATCGCGACCAGGCCGGGAGCATCGTCTTCCGAATCCTGGTCACGGTCGATCAGACCGTTGAAAAAGCGCCGCAGCCGTTCCAGCATTCCTTTGTCGTCGCTGTCAGCATCGGACTTGCTGTGTGCGTTCGCACTCGCCTCGGATCGAGCGCGCACGTTGCGGTCGGCGTGACTCTTCGACTGTTGGCCGTTGACGTTGACAACCACGGTCAGATCGGTCAGACAGCGCAGCGTCGGTGCCACCGGGATCGGATTGAGAATGCCGCCGTCGACCAGCAAGCGGCCGCGGTAACGATGCGGGGTGAACAGACCCGGGATCGCGATCGAGCTCCGGATTGCGTCGAACAGCGGGCCGCGATCGAGCCAAAGCTCACGTCCCTGCTCGATATCGACCGCGACCGCGGTGTAATCCAGCTCCAGATTCTCGATCTGGACCTCACCGACGATCTGGCGCAAGCGGTTGATGATGCGGTCGCCCCGAATCAGCCCGCCACCGGAAAGGGTCCAGTCGACCAGCCGGAACACATCGGACTGTTCCAGGGTGCAGACCCAGTCGGTATACATATCGATCTTGCCGGCGGCGTACATACCCCCGACCAATGCGCCCATCGAGCTGCCGGCAATCGATTCGATCCGGAATCCGGCCTCCCGCAGCGCTTCGATTGCGCCGATATGCGCCAGCCCGCGCGCGCCGCCGGAGCCGAGAACCAGAGAAATACTCTTCATTTCGTGATCTGCACCCATGTTCCTGATCCTTCCGGTAAAGACAGGTTCAGAAAAAGCCTACAGCAACTGGCGCACGATGCTGGCGCCGGCGACCCAGGTACCGATCGCCGAGCCGAGATTGGAAAAGAAGAACACCAGAAAAACCCGGGCGACGCGGTTGGTCCACCAGCCGCGCAGCCGATTGAGATCATCTCGCAGTGATTCGAAATCGGCGATCTTCGGCTTGCGCAGCCAGGCCTCGGCCGCACCGGCCACCATTCCGGCCCCTACGGTGGGGTTGAGCGAGGTCAATGGCGCGGCCACCAGCGCGGTGGCGATGGTCAGCGGATGGGCGCCGGCGATTGCCGCCCCCAGCGCCGACAGTCCGCCATTGATCACGATCCAGGTCAGCACCAGCGACCAGCCCAGTTCCGGGCTGCGGGCGAAGCCGATCGCGAATCCGGATAGCACGGCGATCAGGATCAACCAGGGCAAGGCCTTCCACAGCCGGGAGGGCGGCGGCACCCGGTCCAGGGACTCGATCTCCTGATCGGGTACGCCCGCCCCGGCCAGCGCCGCGGCGGTACCTTCCAGATGTCCGGCACCGATCACGGCCAGCACGCGGCGCCCGGGGTGCTCCCCGTTCTGCTGACGCAGCCGGGCCGCCATGTAGCGGTCGCGCTCGGCGATGAGGCTTTCGTAAAGCGCTGGCGATTGCTCGGCGAACTCGCCGAAAGTCTCGTTGAGAATGTCGCCCTGCTTGAGCCGTTCGATGTCCTCGGCCGAGACCTCCTCGCGTGAAAAAAGCGAGGCGATCAGGCCGTTGGTCAGCATCCAGCGTTGCCATAACGACAGGCGGCTGCGCACGCGCTTGAGGGTGGTACCGATCTCGCGGTCGATCAGCTGCAGTGAAACGCCAGTCTGCGAGGCCACATCGATCGCGGCCTTCATTTCGGCACCGGGCTCGATGCCGAATTGGTCGGCGATGCGGCGCTGATAGGCAGCCAGGCCGAGACTGGCCATCATCATGCCGGCCTTGCCCTCGCGGATGATGGTAAACAGATTCATTTCGCGCCAGGCGTCGTGATCGGTCAAGGCGCGATGTCGCGACGCACACAGTTCGACGGCAACGGCATCGAAGGCGCCGTGCTTGAGCTGATGGCGTACCGCATCGACCGAGGTCGCCGAGACATGCGCGGTCCCGAGCAAGGTGTAATGAACGCCATCGCGCTCGACCTCTTGCACCGGCTCTTCGCCGAAGTGGTGTTCCGGGGTGGCGGATTGATTGATCGGGGCCGGTACTGCTTCGTTCATCGTGGTCGGGAGTCCGTGGGCAAACCTGCAATTCTAGTGTACCCCGCCACTCATTCTGTAAGGTTCAGTCCCTCGGAAAGCGCTTACTCGCAAAACAGGGCTCACCGGGCGATCGCCCTCCAACCAACCAACCAACCAACCAACCAACCAACCAACCAACCAACCAACAAAACGACGAAAGCCTGCTCCACCCAACCCTATCCCGCAAGCAGGGGCGAGCTCGAACCGGCAAGGCGACGACGCAAACGAACGAAGCGGTAGGGTGGATAAGCGCAGCGCATCCACGCTGATCTGCTGGATCACTCACCAGCACGACACTTGACACCGGTTTATTCATGACTCGACCTGCTGCGGTGCCCCCAGGCTGTGCATCCGCGAGGTTCTGCTCGGTCGTGAAATACCGCGGCGACAAGACCTGGAGCCGTCTCGCGACGGTCGGGTCAGGAATCATCCGGGTTGACAGTGCAGCACAGATCCGCATACTGCTACTGAAACTCGAGTCGGAACAACAGGATCAACGATTTCGTAGCCATGCCCCAGCATCACCAACTGCTTCTATTTACCCGCTTCCTCCCCCTGTTTGCGCTCATCGTCAGCGCTGGCGTAAAAGCGGATCTGCCGCCGGCGACCGTCGATCCTGCCGTGGTACCCGGAACCAGCTTGGCTGCTCCCGTAGAGCATCTTCAGGCCAGCATTTCATCCACTGGATACCCGAAAGCGACCGGCGACATCCTCAACCAGATCAACGATGCCCTACAACGGCATGCGCCGTGGCAATACCTTGCCGCCAGCCACGGCCTGGACATCGACGGCGACAGAGTCCTCGTCGAGATCCGACTCCATCCCGGTACACGACGCGAGGCCTCGGCGCTGCTGGCCGAACGGCTGGACCTTCGGATCAAGGCGCAGAATGTGCCGACCCTGTTCGATGCCTGGCTGCCGGTCAGGACCATCACGGCGCTGCGTGCGCAACCCGAGCTTGCTCATGTGCGACCGGCCCGGCGTGCCCGAACCCTCGGGATGTCGGCCGACATTCGCGCAGGCTCGGTCTCATCGGAAGGCATCGCGGCCAGCGGAATGGACCCGTACCACGCCCTCGGCGCGGACGGCGGTGGCACGATCATCGCGCTGATCGATGCCGGATTTGTCGGCTGGGATACACGGCAGACCTCCGGTGACTGGCCGTCCAGCGCGCGCCTTAGACGCTTCGTGGTCGATGGCTCGAATGTGGTCGAGTGCCCGGGTCCGGCCAGCTGCAGCGAGTTCGACAACCTGGCCAACGGCGACCATGGCACCAACACCATGGAAATCGTATACGACATGGCACCGGGCGCAAGCTACTGGGTCTACAAAACCGGGCTGCTATCGGAATGGTATGCCGCGCTCGACCATGCCAGTGATTCCACCAAACATTCCGGTCAGCGTGCCGATGTGATCTCGGTCTCGCTCGGTGCACCGCTGGACGGCGTCGGTGACGGCACTGCCTGTGCACCGGGCTTCATCGAGCCTTGCGGATCCATCGCTGAGGCCTCCGAGCTGGCTCGTAGCCGCGGCTCACTGGTAATCAACGCCGCCGGCAACGAGCGCGAAGACCACTGGGGCGGGCTTTACAGCGGCGATGGAGTGTCACCGGGTTCGGGTTATGTCGACACGCACCGCTGGACTGCAGGCGGCGGCAATCTCAATCAGAGCCCGTTTTGTCTACCGGCCGGTTTTCCGATTCAGGTCACCGCACACTGGAACGACTGGACCACGGTCAATCACGATTACGACCTGTTCCTGTTTCGGCGGAATGTTTCCAATACAGCCTGGGACCAGGTCGCTTCTTCGGTTCTTGAGCAAAGCAGCGCCGCGGGCCAGGTTCCACAGGAATTCATTTCATTGACTGCCAGCGGGTCCAGTGGCAACTGCTCCTCCGGATCAAACTATGCACTGATGGTCGCCCGCTGGAATGCGCCGACCAACCGAAACCTGCAGATTTTTTCCAACATCGGATTTTCCAATTCCATCCCCGAGCGCAGCCTGGGTTTTCCTGCCGACTCGGCTGCGGTGTTAACCGTCGGCGCGCTGAATGCGACCGGCACCTTCACCCAGCAGTCGTCGTTCAGCTCCGAAGGGCCGGTGCTGGCTCCGGGTGGCGGGCTGCCGCCGCCGGCGGATTTCGACAAGCCCGACGGTATGAACTTCAGTTGGGTCTCGACGGTTTCTGAAGGTCCTGGCAACGGCACCAGCGAAGGCTTCGGCGGCACCTCGTCGGCGACTCCGCACGTAGCCGGCATCGCCGCCGTGCTCGCTCAGCTTCGCCTTGAGAAGCCGACTCAGACCGCGACCAATGCAGCCGAAGCGTTGCACAACGGCCTGGCTCGTATCGGTCTCGATGGTGATAACGACCTTGGAGCCGCCGATCACGACACGGTATTCGGCTACGGCAGGATACGACTGCGTGAGTGCTCGAGCAACTTCAACATTACGGCCAGCGCCTGGCACCAAGTCAGCTTGCCCTGCGACCGAAGAAACGGCAACAGCATCGCGCAGACCTTCGGCACGCTGGGCCTGGGAACCTATGGCAGCGACTGGGTTATTTCACGCTGGGATCCAAATGCAGGCAGCTACAGCCATTTACCAGGCTCCGCCAGCCTGACTGTTGGTGAAAGTTATTGGCTCTACAGTCTCAACCCGGGCATGGGCACCCTGTCCGGTCTGGTACCTGACCTGACCGAAGCCTGGCCCGTCGAAACCATCGGTGCCACCGGTTTCGGTCGGCCCTACATGCTCGCCAGTCCACGTACCTTCTCCATGAATTGGAATCGCGTGCGCTTCTTTTACAACGGCACAGAACACGACTACACCCAGGCGGTCAGCGATGGCCGGGTCCGCAGCATGATGTGGATCTGGGACCCGGTCACAGCGACCTACAGCGAATTCAACGGATTGCTGAGTGAGGGGCAGATTCAGCCCGGCCAGGCGATCTGGGTTCGAATCCTCGATGATGTGCAGGTTCGCTTTCCGACCACCGCTGCACCCTCATCACTGGAATCAATCCGAAATATCACGCACCCAAATATCGATGGCTGGGCAGTCACGCTCTACCTCGAGACCGACCGAGACTTCGCCAGCGTGCGCTTCGGCCAGCATCCCGAGGCTGTCGATGATTTCGATGTCTACGACGCGGAACGACTCAGCCCGCCCAGCGCGGCAGCGACCATCATGGTGTTGCCGAGAAGTGACCTCGGCACCTTCAGTGCAGACTATGTGCGCGACTTCAGGAAACCGGCAGAATCCGACGAATGGCGCGTTGAGATTCGCAGTCCCGGCGGGCCGGCAACACTGACCTGGGACGATCCTGACGGTGCGTTGCAAAACAGCAGCCTGATCGACGAGACCGCCGGCCTGAGCTTCGCGGCAAGACGGCTTCGGGGACAGTATCAGCTTCAATTGGCAGCTGGTACGCATGTACTTCGCTGGCACTACCAGAAGAATGCGACCCGACCGGCTGAACCGGTGCTTTTAAAATGAATGGCAAGTCTGACAACAAGGCAGCGATCCGGGCACGCTCGGCCGACCCGTCATCAAGTGCGGCAATTCGGCAGGTCTACCAGACACCACAATTGATCGAGACCGTTCGCCTTCGTGCAATCGTTCATCAATTCCCTTCCGAACCGCCACCACCGGGCCGCGAACCAAGCGGCTTTTGAGCCCGATTTCTGGCCGAGCCGGTCACGAGAAACCGCGTTTCGCGGAGAAAATGAAAAATGGGGCACCCGGCGAGGTTCGTGAGAGTCGATTGCGAACGGCCAGACCCGTAACCCATCGCCGAAAGGACTCGGCTCTCACGAGGGTCCCGTTGAGCGACCAGCGAAATGAATCAACCAACCAAGCGACAAAACGACGAAACGATAAAACGACAATAAGCCCCTACGAACCTTCCGGCACGTCGAAGGCCTGGCGGACCCAGGCCAGGTAGTGCTGGTCGGTCGAGACTACCTTGCCCGGTGAGTCGGACAGCTTGACCACCGGCTGGCCGTTGCATTCGGTCATCTTGATGACGATGTTGATCGGCTCGGTTCCGGTATCGTGGGTCAAGTTGGTGCCGATGCCGAACGAGACATTGGTGCGGGCACGGAAGGTCTGCCAGATCTCTGCCGCCCTCGGGATGTTCAGCGAATCGGAAAAGATCAGGTTGCGGGTTTTCGGGTCGACGCGGTTGTTCTCGTAATGCTTGATCATCGCTTCGCCCCAGACGATCGGGTCGCCCGAATCCTGGCGAGCACCGTCGAACAGCTTGCAGAAGTACATGTCGAAATCGCGCAGAAAGGCTTTCAGGCTATACGTGTCCGATAGGGCGATGCCGAGATCGCCGCGATATTCACGGGCCCAGACCTCGAACGCGAAGCGTTGGGTTTCGGCCAGCCTGGGGCCCAGCGCCTGGGCGGCCTGGATGAATTCGTGCGCCATGGTGCCGATCGGCACCAGTCCCAGGTCCCTGGCCAGCCTTACATTGCTGGTGCCACGGAGGCTGTTGGGGATTTCGCGTGCGAGAATCGTCACCACTTCATCGTGCCAGGCGCGCGAAAAACGCCGCCGGGTGCCGAAATCGGCAAAGATGAACTCGTCCGGCCGATCGAGTGCGCGCACCTGCTCGATCTTTTCGTCCAGGCGTCGGCGCGCCTCGTCCAGGCTTGCGTCCGGGTAGCTTCGGCGCGTGTACAGCTCACTGACGATAGCCAGCAGCGGAACCTCGAACAAGATGGTGTGCAGCCAGGGCCCGCGGATGGTGATCGCGAGCTGGTCGTTGTCCTCGCCGATCTCGATGAACCGGGACTGCAGGTGGAACAGGCGCAGGAATTCGATGAAATCGCGCTTGAAATAGCGCTGCGAGGCGAGGAAATTCAAATCCTCCGGATCCATCTTCAGCGAACACAGCGTCTCGATCTGGCGTTCCAGCTCCTGCCGCAGCGGCCGGAGATCGACGTCGGGCGTGCGACACTTGAAGCGATACTCCACCTCCGCGCCAGGGAACTGATGCAGGACCGCCTGCATCATCGAAAGCTTGTAGATATCGGTGTCGAGCAGGGATTCGATGATCATTGCCGCGGCTCCAGATCCGCTGCGCAATCGACGATATGTGTGCCGGCCGCGCGCATCTCGTCGATTGCTGTGGCGGTGGTGTCGATCGCGATGCCGCGACTGGCCGCCAGGTTCAGAACGACTGCGAAATCGGCTCGGCGCAGTTGCAACACGGTGGATCTGACGCAGTAATCGGTGGCCAGGCCGCCGATCAGCACATGGCTGATTTTGCGCGCGCCCAGCCATTCGATCACACCCGTACTTAGGCGTTCATCCAGGTCATGGAAACAGGCGCCGTATGGGTGCAGGTCCAACTCCACGCCTTTCCAGACAAAGAAGTCATACTCGACCGGTGGCGGCAGCCCGGGCAGTAATTCGAAGCCCGGGGTGCCCGGTACGGCATGCACCGGCCAGTGTTCCTTGACGTTGCGCCCGGGCACACCGGGTTTTCCGATCCGCGCCGGATCTTCGGTGACCCATACCGCCTGCGGACTGTGGGCATCCTTCGATCCGATGCGAAACCCTGCCAGCAGCGCCTGGTGGTTCAGCTCACCAGCGATGCGATCCCCGCCGGGCACCGGTAACTCGTTCGGGCACAGCGGTGAAAAGCTGCGCTGGGCATCAACGTCGAAGCTTGCGATCTGCTGGCGGCTGGGGAGCTTCATCGATAAGCTGGCAGAATCGGTGGAAGGGCAGTGCTGCTGTCGCTGGCAAAGGACTGGCAGGGGTATGGCAAGCGGCCGGTCAGCCTGTGGCCAGCGTCGCCGGGTCCAGCCCGCCGAGCTCCGACCAGCGGTTGACGATGGTGCAGAACAGCGCCGCGGTACGCTCGGTGTC
>Ga0100391_1003910_pt1 | contig 14738 bp, 10 predicted proteins | sample CryGeymeta201515_FD_81541 | JGI IMG/M metagenome (GOLD analysis project Ga0100391, IMG submission 81541) | Groundwater microbial communities from Crystal Geyser aquifers in Utah, USA - Crystal Geyser metaG 2015-15 | ecosystem: Environmental > Aquatic > Deep subsurface > Groundwater | place: USA...
GAGAAAAAAATCTCGAAATTGGTGATACACTAAATCGTCAAATAATCTCGAGTTCCAAAAATCTCGAAAAAAAGGGTAGCAAACTCGAGTCAGGGAAAATCTCGAAATTGGTGGTAACAGATCCCCGTAAATTAAACGTTCTAGTTTTAGTTTTTTTACGAGTAGCGTAGCACTAACTAGAACAGTACTAGTAGTAGACTACTAGTACGTAGTGTAGTGTACTAGTAGTCTAATGCTACTATTACAATAACGAAGTGGTAGCCATGATTTCAGAGGCTCCCTTAGCTAGAAAGGAAGTACAGGAATATACAACGCCCAGCGTAGCCTGGCTCTGCAGTGCCACCTTCAATAAACCAGTATTGAACATACTAGATAGTGAAAGGCAGTACAAAAATTCGTTTATAATTGGATTGGCTGCACTGGATATGGATTAATAGTGGTAATTGATTTGACGTCTCTTACATTTCCAGCTAGCTTGCTACTATTGAAAGGGCGTCCTGTTTGATCACCGTGGAAGGCGACCTGTTGCGTCACTCCCTCCATGTCTGGCTCAGTCCATTGTCTGCCTAGCTTGTGCTGATTGTGCTGCTGTCTTCCCTCTAGCAAGTGAGTAGCTAGTCCTCTACAGTCCATTTCGAGGCGCACCGCGTATTTGTTCAGCTAAAAGCTCTTTTAGCTCACCCACGTCATATCGAATAAATCATCGAAGCTGCCCCACAGGTGAGATTCTGTCGCTTTTAGAGCCGACGAGTAGACTGATCAATTTCAAAGTGAGTCTCGTTGGTGATACCTATCGCTAAACATTCGGGAGTACTCGAGTAGTGTAGTACCATGGTACTAAAAAAGGTTTCATAAGCGGTTGTAGTCGTTGGTTGATTAATTGCGGCACTCCTCCGGGTCGGGCGACGCAATCACGATGGTCCTGTTCTAATCCCCGTAGATTAGATGTTCCATTTTCCCCTTTCCGTGTGGCTGGGAAACAAAAAACGAATAATGTCTTCCTACGAGTGTATCGTTGTCGAATACGTGATTCGGATGCTCCTCCATAGTCAATTGTATAGCTCTGGTTCGTCAGCGCCCTTATCGTTGGCAACGGTATCCGAATCCTTGAGTTCTTATTTTCGCTATAGAGTATGCAATCGCCTTATAGTCTCCCTTCTGTTGGCTGCTGAACAAATAGCCGACTGCGACTAAGCTAGCTCTAGCCAATAGGCAGAGAAGTGCAACACTGAAGCACCGACCAGGCACCAAAAGGTCCCAGCAAGAAAAACTATACTAGCCAGTAGACAACAGCAACCAATTACAATTTCCGGATTTGACAAGTTGGGCTCAGTTCCCGGTACAGAATTCTAAAAGCAAGACATCGTCGTTGAGTACTGGTAGCATGGCGACTACAGCAGCTAGATCATCCAGGGTTTGTCAAAAGTGATGGAATCATGTAGTATGGGTTCAATACGTATCTTATAGTAGTGGGGCAACGAAACGTGTATTTTAGGATCTAAAATACGTCATCATCGTCGGTCAAGTCCTCGTTGAGCTGGTCGAGAGCGCTCGCTAAGACTTGTCTCAGTGTCAGACGGTCAGTCGATGCAGATTCGCCGTCACTGTCGCTATCATCATAGTCGGAAGAAGAGTCACCAAGCTGACTGACGAAGGACGCATTGTTACAAAAGGCAAAGCTGTTCAAGATGCTGATTTCTGGTTCGTCGCTCTTTCGCATTGGCATAAATGGAGGCAGAGCATCTGAAGCCGTGGTCGCATCGCCTGGTTTTCGACGTGGGAATTGAGGAGGAAGCGCTGATCGCAACTCCGCGGCCTTACCTGATCTTCGAACTGGTAAGCGAGGTGGTAAGAAGCGCAGAGTCCACATAGATCGAGCTGTTGCTGCGTCCACATTGCAAGCGTTCTCCAAGCTTCGGTCGTAGGCGGGAGAACTCGACCAACGGTTAAGAGATGGAGGCACCGCAGAATGATCTGGGTTTTCTTGTTGATGCCGAAGGCAGGAACTATCGTGAAAAAAAAACCCCGTTGCTTGCGACATGGCTGCTTTGGGCAACGACCGAGTTCGCTTCAAATTATTATTCGGCTTCCGTCCTACTAAACAAATAATATCCAAGTTGCATGATCTGGAACGGGTCGTCGGCATCTTGTCATCGCTTCTCTTGGCTCTTGACCTCTTATTCATTATGCACGTTGTGGGCGACAGGGGGAAATTATTGCTGGATCAACGCAGGCAAGCGCATTCGAAAGATTACAATATCTATTATTTTCTAGGAAATAAGCTTGCAGCAATGCAAATACCAGGGTGGACACTACCTGGTACTAGTAGATAGCCACTGGCCATATTGAACTCGCTGAGCGTTCCTTGTGGTCATGTTTGTGGTAACGCAGGATATAGCGACATCATGAACTTTGGTATTTTGGGAAAATGAATTAATAGTCTTCAAAAACGAATGACATACTACCATACGTGGTACGTAGTACTGTACTAGTACCTGGTACCAATTAGTACCTGGTACCGTACGTAACAGGTACGCATGTTAAATTAAAATGACGTAAAAAGGCCATTATTACTTAAGAGTTGTAATTTGCAAATTTGCAATCACATTATTCGAAATCTGTCCCAGTTGTACTACGTACCAGTATTACAGTAGTATGGTAATCTTGAAGCAAGGAACAGTACGGTACTACTCCTAGTAGTGCTCCTAGTAGCTACTAGAGTACCAGGGTAGTAGTACTGGTACCACTAGGTACTGCTAGCTAGAGTAGCTACTACGGCTAGACTATTAGAGTAGGCTTTAACGGCGGTCTTGATGATGAGGGTACCGGTAGTACTAATTACACATACTAGTACTAGTAGAGTACTACCTGGTACTCCTACTCATCATGAGATATTGCTTACTACTACTACTACTAGCTACTCCTAGCTAGAGTGCTACCTTGTACTACTAGTATTACGGTAGTACCGTACGTAGTACTCGAATACCTTGGTACCAGCAGTACTCAGTAAGTAGCAGGTGGTAGTAGTACGTAATAATACCTGGTAATACAGAAAGTAAACCAGGATTCATAAATATTTTTCAAAAATTTGCCAAGCAGCTGGACAGTAGTGTCAATCTTCTCGTCAGTGGTTAACATAATTTCTTTGAACAATGCAATACTAAGTACCTGGTAGAGACTACTAGACTAGTCTAGTAGTAGTGTCTTGCCTGCCACACCAGGGTTGCCACAGCTACAAATGGAGCACGGAGTAGTGAAAATATTATAACACAAAACCCCCATACCTTAGCACTCACTTTTAGCTCTAGTTAGCGGGCGAAGCTGATATCCAAAAAGAGATGTGTATGCTTGTTGCTTGTATGCTTGCGTTTCAACTATATCGATTATCGATTATCTCCGACTAGTCAAAGTGCATGACTCCAGTAGCTTCTACAGTATTCGGTTAGTTACTGTGTTATTTTTGTCCACTCATCACTCATCACACGCTCAAACTAGGGTACGACTAGTAGTAACTCAACGAGCAGTTTTGAGAGGATAATAGCACGCGCACTTGCGATATCTTTGACAATCAGAACAGGTTGTATCGCGAGCGGCTCTTATATGCTCCTTGCAAGAGTAGCATGGCCGCTCCGCTGGCAGCACCGATTTGGTTCAAAGCCACGGAGTTGCTGGCGTCTACCACAAACACTAGAATGTGCGTTACACTTGCATGTTCAGGCAATAAACATTGATGTCATTCGTTGTAATGGGGATTTTTTGTCTGCCGTTGTTTCTGTCCAATTTTGGCCCGTTCCGATTTTACGCTTGTCGACGGCAAATCTTTTAAGGTTAGACAGCCGTGATATTTGCAACTATTCTGATGTCGTTTGGTGGTGCTACTGGGAATTCTGCTTCTTGCGAGGCGCTGTTGTCGCTGCCTTGAATACACTTTTCTCGCATGAACAAACAAACCGTCAGCAATGGCAGTAGGCAGATGGAGTTGAAGTTTGGGCACAGACTATTTCTCGACATCATTGTTACAGGATCGTTTTCCCAATGTATATTGGAACATCGTGTTGACTATGGTTTTGGGAAAGGAGATGAACGAGACTATGCCGGTAACAAGCCAACTACTACTACGAAAAGAATAGGATTAGCATCCAATGATTCCAAAAAGTTTGCAGTATCAGCCGGAAAGAAGCCAAAGCAATAGTCAAGTTACACTGGAAATGGAGGGGGAACAAGAGCGGCTGTTTCAGGCATCTTTATCGCGTCAATTGGTTCCTGGCAAAGACCACAAGAAGTAAAGAAAAGTGTAAGTTATTTCAAAATTAGAAACTTAGCGCCTGGCCTGACGCCGCCGACGAGCACTGGTGGACCCACCAGCAGTATCATCATTTGCAGCGTTGAATGTAACAGAAAAAGCGTAATCGAAGGGGGAAATTGAATCCTTGTAAACAGGATACTGAAACGGAAGTTCCTGGGAAACACCCTCAGTAGATGTATTATCAGTGTTAGGCACGAAATGAGTTGCAGTTCGAATTGCGACAAAAGGGGCAGGATTTTGGCCATCTCTGCAATGCCAGAGTCCGAAAGGTACTTCTTCTTTCGTAGTTTTGGAGGATTCGTACAGCACAAACTCTTGGTGGCCAACCGTAAATAATGGTGGAACGACACGAATTTCCCATTTTTGGTTTTCCGGCTGCCACAAAAGTTGAAAGATGCTAGTAATTTCGCCGTAGACTCCCAGTTTACAAAAGCGACCGCTAACACCGCCATTGTGGGCATAGGTACCATTTGCGCTGAGCACACCAGATCCATGAACGTGGGCCACAAGTTGTTTACTTTTTGATGAGAAGCGAAAATTTGAAGGTGTCACATTGTCCATACTCTGCCTAATACCATTTTCGACAAAGGCTTGATAGAGTCGCTCCATTGAAAAGACTTGGCATGGCTTTACTTGGGCTAACTCGTGTGTTGACATGGCATCGAGATTAATTGAATCGGCAATTTTCTGTACTTTTTTTTGGTCTTCTGTTGGCTCTGTAGCGTGAAAGAGATCAGAGTTGGCTTGACTCCATTTCTGTACAGCATTCACGGCGATGACCACATCAACAGATAATGTCATGATATCACAAAAGAGTGGAAGAGAGCAAGCAACAATGCCTTGATTCCAGTTCGAAACGGGAAGGAGACAATGTTGCGGCTCTCCTTCGAGGATAGCTATCATAGTTTCCCACATTGGGCCTTCTGTCTCGCCTCTGATAAACAGTTCACTCAAGACTGCACAGACGCACATCGCATCTCCTTTTTGAACAACCGACACGCCCAGCTCATTGGAAATATTTATGTTCAAATCTGAGAGCTCAAAATAGTTCGCAGCATCTCGTAATTGGACCATGAGGACAGCTTCTGCATCAGTTAGTAATCCATCGTCGGTACCGTCAATGTACAACATATCCAAGTCGAGCTCATCCGAGTAGCAGTATTTGACCAACACTTGCAGTACGAGTGATGGATAATTCAACGAAACACGATCAGTTTCCCGTTCCTGGAAATTTCCAAAGAACATTCGCTTGAAAACCGGACTGCGTATGGCCAGAACAAGTTTTGTTCCTGGCACATCGACTTGGTCTGTTCCGACCAGAGTAACATCCCGAAATGCTTCATCCGTGAAGGCTTGTTGCATGTCATCTTTCAGAGTCATGGTGCTATGTACTACTCTGTAATAGTAATATATTCCCATCAATTTACTAATATCATTATGAAGAGCTCAAGTTTTTTGTTGTTTTCCCAGTTTTATCGCCTCCGTGACACAGCAAATTGCAAATTATTTTATTTCTCGCCAACGGTAGCGAAAGAAAGTACCACAGGCTGACGCATAGTGGCTCCATTTGCTTTCAATCAACAAACAATGGTGTTAGGAGTAGTATGCTACGAAGAGTTCTGCAGGTACCACTCCTACTAGCTACTAGCTAGTAGTAGGGAGTAGCTAGTAGTCTACTACTACTACTCCTACTACTACAAGCTACTACCAGGTACTCTACAAAGATACCACCGGTGTAGTAGCTATTCTAGCTACTGCTAGCTACTACCAGGTAGCTAGTAGCTACTCAGTAGCTAGTAGTAGTTGACTACTCCCTAGGGAGTAGTAGTTTTTATTTTCCGCATCACTCGAGTACCAGTTAACTACTGTGATAGTAGCTACTACCAGGTACTACTACTCTAGTAGTTAGCTAGACTAGTAGTAGTACTAGCTTAGTACTAGCACTACTGATAATTATTTAATACTAGAGAATACTGCTACTAGCTACAGTACGTCTACTATCATCAGTATCTTTTTCAACATTTTTCGAGTCCTACTCCCTGCCACGGTACTACAGTAGCTACTATCTAGTAGAGTAGTAGACTAGTAGGTTGTACTCGGCTGATCTACTACTAATTATACTATAGAGACTATCAGCTACGTATTCGAGTCTACGGTACTTGAATGTTGAAAATAGTACTGCTAGCTAGTACTACTTACTACTATCTAGTAGTCGTGCTATTGACAACTACTGTAGCTAGTAGTACTCGAGTATCCACTTATTTTACCGTATTTTTCTTCTGCAGCATCGTCCATCATCATCACACGCACATACTAGTACTCAGTACAACACAAGCAACTTTCCAGTTTCCATTCTACTACGGCAACACAGAGCGAAAGCAATATAATATATAATATTACAATGCAGAAGACCGCTTTCACTTGGAGAATTCTGATATCTTTATTGATTTGTGGCGTCACGGCTGCCATTACAAGCGACAACACCGTACCATCTCCTCATTTTTCGTCAGAGCCGAAATCTCCTATAGATTACAGATATAATTTTCACAGAGATCCTCCATTGCTCCCTCATCCGAAAGCAACGCTTGCTGATTTAGAAGCCAATGCGACAGACGATTTCATACTGCGAACCATTGATCAGGTTGTGCTACCGGAGCAAGCTCACGGATCGTACAACTCGGATGTTATTCTCAAGTACAAGCCTCACGGGTTGTGGCTGCTCAGTCGTTGGCATGGAACCATTCTTCAATCGTCGCTTACCAAAGTCCTGCTGAATATGGCACTGAGTACCGCTGTTTGTGTCATTCTTCGTTATAAATGCGATGCTAGTTGGGGTTGGGGGGTGGAGCCATCTGCTGTTGAATGTTCGTGGGTAGCAAAACTAGATGTCTTTGACAAATTATGGCATTACCAGCAAACTTTAACAACCTTTATCTTGACCTTCTTTTTGGGACAAGCTTACAATTTGTGGCGAGACATGTACAAGACAGCTCGAACGATTCAAGGACGACTAAATGATGTGGGCATCTTGGTAGCAACGCATGCGAAAAGAACGAATGACCAGAAGGGGAGGTTGACGGACGAATCCAGAGTATTTTTACACACCATTGCCCGCCAATTGAGATTGTATCACATTTTGGTCTGGGCGTCGAATAGTCGGCAATTCAAGATATTGTTGACCAACCGGGGTTTGACGCTCATGATGGAACGAGGTCTACTGACAGCAGATGAATTAGATGTATTGCTTAGTTTGCCCGTACCGCCAGGCTCACGTCATAGCGTCATTATCGAATGGATCATCGTGGAAATCGATCGAGCCCATCAGATTGGTTTCATGAAAGGTACTCAATATCAAAAAGTTTTACTGACAAAACTGTGCGAGCTACGAGGTACCTGTGCTGGAATTGGGGATATCGTCGATGGAAGGATGCCTCTAGCATACGCTCATTTTGTCGAATTCCTGGTAGACTCCTTCTTATTTGCATCTCCCCTGGCATTGTATGCAGAGTTAGGAGTTTTCAATATTATTTGTGTTGGTATGCTAACACTTTTCTACGCCGGTCTCCTGGATCTCGCCAAGATCTTTTTGGATCCGCTTGACAATGAGCAGTATGGGGAGGGAGGAATTGATATGGACCTGGGTGTCTTTATCCGAGAGTCAAACGCAGCGAGCCTACGATGGATCGACGGCCTTGGTAATATGCCGGCCTTTGGTATCAGTCAATTGCAAAAGGAAGACCTCGACCCTCCTTCTGTGAAGGAAGAAGCATCAGCTCCCGAAGGCGGGTCAAATTCACGATTCGATTTAACATGATAGATGTAGTTGTTCGACAGGACTGGCACATCATGGTTGTTGCGCCGATATCATCACTAGCGTTTAGTAACAACCGCAATAGAAACCGCAGAGAAAATCGCAGCAATCAAAACAAGCGACTTCAATGAAACAAAGTTCTTTTGGGACTGCCTACTGCCGGTCAAGATTTCATGTCAGAGAAATATTGAATTTATTGTACAAAGGGGAACGGATGTCTCTTGGCAACATGTGCAATAAGCTTGCTTCTGTCTGAAAGTGTGATCTGTGAGTCATTAGAGTACTGTTGAATGACAGTCGATTCAAGAGAACGAGGAGACAGAGACCAACTCTGTCTGGGACCCATCCTGTAACTTGACTGTATGCCAATTCTACGCGTCTGCTAATCATGTGGTTTATGTTGGTACCATGCCGCTACTAATATCATTGATTCGGTACGTGCAGAGGCTGGCCATTATACCATACGATTTTGCACACGAATGTGGGTAGATGAGGCAAGATCTCATACTACTCCTTCACAGTTTAGTTTTATGATCTACCTGGTACTGCAATTAACGTACAGTATTATTTAGCTACTACAAAAAATAGTAGAGTAGTCTAGTAGCTAAATAATTTTGGGTGCAGTAGACTAGCTAGTAGTCTAGCTAGTAGTCTATGGTGCTAGCTAGACTAGCTAGTGAATTGTAGCTACTATCACTAGTACTAGTAGTCCTAGGTACTTTTCAGGAGAATAAAGGTTAGTAGTAGGTCTACTCCTAGACTACTAAAATAGGGCAAAAAAAAGGACTTCATCACGAATGAAAGATGCCGAGCTATCGCGGGTCGCGCCACTTCCCTCCCCTTTTTGTTGCCAAAAAGCTCTAAGTAATAATAAAAATGTGACCTGCTCAGAAGTACGATTGACAAGTCCTTGCGGCGAGAGATTCGCAATTCCCTTTTAAAAATCCATTCCTGGCGCCGACCACAAACACCAAAAGTGTCATGTTCAACTCTGGAAAAATTATACTGCAGTACTGTACTGTTTGAGTGACATAACATAGCATCAACGAGTCTCTAATACAGTATCATAATAACGAACCTTTTCTATTTAAAAAAGAAATAAAGATAACGCTAGGACTTGAATTCATCATGGGGGAAATCGCAGATAACCAGCATCCACAGAAAGGCGGCTGGGCGACCGCTGCTTCGTTAACAGTGATCCTTTCCTGTCTTGTCATATTGACAGTTACACTTTGTCCTTCTCATTATTCGCCAGCGCATTCTACTATGCTTCTGGCGAAAATAAGCGACACTAAAAAAGAACGCCTCCTCCTGGATACGGATTTGAATCGAGGGCAGAATCGACGTGATCTTCAGTCTACCACAGATGATCCTAGTCCACGTCCTAGTGCAACTCCGAGTATCAGTCCAGCGCCATCAGAAATGCCATCGGAATCACACCAGCCCACTGTTTCTAACCAGCCTAGTGCAGAGCCGACACCTTCACCTACTGGACAGCCATCACTTTCTGCAGTACCAACACTCTCGCCTGCCCCTACAGAGGGGGGTCCCACCAGCACAACTTCGGTAAGTCCTAGTAAAATGGCGTCGCCTTCGCTGAAGCCTTCACAAGAGCTAGTTGAGGAATCTGAAGAGCCAACAATTGGGGTTTCTGACAGGCCATCCTTGGAACCAACACTTGGGGAATCTGAAGAGCCAACAATTGGGGAATCTGAAAGGCCATCGTTCAAACCAACCATTCAGGAATCTGAAGAGCCAACAATTGGGGAATCTGAAGAACCCACGGTTGGAATTTCTGAAAGGCCATCCTTGGAACCAACCATTCAGGAATCTGAAGAGCCAACAATTGGGGAATCTGAAGAACCCACAGTTGGAATTTCTGAAGGGCCATCCTTGGAACCAACCATTCAGGAATCTGAAGAGCCAACAATTGGTATTTCTGAAAGGCCGTCCTTGGAACCTACTGTAAATGAATCTGATGAGCCAACAATTGGGATTTCTGATAGACCATCCTTAGAACCAACCATTCAGGAATCTGAAGAGCCAACAATTGGGATTTCTGAAAGGCCGTCCTTGGAACCTACTGTTGATGAATCTGATGAGCCAACAATTGGGATTTCTGATAGACCATCTTTGGAACCAACTATTGCAGAATCTGAAGAGCCGACAATTGGGGTTTCTGAAATTCCATCCTTGGAACCAACTATGGAGGAATCTGAAGAGCCAACGATTGGGGTTTCTGAAAGACCATCCTTGGAACCAACTATTGAGGAATCTGAAAGGCCTTCCTCTGAACCCACCAAGCCGTCGTTGAGCCCGAGCGCTGTCCTAAGCACGCAGCCCAGCAGCTCCCCGTCTGTCGGTTTAGTTAGTAGGCAGCCTTCGTACGGACCCACCTTCACAATTGCCCCATCACAAAGTCCCAGCAACTCACCCATCTCTTCTGTGCCGTCTCAGCCTCCAACAGCATTCTCCAGTGGTAGTCCCAGTGATAGTCCCACAACGACTCCCAATTCACCATCACCGTCTGAAGCCCCTACTCTTGCTCGCAGCCCCAGGCCCAGTACCAGTCCCAGTGTGACTTCCAGCGCTCCTACAGAGAGTCCTACCAAGACTCCCATTTCATCGTATCCATCGGCGGTACCTTCTGTACTTGCTAGCTCAAGTCCCAGTGCTAAACCGAGCAAGAAGCCAACAAATGCGCCAGTTTCATCTTCACCCTCGTCAAAGCCAAGCATGACTAGATCGTCAAGTCCATCCGCTGGTCCTATCTCTTTATTCAGCCAGCAACCAAGCGAAGCTCCCTCGATCGCGCCAATAAGCACCCGGCCGTCCTTCGTTCCAACAAGTACACTAAGCTCGTCTCCAACCAGTGCGCCGACGCGAAAGCCCACCGTTGCTCCAACCGCAAGGGACTCAAATATTCCTCCTGGTGGCACCACGCCAACCCGTTCTCCTACCCGTACTCCTACGCGGCGGCCGACTCAATCCCCTACAAAGCGACCAACACCAGCTCCCACAGAGTGTTCATTACCACGGACTGAAGTCTTGGAGTTTTTTGAGTTGATTTTCGAAGAATTCGATTCATCCATCTTGTCCGACGATGAACTTGTATTGGCTTTTTTGCAGGCATATGGCAGCTATGCGGAAGGTATCGACCCTTGTGATGCTGCTGAAATCATAACCATTTTGGTAGTATCGAAAATGGAATCATCTTCTTCAAGTTCCCGACAAGGAATGCAAGTGGATCGAGTGGTTTACCAGGTCCTTTCAGGGCAGGTGGAACCCGAGGGGCTCTTCCCAACCCCTGCCACAAGAATAGTATTCGTAGAGGAACTTAATCTCATCTTTTCTCAGCAACAATTGCCGCTTAAGGCATTGGCGATACGAGAAGTGCCGGCTCCCACCCCAAGACCAACTCCGCCTGTGGCAGTGCCGACAACTCCATCTCCAAGTAAACGGCCAACCACCAAACCTTCTAGTGCTCCTTCTGGTAGCCCTAGTGGAAGTCCCAGTCATTCACCAACGAAAACTGCCAGTTCTAGTCCTAGTGCGCGGCCCACGAAAAGCCCAAGCTCTAGCCCGAGCTCAAGCCCTTCTTTGTTTCCTTCAGCGCCGCCTAGCGAGTCACCGTTGCCCACTTTATCGATTAAGCTGGAAGAGTGCAAGGGAGACTGCAACACTAATTTTGACTGCCTTCCAGGTTTGGTTTGTTGGCAACGTGATGCCGGGGACCCAGTCGCACCTGGGTGTCCTGATTTGGTAGACACGACAACGAGGAGCGATTTTTGTGTCGACCCAGAGAAAATTCCTTCGGGATACCCGTCTTACAACCCTACCCAATTGCCGTCGGTCACACCGAGCATACAACCTTCTTTAGTGCCGACGCAAAGTGAAACATTGACCTCATCCAACCTGCCTCCTTTGGCTGGTGTACCTTTCCCTTCAGTATCGCCAAGTTCTTCGACTGATACTGACTCTGCGGATGCTTCCGCGGCCCCGTCCACTCCAGAAGGCGGCGAGCTGCAAGAAGCCGATTTGGAATCTGCAATCATGATTCTAAGTGGTGGTGTCGAGGAGCTGCCCCCCAGAAGTAAACGGGTTTTGATAGTTGCAATCCAAGATGCCGTTGAGGATGAAGTAGATCGCATTTTGAATCCAGATTCAGCTCAAGTGACTGTCACGATAGTTTCCCAGCAGGTACAACAAACTGCTCCAAGGTTTTTGCAGGAAATGGACGACAACAGTACTGTGTCTCAGTTAGGCGATCTTACCGTTGTTTATGTTGTGAATTTTTTGATTGAAGGAGCGCTGGTCGACGAACTTGATCCCTTGCGATACGTTGGTTCAGCATTTGATTCTCAAACTGACCGTGATGAATTTGTGGCTACCCTCAAAGGTAGCGGCGACGACAATTTTCAAAATCTTACATCCATTGAATCTGTGCTTGAAGTCGCGATTGTTACAACACCTTCTGAAATCAATGGAACACCTCCGCCGACGACAAATGATAAAGAAGGCTCCGGGATTGGTATCATCCTTGCCTCAGTTGGGGCCGGAGTTGCAGGAATTTCTCTGATCGGATTGGGTGCGTACATGATGCGGCAGCGTTCACGAAGCGAAGCGCCTAGTAGCAACCAACAAGCAGGTCTCGACTTTTTTTCTGTCAACAGCGATAGGCTTGGTGGCATTGTAGATGGCACCACACGATATGATCTCGAAAACGAGGTAAGTACGCTTGGCGATCCAATTCCTCAGAGCGCCATGGCACCTCCCATGGAGATATCTCTTGATGATACTGCTGGCCAAAGCTTGCCTTATGACTACAAAATGGATGTCTCTCGAGATCTGTACTCTGTTGACGAAGGAAATCATTCTCAAGCCGGGTATTCAGACATGAGCTCAAACGTTGTCGATGGCGTGGCTGATTTTAGAACCTTGGACGATACAGATCCGATGGATCAACCGTACCTATCCGATCGAGGAAAAAATTAAGTCGCACGCGATAACTTGATGGCTGAAAATGTATAACTATTGTCAATCAAACGCTTTTCATAACACGAACATGCATAAAAATGCTTCAACAAAATATTTATATAATTGTGTTGATGCAGAACGCTAGCCGGTTTTGCCACTATTTGTGCTTGATACTTTGCTCTGAGATAGGAGTCAGGTTGCATTAAAGTGTGTGGTTTTTTGTTTGTAGCCGTCCTCCATTCCTTGTTTTGTTGTCGTCGCACGGCCGAAGTCAGCCAGGGTCTGGAGTCTGGAGTTTTCCCTGAGTTCCCATTGTTCAAGACGAGAGAAGCCTCTGCACGCATATTATGTCTTCCTTTCCAAGCTAAGCTCAAACCTTATCTCGCTCCGATTGTGAACAAGAAAAGCCCTGCTGCTCTACTACTAGAGTATTTACTGGTAGAGCTACAAGTAGACTACTACTACTAAGTAGTAGTACTAGTTGAATCCTCCTCACTAGCTAATGTACTACCAGGTACTACTAGTAGCTAGCACAGTACTCAGTAGCTACTACTCTAGTACTGTACGGTGTTACTACTAGACTAGTACTAGTAGTATTTATAACCCTTCCGTCCCTCCCTCACCATCATACAGTAAGAATTTAAGAATTTCATCAGATTGTTCAAATTTGCTTCTTTTAGCCGGCGAGTGCCAGCCAACGGCCGCATCTGCTGGAACGTTTCGTCCAGCCTCGCTGGCTTTTTCTTTGGTTTCAACGTTGGACTCTACGTCTACGGCATCTGAGCACTGTCCTGCAGTCCGTCCGAGACCTTTGGCTTGGCAGTTTTCTCATGATTTTTTCCTTGGTACAACTTGTCGAGGCCATGCTATGGCAGTGGGGAGAAATCCAACCATCGTTGTTGTTGGTATCAGGAAAGCCTATTCCATTGCACGAACGACAGACGGAATGCATTGAAGCCAATCGTATCATTACTGGTTATGTCTTGCCGGCCATTTTGGTATTTGAGATCACATCACAAGTCACAAATCATGCGATCTTACATGTACTGGTTTAAAATGAAGAAAGCTTCTTGGAAATTGATTTGTTTAGCCACTGTATGGACTATGTTGGGAGTGCAATATTGATACCCCTCATACGTTGCCCCCAGGCCTTTGTGCTCGACGTCGTATGGGAACTATTTGCTGTGGGGAGATGTTCCATACTCGTTCTCAAATAAGGCCATCACTGCTCATTTTCTCTTGGGGACCTTTGGAATTGGCTTGCCATTCTTAGTGATGAAAAAAGTGTGGACTTGTATATGCGCTATTCACGATTCTATCAAGTTGTGCTGTCTATTATGTAAATTCTCCAACCTGGGCATCCAGCTGGTGCTTTGTTGCTGTATTCGGAGGTTTTCTGGTGCTGTTGGATCCTTGGCTGTTCACTACCCCAGAGATGGATACAAGAAGAAATTGGCATGACAGCAGCATTCAATCTGCGCTTGCGCCGATGACGAGGTGGCTCTTCACGACACCTACTCAATGACGTCTGAAGGAGGTATTAGCCGTAATCATTTATGACTTCCGTATTACAGCTAGTCAGGGGGGGTCTAGGCTGTAGCTTACGGCTACCAGTCTGTAATGTGCACTAGTTGTTGCAAATTA
>Ga0100391_1003945_pt1 | contig 14645 bp, 11 predicted proteins | sample CryGeymeta201515_FD_81541 | JGI IMG/M metagenome (GOLD analysis project Ga0100391, IMG submission 81541) | Groundwater microbial communities from Crystal Geyser aquifers in Utah, USA - Crystal Geyser metaG 2015-15 | ecosystem: Environmental > Aquatic > Deep subsurface > Groundwater | place: USA...
CTTCTGTTTTTATCTCCATCTATATAGCAAAGGTTGTTTCCTTCTACCCAGATTTGTCCGGAAATTGCCATATGTAATATTAATTAATTTGCTTATTCGGGCAGAAAATTCGCTGTGAAAATTTCTATAGTTTTTTATGCGCCTTAACTTTTAACTTTATGATGTCCATTCCCAAGACCTCATCCCCGCCTGCAACGCTTTGCGTAGCAATGCGGGCAGCCCTGCCTGCAACGCTCCCGCCAACATCTTCAAAGTTGTGGCGGGTGCAGGCAGGTCCTTTGGCCAATCTTATCCCCCTTACTCCGGCAGTTGCTCTTCCCATTGGTCTAATATCTTTCTGTTTGAATCGAATTGATTTACCCTCTTTTGTTACTAAAATTATCTCCTCGCCTTCGCCAACAATATCCGCTCCTCTCAAAACATCTTCTTTCCCCAATTTTATGGCTATCAATCCTGACCTTCGAACATTCTCAAAATCCTTTACATTTGTCTTCTTAATTATACCATTTTTAGTTACCATTACTAAATATTTATCCCCTCCCTCTATATCTTCCCGGCTGTAAGGAACAAGACTCATTGTTTTTTCTTTCTGAGAAATTTCTAGAAAATTCAAGAGTCCTCTTCCTTTTGACGTTCTTGATGCTTCAGGAATTTCAAAGACCTGGGCTTGAAAAGCCTTTCCCGAATCGGTAAAAAAGAGTAAATTATCAAGAGTATTGGTTAAACAAAAGTGTTCAACAAAATCTTCCTTTGTAGTTCCCATTCCTAAAATTCCTTTTCCCCCTCTCTGTTGAATTTTATAAACGTTTGGTTTTATTCTTTTAATATATCCTCCTTTAGTTAAAATAATTATTGTTTCTTCTTTGGGAATTAAATCTTCTTCTCCGATTTCTCCCGGCCTGCCAGCAACTGTTTTTGTCCTTCTGACATCGCCATATTTCTCTCTTACTTCTTTAATTTCTTTCTTGACAAGTTCTTTTATCTTACGAGGACTTTTCAAAATTAAAGTAAGTTCCTTAATTGTTTCTTTGACTTCTCGGAGTTCCTTTTCAATCTCTTCCCGCTCCAGTTTTGCTAAGGATTGAAGCTTCATCTCCAAAATAGCATTGGCTTGAATAGAAGTAAGTTTAAATTTCTTTTCCAAATTCTTTTGAGCTTCGTTTCGGTTGGCTGATTTTTTAATAGTGGCTATAACTTTGTCAATATTCTTTTGGGCAATAGTTAATCCTTCTAAAATATGGCCTCTTTCTTTTGCTCTGGCTAAATCAAAAGCCGTCCTTCTTTTGACAACTTTCTCTTTGTGTTCTAAATATAAACTCAAAACATCAGCCAGGGATAAAATCTTTGGCTGGATGCCGTCTACCAGAGCCAGCATATTCAAATGAAATGTCTTTTGGAGAGATGTCCATTTATAAAGACCGTTCAAAACTTTTTTAGGAAAACTCCCTGGTTTAAGTTCAATGAGAATCCGCATTCCTTCTCTATCCGATTCGTCTCTAACGTCTTTTATCCCTTCTATTTTTCTCTCTTCCACCAATTTTGCTATCTGCCGAAGTAATTCTGACTTCTCCAACTGGAAGGGAATCTCATTGATAATAATTTGAAATCCTCTTTTTTCTTCTTGAATCTCAGCCTTACCTCGTACTATAATTGGTCCCTTGCCTTGAGAATAAGCAGAGATTATATCTTTCCGGCCGTAAATAATACCGCCGGTCGGAAAATCAGGTCCTTTAACAAACTGGAAAAGGTCTTCAGTAGTAGCATTGGGATGGTCAATGAGATAAATAGCGGCATCGCAGACCTCAGAAAGATTATGAGGGGGAATATTGGTGGCCATACCAACGGCAATCCCTAAAGAGCCATTTAATAAAAGCTGAGGAACAGGAGAAGGCAGAACAGTCGGCTCTTTTCTTGTTCCGTCGTAATTCGGCCGGAAGTCAACGGTGTCCTTTTCAATATCTTTTAACATCTCTTCACCAATTCGCGATAATTTTGCCTCTGAATATCGCATTGCGCTCGCTTTGTCTCCGTCGATTGAATTATGAACAAATATGCCAGCTGCTAAAAGGAAATTATGCCAAGGTTCCGTGGTCAAATCATAAACATCTTCTCTTTTTCTGGGAATTTTAGTTTTAACTACTTTGTGGTTATGGACTTTTGCTTTCTCTATAATTTCTGCGAAATCATTGAAGTAATTTAAAGCATTTTGAAGTTTTGGAACACCATTATTAATTCTCTCTCTCTCATATATCTCAGAGGTCACTCTTGAATACTTGTTTAAAAGAGAATAAACATAACCCAATATTTTACTTTTTATAACTTGCTTTCTATAGAAAGGGTCTTTCCAATTTTTACGCTCAGCAATTCTTTTAACGTATTCTGGATCATTTTTGTGGCGCTCTGAAACAATCTCTTTGTGAAATTTCCAATGATCTTGCCACTGAATTCTTATAACATTATCTGGATTATTATTTAATTTGTTAAAATCTTTGTGATGCCTGATTCTGCCGGCGCTTTTTCCATAGATTCCATTTTCTAAATTCCATTTATCAGCTAAACGATGAGTAAATTCCCAATTATTTTGTATTGGCTGTAAAATTCTCTCATATCCTCCTAAATTTTTATCTTCTTTTCCTTTATAAATTTCAGCATATAAGGGCATTAAAGAATCACCTGGCTTTAGATCCTGAGCCTGTTTATAGTCACCACTCCTCAACATAAATCTGTGGTCTAAAGTGCATTTTATTTTTTCTCCATTATCTAAAGTAATCACTATTATTTTTTCATTCTTCCTTGTTAATCTTGGATTTTTTATTTCGGTGATTTCAATTTTTTTAGATTGGACGTTAAAACAAAATGTCCAGTGTCTTTTCTCTTCTTTTTGCTCTTTTATCAAATCCTCAAAACTTAAACTTCTTCCATCAGTTAATTTGACTTTTGTGTCTTTTGTAAAACAGCCAAAATTCCCCTGACCTTGTACCAAGGGATACCTTAAAGAGAAATCTTGAGCCATTCGGACCAAAGCGTCATAAATAGCAACATCGCCATGGGGATGATAACGAGCCATACTATTCCCTACTACGGTGGCTGATTTTCTAAACTTAGCATTGTGCCGGAGTCCATCTTCCAACATTGTATATAAAATTCTCCGGTGGACCGGTTTCAAACCATCCCTGACATCAGGCAAGGCTCGAGAAATAATAACAGACATAGCATAATCCAAATAACTCTCTTTCATCTCTTCGCTAATCTCCCGAGGTTTTATATATCCTATTTCTTTCTCTTGTTTTTGGATGTCTTTTGGCATAAATTAACTAGTTATTGTTGGCTGCCGGTTGAAGTAGAATTTTCCTCTATTTCTTTAATTGTCTCATTAAATTTTTCCATCTCTTCCTTAAGCTGTTCTGACCAAGGAATCTCCAGCTCCTGGTTAAAACTTGGAAAGTTTAAATTTTCTAAAAATTTATTTCCCTCAAGTTTTTCCAGCTTCATTTTAGAGGTTTTAAAAAAGAAAATACTTAGTCCCGTTGCTAAACTAATCATTATAATCCAAAAAATAAATTTTCTCTGAGTCAGATTCAAATTTTGAATTTTTTTTAGAAATCCCATTTCAAGAAGGCTCAAGAACAATTATCTGTATTTTCTCTTTTGGCAAATCAGAGCTTTTTATTTTGAGCTTTTTTTGAGGTTCAATTGCCGGAGAGCCCATTTCCTTCAAGAATTGCTCCAAAGGGTCGAAGAACTTCGTTTGCCGAGCCGAAGGCGAGACGGGAGAAGAAACTTGTTTCTTCGACCTTCTCCCCCCTTCGCTGTCGCTCGGGTGGTCGAGTTTCAATTTCAACTCAGGGGGTCGATGAAGCTGTCGCTTCATCTCCACCCTTCGCTGTTGCTCAGGTATTTGATAGCGCATAGGAATAACTAATTTTGGCTCAATCTGAGAAATAATCTTTGAGGCCCCCTTGGCATCAATGGTACCCACGCCTCCTATCGGCACCATCAAAATATCTATATCGCCAAGCTGGTCAAGTTGCTCAGGGCTTAATTCTTTTTGACCAAAATCTCCTAAATGACAAATCTTCATATCTTCGGTTTCAATTAGATAGATGATAACTTCTCCTAAAGCCGGGATTCCTTGGACATAAACACCATTTATCTCATATTCACCCGGCTCTTCAATTACGAAACCATTTAGGGTTGAGTGAAGATGAATCGAAGATTCATCGCCTGCGAAACCCTTTAGGGTTGAGTGAAGATGAATCGAAGGTTCATCGCCTGCGAAACCCTTTAGGGTTGAGTGAAGATGAATCGAAGGTTCATCGCCTAAAAATGGCGGGGACCCGCTTGCGGGTGCGCTTATTGCCTTTTCGTTATTATGGTCAGAATGCTGATGAGAAATAATCAAAATCCGAGCCTCAGTTTTCGGAACTTTAAGACCCAACCCTTCATCAAAGGGATCAAGAACGATTTTTAGTTCTTTGCCATCTTTATCTTTAGTGATGAGCTCAAAAAAAGATTGTCCATGCCAGATAATAGTCATATGAGTAGTGATTAGTGATTAGTGAGTAGTGAGTAGTAATTAGTTAATCATATCATAACGGCTCTTCTCTTGCAATCAAACAGGTTTTTATGTATATTTAGCATATATGTCTCCAAAAAATTTAAGAAAAATTAAAGAAGAGATAATTTGTCCTCCCAAAATTGGGGAAATCGTAGAAGGTAAAATCGTAGCTTCGGAACCCAATGCTCTCTTTTTAGACCTTGGTTTTCAAGGAATCGGAATAATTTATGGTAGGGCCTTTTATGAAGCCAAAGATATTTTAAAAAACCTGAAGATCGGAGATAAACTTTCAGCTAAAATAACAAGTTTGGAAAATGAAAATGGTTACCGGGAACTGTCACCAAAAGAGGCCTCAGAGGAACTCAACTGGGAAGAATTAAGACATAAAAAAGAAAAGGGAGAAAGTTTGGAAGTAAAAATTTCCGGAGCGAATAAGGGAGGACTGCTGGCTCAAATAATGGGAGTCCCGGCTTTTTTGCCTACTTCTCAGTTAGCCCCAGAACATTATCCAAGAGTTGAGGGAGGAGATGCTTTGAAAATCGTGAAAGAACTCCAAAAATTTATCGGTCAGAAACTAAAAGTAAAAATATTCGCTTTTAATCAGAGGGAAGAAAAAATAATTCTCTCCGAAAAAGCCAGCAAAATGGAAAAAATTAAAGAAACTTTAAAGAACTACAAAACAGGAGATGTCGTAGAGGGAAAAATTACTGGAATTACAAGTTTTGGACTATTTTTAAAATTTGATAAAGATAATTTGGAAGGACTTGTTCATGCCTCTGAAATGCCGGGAAAGATAAGTAAAGACATGTCGAACTTAAAAATTGACCAAAAAGTTAAGGCAAAAATTATTGAAATTAGCGACGACCGAATTTATCTTTCCTTGAAACTATAGTCGCTCGGCAAATGAAAATTTTTAATAGACCCCCGACCCTCCCGCCCATATTAAAAATTTTATTCGCCTCGCACCTCCGCTCTTATTCGTGGCATTCGCATATATTCGTAGATTTGTATTATATTTTATGAATAAAGTACTGCAAAATTTTTTCTTTGTCATTTTGATTTTCCTTTTAATATCTTCTCTTTTTGCCTTATTTAATCCTCAAATTTTTGAAAAACCAGAAGAGATTTCTTTCAGTCAGGTCAGCCGGGAGATCAATGAAGGAAATATCAAAGAGGTTATTGTTTTCGGAGATGACCTTTTAATCCTATATCAGGACGAAAGCCAGGCAATCTCAAGAAAAGAACCTGATTCTTCCTTAACTGAATCTTTAATAAACTACGGGGTTCCTCAAGAAAAAATAAGAGGATTACAAATTAAAATAGAAGAGGAAAAAGGAAGTATCTGGGAGTGGGTAATGCCTCTTTTGATTTTTTTACCCATTTTGATTTTTGTCTGGTTCTTTTGGATGCTTTCAAAGCAGGCAAAAATAGGAGCAAGCCAGACCTTTGGTTTTTTAAAAGCGCCGGCCAAACTCTTTGGCGGCGGAAAAACTCCAGGAGAAAAAGTTACTTTCAAAGACATTGCCGGACTTGAAGAAGCAAAAGAAGAAGTGAAAGAAGTGGTTGATTTTTTGAAAAATCCTAAAAAGTTTTGGAAAATGGGAGCTCGTATCCCCAGGGGCGTTTTATTAATAGGCCCGCCGGGTTGCGGAAAAACTTTAATGGCGCGCGCTGTCGCCAATGAGAGCAATGTTCCTTTCTTTTCCATAGTCGGTTCTGCTTTTGTCGAGCTTTTTGTTGGAGTCGGGAGCGCCCGAGTAAGAAGTTTATTTGAAACAGCAAAGAAAAACCAACCAAGTATTCTCTTTATCGACGAAATTGATGCCATTGGCAAAGTAAGAATGCCAGGGTTTGGCGGAGGACATGAGGAAAGAGAGCAAACCTTAAATCAGATTCTGGCCGAAATGGACGGTTTTGAAAGAGATACTGGAGTAATTGTTATCGGAGCTACTAATAAACCCGGATTTCTGGATCCCGCCCTCCGCCGGCCAGGAAGAATTGACAGAAGAATTGTCTTGGACTTGCCTGATATAAAAGGAAGAAAAGAAATTTTGAAAATTCACTGCCGAGATAAACCTTTGGCTTTAGGCGTTAATTTAGATGAGGTTACTGAAAGAACACCGGGGTTTTCCGGAGCCGACTTGGCAAATTTAGTTAATGAAGCAGCTATCCTGGCGGCTCGCAGAAATAAAAAACAAATTTATCAAGAGGAATTTTTAGAATCAATAGAAAAAGTGTTATTGGGCCCGGAGAGAAAAAGTCACCTTTTGTCGAAAAAAGAGAAAGAAATTTCTGCCTTCCACGAAGCCGGTCATGCCTTAGTTAGCGCTTCTATCCCCGAAGCGGAAGAAGTGAGAAAAATATCAATCGTTTCCCGGGGGATGACGGCCGGCTATACTTTAGCTTTGCCTAAACAAGAAAAAAGGATTAAAACAAAATCAGAATTTTTGGCCGAGCTCTCCGTTTTGCTGGGCGGATTCTGCGCTGAAAAATTAAGGTTTAAGGAAATCTCAACCGGAGCCACAAACGACCTGGAGAAAGTAAGTTTTTTAGCCCGAAATCTGGTAACAAAATATGGAATGTCAAAATTGGGACCTGTTTCCTTTGGTAAGAGAGAAAGTTTGCTTTTTCTTGACTGGGAGGCGGAAGCTGAAAGAAATTACTCTGAAAAGATAGCAGCAGCCATTGATAAAGAAATCGAAAGATTCATAAAAGAGGCAGAAAAGAAAACAGCAAGGATTTTAAAAAAGAGGAGAAAAATTTTGGAGAGAATAGCTAAGGTCTTGATTGAAAAAGAAACAATTGAAAAAGAAGAATTTGAAAACTTGGTAAAAAAGAAAGTAAAAATAAAGAAAGTAAAAAAGTAAGATTGGGCACGTAGCTCAATGGTGGAGCAAGGTCCTTATAAGGCCGAGGTTGTTGGTTCGAATCCAACCGTGCCCACCATAGCCTATTTTCTGATTTATTAAAAACAAATCAGGAACGGCCCGACCAAAATTTCTATAGAAATTTTGGTTTAGGGGCGGTTAGCTCAGTTGGTAGAGCGCATACTTGACGTGTATGAGGTTTCAGAGGTTCGAGCCCTCTACCGCCCACTAAAAACAAAAATATGGTAGAAAAAACTGAAAAAATTATAGAACCATTTCTAAAAAAGGACTTGCCCGACATTCGACCCGGAGATACAGTCAGGGTTTATCAAAAAATTCCTGGAGAAAAAGAAAGGATCCAGGTTTTCGAGGGAGTGGTTTTAGCTAAAAAACATGGAAAAGGAATCTCCTCTACTTTGACAATAAGAAAAATGTTTGACGAAGTCGGGGTGGAAAGAATCTTTCCTTTACATTCCCCGAATATTGAAAAAATTGAGATTTTACAAAGGGGAAAAGTAAGAAGAGCAAAACTTTATTATTTAAGAGAAAGGGTTGGAAAAAAGGCAAGATTAAAAAGAAAAGAAGTAATAAAATAAGCGCGGGTGGCGAAACCGGTACACGCGCCATTTTGAGGTGATGGTGGGAGTAATCCCTTGGAGGTTCGAGTCCTCTCCCGCGCACCACACTGGACGATTAGCTCAGCGGCTAGAGCACTGCACTTACATTGCAGGGGTCGCAGGTCCAAATCCTGCATCGTCCACATTGCCGCGGTAGCTCAGGTAGTAGAGCGCAGCTCTGAAAAAGCTGAGGGCGCCGGCGCACGTCCGGCCCGCGGCACAAAGATGCGAAACGTAATAAATTTTCAGAGAAAATTTAAACGTTTCAGCAACGTAAAATTTCGAAGAAATTTGTACGTTGCGGGTGTCGTATAACGGTTATTACATGACATTGCCAATGTCAAGAAGAGGGTTCGACTCCCTTCACCCGCTTGAATCACAATGAAAGCGAAAGAAGAGATTTATGTCTTCGCCTGCTCAATAACTATTGACATTCAATCTCAAATATGATATCCTGAGCGAAATCCCTATCCTTTAGGGATTTTAATATGTTATCAAATAGAAAATGGTATTTGCTGATTTCCTCAATTTTGATAGGAGTTTTAGGAATTTTCCCCTTCTATCTGCCAAGCGGAAAGCAAGTAATGGCAGACATTGAGATTGATTTAACCAACCAAGCGACAGCGAAGGGTGAAGATGAACGAAGTTCATCGACCAACCAAGAGTTTTCGGATTTACAAATCATTCAGCAAACAACTTTACTTCCTTTAATCTCCCCGCCAACCCAAGAAGAAATAGAAGTTTTGGAAAAGAATAAGATGATAGTAACTGCTTATTCCTCTTCTGTCTGGGAAACTCAGGGGGACCCTTTTATTACCGCTTCCGGAAATAGAGTGAGAGACGGAATTGTGGCTAACAATCTTCTGTCTTTCGGTACAGAAATAAAATTGCCTGAAATTTTTGGCGATAAAATCTTTGTAGTAGAAGATAGAATGCATTCAAGAAAGGGCGATTATCAAATTGATATCTGGCTTCCTTCCCATCAGGAAGCTCTGAATTTTGGAGTTAAGTTAACGGAAATGGAAATTGTAAAATTGCCTTAATATTTGAAAATAAAAAAAGGCGCCAAATAATGGCGCCTTTTTTTATTTCTTCTTTCTTTTCTTAGCCATCGTTCTAGAGTTTCATAATATATTTAGAAAAATAAAAATTTTCATTTTTATATTATTAAAACTCTTATCAAATATGGAATTAACAAGAGACTATCCTTGTTAAAACTTTTGTTTAAATAAATTATATAATAAGCAAAATCAATGTCAATTGTGGAAAACTAAGAAGAGGAAAGGTAAAGCCAAAAAGTGACTTAATATAATAAAAAACAGAAATTCTAGAGAATTTTTGCAATAAGCGGATATAAAAATTTTCTTTTACTAAAATGTGGTTCGAGACGACCCCAGTAGCAGAACAAGTTCACTACGGCGCAAGTATTTTTTATAGGTTCTCTAATAGTTTTCAGTGAAAACTTTGTTATTTAATTGCCAACCAACTTTTGAAGGATAGTTTTGCTTTATATAATGCCGTCTTTTCATTAATTTCCATTTCTCAAAAACTTTGCGTTTTCGAGGAAGATACAAAGTTGGATTATTCCCATACATGAATTCAGCCAATTTCTCGCAATCATCAATATAAAAACAAATATCATATAAAATCATTCTGACTCTCTGTTTATCAATTTTTCGATGTACAGACTTTGTAGAGATATTTAAATTTTTACAAAGTTGTTGATTAAATCCAGTAATAAAAGATAAACTGGAACTCACGAATCCGACTTTAATCTGTGGTGTTTTATTAACTTTATAAATATAAACTGATCCATCACCATCAAAAAATCCTCTTACAAAATCGGGGAAATATTTATCTGGAACCTTTATTGGGTTTAAATTATATGTTTTTCTGGGCAATATTCCTAAATTCATTAAGTCTTTACAAATTTCCTGATGACCAATCTGGATAAAATAATAATCCTTTCTATCTGTATAGCCGCTACTCTTAGAGTATATTTTTTGCTGAGCAGCCATCGTTTTTTGAATATTTTCTAGGTGAGGTCTATCTTTGCTTGTAATATTGAAAAAATATTGCTTCATTCCGTCTTTTTTTCCGATTCTTTTAACTCCAATACATCCATCGGCTACAATAAAACCCAAAACGTAACTCATATTAGAACTCCAAGAACCAAAAAAGTTTTTATTTATAGGTAATCCCCTCATAAATATAATGTGATTGAAATTATGGGCGAGGAGGGAGTCGAACCCTCACGGGTTATACACCCAACGGGTTTTAAGCCCGTCTTGTCTTCCATTCCAACACTCGCCCAATTTTGAGGCCGGGGCGAGATTTGCACTCGCGTATAACTCTTTTGCAGAGAGTTGCCTTAGCTTCTTGGCTACCCGGCCATCTTAATTCTATTAAAACTTATTTCTTAAAACTTTTCAATGTCCCCTTCGTCTTTTTTAATCTTATCCAGAATTTCTTCAATTTTCTGAGCTTCTTTTAATTTCTCCTCTTTAAAAAACTTAATTTTCGGAACCGGTCTCATTTTCAAAAGTTTATCAAGCTTTTTTTGAAGACCATAAATATTTCTTTTCAAAAGCCGGAGAATCAGAAAAATTTGATTTTCGGGTATGACCGAAACAAAAACCTTTGCCTCTCTTAAGTCGTGAGAAGCGTTTACCCTGGTTATAGTTATCAAAGTATCTCTTGAAAATTCAAAATCTTTAAGAATTATTTTCCCTAATTCCCTTTTTAGAAGCTCGTTTACTTTTTGAATTCTCTGAGAACTTGCCATTTAATTATCTACTTTATCACTTATTCACTTGCCCACTTCCTCTATAGTTCTCTTTTTTTCCTCTCCTCCTCGTATATTCTCAAGATATCTCCTTGCTCAATCTTAATTTTACTCTCAAATAATATTCCGCACTCATTCCCCTTGTTGATTCTTTCAACGTCTTTTCTATTTTGCTGAAGATTAATAATCTTTCCTCGGCCAATGACTTTTTCCTCTCTCAAAATTTCGCACTTTTTTCCCTTTTCCATAAATCCCTCATTCACCCTGCCTCCGATAGTTTGACGATTCTTTCTTTTACTAAAGAGAGCCAGTATTTCAATTTCTCCTAAATCTTTTCTTAAAATTTCGGGTTCTAATATTTTTTCCATTGCCTCTCTTACTCCTTGAATTAATTCATAAATTATCTCAAAAATCTTCACTCCTCCTTTTATTTTTTTTTGGCGTAGAAAATTCAAAGTTAGGGAATCTATTTTCACCCTAAAACCAAAAATTTGGGCTTTTGCTGATTCGGCTAATTTAATATCAGTTTCTTGGATATTTCCTACCTCGCTCTTTAAAATTCTCAGAATTACCTTTTCCTGAGGAAGATTTTTCAAGACATTTTCAACTGCTTCTAAGGAGCCCAAAACATCGGCTTTGAGGATTATATTCAAAACTTTTTTCCCTTCTTCGACAAAAAGAACCGAAGAAACTTTTCTCTCCTTTTTTTCTATTGCCTCCAGGGCTTGATTAGAATCTTTATAAACTTTAATCTTTTCTCCAACGCTGGGGGGTTTTTCAAAACCCAAGACGGTTGTTGGTTGAGAAGGGTAGGCAATTTTTACTGAAGAACCTTGAAAATCTTTTAAATTTTTAACTTTCCCCCAGGTTGAAGCAGTCCCAATAATTTGTTCTCTTTTCAGGGTCCCATTTTCTAAAATTAAAGTGGCTATTGGCCCTTTCTTCTCATCAAGATAAGTCTCAACTACTATTCCTTGAGCAGGCTGGGAAATATCGGCTTTTAAATTTTCCATTTCTGCCACTAATAAAATTAAATCTAAAAGCTCTTCTATGCCCTGACCGGTTTTGGCTGAGAGTTCAACTGAAGGAACTTTGCCTCCTAATGACTCAAGCAAAACCTCATTTCTCTCCAGCTCTCTTTTTACTTTTTCCGGCTGAGCTTGGGGTTTATCAATTTTATTGATAGCTACAATCATTGGGATGCCTGACTTTTTAACAAGGTTGATGGCCTCTTTTGTTTGGGTCTTCACCCCCTCATCAGCCGCTACCACTAAAATGGCAATATCAGCCACTTTCGCCCCTCTGGCTCTCATGGCCGAAAAAGCTTCATGCCCAGGAGTGTCAATGAAAGTAATTTTCTTGCCGTCCTTTTCTATTTCATAGGCCCCTATATGTTGAGTGATTCCACCACTTTCTTTTTCAGTAATTTTCAAATCTTTAATTGCTTCTAAAATTGATGATTTTCCATGGTCAACATGGCCTAAAACAACTACTACCGGCGGGCGAAGAGAATAAATCCTCTTCTTCCCCTCTCGCTGCGGCTCAGGTGGCCGAGTTGTCTCCTTAATCAAATTTTCTTTTTTCTTCGCCATATATAAAGCATCTTACTCTAATTGATGCTTTATTTCAAGCCCCGGGGCAAGCCAAAACCGCCCCTCGGGCGGTTTTGGTAGATTATTCCAACCTATATTAAGAATTAGAAAAGACCTAATTTCAAAATCTCAATCAGGACCCAGGAAACAATCAGAAAATATATTGAGAAAACTGGCACAAAAGCAAATTTTCTCAAGTCCCGTGTCTGAATACGCCAGGTAGAATATCCTTTTACCTCTAATTCCTTAAATAGTTCTTCATCTTCCTTTTTAATATCTTTTGTTTTAGCAAATATAGTGGCGATTATCAATCCAATGATAGATAAAACATTAGATAAGCCAAGTAAACCATATTTTTTTATCCCTTTTTTATTACGTGATTCTTTAAAAACAGTTAAACCAGCAAAAATTCCACTCAAAATAGAGCAAATAATCAATAATATTATCCAATTTAATAGCGGATGGTTAAAAAGAAATGAAGCATAATTTGCTTTTAAGGGAGTTCTGGAACTAATCCATAAATCGTCTGTGAACATTTTTGAGGGAGCATTAATTTCTATTTTGGTATACTTTACATTTTCCATTTTTCTCATTCCATATCCTCCTTTTATCTCGACTGATTCACCAAAGAAATTACTTATTGGTTTAATACCTTCCTCTGTATATTTATACAATGGTATATATTCATCAAAATAATATTTAACTTCTGTATAGTTTTTTATATCTTTAAAAATTTTAGGAGATACATAGCCAATTACTCGAATGGTTATTGGTATAACTTTACTTCCATAGACACTAGTAAGTAACAATGGATAATAAATTTTCTCAGTTGGGAAGGTAACAAAAACACCTCTCTGTTCATTTGTCAAAGGGAATTCCCCAGAGACCCAGGAAATGATAAAAGTAAATTCTTTCCCAATATAGCTATCAAGTACAGGTATCGATCCTTTATCAATTTTTAGCTCTTTGTTCTTTAGGTAATCATAAAGAGCTTGAGCAGTTTTGGCAGTAATAATTTCAGTAGTAATGCCTTCTTTTTCCAAATGCTCGTGAACAATTACATCAGTTTCTACTTCTAGCCCCATTTCTAGTCCCATAGGACTAGTGATTCCTTCTCCTTTTCCTGTACTCAGGGTATATAAGCCCCTCATTACAAAAGGAAAAGTATAAATTTGAGTAAGCCATAGGTCTTTTCTAGTAAAGAACAGATTTGATTTTGCTTTCTTTATGATTTCTTCTCCTCTTAGCTCAGGAAATTCTGTCATAATATCAATTATCACTTTATCGGGATTAGCTGGGACAGGAAAAAGCCAGACGGCACCCTTATTTGCTTTTTCTATGCCAATACTTAAAATCATCTCCTCCAAACCATCTTCGTAGTTAATAAAAGTCTGCTGATTAGTCTGATCACCGTAATCCCATCGGTCAGAATAGAGGTCAGGATTAATCATCATACCATCGGCCAAAACATTTAAAGGTATTAAGAGGGTAGCTAAAATGGAAAAAATTATAATTATGGAAAACTTTTTTTGAATTTGTTTCATATTTTTAAATCTTATATTTTAATTATTTTACGACTCAATATAAGTATACTTCTTTAAGCGGTGGGTGCAGGATTCGAACCTGCGGGGGCTTTCGCCCACTGCTTTTCGAAAGCAGCGCTTTAAACCAGACTCAGCAAACCCACCTTTCTAGTGAAAAATAGAAGGAAAATCGTTATCCCAATTTACTTCTCCGGGTAAAACAAAGGGGAAATTATTGCCCCAAAAATAAACTGAAGAATTAAGTAATTTTCCCTTAGCAATTTTCCATTTAAAAAATCTTTTAACTTCTCTATGGTATTTCTGAAAATCAGGAAAATTTTTCAGAAGAATATTGGCTGCCTTCAACCCCCAGATTATTCCTCCTCCGCTCCAGGGTTTTGTTAAACCCATACTGTCTCCGCAAAGAGTAATATTCTTTGTCTTTGGGATAACCAAACCACCCTGAGGGATTAAACTGGCTTTCAATTCTGTTTTTAAAAAATTTCTTTTTTGCTTTTGGCAAAATTTTTCAAACTCCTTTCTGATTAAATCTATTTTTCCAATTCCACCGTATTCTATTTCTTCGCCCCGGGGAATTTTCCATAAAAATTCTGATCCTGCCCCGTAGCGAGCTTGCTCTGCTTCGGGGTTTAAGGGCCAGGTTTCCACTTGAGAGGAAAAGTCCTGACGAGGAACTCTGATA
>Ga0100391_1003946_pt1 | contig 14642 bp, 5 predicted proteins | sample CryGeymeta201515_FD_81541 | JGI IMG/M metagenome (GOLD analysis project Ga0100391, IMG submission 81541) | Groundwater microbial communities from Crystal Geyser aquifers in Utah, USA - Crystal Geyser metaG 2015-15 | ecosystem: Environmental > Aquatic > Deep subsurface > Groundwater | place: USA...
CTTTTAAGCTAGTATTTAACAGGTAGCTGCTGAACCACTTTAATTTAATTCATCTAAATACAATGTAACATTAAACTATTCATTCCGAATATAAGCATAAAATACATCCCGTGATTTTTCAATTGCCCTGAATTGGTGATCACTAAATCGTCAAACAAGCCCGGGATATGGATATCCCGGAAAATTGGATACACAGCCCCGGGATTTTTCCATATCCCGGGAATGGTGATAACACATCGTCATAATAATACCAAGTCTTTTTATTCTTTTTTGACGATGAATCCTGTTGCTCCCTCATTTGCCTCTGTGCCAACATACGCATGCACGAATTATAGACAGTGAGGGATTTCTCGTTTGGCGAATAGAGTAGGAAGATTAAAACTGCTGAGCATCTACTGTACTTTCTAGTAATAGTAGCGTGCAGTCACTCCCATTTGTAGTGAAGCAGTTTACTGCTAGCAGTACCCTAGAGATTGCGTACCTACTACTCTAATAATTATGGGTTGTTGTTTCAATGTTGCACTATTTTGTCATAACACAAAAATAAATCTCTCTGTTGAAAGATTTATTTGCTGCTTTGTCTCTCTTTCCTTCTTTCTTCTTCCAATTCTGCGATGCGTTGTCTCAGCACATAAATGGTAGTCAATTGGGCATCTTCACCAGCGCCGACGGCAGCGGCACCGGTACGAGAATCATCCATACTGGGCAACCAACGAAAGGTGTCGTACTTGTTGTTGTTGTCGTTTTCACTGTTGGTGTCACTAAACGACGATGCAATATTGGAACTTTCAATGCTACGAAGAGAGTCTTCTACACGAATATTCTCTCCTCTATCACGGGTACATTCGACTGTACTGCATCCTTCCGTCATCGTCATCAATGGCTGGACGGATCGCTCAAAAATGGCATTCTCTGCATTACTGTTGCTGTCACTGCTGTCGTCGTTGAGCATAGCTTTTCTCGTGGGCGCGTACGCTGTCTGGTCGGCGGAATTCTGATTTCTGCTCGTCTTCTTTTTCACCTTTTTGTCTCCAGAACCAAAACGTGTGCCAAACATGATTTGCCGAAGCCCAGGAAGATGACGATTGCCACCATGCTTGCTTTTATCACCAGTGCGGATGCTGCTGTTGTTGTTCTTGTTCTTGTCCGTGCCTTCTGTTGGCGATACCCGTTCGAGCTTCCAAGTAAGCTCCCGAATCGTCGCATGGCTCTGCGCCAGCTCACGAGACAATTGCAAAACTCGGGCAGTATCCGTGGAGGGTCCGTTCGATTCGAGTTCGGCAATTTTTGATAGCTGATACTCTAATTGGTCCGAAAGGGATTGTACTTGAGAGCTCAGACGATCGCACTCTTCCGTTTTTTCTCGCAATTTCTCCTCATAGAGACTAATATCTGGACTAGTCAGCTTTGACAATGCTTCGTCAACAGTTGTTGCCAAACTGTATTGCAGACTCGAAGTTCTGGATCTGTTTGTTAGATTTGACTCTCTCGGGTCGTCCAACAAACTCACATCTGCACTCATCAAACTATACTGGCTCGACGCCCTTGACTCGAGCGTTGCAGCCGACTGTCTTTGCAGCATATTATCATGACGCAATGCAGCGGCCGTCCAGCTTGTTCTTCGAGAACCAGAAACGTTGCCTTCATCAGAGAGAGTGACTTGTGATCGCTCGAGCAGCTTTGCTGTGTTTTCCTGGCCAAGTTCTTTTGACTTGGATTTCTGCAACAAGCGACTATCAGAAAGCGTGCCCTTGATCCACGAGAATTTTGATTTCAAGCTACCGCTTCCACGGCGAACAAAGACTGATTTTGTCTTGGTGGTTGCCTTTGCATTCCTTTCCAAACTATTATCGGATGAATCCGGGATCTCACATGTCAGCTGCTCAAGCTTTGATTCAAGACTAATCATGATATTATCTTCATAATCAGACTCCGCGCGTGACAACTTTGGCATTTCAAAGGAAACGCCCCGACTTGATGGAAGCTTGGTGGGTAACATGAGATCGCGGTCACTGTCGGATGATCCATGAAATCGTTTTGTACGCAAGGCAAGGCTCAAAGGACGGTATCTTGTCTTGAAAGCAGGTGATTCTTTCATGCAAATGTTGGCAGCAGCTTTTGGTACGTATTGTGTCTGCGAGTTTGCTTCCGTTTCTCTGTCCAAATCGTCGCGGATCGTTTCGTCGTTCTGGTCTTCATCGTCGTTTTTATCTTCCTTATCAGATTCACCCAAGCGATAAATGGGGAAGTTTTGATTAAATGTTGTCCAGCCTCTCTGGTTCGCCAAAGACGCTATACCGGTCCAATCAAGAGGAGCATCGTCAGACTGATCACTTGCAGGCGTATCGCTTGAAAAGGGAGTGGAATCCATGTTGTGAGCCACGTCTTGGGCAAGCTTGTCCATAAATCCTGTCAAGGCCACACGATCTTTTTCCATTCTTTCAATCTGAGTTGTGAGCTCATCAATTTTGGCTAATAAGAAGGAATCATCAGATTTAATCACAAAATCTGTACATGGCATTGCTGCCGCAGCGACAACGTCCATTGTCGATGGCAACGCTTCGTCGCTATCGTTCAAACGGGCCTTGCCTTTTTCTTGGCGTTCTTGGAGCGTAGCTCGCATATTCTGCATTTCCCGCTGTATTTCTTGGCGCATGGCCGAAATGGCAGTGGTAGCGTCGTCGTCGTGGTCGACGGGATAGCTCATGGAAACTTCATTGTTCTCCTTTGTCTTGGCCATGTCGTCGTCGTCATTGTAGTCTCCGTCCCCATCTTCCTTGTAAATACTTTCATCGTTACTCGTCAGCTGTCGTAGAATGAGCACATTGTTATGAACCTGCTTTGAAGCTGGCACCTTTTCTTCTTCTTCTGCTTCAGAATTCATAATGATTTGACTTAGTTTCTTCCATTCAAAGTACAGTTCCTTCAATTGTTGTTTGGAATCTTGGAGCTGACAGTTGAGCTGTGAAGTCTCCACTTTGAGCAGGGCGTACTGACGAATTGCTTCGAAACACGCTTTTGGAGAGGTCATATCTGCACTCTTGAATTTACAGTTGATGCTAGAGCCTTTTAAAATGACGTTCACTAGCATTTGCAAATTTCGCAATTCTTGTTGTTGCTTGTTGCGTCGATCTTTACGGCCTTGACGAGTCGAACGAAGATGTTGGTTGGCAGTAATGTTTTGGCTAGACGAGACTACCGTCTCCAATTTCCGCTCCAACTCACTTACGAATAATTCCTTTGGCGGTTGAATCGAGTTAGAAAGAGGCCATGGCAAGCTTTGAGACAAGCCAGCAGTTCGCTTCAAGGAGGGTGGTGATGATGGTGAACGCATCATTGTTTGCTGCAATGAAATAGACGTTATGGTATCATCACCAAAGTCTGTTGTGCGATGCATTACCGAATGAATCGTACTAGTGCGTGCATCTTTGGCTTTGAGTACAGATATAAACTCTGACGTTTCTCCTCGCTTCTCAATGGGTGTTTCCAAAGCCGATTTTGGGGTAATTGTAGGGGGTAATGAAAGAGCACTGTCCAGTAAGTAAGCACTGCAATTCAAATTGCAGGAATAATTGGGTAGTGATGACATGACAGGGTTTCGAGTGGGCATGAACAAAGATGATCGATTTAGTTTCGCGCGACCTATGGGTTGGTCAACTTGTTGTTCTGGATCTAGCGCTGAATTTGGCTCTGCTTTTGGCTCGGTGGCATTTCCAGCCTCATCAACCGACAATTGATCTAGTGCTTGTATTGGAAAGGGACTCAAAGGTGGACTTTTCAAGCACTGGGTTTCAACATCTTGATGACGATCGTTCGCAAACGACACCATACTCGCTTCAAAGTTCAAAGGGCTCAATGGTGGTGATGTAATATGAGCTTGCAAAATGTCCAAGGATTTCAAATGATACTGAGTGGTAGTTGATGATGTTGTGTTTGTTGCGTGTGTCGTGGCAAGAGAGGGTAAGCTTACACCACTCAAGACAAATGATTGCATATTGGTAACGGGGGGAGATGCTGGACGTGAGTTGTGTTCACAGAAAAGTGGCGGCTCTTCGTTTAGATAAACTCTTTCAGAAGGAGCAGCAGCAGCAGCAGCAGCAGCAGCAGTAGTAACAGTAGGAGAGGATGGAATTCGGTCATCTTCGTAGTCGTCGTTTTTCACATTTAATTGACGAATTGAATTGTTCTGTACTGTTGTAACAGCGGAAAAGGCCGAAGCTCCAATACGAACCTCTGGTGGACGAGAAAAGTGAGCCGGAAGAGGTCGTGTTGCCGCGACGCCTATAACAGCATCTTCTGCTGCTGCCTTGATGGATCCTTCTCCCTTATCCACTCCTCGTACAGGTTTCTGCACAGGCGTTGTGGGTGTATTAGGGGTAGCTGGTAGGTCTTGCTGATAGCCGCTGTTACTTGTACCTCTAGTGGTGTGGTGGTAGGATGAAACACCACCACTTCTTGTGCTTGCCACCATACGACAATTATTTCTACTTGCAAGAACAAGAGAGGTTTGTTTGACCTTCTTCGTTTTTGAATGTGTTTGGTGTTTTGTGGGTTAAACCTACTAATTACTAGTAGTAGTAGTAGCTTTTCTTTATATTTTGTAGCGCTGTCGTGTGAATTTTTTTATTTGGTTTGACCTTTTTATTGTGGTAGGGTAACCTGTGGAGTATCAGCAAACACAACGTATCCTTTCCCCCGTGTGCATCCACAGCCATGGTCAGTTGAGGGTTGAGGAACACAACGAGGTGCGCACAGGAGGAAGGAACGGGAGTTCAGGAAGAGTCGCAATTTTGTATTTTATGGAGTATCGTCCGGTGTGATCGCTGATGGCACTTGGTACTTAGACTAAATATTTCGACATTTCTTAGTCTCACAATTTGATTGAAAAATTAAATAATAATAATACTACCACTCGTGCGCACTAGCTACACTATTAGAATAGCCACTCTAGACTAGTCTATACTACCGGTCTACAGTATACTACTAGCTAGTAAATGCATATTGAACAAATACCACCATACCAGCATTGATTCAGGAAGGAAGCTGTTAAAATTTGTTCTCACTGCGCAGCATGTACAAAGGAAAGGTTGACCATGAAGCCAACTAGAGTAGTAGTCGAAATTGAAGACGATGGATTTTTACCTACCAGAAGACCATCTCGTCTCAGAGCTTATGTATCTACTGATGATTGGCAAGATTTTCGTCCCCAAGTCTATAGTGCATTGCGACCAATCTTTCAATGTCGACTCGTAGTGAGCACCCTTCTTGTCGGGGTGCTGGTGGTGCCTCTGTTAAGTTTTCTCATATTATTCATAATGGTCCAAACCGACTTTTTGGAGCTACGAGAAGAAGATGATAATGATGACGATTTGGTAGAAGACTCTGTCCAGGAACACGCCTTTCAATTTCTCTTACTGGTATCGTCATGTGGATGTGTAAGTTTGACTCTACTGACTTTAGTAGTGGCAAGTTTAGCAAGAATTTACTGGATTCAAAAGGGCGTCGATGCTGAACTAGTCCGAATAACAGAAGAGTTAACAGATAGCATCCAAAATTACAGCAAAGCAAAATTTGATGCAAGCATTGCACTGGTGGACGATACCAACAGTGACATTTCAACATTTTGTGCGAAGCATTTACGAATATGGTTCTTGGCGTGGTGCTACACAGACTATGTGTTGATTTTTAGTAACAGAAAACGCAACGACGTTATCATGGATATTCCTACGAGTCTGACGGAAGGAGATGAAACAAGCGTCTCGGCGGGTGACTATGTCTCCTTAAGTTGATCCGTGCCCAATGAGATCTAAGCTCGGCCATTTCACACCAGTTCATTCCAGTACGCATCACAACCACTTTCGTCACCCCTTGGAATACCACTGTAACCCATGGATTCCAGTGCAAATCGGGAACTCCGGAGACCGGAAAAGTATGCCCCGTGGACAAATTCGGAATAATCGTAGCAAGAGGCAGAGCCGGACAACTGCAAAATCCATTCTTTTTGACTGTTACAACCATTGAAATCGCAATACGAAGTAAGCTCCGTTCCGCCAAAGAATTTAGCAAAATCCGTAAAGGTCTTGCCAATTTTCCAATTTCCATAAGCACCATTGCCATAGTCCTTGTCCTTATTGAGTTTGGGATAGTACATATCAATGGGCTTGCCCACCGTGGTATCTCCATACACGGCTCGTAAAGGATCGAGCAATGCCAGTAAGGTCTCTGGGCTCAAATCCCCCGTGGTGGGATCCACTAATTCATCAAAACCTTCCGTCATGAGCTCACAACGAATAATGGCACTGCCAGGAATGGCCAGTTCCATGTTTTGCCAGTGATGGCACTTTCCACGATTTTCAGGTTTCAAGGCTACTTCCACAAATTCAGTATCATCCCAAAATGTGGTGTTGAATTGGTAAAATATTTTGACGTACTGTGTCATTTCGTAAGGGTTGGTGCTGGCCGAGCTGTACTTCAACGTGGGACTAAAGGAAATGTATTCCTTTTCCAACACACCCGTTGATACGGTCGAAATGACTCGTTGGGCAAAGTATTCAACTCCATCTTCGGTAGTGACCACTGCCTTGTAGTTTGTTCCCAAACAGAGGCCCAAACAGGGTTCCAAGCAAACGTCTTGACCGTAGTCGATTTTGGTCACACGTTTGTTGAATTTGATATTGTTGGCGTTAACTTTTTCACTACGAAAGCTATCGATGACAGATTGGTAGCCTCTTTGATCGGTCACCAGATAGGGATTTTCGGCCGTATAGGGAAAGTAACGAACCGATGTATCCGCCGCGGCGTATTCAAAATCAAGGTACAGCCATTGCATAATATAATCCAGATTGCCACTATCATCTCCGGCAACGGTCCAGCCATTATTGGCCAACAACTGCACCACGCCTTGATCGTTGAAAGTGGCATGATTCTTGGTCCATTGTTCTTCGGCATCATCTCCTGCCTTGTTGAACGCTACCAAGAAGCGATTCAATTCGTTCCGCACAAGATCTGGATCGACTACAGCTCCTTTATCATCATAGACGGTCCAATCATTGTAGTTGTTGGTCATTCCCTGGAGATTAATGTTCTGGGCACGATCCCACAGAGGATTGTTTTTGAATGGAATAATCCAATTGGCTCCGTCTTCCACCACAACTTCGCGGCCCCGAGCTCCCATGGTATGGGACCGAACACGTCCACCGATACGATCCGTAGATTCCAAAAGAATGTACTCCAAGTTGGGATCCACACGTTCCAATTCTGCCGCTGCTGACAAGCCTGCCATGCCCGCTCCAATAATAATGACATCCGTATAAATTTGAGTAGCTCTTTGGCTGCTTGTTTGATTGTTAGAGTTCAGATCGTTTTGTTCGGGATGGGCACTGGCAGTAAAAAAGTCGCCGTAAAAACCCTGAGCCCAATCTAGGGCTTGTCCCAGGCCGAACAGATTGCGTCGTGCTCCACCACGAGATCCGTTTTGACGGCCACGTCCTACACCCACATCTTCATTTTCTCCTTCTTCAGAGACGCCTTCCATTCTGTTGGGACCTTGATGGCGTTCTGCCAAGGCATTGACCGTATCGACAACACCTGGAATTCGACTGCGACGGAGAATCGATTGAGCGGATTCGGAACATTCTTGGAGTCCTTCGAGAAAGCGGGTCGGTTTGCTTTCGCGTAGAAAGGTAGAATCTTCGCTATTTGTATTTTCTGCTGCTGCGTGAGCTTCCCAGATCACAGTAACCAACACAATCTTCAACGTGAAGAGAGGGAACTTCATGTTTTTAATGTAAAATTTCGATTTTTATAACAGATTTTTGCGCACAGTTAAGACTGATTCTAATCTTTGCGGCGATTCGTAAGAACAGCGAAAGATAACTGATGTTTTGTGTTATTTTGTTCTTGGCGTCTATCTTATCGCTGTAGCACATACAAGGTGAAGTTCGCTAGTAGTTCTAGAGTATGTAGTATCCGTCACAGTGTTCTTGTCTCTTTTTTTTCGGTTTTGGTGCTAAATCGCTGAAATGCGTGCATGATTCAGTGTCAGAAACCATGATACTGTACCGTTTTTCATTGGCTGGTGGACAAAGGGGATTCGAATAATACAGCAGTTTTTGCTAGTAGTCTAATCTACTACTACTAGCCAGTGGTAGCTACTAAGATTACTCGAGTACGGAGTAGATACTCGTACGAGTTGTCGTCTACTAGCTAGTAGCTACTACTAGTCTACTACTACTAGTAGTACTAGAGAGGTCTACTAGAGTTGTATTCCAATATGATAACTTACTTTTTTCACTAGCTAGAAGTAGTACGCTGCGATACACAGCAAACCAGCCATGCAAGAAATCAGATTTTATATTTTCAAAATGCATATTTATTACTAATTTGATCAGCCTCGTTGAACAAAAATCATTACTGTCTGGGCCGAATATTTAGTGGAACTCGTCCTTGTTGGTCCAGGCATCCGAGTCTTTTTCCCTGGCGTAGTGCTCAAAGAGTGTAGCGGGTTCAAGACCAACCATACCTTCCTTCTTGTACTTGTACATTGCATCAGAGAAGCACTTTACCAATTGCATGTTGGTCAACAGAGGAACACCATAATCGACAGCCGATCGACGCATATTGTAGTTCTCTTCCAATCGCTTCGATTTGTGAGTGGGAATATTGATGACAAGTCCAAACTCATTGTTTTTGATCATGTCAATCACTTGAGGATCTGAGGTTGTCTGTCCCTCACTGGGGTAAGCAACGACCTTGCAGGGAACGCGGTTCTTCTGAAGGACCTCGGCGGTGGCACGAGTTGCATGAAGAGTGAATCCAATTTCGTGCATTTGCCAGGCGGAATGGACAAACTCTCCTTGAAGAGAATCCTGGACAGAAACAAGGATATTCTTTGTTGGGAGCTTGAAACCAGTGGACATCAGGGACTTGAGGAAAGCCTCTTCCTTGGTCGCACCAAAGCAAGCAACTTCTCCTGTGCTGGCCATCTCAACGCCAAGCACTGGATCCGACCCACGTAGGCGCGTGAAGGAGAACATAGGAGCCTTCACACCAACAAAATTTTCGGGGCCGTCTGCGTTGTCCAATCCAGGCAAATTCATATCATCAGTAGATTCGCCAAGAATAGCACGCGTGGCAGCTTCAATGTAATCCACTCCCATAGTCTTAGAGACGAACGGGAAGGAGCGAGAAGCACGGACGTTAGTCTCGATACACATCACATCAGTTCCCTTGGCGACGAATTGAATATTGACGGGGCCGGTGATATTGAGACGCTTGACGATCTTTGAGGCGGCTTCGCGGACACGGGCTTTTTGATACGCTGTCAAATCCTGAGCTGGCAATACTAATGTAGCATCTCCAGAATGGACACCTGCGTTCTCAATGTGCTCGTGAATGGCAGCTGCAATGATTTCTCCGTTGCGGCCAACTCCATCAAATTCGATTTCCACAGCACCTTCGATAAAATCCGAGATAACAACGGGCTTGTCGGAAGAGACTTCAGCAGCCTCTGTCAAGCATGCCCGAAGTTGCTCGTCATTCCAGGCGACATTCATAGCAGCTCCACTCAACACATAGGATGGCCGGACGAGAACTGGGTACCCAACATCGGCAGCAAACGCCATGGCACTCTCTACACTGGTCAAATCCTTCCAACGAGGTTGTTGGACACCAATCTCATCCATAGTATCAGAGAACTTGTGACGATCCTCAGCATTGTCAATCATGGCAGCGGGGGTACCGAGAAGCTTGACACCAGCGGCGTCAAGCGGCAAGGCAAGCCCATTGGGGATTTGTCCACCAACACTAACAATGACACCATCTGACTTGTCACGGTTGTAAATGTCTAGGACACGTTCGCGGCTAAGTTCCTCAAAGTACAGACGGTCACACTCATCGTAATCAGTGGAGACGGTCTCTGGGTTGTAGTTGATGATAGTTGACTTGTAACCCATCTTACGAAGGGTACGGATAGCACTTACAGCGCACCAATCGAACTCAATAGAGGAACCAATTCGATAGGCGCCGCTTCCCAACACAATCACACCGCCGTTGGCAGGTTCCACATCGTTCTCGGTTCCATGGTATGTCATGTACAAGTAGTTTGTGTCGGCGGGGACTTCTCCAGCAAGGGTGTCGATTTGTTTCGTAACGGGCTCAATGCCCATTGCGATACGAGCAGAGCGAACAGAATCTTCGTCGGAACCTCCCTTTACAGCACGCGCGATTTGAATGTCAGAATATCCGTTCTTTTTGGCTTCAAGCATCAAATCGCTGGACATCTCAGCAAGGGTAACTTGTTCCACCCTCTCCCAGGTCTTCACGATGGCTTCTAGGCGGCGCAAGAACCAGTGATCAATCTTGGTAATATCATGGATCTCCTTAATAGACAAAGTCTTCTCGTGCATGGCTTGGGCAATGGCAAAAATTCGCTTGTCTGTGGGAACTTCAAGTTCCTTCTTGAGGTCCTCCAAGGTGTCGTAGTAGTGAGAAGGCTCAAAACCAGGGTTGGCAGGGTCTACCATTCGAATAGCCTTTTGGAGAGTCTCTTCAATGGTACGTCCAATGCTCATAACCTCACCAACAGACTTCATGGCAGAGCCAATTTCAGTTGAAACATTCTCAAACTTTGACATATCCCATCGTGGGATTTTGGTCACAACATAATCCAAACTAGGCTCAAAGCATGCTTGCGTCTTCTTGGTAACTTGGTTGACGACCTCGGTCATTGGAATTCCCAAGCACAACTTGGCAGCGACAAAAGCCAAGGGATACCCTGTGGCCTTAGAGGCGAGGGCAGAGGAACGAGAGAGACGAGGATTGACCTCGATAATGCAGTAATCCAAAGACTCGGGGTGAAGGGCGTACTGAATGTTACATTCTCCAACAATACCCAAATGACGAACAACTCGAATAGCAGTCTCACGGAGCATGTGGTATTCTTCGTTGTTCAATGTCTGGGATGGTGCCATGACAATACTATCTCCGGTATGGATTCCGAGAGGATCAAAATTCTCCATGTTACAGACAGTGACACAGTTATCCATGGTATCACGGACAACCTCATACTCGACTTCCTTCCAACCCTTCATGCTGCGCTCAACCAGAATCTGGGGAGAGGTACTGAGAGCCTTCTTGGCCATATCCCTCAAATGTTCTTCATCGGTACAAATACCACTTCCCAGACCCCCCAAAGCAAATGCAGAACGAATCATGAGAGGAAATCCAATCTTCTTGGAGTGTTCGATAGCTTGTTCAACAGTGACAGCAGTGTAAGATTCGGCAATCTTTTCGTTGATCTCATTCAATCGATCACTGAACAGCTGACGATCCTCGGTATCAATGACAACAGGCACAGGAGTTCCCAAAATTTCAACTCCATATTTTTGCCAAATTCCCTTTTCATACATTTCCACAGCGCAGTTTAAGGCGGTTTGTCCTCCCATACTAATAATGACACTATCTGGTTTTTCCTTCTTGATGACTTCCTCGACAAAATCGGGGGTAACAGGTAAGAAGAAAACGTGATCAGCTCTGGCGGTAGACTTGTCGTCCATGTTGGTCTGGACAGACGCAATGTTGGGATTCATCAAGACAACTTCACAGCCCTCCTCCTTGAGAGCCTATTATTATTATTAGAAAATGAGGAATTAATCAGGTCAGAGGAATCCAAAGAACGAACGACTTGAAAGCAGCAGGCATAGAATAACCTTATCAAACTCACTTTGATAGCTTGACCTCCAGAGTAATCGAACTCTCCAGCCTGCCCAATAGATGTTCCTCCAGATCCCAACATCAACACTTTCTTGGCATTTGGTCTTGGTGGAGCAGGCTTACGGGTAGGAAATATGATCTTTTCCCTTGGCTTGTCGATAGCATCGAGGAAAACATCAAACATAAATTCGGTATCTGTTGGTCCCGCATTAGCTTCAGGATGGAACTGAGCAGTGAAGTATGGACGAGTCTCGTGAGCAATTCCTTCGTTACTGTTGTCGTTGGCATTGGTAAAAAGAGTCTTCCATCCTTCCTTGAGTCCGTTGGTGTTGATGTGGTATCCATGATTTTGGGGAGTAATGTAGCACTCTCCAGTCTGGTGGTTAAGGACAGGTTGATTCTGTCCGCGATTTCCGAAAGGAAGTTTTTCCGCAGTACCTCCTGCGGCCAATCCAATCAATTGGTTTCCCATGCAGATACCATAAATGGGTTTAACCTCGTCGTCTGGGCATGTAACAACCTTCTTGAGTTCTTCGACAGTCGCTCCGCACATGTTTGGATCTCCAGGCCCGTTGGATAGGAAAAGTCCATCGTACTTGTGCATTTCTGCAGCAAAGGGGTAGTCCCATGGTACGACGGTCATTTCGACGTCACGGCGGACCAATTGACGGATGATATTGTACTTCATACCCATGTCGACGGCAATGATCTTGTACTTGTTTCCCTTTCCGTACACAACAGGTTCCTTAACGGAAACTTCGTCTACCAAATGACGCTCGTTGGGATCTTGCATTTTCGTAAAATCTGGAGGTGGAGCATTCAGGTCGACTTCGATGCGTCCAAGCATGGCTCCGTTTTCACGAATTTTCTTGGTAAGCATACGGGTATCGAGACCACAAAGACCGGGGACACCTTCCTCCTTGAGCCAGTCACCAAGACTGGACGTGGCTCGCCAGTGGGAGTAATGGTGAGAATAATCTTGGACCAAAACTCCCGTGGCATGAATTTTGTGAGACTCAAAAAAGGCGGGCAGACCAAACTCGTCCTTGGCGTTACGGTCGGGGACACCATAATTTCCCACCATGGGCGTAGTGACGGTCAAAATCTGTCCCTGGTAGGAAGGATCCGTCAAGTTTTCGGAATATCCAACCATTCCCGTAGCAAAGACGACCTAAAAATAAATAAATGAAATAATAAACGTTCCAGGAAAAAGGTGTGAGAATAATATCAATATTTTGACAACATTGTATCATTGATGTTTGTGTTGACAAGAATTGGCACCAGCTCCATCCAATAATGTGCAATAATCGGCCGACCAGAAGAAAAAAATGTATTTCCGTCTTTGCTTGTGCTTATCTGTAATCCTTTTCTCGGATATCGTTTTTACCAACAACAACAGAACATTCTAAAATCATGATGCTTTTTTCCTTCTGTCGTTCTTACCTCTCCTTCAACAGATGTGTGACAACCAAATGATTTGGCCGTCAATGTAGTACCATCTTCTAAATGAAGTTTAGCTAATGCTGTAGGTGGTACAGCATCATCGCCCGATTGTGTAGCAAATGTACGACCATACTGATGATGATGAAGAAGACCGGTTGTTCTCTTTTGAGAGATAGTGCGAGATGCAGCCGCTGCTGCTGCTGCTGCTTTTTGTCTGGAATGATTGCATCCTGCCACACTAAAAACAGAACGGAGCATACTCATGATGATTCAAATGATGATTCAATAATAATAAAATTGTTGATTCGCTTGCTTTGCTTTGCTTTGCTTTGCTTTCGCTCCTTTCTTTCTTCGTTGTATTCCTTTAAATAATAATAATATATTAAGAACGATATATACTGTATCAGCAATGCGATCAAGTGGAAATGCAAATTTGATTTGTGTAATAATAAGAAGAAAAACAAAACAAAAATGATTCTTTCTTTGGCCGCTTCTGATGTATTTGCAGTTATTATTTTTGTATGGCAAGTTGCTGTAGTGTTTGTGGTATGTGTATGTATGGTTGTTGTTGTAGCGTCGAGTACTATGTAGTAGATCAGAAGATGACTGATACTAGTAATAATAATATTATTTCAGGGTACAAAAAGCAAAAACTTCTGAGTGATGAAGGCCATTGATTTTTTATTCTGTCCAGCGCAAAAGATACCCAAGAATAGTAGAGTAGATACTCTAGTACCACTCCTACTACTACTACTACTACTAGTAGTCTACTCTAGGCCTACAAAATAAAAATGATACACACCAACCGCGGTCCCAAAACGCTTGTAAATACGTATTCGCATTACTGTGTTTTGATTGGCTGGCAGTGGGTCCTTCTCGTGACTTACTTGAGAAACTGCCGAACTTGGCATGGGAAATAGATTTTGCCGGAACATTCTTCGCATTGATTGATGAGGACGAGGTTTGCTGTCAGGGTAAAATAAAAAATAAATGATGACATCATTATTACTGCCGACAATTAGTATTCTTATTGATTAGCTACTACTGTAGTAGGGTCTACTCTAGTATTATTTATTACTGTACTCCAGTAGGGTTTACAAAAAATTAATAGTGCATACTGTGTACTAGAGCTACTACTAGTGGTAGTAATAAGCAAGAGTCCTATTCATGCGTATCTACGCTACGTCCAATACTTGAAACACCAAGCAAGCCGATAGGGGCTGGTTGAACTATCTGGTACGCTCGCAAGGCAAGCCAGCCAGAAAATCGAACCTTCTGTCGCACATGTGACCTCTTATCATTGTTTCCAAAAGTGTGTGATACTGAGTACGAGTAGTTCTGATGACAACAAGAAACAAAATAACCACCATACATACTACTACTAAACTACTACTACTGTAGACTGTAGTACACTGTGAAAACTGGCTGAACACTCGCACGACAGCACAAATAATGCAAAACACAACACACACACACACACACACACA
>Ga0100391_1003950_pt1 | contig 14632 bp, 17 predicted proteins | sample CryGeymeta201515_FD_81541 | JGI IMG/M metagenome (GOLD analysis project Ga0100391, IMG submission 81541) | Groundwater microbial communities from Crystal Geyser aquifers in Utah, USA - Crystal Geyser metaG 2015-15 | ecosystem: Environmental > Aquatic > Deep subsurface > Groundwater | place: USA...
AGGCGCTGTAATAACCGCCGAGACCGCCGAGCGCGGACACCACACCGATGAATTTGAAGAAGCCAGTGTAAACGTCATCAGCCGCGTTGGGCGTTCCGCCCATGACCTGCGGCCAGTAGCTGGCGAGCGCGAAGAACGAGACACCGAACAGCAGGGCTGCGGTCGGTGATCCGTTCTTCTGGTTTCTGCCATTGCTCATCGCGGGTCTCACTCATTCAGGAATTCGGTTTGGAAGGTTGGGCGAGGCAGTTTTTGCCACCTCGCCCGAGGGCAAATCAGTTGGCTTTCTTGCCAGCGTTCACCGCAGCATCGATTGCCTTCTTGATCGGGTCAGACAGGCCTTTGGTGGGAACCGTTCCGCCGTTCTTGCCGACTTCGTAGGCTTTCTTTTCGTAGGGTTTCATGGTTTGCTCCTTTGGTTGAGGCGCACCCTTGCGCTGCGTTCAACATTGGGGAGAATCCCGAAATCACGAAGGACACGAGTTGGACAAACTGAATGGCAGGCGGACAGGTCTATTACTCGGATGAAGAGCGTGAGCGGCTGCGCCGCGCGCTTCAGGAGCACTTTGACAATAAGAAACTAAGCTATCACGAGCTTGCCAATGACATTGCCGATAAGGTCAATTATGGCCTGATCGACGATAGCGGGCGAAGACGTGTCGAGAGGTTTCTGAAGAATACGCACCGCCAGAATGATGATTTCATCCATGCGATAGCCCGATATCTGGGGAGCGTGCCGCCCCCTCTGATCGAAGAGAGCGCGGCAACGCTTGCCGATTTCTTCTCGCGCAGCGTAAGGCAGCCTCACAGGGTTGATAGCTTGATCGGGCGCTATCGCGTTTACGCCAGCACCGATAGGCGCGCGCACGGCCATGACGGTTTCAGGGAAATCATGACCCTAAACCAGTGGGGTGAATTCAGCGCCGCGCCTGTCAAGCCGATGATATCGAGAATTCCCTATGCGGTGATCGATATGAAGCCGATGCCAAAACACGACGCATTGCTTGTGTCGGAAACTATCTTCAATTTCTCCGTCGATCCCGAAACCGACGAATTTCCAGACATGCTGCCCCGCAACAACGACGCGGGCGTCATCGTGGCTTTTGGCTATTCAGACCGTGAAGCACCGCGCTATTTCATGGCGACCCGCACCGTTCTGGAAACGCGGCTCTATCGCCTCTACAAAGTCTCTGACGACCCGCTGATGCTGCGCGGCGAGCTGAGCTTTAACGGCGGTATCGGGCGGCCAGAGAACATGACGCATTCCGATCCGCTGCACCCCGACTTCGAGGTCGAACTGGTCAAGATCGAAGATGCAGACGGCGAAGAAAACGGGATTCCGTCGCCTACGGAGATCAGCTAGAATCCTCATATGAAAGTTCTGTTCGTTTGCACCGCCAACAAGCTTCGCAGCCCGACCGCCGAGGACGTGTTCAGGGACTACCCTGGCATCGAGGCGTTGTCGGCGGGTACGGATTCTGAAGCCCCGAGACCGTTGACCAAGGAGCTCGTTGCCAGTGCCGATCTTATCTTCGCGATGGAGACACACCACCGCGAACGGATCAGGAAGAAGTACAAGCAGCGACCAGCCGATAACAGGATCATCACGCTCGGCATCCCCGATGAGTACGAGCGGGGCGATCCTGCGCTGATAGAGCTGCTACGGGCGAAGGTTGAGCCCCGTCTTTCCAGCATTGTCAGGCCTGGCTGATGGTGCTGTAGTACAGACGTGGCGCATCTTGGTGCGCCGCAACAATCATTGTAGTACAAAGCCTTAAATGCAGCCGTAAGGCGAAACCGCAAGATGTGTTTTGTAGTACAAAACCATCTTGGCAAGGGGCCTACTGCGTACCCCCGTTGCATCCCCCAGGCCGTGGCTCTGTCAGGGGATCGACCCCATGCCAGAGCCAGCAGAACGTATCGCCGTTCAATCACTCGCGGGAGACTTCGCTCTCCCTGCACCCATCGACTTGGAGGGCGTTCCTGCCCCCAAGACCCCTGACAATTCCATTGAGGCCACTTCATGGAGACCAAAGAAGGGAGCATTCGCGCTACCGTTCCTTGGAACCTTCCCATCGACCAATGAGCCTTCGAGACCCTTGGAACCCTGACCAACCCTGCGCGGATTGGATGCCGCCATCTTGCCGAAGATGGATCACTCTCGGGGGTCTATCACACCCCCCCAAACCCAGCTCGTCAGGCTTGGCGAATTCCCTCTCCACCGACACAGAACCTTGTCCAACCCACCACCTGACTAAACGCGACGCACCGTCTAGGCCACCGATCTCGCACGAGGCGCTGAATCCTCCGCAAAGTCGTGGATAACCAAGTCCGATGCGTTGACCCAGAAACTAGAACATGTCATGAACTTGAATCAACATGCTGCAAATTGCAGCAGACACGAGCGGGGTGTTTCCATGAGCAAGGGGCATAGGCTCTCCGTAGGGCTATCAGATCAAGAATTTGGTGCCCTACAGCGTATTGCTGAGGAACACCGTGTCTCACTAGCCTGGGTCGGTCGAAAGGCCATTAGTGACTTCTTGGCAGCACACACACATGAGGAACACGAGCCGCTTCTCCCTACGAGAGACGCGCAGAAAGGAATAAAATGAAAAATGCCACCACTGCGCAAGACGTAGATATTGTTGAGACCGACGACCAAGAGACTTCATCAATTGACGAGCGTAAGATCGACCCCCGAAACCAACTCAACGAGCTCACAGCCAAAGAGTGGATCGTTGAAACCATCTCTGTATGGAACCAAAGGGGTCTGGGTGCGGGGCATCCTGATGCAAAGATAGAGAGGCAACATCCAGCTCCATTCTCATTCACAGATGTAGGCCGACTAATCCGCTACTTTACAAAAAGTGGGCAGACAGTGCTCGATCCCTTCGTCGGAGTGGGTTCGACTCTAAAGGCCTGCGCTGTCGACCAGAGAAAAGGCATCGGTATCGAATTAAACCCACACTTCGCCGAACTTTCCCGCGAACGGTTGGACAAGGAAGTCGGCGACATGTTCTCCACCGTTCAGGATCAAGTAATCCTAGAGGGTGATGCTCGCGATATTCTTCCGACAATACCCGACGAAAGTGTGGATTTTGTGGTTACGTCTCCGCCGTATTGGTCGATCCTGAAAAAGGAAGATCATAAGGTAAAACAGGAGCGCCTCGCTCATGACCTTTCGACTGACTATGGCGACGATCCGCGCGACTTAGCCAAGATCGAATCTTACGATGAGTTCCTTGAAGAGTTGACCCGACTATTTGGGGAGTGCGGCCGCACATTGAAGCCCGGAAAGTACATGGCGATCATTGTAAGCGACTTTAGAGATAAGTCGCGGTATATCATGTTCCATGCTGACCTTGCGCGTTCACTGGAAGCCGTAGGCCTGGAAATGCGCGGGCTCAAGGTACTCTATCAAAGGCACAAAAAAGTCTACCCTTACGGCTACCCATATTCATACGTGCCTAACATCCACAACCAGTTCATTCTGATTCTGCAAAAGCCAAAGAGCAAAAAATGAAATCAGAAATTCATGTCGGCGATTGTATCGAAGGAATGAACGGGCTGGGAGAAGGTCATTTTAACCTAATAATTGCCGATCCGCCATACAACTTGAGCAAAGATTTCGGAATCTGGAAAGAGGATGAAAAACGCTCAGAGTGGAAGGATTGGTCGCACGAATGGCTAAAGGCTGCCCACAGAGTATTGTCAGATCAAGGTAATATTTTTGTGTATGGCATTCACCACCATCAATGTTGGATTCAGTGCATAATGTATGAACTTGGCTTCGTTTATCGGAGGCAAATTATATGGCACTACGAAAATGGCTTTGCGGGCTACGGAAAACGCTCTCTGAATGCGTGTTACGAGCCGTTGCTTTGGTTCTCAAAGACAAAGGATTACATCTTCCACGAAGTTCGAGAGCCATATAAGAGTCAAGAGCGCCTAAAGCACAAGATCACAAAGAATGGAAAGGTTTGGACGCCGCACCCTGAAGGCAGAATGGCGGGTGATGTGTGGAGTTTCCCCGTTCTTGCAGGGAGAAGATTTCGTGATGAGAAGGTAGACCATCCCACCCAGAAGCCGCTATCTATCTCACGACGACTAGTGAAGCACTTTTCCAATCCTCAAGATTCTGTACTTGTTCCATTTGTGGGAAGTGGAAGTGAATGCGTAGCAGCCAAGATGGAAGGACGGGGATACGTCGGCTTTGAGCTGAACTCTGATTATGTGGAAATTGCCAATAACCGCCTCAGGGACGTCGATCAGGAAAAGGAGCAAGCTCTCATTTAGAGGGCTTAAATGCCCCTAAGTAAGGCTCGTCGTTCTCGAACCTACCAATCAGCTTCTCTAGTGAGGACGATAAGTCAGTCTCACCAGGAATCGTAGTGAACAAATCATCACCCAATGATTCTAGATATGAAAAATTCCACATGAGAAGGCACAGTGCGCCGAGCGTAATCGATCGACATCTGACTCCTAAAACCCTCTCGATATCTTCAATCACTTGATAATATTCCACACGAACATTGGGAAAGCCGCAAATAACGGACACGGGGACGATGGTGTTCATTGGAACGCCGAACCGATTGTGGAGAACGGCTATATCCTCCAACAAGGCTCTGGGTGACTCCAATACGTTAGGACTGGTTTCCAGTTCAACTACCCCGATCTGACCGCTTCTTAGTCTAAGAAGTCCGTCCATCCGTACATTGGTGTCTCCCTTCCTTCGCATGTTTGCGGAGACACCACATGCAAGAAACATGTTTCTTGTCAGTCGCGTTGTCTGAACATCACTTAGGCTCGCCACTACTTCTGGCAGCCGCTTCAAGAACGCCGTATCGGCGGTGCCCAAAGCGCCATTGCACTCGGCCTTAACATGTGGAGCAGTTTCACTCAGTGCGGGCTGAGTAATGCCGCTCGGATCGATGGATTCGACCACAGCCTTGCCTTCAGTCGTTAGGTGAATTGCACCGTAGGGACAACTGACCGCACAAATACCGCATCCAATACATATTTCTGAGTCAACTACAGCGACCTCTCCCTTTTCATTCCAATCAATAGCATTTACTGGACAAACATCGCGACTAGGGTCGCCAGGAAAAGCGTCTAACTCTCCACCAAGTTTGAAACCTGACTCTTGAAGCTCCATACAGGGTGCATCATGGCAGCCAAGGCAAGTTGCCAACGCATCATTACCGTCAGATAAATGTAAAGTGGCGGGGTTGTGCGGCGTGAACGTAAGCGATTTTAATTCTGCTCGAAATTTTCGAAGCCTACCGCTCCTATCAATTGACCGTTTGTGTGGCACTACATCAGACATCTAAAAAACCCTTCAAATGAGATAGCTGTTCCTCTTCAATAGTTACCCCCTCCGTCACTGCCTTGATCGCAAGATACGTCAGCGTTTCAAGATCAAGAACGCCTATTTTGAATCCGAACGCCGCATGAACGTCGTCGATAAGCATCGACATATCGCCACGTTCGTTTGGAATTTGAAAGCCGACAACGAGGGTTGAAAATTCCCTACGAGTTTCCAGGCCTCCTCGTGACAGAAGAATTACCTTATTTTCTATCGCCTGACGAATTGCTTTTGTTGAAAGGAACATCTCTTCAGTAGGTGACTTTATCTCGATAGGGACGGCCAGGTCATTCAGCCAAACACAGGCATCCCAACGCTGATAGTTAACCCCAGCGCGAGAATAGTCGCTACGAAATCCCATCAATCTCAACAATAGTGTTACGAGTGGGTAGAAAAGGGTTTGCGTATCTCCGACCCTGGAGCGCGCGAATTCACGAGCGGCGGCTGAAATCGACCCGTGCGTTGCGTGAAGAGCCACTAGTTCTTGTCTTATCGGATCAAGATCGCCATCTTGGCCAGCATTGCCTTGAACGAAATGTGGCGCAACGAAGAGGTGTTCCCTTGAACCTCGTCCTACTTCGAGGCCATCCAGAACGTCTTGAACATGACGTTCTGCCTCTGGCGCTTCGGGTGTAGGAAAAATTCTGCTCGAATCGGAAATCGAAAGAGATTGAAAAGGAGAAAACAGAAATTCTGACCCACTCGGAATGCCAAGCTTTTCCAGCGCCGACTTTGCTTCGTCTGAAAGCTCATCAAGCTGCTCCGCGACTGTTGATATGTCAAAACCTGCACGATCCATCATCATGAAATGTGCTTTTCGGGCGAGAGCACGCCTTAAGGGAAAACTGAGTTGATCGATTTGATCTATACGCAGGTCAATAGCTTCTCTCAGACTTTCAGCCTTCGCCTGCCCTAGTGCGGTGAGCCTATGAATTTCGAAGGTCTTATTCCCACTGCGGAACGGTTCGCGTTCCTTCTCCGTCCATCCAAGATCACGCAGAACTGCTAGTGGCCAGCGTGTATAGTTTTTGAGCGTATTAATTTGGATGCCGCGAGAATCCCTCAAGTCGTTTAAGGCTTCGATGACCGCACTAGGACGCTCACGGAGCGCCATAACCTTGTCGGCTATATCGGATAATTCTGCTTCCGTCCGATCTGATGAAGCACTAAGCGGCCCCAGGATCATTTCGTCCCTCGAAAGGCCATTATTACAAGCCGCCATTGTCTTAAGAATGGTGGCAAACGGTCGGATGTGATGCTCGCCACGAAGATCAAGAACATGGCTCGGATATGCGATGCCTATGACTGTCTCGCCTAACAGTGCTCGCCATTCACGACCCGCCGCGACGATCTGCTCACCAAGCAACGTGAAGGTATAGTTTAAAGCAGAGTGTTCTGTGGATCGCAGCCAGCCCAACGACCGGAACAATTCAGCGTACATTTTCAATTGATTGTAGAGGGGGTCGCGGCTTCGATCCTTTCGGGTAGATCGGGCTATCGCTTCGCCGCCCATATGCCCCGATGAAGTCGCTAGGTTTGCTTCGACGGTTGCTTGCACGATGTTGTCTAGATCGACAACCTGTCCGCGATACTTTTCAAATGCAGCCGAGTAAACAGCCACGAAATTCGACAAAGTTGAGCCAGGATTAGGAAAACGGAGCACTAGTTTTCTCCGTTGTTTGTGGCAATTCCCAACAAGAGCTCTGACGGCTCTATGTGCAGAGCTCTCGATATGCGCAGGAGGTTTTTGAAACCGATGTTGCGCTCGCCGCGCTCTACACCGCCGACGTAGGTGCGATCCAAACCACAGGCGTCTGCTAAGCCCTCTTGCGATAGACCCGCATCCATTCTGCGTTCTCGGATGGCTCTTCCAAGTTGCTGTAATTCTGTCATAAAATCTTGCTCGCTCATCAAAGCAAGATGCCTGACTCGATGTAAATGAGTCCACGGACTATAAGTATCGACCGCGAGTTTCCCGCGATCGTCCTCCAGCTTATCTGAGGCTCTCGGAATCGCTCAGGGAGGTGTTGGTCAGTAACTTGAAATCAGTTTCGATTTAGTCCCCGCTCACCTCGCGTCAGCAGGACGCGCTTCCAAAAGGTTTCGCGGGCGACCACCACGTCATCGGGGGTGCGGGCGGTGCGCTGTTCCAGCAGCGCGAAACGGAAGTGCTCGCGGCAGTAGGGCAGGCCTTGCTCTCGCACGAGCCTTGTCAGCTCGACGTTCCCGCCGTGTCCCGTCTCAATGTACTGCCGCCACCGTGACCAGATGCCGAGATCGCCATAGGCCGAGCCGATGTAGCACCGACCTGTGTGAATGTCGGTGATGAGGTAGACGCCCTTGATGTTCTCCAGCGCCGCCCGCCAGTCCACGCGTTCGTTGCGGATGAGCGTTTCCAGCTCTTCGAATGACAGATCGATATCATCGAAGCCTGGGAAGGTGGTCCCCGAATAGGGCTCGCCCAAGATTTCCTGAACTTCGAATCCTTCGTAGTGTCGTTCCATGAAGGTGCGCGTGGTGCGCTCACGGTAGGGGTAGAGGAGCTTCAAGCGACCAATCATGTTTGCGCCGATGTCGGAGAGCTCGACTTCGTAACGATCAGGGTGACGCGCAAGGACGCGATAGACGCCGCCGAAGAGCCACGTGTGCTGTTCATGATAGAAGTGGATGAGCGAGAAGATCAGCGGGCGGTTGAAGTCATCGCGGCCAGGTCGGTACTCCTGCCATTCCTGCCACTCGCGGCGATCCCGTGCGAAGACTTCCAGCGGCTGGCTGTGCTGGTTCCAGCGGGCGAAGTGAATCTTGTACCCCCCAAGATTCTCAATCGGCCAAATATCGCGGAGCAGGATAGGCATGAATCAATGATGCCGCAGTCCTGAACCGAAGGCCACCACGGGCTTGATTGAAAAGCGTTTTCTCTGTGGGAAAAATTGTGGCGCACCCTTCGGGTCGGGCTGTCGTGAACCGAGCCCGCCTGTGGCGGTCTCGGCCATGCGGATACTGTGTATGAGTTTTGATGATCCGTGGTCGGGTCATCCTGCTGGGATACAATCACCGCAGCAAGATGGGCTGCCGTGGTGGAAGCCCCAACACTCATAAAAATAAAGGTATCCGTTGATGAGTAAAATACTTGAAGATCATTATGTTGGACTGGACATTTCAGATAAGACCACTGCCGTTTGCATCGTTGATGCTGTCGGCAACATCGTCAAGGAGGGGTTCACGCCCTCAGAGCCTGACGACCTCGCAAAATTTCTGGACGATAGCGGCTACGAGTTCCGCCTGATAGGACTGGAAGCGAGCGGCATCGCTATCTGGCTCTGTCGCGAGTTGCTGGCACGCGGGTTTCAGGTTGTGTGTGTCGAAACATACCGAAGCTCAGCCTTTCTGGCCGCGCAGAAGATGAAGACCGACAAGAACGACGCCAGAGGGCTTGCTCAGATGATGCGCTGTGGCCTGTACCGCGCCGTGCATATCAAAAGCGATGAAAGCCAACGCATCAAGATGCTGGTTAACAACCGCCGCTTTCTTGTCGAGCAGCGCGTCGATATCGAGAACCAGATACGCGGCAGTTTGAAGGTGTTCGGGCTCAAGGTCGGAACAGTGTCCGAGAAGCAATATGACGGACGCGTCAGGGAACTCATCATGGGTGATGGCGAACTCGAAGTCGCCATCCTTCCGCTCCTTGAGCAGCGAGCTTCAGGCGTGGAGCGGATCAAAGCTCTGGAACAAATGCTCGCCACCGCTGCCAAGCACGATCCTGTCTGCCGCCTGTTGATGACTGCGCCAGGCATCGGTCATTTAACCGCGATCCTGTTCAAGGCGGTGATCGATGATCCTGCCCGTTTCAAACGGTCACGGGATGTGCCCGCCCAACTCGGGCTTGTACCAAGAAAATACGCCTCGGGCGAGACCGACTATAATGGTCGCATCACCAAGGCTGGAGATGTAATGTTGCGCCACCATCTATACAGAGCCGCCGCCACGCTTATGCAGACCAATGCACGACCATGCGCGCTCAAGAAATGGGGACGGAACTTGCGGAACAGGAGTTCATACAAGAATTCGACTGTTGCCGTTGCGCGAAAGCTATCGATCATTTTGCACGCGATGTGGGTCAGCGGCCAGGAGTTTGACTGGTCAGATTCTCCCATGAGTCATAGCGATGAGCTTTCGAATACCGCATAGTCTTGCGCAGAATTTTCTGGCGAGACCGTGTGGCTGACGAGGCTGAGGGCGCGATGGAAGCAGTGAATGCCAAAGAATTTGAAGCCGAGCTACTCTAAAGCGTCGGCATTCAAGGATGAGGCTGAGGGCGAGATCGTCACCGTGATTGCTCAAACAGGTTTGGTAAAACACGCCATGCGGATGGCCCCGCCTCGATCTTTTTTATGCCATTTCCGAGTCGCCACCCAAGGTGAACGGATGTGATGTTTCCGTTTGTTCGTACTGTATCAAGTGCCGCGTTGGGTTGAGCACGTAGATAGGAGAGATCGCCGGATAAAAGCCAGCTCTGCTGGTTTAATCAGATTTGACTTTTCCTATCCGATTCATGGTGATGTATCGGAAGAATTTTTTTGCGCAAATTCTGGAATAGATTTCCCCCTGATATTGGTGAAAACGATTGATAACTATTGCTTACGCCGAATTTGCTAAAAAGATGCTTGACCAAAACTCATACAGATAGGCTTCCATCCCTTGCGCTGATCTGATGCCAGCCCACGTGGGCTGACTTTCTCTTTTCTTGTTTTGGGGTCTGCGACCCCCTTCGCCGTCAAGACCAAGCCCTTCGCATGAGCTACGGGCGCAGTCAGCGGTCTCCCCATCCTTCCGCGCTTCGCTTGTGCAGGACGGGTGATCCCCCACCGCTGCCTGCGGTCTGTGACGGTCTCCCCCCTCTCTTCGCCAGAGGGGCAGTTCGGTTGCATGCGCAACCAAACAAAGGAGAAAAGGAAGTGAAACAAGACGTTTATCAGAAAGTCACAGACAAGATCATCGCCGATCTGGAGCAGGGCGAACTCACATGGCTCAAGCCGTGGAGCGCTGGCAACATGGATGGGCGCGTAATGAAACCCCTGCGCCATAACGGCCTCGCCTATAGCGGCATCAATGTCCTGATGCTGTGGGGCGCGGCGATGGAAGCAGGCTTTTGTTCCCCGTATTGGATGACCTACCGCCAAGCCCAAGAGCTGGGCGCACACGTCAGGAAGGGCGAGCGCGGCAACTCTGTCGTCTATGCCAACACCATCACCAAGACGGAAGAGCAGGACAACGGAGAGGAAGAAGAACGCACCATCCCGTTTATGAAGGCTTACACCGCCTTCAACGTGGAGCAGATCGAAGGCTTGCCCGAGCACTACTACGTCAAGCCCGAGCCTGTCATCGACCCTGCGAAGCGCATCGACCATGCCGAGGATTTCTTTGCGGCAACGGGCGCAGACGTTCGGCACGGCGGCAATCAGGCTTTCTATAGTGGCGGCAGCGATCATGTGCAGATGCCTGTCTTTGAGTGTTTCCGTAGTCCCGAGGCTTACTATGCGACCTTGGCGCACGAGCTGACGCACTGGACGAAGCACCCCAAGCGCCTTGACCGAGAATTCGGGCGCAAGAAATGGGGCGATGAAGGCTATGCCCGCGAAGAGCTGGTCGCCGAACTCGGCGCAGCGTTCCTGTGTGCCGATCTTGGCCTGACCCCCGAGCCTGGCACAGACCATGCCGCCTATATCCAGAGCTGGTTGAAGGTTCTGCATTCGGACAAGCGGGCGATCTTCTCGGCAGCCGCCCATGCCCAGAAGGCCGCGGATTTCCTGCATGGCTTCCAAGCCCAGACCGAAACCAAAGAGGGAGTCGCCGCGTAAGCGGCGGCTCCGCACCTCATTTCAAGAAAGGAGATTTTCCCATGACATCACAGACACACAATATCACTTGGCGCGGCATCGCCATCGAGATCACCCACACCCCCGCAAAATGGAGCGTGACCGATCATATCGAGCTGCGCACCACGCCCAAGACGCCGCTCCCCGTCACCGAGACAGGCTACCGCTCAGAATATTTCCCGCTTGGCAGCGTTGTCGAGTATGGCGGCGCGGTCACCTTCGTCACCGCATGGCTCGACCACGAGGCAGAGCGCACCAAGTGGCGCGGGGCGCAGCTTTCCTTGTTCTAGGGGGGCAGAAAATTAGCGGCTGGCCTTCAGGCCAGCCGCACTGCAATGCAGTTTTCTAAAGATGCTCGTCGAATATTTGGTTAATCTGTTCTCTGAATTCGGGTGTTCCTCCATTGGCTGGATGACGAACGTGAGCGACCTGAAGGCCTTGTTGTGCAAGCAAGTCTCTTGCTGTGTTGCCCACCGCTACAACCGTGTGGACTTCAGGAAACAATTCTCGAAACCGATCAAGAATATGACTATGATCTGCGATTTCTTGTCCCGAAGGTTTTCTATTGCTTAGCAGTTGCCCTGGGCGGTGCGGATGAAAGGGAAACGCATTCCAAAGTACAATTTGACGCGAAAGACCTCGCTGCATGATTTCTCGCCAAACAATCGCCGCAGTTGGCTCGCAGAATCCAAAACCGCGTTGCATTGCATTGCTGCAAGCCGCCACATGGCTGGTACGAAGTGGCTGAATGTCATTTCCAAGAACGTCAGGAGCTGCAACGTTGTCGCGATGTCCGAGCAGCGTTCGTTCACAGGTCATGGCGATCCCTGAAAATCTCGCGCCTTGATACCCTGGTGCTTCAGCTATGAGGAGCACACGCGCCGTATCAAGCCGAAAATTCAAGTAATGGCGCAATTGAGACAAGCGAATTTCGCTCGCGCCCTCTATTGAATCTATTCCCTCTTGATGTCCAGAATACGGATTCACTACTGTATCGGGTGGCTCAATTCCTGAGATCAGTTCTAAAAATTCTTCCAGTTCCATTTCTGCATCTCAGGGAGTCATGTTCGATTTAGTGTTGCCCAAAGGGGACTTCCAATCATAGGCCACTTCATGATTTGGCACGAGCGCAAAATTCGCGGCTGACCTCTCGGCCAGCCGCATCAGGTTAGAGACCTGGCGCACGTGTCGCCAGCTCATCTTCGACGTTTCGCATCGTCACAAGCGCTTCGCGCTGTTCCTGCGAGCCGCGCGGGGCGGCGGTGAAAGCGATGAACGCTTCTTTTCGCAGACCGTACAATTCGGCTGTGCTCAGCGTTGCTGCTTCAAATCGAAAGACAAGTTTCATGTCATCCTCCTTTGGCTTCAAGGAGGCTCCGAACCGCTCAGAGCCTTTCGGCTCGCACCCATCATCATCGGCCAGTGAAGGCCTCTGATGGTTCGGACTGACGCTAGAATGTCATAGGCGGATGCGCAGGGAGCGCAGACTCGGTTTGCGGCGGCTATCGCTCAAGGCACCACAGGATTGATCGCGGGTTGATCGGAAAGATGCGGGCATCGGGTTTGCCCGCCGACACGTTGCGAGCGCCAAGGGCAGCGCCAGCGCTTCCAGATGCGGATTATCGCCAAGAAGATGCGCATGACGCGGAGCAGGGCATGACGGATGCTGCTGGCTGAATGACAGTCGCCGTTTTTCTGACCGCGTAACTCTCACCTCATTGATCGGGGCGGGCTTGCTTCAGGACACCCATGAACCCCTGACCGAACGCGCCTGCGGTATTCAATGGCCTGCCCGCCCCACCTGGCTGCGCCAGCCGTGTTGACCATGAATCCCGAGCCTTTGCCTTCGGCCTGACGGGAGGGCGTTAGCAAGCCACCCCAAACAAAGGAGATGAGATCATGGCACGCGAAAAAACGAAAACTGCCCCAGCCCTTAACGCACCCGACTTTCTGGCCTGGCATGTCACGCAGAAGGGCGAGAAATCCTTCTGGAACAAAGTCGGCGCAGCCTGGGCGCACAAGGACGGACAGGGCTACACTCTTCAACTTGAGACTTGCCCGATCAACGGACGGATCGTCCTGCGGGCTCCGCTCGAAGATACCCCACCACAAAACGAAGGGCGCTCCTAGAGCGCCCTTCGGCCATTCAGACCAGTGTGCCCTACGGCTCGAACCCGCGCCTCCGGTGCGGGCGCGGGGCGCGTTCGCGCTTGCGGCCTTCTTCTTCACGAGACTTCTCACGCTTCCGCGTCGGCGTGTGATCGGGCTCATGCCGATCATCGCGCAGGTAGTGCACCACATCCTCGCGCAGGCGCAGCAGCTCTTCTTGAGCCGCTTCCCTCTGCGCACGGATGTCGCGCTGGATCGCTTGCCGCTCTTCGATCTGCCGCAGGATCATCGCGTCTTTCTCGGCGCGGTCACGGTGCAGGGCATCGAGTGCTTCGCGCTCGTTCTGTTCCTTCACCCTGGCATATTTGCCTGTCAGGCGATGCCAGATGCCAGAGACACCTTTCGGCAGGCGTTCAGACCGCTTGCGGGTTTCGGCCTGCCAGCGCTTCTCATGGGCTTCGGTCAGTTGGCGGCGCTCTTCCAGATGCCGCCCGACCATTTCCGCCTTGCGGAAGTCGATCTGCAATGACCGCCGCGCCGCGTCCCGTTCGGCCTGTTTGATGAATTCTTGCAGCTTGGCGCTCATATCGCCCGCGATATCGGCTTTCACCTGTTCAACCGAACGCAGCTCTTGTGGATCGCCGAGCTTGGCGACCACGTCCTTTGCCTTCACGCCGCTGTAGCGGGCAACGGCATAGACCTCGCCGCGATAATCGACAGCGACAAAGCCGCGCCGATTACCCTTGGCGAGCCAGAACCCGCGTTCCTTGAGCGCCTGTTCGAACGCTGCGCGGTTGTCGGATGACTGCCAGACAGTCTTGAAGACCGCCTTCAGCTCCTTTGCATCGAGGCCAACCCGCTGCGCTTGCTGCCACTCTTCCCGCGAGAAGGTGAGCGGATCGCGCAGGCGGCGATCTTCCAGACCACGCGGCATCGCCCAGCCGTGCTCAAGGTAAAGCTGACGCGACACGTCACGCAGCTTGATCTTGTAGTGATTCAGGTTGATCGCTCGCATTCGTTCGCTGTCGATACGAGACCAGACGGCATGAGCGTGTCGCCGCCCATCCTTTTCGTGGAAGACGATGGCGCGGGGCTGGCCTTCCAAGCCGAGCTTGGTTTCAACTTGTTCGATGGCCTTTTCAAAGTCCTCTATGGAGGCATTCGCGCCTTCGGGCGGATTGAAGCTCATCGAGAACAGATGCTTTTCACAGCGCGTTCCCCGTGCGATGGCATCGGCTTCGCCGAAGGCCTCGACCAGATCATCACTGATGAAGCCGCGCAC
>Ga0100391_1003951_pt1 | contig 14627 bp, 4 predicted proteins | sample CryGeymeta201515_FD_81541 | JGI IMG/M metagenome (GOLD analysis project Ga0100391, IMG submission 81541) | Groundwater microbial communities from Crystal Geyser aquifers in Utah, USA - Crystal Geyser metaG 2015-15 | ecosystem: Environmental > Aquatic > Deep subsurface > Groundwater | place: USA...
ATTCTAATCATATTCCTGCAAAACTTTTTTTTTAAACCGGGGAACGGGCACCAAATTTCAAATTTCCCCCCCCCCCCCCCCCCCCCCCCCGAGGTGCTGAGGTCAGATTAGATTTCAACAAATTAAAGGGACAAGTGGACCAGAATAGGGTGGATAAGAAATAGTAATAGTACGAATGCAATGAACAGTCTGAGCAGCGTGGGCGGCTTCCTACTCACATTGATATTAACAACAGCTGGAACATTGGCCCAGCCAGAACCTTCCTTTCCGTTTTATCCTCTTCAGGAAGGTTTTGATCGACAAACGGCCGGAAATGCGCACCAGCGGCAACCACAAGACACTACTACTGCGACCACAACAGATCAGGCCTACAGTTACGGCATTGCTGGTGAAGATGAATATAATCAATACGAAAAAGGCGCGGATGGGACACCTGCTTCCACCTATCACTCCAAATCTCTCATTGTTTCCATCCCTTCCTTGGGCAAAATTCAAGGCAAGCGAGATCACGGAGTGGATTTTTACGGTAACATTCCCTACGCGGCACCACCGGTCGGTCAGAGTCGATTTGCTCCTCCCGAACCTCCCGCACCTTGGGCACCTGTCGTTTTAGATGGTACCCACTACGGTCCTGACTGTTGGCAGTTGATTGACCCCGTTATGAATCCTGGAGCACGGAAGGAATACATGAGCGAAGACTGTTTGACCATGAATGTTTTTACGCCCGCTGGACACGCCAAAAAGGTTACGCAAGGTGGACTGCTGTTCGATGCACCCAAAAGATATCCCAAACAGGACAAATTGCTGCCCGTCATGGTCTGGTTGCACGGAGGAGCCTTCCAGCAGGGAGGTGCGAGACGACCGGAATACGATGGACGACGACTGGCCGAACGGGATGTGTTGGTAGTAACGCTCAATTATCGGTTGGGAGCACTGGGATTTTTGGTTTCCAGTCAGGATGGTGTGTATGGTAATTTTGGATTGATGGATCAAAGGGCCGCCCTGCATTTCATACACGACAACATTGTTCACTTTGGAGGTGATCCACAGCGCGTTACGCTCTTTGGCGAGTCGGCAGGTGCCGTCATGACAGGACTGCACTTAATGATGGAAGGAGCGGGTACACTGTTCCAGGCTGCTATTATGCAAAGCAATCCACTCGGATATACCTTTCGATCGGTGGTAGTGGCTGACTTTATCGGATCGGCACTAAAGCGGAGCGTGGATTGTCACGATGTGGAGTGTCTGCGAGCCGAGCGGGTCGAAGAAATTATGAGAGCACAGTCGTCACTTATGGGAATTCCCCGGAGTGTGGGTGATTTCTTCACGTGGTCGCCTACGTTGACACAAGAACGAAAGGTAAAGATGGGAGGCACTGCATCGCCTTTCGACAAGAGTCGTTCTTCGTCATCGTCCGCGTTGTCGGCCTCATCAGCAAAATTGTCAATGCAATCATCACGAGCTCAATTTGGTACAAACACTTTTGCATCTAGACATCCTTTCCAGGATGGGTTACTGGTGGATTATGACAGTGCGCAACAACACCGAAAAAGACGCGGCAAAGGAAAACGAGTCAGGGACGCATTCGCAGTTAACGTGACGCAAACACTCAAGCACACATTTGATGTTCCTCATGACATTCCAATCATCATTGGAAGCAACGAAAACGAAGGTGAAATGTTCGTTCATTCAGCGTTTCCCATTACCGCTAGCAAACCCGTCTATTGGATGTTTGTGGGTGCTCTCTTTCGAGATAGTGCCTCTAAAATTCTCAAGCACTATCGTGCGTACGTGGATGAAATTGAAGCCCAAGCCAACGAATTGGCCAAAAAACAAGTCGAAGAAGAAGAGAATAAACTCTATTATCTCGAACACAGGGAGCAGCTAGAACGCGAATACGAAATGCTGGTGGCCATGAACGCATCTCGTTCGCACCGCGTTCTTCATGATGAAGATGGCGTTGGAACCTTGATCAAGACTTGGGGCACTGGTGGCGCACAAAAACATTCTGAGGATGACGAAGATCAATCTAGAAAGCAGCAAGAAGCAACAGCAGCCATGTCCGCCAAACAGCGACGATGGTACGAGATTTGGCCTTGGCAAACCTCTGCGAACGAAACCGACGACGCTATACAACCACAAGAAAATGATTCCGACTCCGATAAAGCCCAAGAATATGAAACAAACTCACTTGGCGTCAAAACACGCAAACCAAGCATGCCTCCCTTGCATCGCCTTCGGTACATATTAAATCTGGCCAAGAAAAAAGTCCCGTTTGTGCAAGAGAAGGATCCTAAAATTGCCGCTGAAAGGGCAGTCGAACGACAACTCAAACGGGAGGCCAAGGCAAAAGAAAAGGCTCTCAAGGAAGCAGCCAAAGTGGTTGTTGATTATCGGCCTGTTATGAGCCGCATCATTGATGACTACCTGTTTCGTTGTCCAAGCTGGCACTATGCTCATAAGGTTAGTCGTAACCGTGTGCAGAATAGCGAGTCAAGATCACAATTCACCTCCGACATAATGGATGTCGACTACTCGGATCCAATGAAGAAAGGTTCCTCCAACGGCGGCAACAACAAATCCAAACGAAGCTGGAACAACAATAACCTTTACGTCTATCGTTTTAGTCAGCCAACACATATTCCAGGCTATGAGGAATGCTTTGGAAAGTCATGTCATACAGCAGAATTGCCTTACGTTTTCCAAGCCATGTCCATTATTCGATCTCACTATTCGACGCTGAGTCCCTTTGCCCAAAAAGAGGCCCCCGTTCCCCCCGAGTATCCATTCACAGATATACTGGCAGCCTACCAAGGAGCGTTGGAAGAAATGGAAGAAGAGGATGATGCTGAAACCTTTTTGTGGCCCGACAGTACCGCTGTCGACGATGAAGTCTCGTCCCGGGGTAGTAGCAGTCAAAGTAAACGAAGCAGTCGCACAAAGAACGCCTACGACGTCGACTTGCCCTCGTTGCAGCAGTCTTCGTTGTTGAGCAACCACTCTTCGGCCATGCGTAATCAACAACAACAACAACAACAACAACAAAAGAAGCAAGGCAATGATAACATGCCGGAATCGAAGAAATTTCAAACCCTCATGAAGCACATGTTTGGTGAATATTTTAACGAAGACGCCGACGAAGAGATTGCCGCCGACATGGCCGAACGGTGGGTTAATTTTGCCAAGTTCGGCGAGCCCAACTACGAAGATAGCAAGGCCGAATGGTTGCCATGGCGATACAATCCAACAACATTAGAAGATGACGAGGAGGACAACAATGATGTGGCGAATTCTAGCTCGGATATTCCCTGGCAACCTCAAGAGTTCGAATACATGGACGATGAATTCGAAGAAGAAATTGAAGAAGACTTAGCGGGCGGTACCGGTGGCTTTCAGTGGTCCGAAGACAAGGCAGAACGAATTTACCGTAAACGTGCCTTGAAAGCACTGGGCATGGAAGTCGTCGCAGAAGATATGTATCGCACCGAATTGCGTCGAATGCCCAAGCAGTCCAATAGTAACGAGATGGAAGCAGTGTTTACCTTTCTGTTTGGCAATGCGGAATCTCCGAGTCGGCAAAAGACGGCCTCCGGCAGTGGTGGTAAAAAGATGTCGAAACGAGCCATTCGTCAAGTGCAACAAATAGCCCAAGCCATGGGAGTGGCTGGGACTGGTTTGCGAGGTGAACCAACCCGCGCTGGAGCTCGTTGGGATGATGATTTTTTCCCCGAAATGCTAGATTTGAAGTGGCCCCCCGAAGGTAGGCTCGTGGAGCGAGACTGTACTTGCGACATGTGGGACCGCATCCGATGTAAGTGCTGTGATGTTGTTTTTCATATCAGCAGTTGTTGTATTGGCGCTGGCAGTGTATACGTGTACATCCACATGTGTGTTTACTTACCCTTGTTCATTCTATCAGACCGCTATTAAAAGTTCTATTATCATCATCGAAAATGCTTAGCTAAACCTATTATTCATATAGTACTACTTTTTTATGAAATATTGGCATGATCTTTCCAGTACTCAACAGCCTTGATGTATTCATCACGATTTAGTTTGACGCCGGATCCACCTTCGTCTTTGCCCAAGGCATTGCGCATAGCGGTAATGGGTGTCATGGGCAATTCGTAGTCAACATCTTGTGCCTTGATAGACACGATACCCCACGGTGCTGCTGTCGTGTGTTCGGGATTTTGATTTGACGTTTGTCCCATGGATTCATTTTCTTTTTGAATCTGTTCTCTCGAATACAATATCAAATCCAAATATTTCGCCACAGGAAGTTGTGATTCCTCCATAGCTTCTTTGGGGAAAAATCTGGACAGGACAGGCAATTCCTTTTCGTTCCGGGCATCGTACGATGTGCGTAACAAATGTTCATTGTCTTTGGTAATTTTTATAACATTGACTTTGGCAGTGGTAAAATCATTTTCGATAAACAAATGTTTACAAAAGGGTGCATAACCAGGTTGAAGTTTCGATGCATCGTATCGCGTATTTACAATGTCTTCAAACTCGGCAATCGAATTGGAACTTTTGTTTTTTAGTATGAAAGTAGATGGAGTCGTAGTGTGTGTAGTATGTAGTGTGCGCAAGAATTTTCAAGTGTGAATGTTTGACGAGTGTGCAGTGTGTGAGGCCAAAGGCCAAAGCAAACGTTTTTATAAATAAAAAAAAGAACAGATTTTCCATAAACCAACCATAGCTCGTCAACAACAACAACAACAGCAACAAAACGTACAATACAGCTCCACCGTATTTTTTACTGGCTTCATGCTCCGCAAATTGCCTGTAACAAAAAGGATCTACCACTAAAGCTTTCTCCTTCTTGTTGCTACTATTATTAGTAGTAGTAGTAGTAGTAGTCGTTGCTGTTGCCATGCTTTGAGTGATGATTGTGCGTATACTGGTATGCTGAATAAAACTACGAGTGGTGGTAAAGGAAGAGATGCGAGGAACGAAAGAAAGGAGCATGAACAAGGACAGTGAAACAATAATGGTCATGTTTGGTTATGATTTTGTGGCGTGTTACGTGTACTAGCTACTACTACTAGCTAGTACTCTTTCTTGTATTGCTTGATACGGGAGCGCTCATCAAGCTCAAGGTGGGCTGAAAAAAAATATTACCAGTATTATTATCTATGTTGTTGTGTTATTATTAAGGGGTTATCCTATCGGTCCTGTTTAATGTATATACACGAATTAGACGTCATCAACGCTATAAATCGCACACTTACTCAAAATGCGTTGGAATGAAAAAATGAAGATGACACATTTTCAAACTGCAAACCACAACATAGCTTTTAGTGTCTGAGAATATTTTACATTCAACCGCTGTCGAGAGATGCGTCAACAGCGCTATTCGATCATTTTTTCCTCGGCAATACAACAAAACTAAGCAGTGTAAAAGAAAGCAGCAACTAGAAAAAAGAAAAAAATGGTCATGCGTCAAAATTCGAACTATTCCTATTCCCCAACGACGGTTCTCAAGGAAGGCTTTGATTTGACAGATATTCATCACGCTTACGATGTGTACAGTTACGACGATGTTTACATGCCGAATGATAATAACAGCAAATACAGTTACTACGATGAATCAACGTCCAGTTACTTGAGTCACCGGTACAAGCATGATCGCGCTAACAATGATAAATCTGCTTCCAGCAACAGTTACAATTACAATTACAGCTACCAGAATGCTACTAGTAGTGGTTACACGAATGCGACTCCCAACACCAGTAATTCCCGCGGTGACACTGATGTGTATTTTGACTACAATCCAATCACACCAGAATCCAACTACAATTCCTATTCCAATTGCAATTCCAATTGCAATTCCAATTACAGTTACAATGTTTACAACAGGCCACTATTGACGCCCAGTCCTCCCACACCATTTCATAAATTTCAACCAGCTCATCAACAGTATGCTACTTGTCCAGAACTATTGCCACGTACTAGGACTAATACACAGTATTCACCAAGAATGAGACTATCTTCCGTTCCTACCAAGAGTTATTCGACCATGACCACACCCACTCCACCTACACCCATTCCGAGGTTTGAACATTTTGATTTGACACACTTTTTGGACGATGCTGAAACTACAACATTGGCGAGTCAGAGCTACGGAACTCTTCCTCCTCCTCCTCCTCCTTCTCATTCTTTTTCGTCTGAAAGGACACCTCGCAGTACTCCTACTCATGAATCGCAAACACGATTGTCAGATGGAGCATCCCAGAAGGATACACAACTTTTGTTCAGTTTGGCTAGTCCTAGTTATGACTATCATTCGGTCGTGCATTCGTCCTATTGTCATTACAATACCTATCCCAACGAACAAAATGGCACAACAACGCCCAACACGTATGCTACCTATCCACCACGAACAGCAGCAGGTACCACCAGTAGTGTTTCGTGGAAGGATAGGAGTCCGTATCCACTATCACCCTTGAACGTCCAACGATCCCGCAGACAACACCAACAGCAGCAGGAAAAGAGTTTGTCGTCGTCCCAAAATACAACGATTCAGAATCTCACATACCTCTCCAACAAGAAGAAAAAGGATCGTGGTGACAATAATAAAGCTGCAGTGTCCCAACAAACAATGAACATTCACAATGGACCAAAGATGAATAATGCCAGTAATAGTAGTGGTGCTTGTGGATACTACTACAATTACGACAACAATAACAGCAACAACAATGACAATGAAGTGGATATGTTTGCAACAGATTGCATTCAATTGCCTTCGTTTACTGAATGTCACGATCGTCTATTTGATCGATTGTGTCGCAGTAATAAAAAGCCACAAGCAGTCGGCGCCGACGACGATGTCGACGATGTGGCGTCCAACACCACTTCGAGCGGAGGTTCCGTCACCAAAACAACGCAACAGAGAGATGAAATTCGTAGTTGTGGTACGCTACCTCCAGAGAACGACGACGACATGGAGGAGAATAATAGTTTGCTCAAAAAGACCAGTATCAAGCAAAACCGCAGCAACCATCATAAGACTGCATTGCAGAAAAACGTGGCCGCCAAGGCACGCCAAAAAACAGTCGATCATCGTATTTCACGCTACAAGCACTACAACAAGCAATCGAACGATAATCCGATTTTCGGTAGTACTGCTAATGGCAGAGAAAAAAGCAGAAGCAACAGTCCAAACGACCATGATTACGAAAACGACCATGATGACGACTATACTTCCTATCCTGGTAGCAGTAGTAGAATTTCGATGATGACTAGAGATACTACTACTTCTAGTAGTTGCTGTGCTGGTGGTGATGGAAGTGATAATCTCAAAACAAGAGTATTGGAACGTCGTGCATGGTTGATCCGCGTCGTTCAAGACTTGTTTTCGGATGGTGACAATACCAGCAAGGTTATATTGTACGCTAGCAACATTGCCAAAGATCCTACCATCCGTTGTCGTCCTCGTCGCGATAGCAACAACAAGCACAACCAGAACAATAGTAACAAGAAAACCAACAGTACTAATACGGTCTTGATGAACGATTATGCTGAGATTAAAGAATTTTGTGATTTTGTTTTACATCACGTGGATGTGGATCAAGTACTGGACAATATCGAACAGGGTTTGTACGACAACCACTTGGAAGATTTTCAAGAAGATTTGGAAATTTGTTTGGAAGATGCCATGGATCAGTACGAGGTCGTACTGGAACACGAAAATACAAAGTGGAAGAACAATAAAAAGAATGGTAGCAACAGCGACAGTGCAGGAACCAGTACTACTAGCAATACCAAGAATGAAAAGAAATGTCGACGGGAAGAATTGCGTATGTTTGCAGGTGGTCAGTTATTGCGCCAATTCGAAACAGATTTCAAAATGCATGTGTTGGATCAAGTCGTCTTTGAAATTGGTCAAGACCAGCCGAAACAATGTTCTCAGTAAAGCAAACAAAGCAAATTCCGATTTATAGTATTGAATAATCTACATTACAAGTATATCTGTAGATCCTATCGAACACGATTGCTTCCACAAAAATATAAAAATCCATAATCTGTGTGTCTCTCATCCTATGACATGTATAGCTTCCCATCTGTTTGCACTCTCTACTGAACTCCTAGCATCATATTAGTATGGGTACTACCTTGATCAAGCAGTAGTAGGAAAGATGTGATTGGTTCTCTCTGGCCTACTACTAGCTAGTAGTAGTAGCTACAGTACCACCAGCTAGCTAGTAGACCTCCTCTACTCCTAGCTAGCTCCTCGTGTACCTACTACTCTACATGTACTAGCGGTAGTAGAGTACTACAACCAGTACAGTGCTAAGACCTGCTATTACTATTACCAGGTACTAGTAGAGTCTGCTCTACTACGTAGTAGTACCAGGTAGCAGTAGCTAGAATATTAGTAGCCTGTCTCGCTCACCTAACTGTACCCCCAACCTCACTGTATTATTGATATCTCTTAAGTACCATAGATTGGCAGGCTACTTAGACAAAAACTGGTTTTAACGCATCATCTGTGCTGAATTTTTGAAGTTTCAGCAAGTTGGAAATAATATTCTTAATATTTGTTCATCCCAGTGGATTCAACCGTCCTCCGTTCCATCCTCCCAATTTTCATTTTTTGAACAAACGTAGCTCCAGGATAATAAGCAAGCAATGTTCTTAGTTTTGTGATTGCAACTACTCGTAATAGAAAACTATTGGGCGTTTGATTGAACCAGAAACAGAAACCCCATCAAAAGCCCAAAAGCCCCTTTTCCAAAAAAACCAATATGAGTCGCTCCGTGTGTTACACTCCTCAGAACACAACACAACGTCAACGATCTCTCTACCGTTACGAAGACTACAACGACTATGACAATAACGATGATGACTGCTCGTACCAATCGTATCGGACGGCTCCAGTCGTCGCTGGTAATGATGCCCACAGTGCCCACAGTGCCCACAGTTACTGGTACAGTGACCATCGACACGCCAGAGCTCGTTCTTCGTCACCTGCTGCTGCTGCTTTTACCAGAGGAACTAGCTTTTCGTCGTTGCCACAACCACCAACAGCTGCAGCAACAGCAACAGCAACAACTGCTACTACACGATTATCCTACGCTTCTGCGTACAAGGCTGGTGCCGCATACAATGATCCTTCCATTACAACCCATTTTGATTTAACGCGGTATTCCGATTACAGTCCACCACCCAATGACTTGATTATTGATTTGACACACGTGCAAACGGATGATGACGAAGAGGATGACGACGAAGAACATATGGATGACGATGATGAAATCATGGCCTCCTATGATGATAGTGTCGCCACTATGACTTACATGCAAAGCAACACTGATTACATCAAACCAATGTCACCGTACGGTTGGAGTCAAACAACAGCCATTGATTTGGTAGAACCCTCAGAACAAGAGGAAGAAGACGAAGATGATGACAATGCTGGTGCATGTCTCACCAATACTATTTCTAGACAAAACAAACAGAGACATTACAGTGGCAGTGTCAGTGTCAGTGGCAGTGGCAGTGGCAGTAGGTGTACCAAAGGCTATGGAGCATCCTTGGATAGTTCTCCTGTCCTTGATCCTCCTTCAATGTTCACTTCTGCTTCCATCCAAAATAATCAGGTAGATGCACCGGGAGTTCAATTAGAACTATCATCGGATACCAAATCTTGTTCGGTAAATAACAAGAATAATGCTGATAATGATATTCGTGACATGGTACTGGAAGAACCACAGCAGCAGCAGGAAAAGGAAAAGGCTACTATCACTCATGAAAGGCCAATAGAACCAGAAGAGCCCGAGACATTCAATGAAGAGGAAAAAGAGGAAACGGAGGAAGAGGCCGACGAACGCGTGGTAACGGAAGAAAAATTGTCGGTGACAAGCATCGCCGAGACGTTTGAATCCAAAAATGTAAAAGGTAAAAACAACAAAAATGAAAACATGAGCGATTTAGAGTTACCAGCAGCAGCAAAAACAGACAAGAATATAGTGCTCGACGAGATTAACACTTGGTGTACATCCCCCACCACCAAATTATCCGTAACGGCAACAGTAACTGCGAAAGTACAATCAAGCGCAACAGGACAAAGGGATTGTCCTGCTTTCATTATGCGTCAATTGAGTGACCCAGCTATGGAATCATCTCCTTCATTAATGAGAAGAGTCGTCAACAAGAAAACGGCAAACATTCATCTGTATCACAATTATCAACCAAATAACAATAATATGATTCCACCTGTACCTGTACCTGTACCTGTACCTGTACTTGCACCTGCACCTGCACCTGCACCTGCACCTGCACCTGCAATAATACCAACAGTGCAGCAATGGCAAGAAGAAACTACAGAAAAAGTACATGAAATTATTGTGATTGATGATCCCATGGAAGCAACGCAACCGCCATCATCGTCATTTATTTCTGATTTTGGAAGGAACAATGATGAGTTGAGAGAAGACTTTACGGACAAACAACAGCCTTGCGCAGCTTTACCGTCAGCATCAGCATTGGACGATCCTGTTCGAACCTGGATGCCATTGCAAGATAAATGTAAAAAAATCGCTTCAGTGCCATCCTGCTCGTCCTTTATTGGTGACGTCATGGAAATTGAAAACGTGACAGAAAATAAGGGGGAAACGGCAAAGGACGTCCTTGTCCTTGATACCTCTAGCAATAATGATTTTCTCGAAGAAAGCGATAAGGAAGAAGTGGGAGTGGTTGTGGAACGAGACGAAAAGCATCCAGCATCAAAAAATATTCATTATGTGCACGACGATGAATATTCCGACATAGTAGACGATGACCTCGACAAAATCCTCGATGATGTCATGCGTGGGGACAGTGATCATTTGAGCGTCACACGAATTAGTTTTTACGATCGTAATAATCATGACGACGGCGATCGTAGCATTGCAGAGAGCGTCGACAGCTGGTCGACCGACGGTCATGCAAACAAGGACGAAAAGCCATTTACGAAGAACATGTTTGTCTCCAAAGACACTTCGTTCGAGTTGGATCGTCAAGATACGCTCTCATCGGCTGATATTTACCGCGAAGAGGAGCAAATCGATTCAGCACAGCCGGCACCTGTGTCGTGTGAGAGTCTTGCCAATGAAATGGAGAGTGAAGACGGCGACGACCACCAAGCAGTCAATGATAACGACCATGATAATGATGTTAGCGAAGGATTGCATTCAGCAGCAGATTCCAAGATAAAAGTTATGGTTGACACGGCAGCAACTTATGCCGCCTTTTGCTTTTCAGACGAAACCACCAAGGTGGAACAGAACGACATAGGTGAACCAAGCAGCTCCTGGGAAGAAGAAACACTAGCCGAGGAAAAAATCTCTCCGGGAGAACCTTGTCACTTTGAAGAGGATGGTTTTGGTAGTGCCAACGAATACACCGAGGAGGAAATTTTCGATTGCGAAGATTATGCTATTGAAGATGATCGTTGGGAAGGTGCGGTCGAGGATGAAATCCCGCTAATACCTTCAAGCCTCCTCCGAGAGATTCGAGGATTCGATCTTGCGGCACTTGTTGTCCCCGTTATCAGTAGCAACGTTATCAGTAGCAAAAAGACAGAGACATTACCTGCTAACCTTCTCGAAGAAATTCAGACGTTCGACCACCAGACATTCTACTCGTCTAAGGGTAACGTGTCCACAAAGCCCGCCGGCCTACTCGAAGAGATTCAGATTTTCGATCACAAGAAACTCAACTCGTGCAGGAGAACGGTGTCCACAAATCTTGCTAGACTTCTCAGAGATATCCGCACGTTCGACTACAAGACACTCAACTCGTGCAGGAGTAAGGTGCCCATAAATCTTGCCAGACTTCTCCAAGAGATTCGGGAATTTGATCGCGAAACACTCAATTCATCCACTGGCGTTTCAACACTACCAACACAACTACTTGAAGAGATACGTGAGTTCTACTCCGAAGCCTCAACACTTGTAAGTGAACCTGAAGTCTCTGACAAGAAGGAGACGCAGCAGGACACGGATACCTACGTAGCGACAATACCATATGCCTTCAAGACTAAGAGGCGCGTTTGCTTTAGAGATACAGTAGAAGAGATATACCCAGAACCAAGACAAAAAAAAGAGACTCCCAAGAAGAAGGCTGTCTCCAAAGGTAAACCTGATCCATTGTTCCTCGATGTATGGAACCTCAAAATGTTGGGAATTGCGGACGAAGGTGCTCCAGAGGAAGGCCGCATTACAAATATCGTTCACACCAACGAAATTTCCAGGCAAGACAAGGACAGCGAGCCATGGGCTGAGTTGATTGGTTCAAGAAAGAACAGCAACGGCAGTAGCAGTAATGATGATATTGACGATAATGGCATCATTGAGTTACCACCAATAGAAGGTCTTGCAAAACCGAAACAAGAGGAAATTCAACAGGAACAAGAGAAGCTCGTTGCACAAAAAGCAAGACTTGACTCCTACGTCAAGCGCACCAGTGCAGTGTCCCAGACAGCAACTGAACAAGTAGCTAACGAAACTTTGCAACCGGAAACCAAGGAAGGGCTACCGGAAATACCCCAGGACTTTGCCGAGGCAGCTGGAGTTTGGACCTCATTTACACCCGATATAACGTACCTCTTGGCCTCTACCCTCTCCAAGCTTCAATCCAAAGACAAGCCCACGACTGAAGAGCCCACGAAGGAAGATCCAACAAAGGAAGAGCCAACAAAGGAGGAACCGCTGTCCTTCTGCGATGGTGGTGGACCAGAATGGAGCTGCATTCCCTTTCAAACCCAACAATTGGAAGAAGAAAATTCTGTCTTGACCGAACTTGGAAGCGAGGGCCACTTCTGTGGCGGCAGTACAGCAAAGGGGTCCGATCCTTTCCGAGAAAGGACTCAGACAGATGATATCTTTGATGACTTGAAAAATATGGAGGTTAAACCCGACAGTCTATTGAATATGACCATGTCGTTTGGTAACGAAAGCAAGGCATCGGCAGTTTCGGACCTTCCCGACCCGTCGTCGTCTACGTTGCCGGGTGCCACACTTGAAATGGAGCGACTGCAGGTATTGGTGACAAACTTGATGGATCACGAGTACGGAATTGAATTTAGTACTCCCGTCGATTTGAGTGCCTTTCCAGAAACTTGCAAGAATGATACCAAATATCGTCCTATTGACCTTGGCACAATTTTGAAGTACGTTTTTGATGGTTGCTGTTGGCCCTGTTGCGACTTTTGATGATTCGCCTGTCATCTCTAATCTTCACCACCTCCTTTCTTCTTTTTACCTTGTAGAAATCTCATTGAAGGCAAATACGACACCATTTTGGATTTTCAAAACGATGTCAACATGACGTTCAATTTCCGAATGAAATACAGCCAAAAGAGTAGCCCAATGTACCAAAAAGCCAAGACGTTGAAGAAATTGTTTGAAAAGGACATGCTGAGATTACTTGACGACCTGGAAAATGAGCTTTTGAATTCCAAATAATTTTATACTATGAATAATAATTTCTGTTCTGAAATGAAATGAATGTAGTTCAGATTACAGGTCCACCTAGATTTCGCTGTTTTACTAGAGCTCTCTAGCTGCTACACAGGTGGTAGATTACTCTAGCCGATGAGGGAAAAAATCATGTGGTCCAGCGATGGTGGCCTCCAGCTGTGCTTCCCATGTGTCACTACGGATGAAATGTTGACCCAGGCAGTAATTTCACACGAGCCGAAAACTCCATACGATTTACCCCTTAATTAGGGGTTTTGTGGACTATTTGTTTCAGTCGCTCAACGGTCTCAATCCCAAATGTCGCAGTTTGTTTGGCTGTAGCACGTCACAGATAATTGGGCGTGATTCAAACCTGCATCTTTCTACCAATAGAAAATATTCCTGGAATACCAGTAGCCGGCAAGATCGTGCTCTGATTCAAACAAACCAAAACTCTTCGAAGAAGAGCCTGAAGCATTCACTACTATCCGTGATAGTACCTGTTACTTCACACAATCATCTGATTCTCATCATTGAAAGTCATTAAATCACGATACAAAAACAAACCAACCTATCTCTACTACAACAAGCAACGAACAACAACGATAGACAGACAACCATGACGAGTACAACCAATACGTCCGATATCCCGCAAGCCGTTCCCATGTTTCTACGGAGTAAGTTTAGATTTAGCTGTATTTTGGAAAGCTGTCGGAAGTCCGAAAGCCATCATTGACTCAGTACTGGAAGCTACGTAGAATTCTACGCAGATGATTCACGATCGGAGAAGTCTTCTGCTTTGAGATCTCGTCCTCATTGTCGTCGTCGCCGCCGCCGTCGCTGTTATTGCTGCTTGCATGTTGCTGTCTCTTGCTGCCGACAATGACTGCTCTTCTTTGCGTATTAGAATGGCGCTGTGACGGTATTTGTTAGTGATATATTCTAATCAGCAAACCTACAATGACTGACCGTCTTTCCTCCTTCCGCTCATCTCCAAACTTGGCTCTGCTTTCAATTTACATAACAACCACTTCACTTTCCAAATACACCCTGTATTAGAAACCTACCACATGATTGACAGTTGTGATCCTGCCATTGCCTGTTGGTCAGATGATGGAGAAACTTTTGTGGTCAAAGATCCTTCCAAATTTGAAAAGGAAATCATTCCACAATTCTTCA
>Ga0100391_1003953_pt1 | contig 14621 bp, 12 predicted proteins | sample CryGeymeta201515_FD_81541 | JGI IMG/M metagenome (GOLD analysis project Ga0100391, IMG submission 81541) | Groundwater microbial communities from Crystal Geyser aquifers in Utah, USA - Crystal Geyser metaG 2015-15 | ecosystem: Environmental > Aquatic > Deep subsurface > Groundwater | place: USA...
AGCCGGAACCAGAGCCTGAGCCGGAACCAGAGCCTGAGCCGGAGCCCCCCGTCGAGGAGGAGCCGGAATATTCGCAGCCATTGCTGGGCACCTCTGGCGATGATGGCTTGCGCGGCGGCGAAGAGGCAGAACTCATCCTTGGCGGTCTGGGCGATGACTATGCCGTTGGCGGAGGCGGCAATGACCGTCTCGAAGGCGGAATGGGCAATGATGTGCTCAAGGGCGATGTTGGCGATGATATCCTGTATGGAGGCGAAGGCAATGACCGTCTCTTCGGCGACGAAGGCAATGATAAGCTCTATGGCGGTGATGGCGACGATGCGCTCTTCGGGCGCGACGGCGACGATTGGATAGAAGGCGGACGCGGTGCAGACAAGCTGAAGGGCGGCGCTGGTGCCGATACCTTCGTGTTCGATACCGCAGATATCGATGCGCTTGATATCATCTTCGATTTCAACAGCCTGGAAGGTGACACGATCCTCATCACCGGCCTTGCGGCAAGCAGCAGTTCGAGCTTCGCACTCGTCAACAATGGCCGTTACACTTCGCTTGAGATGGCCGGGCCTGACGGCGTGGTCGAAGTGGTCCGAATTATGGGCGGAGATTTGGGCGCGCTGGAACTTCAAATGACCGATCTTGGCTTGCTTTTTGGCTAAAACAAACTTTGCCGGGGAAAGGTCCAAATCCGTTTCGAAAGTGTGATTAAGCGTTTTCCCTTATAGCGAATATTGATTTTCTTAAGTATCAGCATTTGGTGGGCGGTTTGCAATCTTTGCAAGCCGCCCTTTCCTTTTCTGCAAGAATCGGTGAAGAATCCTGATTTGCAACTGATGTAACCATTTCAACAATTTCGTCCGATCACGGGACAGTTGTGCGGGCCAAGACTCTGCTGCAGCGCGGCAATAGATTCCGTTGTTGCCTTTTAGAAGGTTAACAGTTTATTAGCCATTCATCACGTGAAAAGAACGAGTCGTCGAGGAACGCAAGGGTCGCCCGGCAGAAGCGTGATCGATTATATCACAGTGTGTTTTCGAACTCGAAATGGGGAATTTCAAGATGGCAATTATCAACGGAACTTCAGCAGGCGACAACATCCAGGGCACTGGTGACGCCGATGTCATCAATGCCGGTGGCGGCAGCGACAATGTCGTTGCAGGCGCAGGCGATGACGTGGTCAATGGCGGTGCCAACCGTGACCGCATCGACGGCGGCGAAGGCAACGACACGATCAATGGCGAAGGCTCGAACGACAAGCTGATTGGCGGCACGGGCGACGACACGATCAATGGCGGTGCCGGCGATGACCGTCTTTATGGCGGTGAAGATGCCGACATCCTTATCGGTGGTGACGGCAACGACGTTCTTTACGGCGGCAATGGCGGTCAGCGCATCGGTGACAGTGCAGCTGACGAATTCTGGTTTGACAACGATGACGGCAGCGACAAGGTGTATGACTTTGAAGTTGGCCTCGACAAGGTTGTCCTGACCGATGGCGGTAGCTATTCACTGTCGTATTCCAAGGGTGACACCATCATGACTTACGGAGACACCTCGGTGATCTTCTATGACGAGACACTGACGAGCGCCGACATCGTGGGTGCTTCGGAAATTTTGTAATTAAGCGGATCCGTTGCCCAAGGCGCCTGATCATTCAGCGCCGGGTAATTGATAAAGCACCAGGAAGGGCGGCCCTTGGGTCGCCCTTTCTTTTTGCGGGACGCGTTTTTAGCCCAATAAACTAGAGCAATGGCTCGACCAGAGACCACAAGCGGTCTCCCGCTGCTTGCCAGCTTAATTGTCCGGCCCGCTGCAAACCGGCATTGCGCAGCTTTGCGGCAGTTTCCCCGCCGTCCAGGAGAGAGACCAGAGCTTCGCGATACTCTGCCGGACTGTCAGCCGTCACCAGCATCGCCGCCTCGCCAAGCACCTCGGGCATAGCTCCCGCCCGTGCCGCAACAACCGGCGCACCGCAATGCATCGCTTCGACCGGCGGCAAGCCAAATCCTTCGGTGAGAGAAGGAAAGACAAACGCCGCTGCTCCCTCATAAAGCGCGCGCAACTGGGCATCAGAGACAAAGCCGGTGAAGACCGTACCTTTCGGCGGGTTCCAGCCTTTGGCCCGATAAGCCGCTTCGCCAGCTCCCCCTGCGACAACCAGCATTTGGCCGCCTGGCAGCGGGGTATCGAGCGCCGCAAATACCGTGCGCATGTTCTTGTATCCCTTGGCCGAGCCCAGCGTCAGGACATAGCTGCCCGCGGTCAGCCCTTTTTCCGCCAGAAAGCTTTGTTCAGCGGGCGCCGAGAGGATGTGATCGGTGCCATTGTGGACGACATCGATCTGATCGAGCGAGCCGATGCCAAAGCGCGCCAGCGATTGCCGCGAGAATTCCGAAACTGTCAGGATCCGCCGCGCACGCCGGGCAATCCAGGGCAATAGCAGCCGATAGAACATTGCTTGCCGACCGGTGTAATCTTCCGGAAACAGGAACGTTTGTGCATCATGGATCATCACCACGCTGTTGTCGTGCAACAGCGGCGCCAGATTGCAGAAGTTGACCAGCAAATGTCCCTTGGCAGCGGACGGAAGTGTGAGCATTTCCCATCCCTGCCCGGTCCCGAACGCCCCGCGCACCGGTGTGCTTAGCAAGTCCGGAAATTCCTCGGGAGGCGTGGTTGTCCCCGGGGTGAGCAGCGCTAGCGAATGGTCCTGGCTGGCGCGCGCCAGCAACTCGCTCGAATAATGGGCTGCTGTGCGGTGCACGCCGTTCAGATTGGCACCAAGGAACTTTCCATTAATCGCAATTCGCGCCATTGTTCAGCTCCCCACTCCAGCCGACACGGCTCCTCGCGCCTGGGCCAGCAATTCGCCGTCTCGCGCATAATAGCTATCAATGAAGGCCTCCACTTGCGGATCGAGCGAGATCGTCTTGTATCGCCTCGATGCATCCTCGAACGCTCCACTGGATCGCCAAAGAGGGTAAATTGTCCGCTTGATCGCCGCTGGAATCAGATTGCGGCCAACAAAGCGCACGATCGGCTGGATCGGCTTGGCCCAGGCTTTGGGCTCTCGCCGCGCGTGATCGTGCGACACCTGCACTGTTTCGCCCATGGCCTCGGCAATCCACGCTTCGGCAGCGGTGATATCTTCAAGCGGGAACAGCGCAGTGACCAGCCGCTCCCCGTCCAGCTCGACATAGTCGGCCTGCCGGGTAAAGTGGATATATTCCATGTCGCTGAAGGCATCGCGGGCAGCAAGCCACTCACTCACCCGCAGCGCTTCTTCGGTCACGATTGGATCATCTGCCCGCAAAGCCTTCATATCGTGATATTCGCCAAGCCGCTGCAAGATCGCCGAGAAGAACCGATCGCGCGGATCGCGCAGCAGGACAAGGCTGCGCGCTGTGCGAAAGGCGGCAAAGCTTTGCGGAAAGTGTTCATGCCAGAAATGCAGCGGCAAATGTTCCAGCTTGACCTTGCCCAACACTGGATGGGCGATGCCATCGCCGCCTGCATAGCCAGCGGCAAGTTCTTCCTCCGAGATGCCCAGATCCGCGGCGGTTGCTCCAAGTTCAAGGGTGAAGCGTGCATCAAGCGATGCGCGAATTGATTTGCCCCCGTTCTTGGGCACATGAAGAAAGGCGAGTGCCCCTTTATTGTATATCAACATGCCTGTTCGATCCCGCTCGTTCGCTAGCCCTGAAAGGCCCGCAAGGTAAACACGCGCAGCCGGAAGCCAACCAGCAACATGGTCAGGGCAAGCATACCGGCAATCGCGAGACCGCAGACAAACCGTATCAGCGCGCTCATCCCGATTGGTGGCAAAAGCCAATCGTGGACCAGATATATCAGCCCGCCGTAAAAGGCAGCGGCCAGCAAGCCAACGGCGAAATTGCGCATCGCAGCTCCCACCGCGAAGCCAGCCTTGTACTTGATCAAGCCAAAAGCCAACAACGAACTGAGCAAGACCACAGCAACCTGTGACCAGGCAAGCACCGCCAACCCGAATGGCACAGAAGCAATGACGGCCATCACCGAGGCTATGGCGGTTATCAGATTGTATGTCATCACCCAACTGGTCTTGCCAAAGGCGGCAAAGACTGGCTCGATCAGCGAGCTGCCTACCCCAAGCGCACCGCGCGCAGCCATGGCATACATAACCACAATGCCCGCGAGATAGGCCGGGTTGAAAAACATCTCGACCGCATCTTCGGCAAACACGATCAGCACAGCGCCAACCATCCCGGTCAGAAACGAGATCGTCCCCGCGAATCGGCGCAGCGGCCTTTCGAAGTTCCGGTCGCCGCGCGCTGTTGCGCCAAACTGGGTGATGGCAAAATTGTTGAGCGGCTGGTTGACAACATCGGTTGCCCCATTCGCAAGGCGCATGCCGAAACGATAGAGGCCTACTTCATTGGCGGTATAATATAGTCCGAGCAGCAAATCGGCGGCGTATTTGCCCAGGAAGCCGAGGAAGCGCGATCCGTAAAGGCCGCCTGAAAAACTCGTCGCCCTTTTCGCAAGGCTCCTGTCATAGGCAAAACCGGGGAACCTGGCGCCCGCCACGAAATAAAGCAGTGCGCCTGAAGCCACCCGGATGAAGCGATAGGCGACAAGTGCGTAAAGCGATTCCCACATGACCAGCAAAGCGACCCCGGCGGCCACCGAGATGATCGCTTTAAGAAACATCACCACGAAATTGGCATGGACCTGACCGCGCCGCAAAAGCACGGCCGATGCCCATGCATTCATGCCGGAAATCGGATGAGCCAAGGCCAGCAGGATGATCACCCACCCCAGCTCTGGCATATCGAACAGCATTTCGGCCGGATAGGCGATAATGCATAGAACCAGCGCCGAAACGGTAGCCAACCCGTTGATAAGCCAGAAACTAGTTTGCAACACATCCTTGTCGGGAGCGTCGGAAGTTATGACAAATTGGTAGAAACCGGTGTATGTCAGCGTCTGCGTCAGCGTGATGAAGATAATCCCGAGCGCGTAGACGCCATATTCCGCGGGCATCAAAAATCTCGCCGCGAGCAGCGTTATGACCAGGGTTGCGACCATATCGCCTGAGCGCGCGATGAGCGCGAACAAGGCTTTGCCACTGCGTCTGGAGACGTCCTTCTTGTCAGTCCGCTTGAGAAGATCAGCGATCATTGTGACTGGCTCAAACCTTTCTTGTGGCGCAAGCAAGGCGCCATGTGGTCAAACGTCCGGCAAAGGGGGACAACCCGGTGTTCACAAAGCCACTATGCAATGGCGTGCTGCCGAAGCGGATCAGCCAACCTGCCGCTCATCTTCGCAGTGAGCAGCCTTGAGGTCTTTTTATCTGCTGTATTTCGCAAGTGCAACAAACAGCTTTCCTTGTTAAAGCAAATTGTGATTAACGCTTTGGGCCAGAGGGCAGCGTTTGTCGTTTCAGGGGTTGATGGCGTGAAATCGCAGTTGCGGAAAATGGTCAAGGCGGCTGGCGCGCGGTTCCTGGCGCGAGACGCAGAGCGTTACAGCTTCAGGAACTGCATTTTTGTCATCGCCCACATGCGCTGCGGCTCCACCGCGCTGTCGAATATCATTTGCTCGCGCGACGATGTGACCGGCTATGGCGAGGCGCATATCCGTTATGACGCCCGCTCGGCAATAGGTGCGCTGGCGCTCAATATGCGGCGGCGTGGCGGATGGACACCGGGGGCCCGCTACTTCTTCGACAAGATCCTTCATTCGCGCCACGATCTCGCTGCCCCGCCGGAGTTTTTTCAATCGCGCGCAATCTTCATGTTGCGCGAGCCCGAGCCGGCGATCCGGTCAATCTTCAAACTGTATCGCGATCTTGGCCGCAGCGAGTACGGCACCCATGCCCTGGCCGCCGATTATTACATTGAGCGTGTAACCGCAATGGCCGCTCTATGGGCGAGATTCGCACCCGGACAGCGCTTTGGCCTTACGCATGCCGATTTGTTGAGCGATCCGGAAGGCTTGCTGGCCACCATGTCAGATGCGCTCCGCTTCGATCCGCCACTGCGCAACAGCTATCAGAGCCTGGCCGCCTCGCGCGTGGGCGGCGGCGGCGATCCCATGGTTAGCGGGCAGCATAACCGGATCGAGCCGGGGTTGCTGAAGCCAGCGGGCGATCTTGGCAATCTCGATCTTGCCGCAGGACAGGCCGAATCGGCCATCTGCGCCTTCGAGGCGATGGCTCGTCTGATCGCCAGGCAATCACAGAACCCATGAAAAGCAACGACCAGAATCGGTCGTAACGCCAATGGTCCCGGATTGGGCGGCTTACAGTAAAGTTCCTAGGTGCATCTTCGCCGAATTTTAGCACATTCTGGCGTGCATGCTGCACTGCAACACTGTGCGTTTCTCCATTTAGTCGCGATATATCAATCACTTAATGTATGCCGAAGGATTGGATCGAACTGGCACACTTTCGCAGGCGGGCAATCTCAAGCGGTAAATTGTTGCAATTGCGAAAGGGTCGGTGATACAAAGCATTTACCGTGTCTGGCAGTGCCTGACGCTCGTGTTGGCTAATTGGACCGGAAACGGTCGGGGGAAAATATGAACGCGCAGATTGCGATCCCGAATGATGGGAATGGCCGATCGGCAGTTTTCACGCTTGCGCCGCGCGCCGTGAACCCTGCTTCCGCCGCGCTGTGGCGCGCTTTTGACATTGCGGTGGCATCAGCCATTCTGCTTGTTGCGCTGCCTTTTTTGATAATCCTTGCTGCTGTCATGTATCTCAGCGATCCCGGACCATTGTTTTTCGTTCATCGCCGGATTGGATTTCGCGGCCAGTTCTTTGGTTGCATGAAATTCCGGTCGATGAAGGTCGATGGCGATCAGATATTGCGTAATCATCTGGCCAATTCTGCTGCTGCTCGCAAGGAGTGGGAAGAAACCCACAAACTCAAGGACGATCCTCGCGTGACTCCGATCGGGGCCATCGTGCGCAAATTGAGCCTTGATGAGTTTCCGCAACTTATCAATGTGTTGCGTGGCGATATGAGCATCGTCGGACCGCGCCCGATCGTAGAGGCCGAAGTTGATCGTTATGGGCGGTTTTTCGAGCATTATTGTTCGGTCAAGCCCGGTCTGACCGGCCTGTGGCAGATCAGCGGCCGTAACGACACGACTTATCGCGAACGCATCGAGCTCGATGTGAGCTATGTATCACGCAAGAGCATCGCTCTTGATACCTGGCTCCTGATCAAGACTGTGCCTGCGGTGCTTTTTGCCCGTGGCTCTTATTGAGCTCTTTGGCCTGAGTTTAGTCAGGGTTAGGGGCTTTTCATAGGGCTATAAAATGGCCCTGATCAGCAAGGTCCACAGCCAAAGGCCAGCCATTATCGCAAGGAACCAGCCGGTGTAGGACACGCGGTCCTGGAAGCGGCTGGCAACCCACTGGGAATCTTCTTGATAATTTGTAATCATGCGACCTCTCCGGGGAGCCACATTATTTTGTTCTAGGCTCTTTGTTTCGTCATTTCCTGATGACTGAAAAGAAAGTGCCATAAAACTTTTCCCATTACAATAAGAGCCGCGCCGCACTTGCGCGAAACACGCGCATCGCAACCGCTTGAGCCCCCGGAACCTCCGGTCACTCCCTTCATAATTGCCGCGATATTCCAGGTGTTTAGGGCATGCCTAGGGGATTACCCTTATGGCGCTTAAACCTGTGCAAATAAATTCTGCTCCACGCGCGAATCTGCCCGGTCTGGGTGGCGCAAGGGTGTGCATTTTGGTGGCTGAGAACGCCGAGGAAGCATCCGTGCAACAAAGAGCGCTTAGAGGCTTTCGATTCTTTCCGGAGTCAACCGTCCGCGAATCAGGTCCAGCAAACCGATCCAGTTGCCCTTCGCGCGCCCGGCGCGATCAACCCAGGGTTCAGGTGACAGGGCCTTCAAATGATTGGCGATGACATTGCGCACAATCAATTTGGCCGCGAACCCGGGACGCATGGTGCCCTTCTTCATCAGATAGGCCGGATTGATGATCTGCGAATAGCCCAGCCTCACCCCTGGCGTGCGTCCATGCTTCACACCCTGATGCACGCCGGCAAAAGCAAAGGTTCGCACCAGCCGTCCGCGATCCTTCAAGCTTGCTGCAAAATCGATATCTTCCTGCCAGGCATAAAGCGGCAGCCGCTCATCAAACCGGGTTTCGCCAATGGCGCTCACCCGGTAAGCCATATTGCAGCCATAAAGGCCATGAAGCGGAGCGACCACGCAATTGGGGGCAAAATTCTTCGCCTCGAAATTGGCAAGGATTTCAAGCCCTTCTTCATAAGATATGCCGGCCGTATTGATGCCATCGGCGACCACATTGCCCGATGCGCCAACGACATCGGGATGCGAGCGGAAGAACTGCTCGATTGCGGCCAGGCTTCCGCGCGCGGGAATGAAATCGTCGTCATAAAACACGATGATATCGTAATCATTGCCAAGGGCGTTGAGGGCATTGTTGCGCTGCCGGGTCAATCCCTTGGGGCCCATGATGACCTGGCAATTCTCGCCGGGAACAAAGTCTGCCGGGATGTCCGCTTCACTGACAATGGAAAACAGCAGGATATCGGGCTGACGCGTTTGCCCAGCCATCAGGCCAGACATTTGCGTGATCAGTTCGGGGCGGCCAAGGCTGGCCACCACGACGGCCACGCTCAAGGGGCGCTCATCCACCATCAGGTCCATGCTCATCGCATGTTCCCAGATATTGCCGAGAGGATCGCCTGCACTTGCCATCGTTCCTTCTGCTAGGCGCAATTTCAGCGCGGAAAAAGCCAGTTGATCGCATTTGTCCAATTCAGCACAGATTCTTGCTGGCTTCGACGCAGATGCCAGAATATCGGGTCACTTCAGCGGCATGATCTTCTCGATGATATAGGCCGCCGCTTCCTGCGGCGACATTTCGACCGTGTTCACCCGGATCTCCGCATTTTCCGGTGCTTCGTAAGGGCTATCAATACCCGTAAAGTTCTTGAGATTTCCTGCGCGCGCCTTCTTGTAGAGGCCTTTGACGTCGCGTGCTTCTGCCACTGCGAGCGGGGTATCGACGAAAACTTCGATGAATTCGCCCTCGGGCAACATCTCGCGCACCATTTGTCGCTCGGCGCGGAACGGGCTGATGAAGGCGGTCAGCACGATGAGCCCGGCATCGGTCATCAGCTTGGCAACTTCACCAATGCGGCGAATGTTCTCCACCCGGTCGGCATCGGTAAAGCCCAGATCCTTGTTCAGCCCATGGCGCACATTATCGCCATCGAGCAGGAAGGTATGCCGGTTCATCAGATTGAGCCGCTTTTCCACCTCATTGGCAATGGTCGATTTGCCCGATCCCGAAAGGCCGGTGAACCACAAGACACGCGGCGTCTGGTTCTTGAGGCCGGCATGTGCCTCGCGGGTGATGTCGGTTGCCTGCCAGTGCACATTCTGCGCGCGGCGCAGGCTGAAATGCAGCATGCCGGCCGCAACCGTGGCATTGGTGACCTTGTCGATCAGGATGAACCCGCCCAGCGCGCGGCTGTCGGCATAGGCTTCAAACGCGATCGGCTTGTCGGTGGTAATTTCCGCTACGCCGATGGAGTTGAGATTGAGCGTCTTGGCCGCCAGATGCTGCATGGTGTTGACGTTGACTTCGTATTTCGGCTCCGACACGCTCGCCGAAACAGTGCGCGCCCCCAGCTTGAGCCAATATCCGCGGCCTGGCAGCAGCGGCTCGTCATCCATCCACACCACGGTCGCTTCGAACTGGTCGGCAACTTCGGGCGGATTGTCGGATGTGGCGATCACATCCCCGCGCGAACAATCAACCTCGTCCGCAAAGGTCAGCGTCACCGATTGGCCGGCAACCGCCTCCTCCAGTTCACCGCCAAAGGTAACGATGCTCTTGATCGTGGACGTCTTGCCCGAAGGCAGCACGCGAATCGCATCGCCGCGCGCGATCCTGCCGGTGGCAATCTGGCCTGCAAAGCCGCGGAAATCGAGATTGGGGCGGTTGACCCATTGCACCGGCATGCGAAACGGCTTGTCCGCATCGACCGCTGCGAGCACTTCGACCGTTTCGAGATGCGCGATCAGGCTTGGCCCTGTATACCATGGGGTGTTGGCTGAGGGTGCCTGGGTGACATTGTCCCCCTTGAAGCCCGAAATCGGCATCGCGGTGAAGCTGGTGATGCCAATTTCGGCGGCAAAGGCGGCGTAATCGGCCACGATTGCATCGAAGGTTTCCTGACTGTAATCGACCAGGTCCATCTTGTTGACCGCAAGCACGATATTCCTGATGCCGATCAGGTGGCACAAATAGGAATGCCGCCGCGTTTGCACCAGCACACCCTTGCGGGCATCGATCATCACAATGGCCAGATCCGCGGTGGAGGCACCGGTGATCATGTTGCGGGTATATTGTTCGTGCCCCGGACAATCAGCGACGATGAACTTGCGCTTTTCGGTGCCGAAAAAGCGGTAGGCCACATCGATCGTGATGCCTTGTTCGCGCTCTGCTGCAAGGCCATCGACGAGCAGGGCGAAGTCGATCTCCTGCCCTTGCGTGCCCGATTTCTTGCTGTCGCTTTCCAGCGCCGCCAGCTGATCTTCGAAGATCATCTTGGAATCATAGAGCAAACGTCCGATCAAGGTCGATTTGCCATCATCCACGCTGCCGCAAGTGATAAAGCGCAGCATCGTCTTGTGCTGATGCTGATCGAGATAGGCGTCGATATTCTCGGCAATAAGGGCGTCGGTCTTGTAGATTTCCTGCGCCATCAGAAATAGCCCTCCTGCTTCTTCTTCTCCATCGAAGCATCACCGCCATCCTTGTCGATCACGCGGCCCTGGCGTTCGCTGGTAGTGGTCAGCAGCATTTCCTGGACGACTTCGCTCAAGGTGGCCGCCTCGCTTTCAACAGCACCGGTAAGCGGGAAGCAACCAAGCGTGCGGAAGCGGATCGACTTCACGGTGATTTCGGGCCTCTTGCCCATTACCTTTTCCAGCCGCTCCACATCATCGGCCATGAACAGGCCGCCTTCATATTCAAAGGTCGGGCGCGGGGCGGAGAAATACAGCGGAACGATCTCGATCTGCTCCTTCATGATATATTGCCAGATATCGAGCTCGGTCCAGTTGGAGATGGGGAAGCAGCGGATGCCCTCGCCCTTCTTCTTGCGGGCATTGTAAAGGTTCCACAATTCCGGGCGCTGGTTCTTCGGGTCCCAACTGTGGCTGGCGGTGCGGAAGGAGAACACGCGCTCCTTGGCGCGGCTCTTTTCCTCATCGCGGCGGGCGCCGCCAAAGGCCACGTCAAAACCATATTTGTCGAGCGCCTGCTTGAGCCCCTCGGTCTTCCACATGTCGGTATGCAACGGGCCGTGTTCAAACGGGTTGATCCCGCGCGCCTCTGCTTCGGGATTGTGATAAACCAGCAATTCCATGCCCGCATCGCGCGCGGCTTTTTCGCGCAATTCATACATCGCCTTGAACTTCCACATCGTGTCCACATGCAACAGCGGAAACGGCGGGGGCGCAGGGTAGAACGCCTTCTTGGCGATATGCAGCATCACCGCTGAATCCTTGCCGACGGAATACATCATCACCGGCTTGTCCGCCTCGGCGGCGACCTCGCGCATGATGTGGATGCTTTCGGCCTCAAGCCGGTCGAGATGGGTCATCGTGGTCATGGCTTTTGCCCTAATTGCTGCACCGCACAATCGCAAGGCGATTAACTCTGAAATTGCCGCCCAAGGCCAATAATTTCGTGACCCTTTGATATTTGCGCTTTGTTGCAGGCGATGGTCGGCCCGGGCGCGCTGTTGCTCGGCTCCTCTCTGGCCAGCAGGCGAAGCGATGCCTATGTATGGCGCACAAGGGATAGAAAAGGCGCGCAACATGCTCATGCAGACCCACGAAAACCTCCTCAAGGCGCTGCGCGACGAGCTGGCGCGGTGCGGGCTGGATGGCTTTGTCGTGCCGATCAGCGATGAACATCTGTCGGAATATGTCGGCGCCTATGCCCAGCGCCTCGCCTGGCTGACGGGATTTGGCGGCTCGGCAGGCAGCGTGGCGGTGATGAAAGACCGTGCGGCGATTTTCGTCGATGGCCGCTATACCCTGCAAGTGCGCGATCAGGTCGATGGGCGGCTGTATGAATACCAATCGGTGCCAGAGGATTCGCTGGCTGACTGGTTTGCCGCGCATGTCGATGAAGGTATGCAGATCGGCCATGACGCATGGCTGCATACCAAGGGCTGGGCCGATGCGATGCGCAGCAAGCTGGAGGCAAAAGGCGCACAGCTTGTCGCGGTGGACGCGAACCCCATCGATGCGGTGTGGCAGGACCGGCCCGAACCTTCCGCCGCCTGTGTGTTTGCGCAGGACGATGCGCTGGCCGGGCGCAGCAGCGCGCAAAAGCGCGCCGATATTGCCCAATGGCTAAGAGATGAGCAACTCGATGCGGTGATCATCAGCGCGCTCGATTCGGTGGCATGGGTGCTTAATATCCGCGGAGCCGATGTCGAGCGCACGCCGGTCGCGCTGTCTTATCTGATCGTGCATGCCGATGGGACGGCGGACTGGTATATCGCATCGGGCAAAGTGCCCGCCGAAGTGATCGCTGGCCTTGGCGAAGCGGTGCGCATTGGTGAGCGGGCAGACTTCGCCCATGCCTTTGCCAGGCTGGCAGGCAAGCGCATCGGCGTTGATCCTGCACGCACCGTTGCCGCGGTATTCAAGCGGCTGGAAAAGGTCGGCGCCGAGGCGATCAGCAAGACCGATCCCGCCGTGCTGCCCAAAGCGATCAAGACTTCGGCCGAACTGGACGGCCATCGCGCTGCGCAGGCCCGCGATGGCGCCGCGGTATCACGCTTCCTCCATTGGCTCAGCGTGGAAGCGGCCAGGGGCAGCGTGGATGAACTGGGCGCGCAGGCGAAGCTGGAGGCTTTCCGGCGGGATACCGGTCTCTTGCGCGATCTGTCTTTCGATACCATCAGCGGCGCTGGCCCCAATGGCGCGATCGTCCATTACCGCGTGAGCGAGGAGACCAACCGCCTGCTGGCGCCCGGCAGCGTCTATCTGGTCGATAGCGGCGGGCAATATGCCGATGGCACCACCGACATCACCCGCACCGTGTGGATCGGCGGCGCAGGCGAGCCCTCAGCCGAGGTCAGGGATCGCTTCACCCGCGTGCTCAAGGGCCATATCCGGCTGGCCATGCAGACCTTCCCCAAGGGCACCTTGGGCTCGCAACTCGATACGCTGGCGCGGCAATATCTGTGGGAGGCGGGGGTCGATTATGCGCATGGCACCGGGCACGGCGTGGGCAGTTTTCTGTCCGTCCATGAAGGGCCGCAGCGCATCGCCAAACCGCCGAAAAATCCCTCTGGCAAAGAGCAGGAATTGCTCCCCGGGATGATCCTTTCCAACGAGCCGGGCTATTACAAGACCGGCGAATATGGCATCAGGATCGAAAATCTGGTCATTGTCGAGGAGCGCGATATCCCCGGGCGCGAAGGGGAGTGGATGGGCTTTGAAACAGCCACACTGGCCCCGATCGATCGCGCACTTGTGGCGACTGAACTGCTGACCGAAGGCGAGAAGCAATGGTGGCGGGACTATCATGCAAGAGTTCTCGATGTCATCGGGCCGCAACTTGAAGGGGCAGCGCTCACCTGGCTGAAAGAGGCATGCCAGCCGCTCTCCTGATGGCGCCATGAACAGGCCCGGCAAATCGCGACAAATTGCGACAATGCAACGCCTTCCCGGCATAATGCTGCGACACACAGTGCCTAGAACCGGCCCGCGAGAGCAGCGCAGTATCAGCCCCTCTTCCTCCCTCTTCAAGCTGGTGCTGCGTTGTTCCAAATGTGGCAATAATCTGGAGAGTACCCATGAAAAAGACCCTGACCATCGCCATTGCAGCAGCCGCCTTGCTTGGCAGCACCGCCGCTTTGGCCGATCATCACGCGGCTGGCGGCGAGCCGCGGGGCGACATCACGCGCGCCGATGCCCTGGCCCGCGCGGCTGAGCAATTCAGCAAAATGGACGTGAACGGCGATGGCCAGTTGAGCGAAGCGGACCGCGAGGCCAAGCGCCGCGAACGATTTGATGCGAGCGATACCGATGGCAATGGCCAGTTGAGCTATGCCGAAGTCACCGCTGCACGGCAAGCCAAGGAGGCGCAGCACGCTGGTCGGCGGGCGGAGCGCAATGAACAGCGCGGCGAAGCTGGCGCGCGGCACGGCAAGGGCGGCGGTAAACACGGCGCAATGGGCCGCCACATGATGGGCCGCATGATGCAGCAGACCGATACCGACCAATCGGGCACGATCAGCGAAGCCGAATTCACCGCCGCTGCTCTCGCCCGGTTCGACAGCGCGGACGCAAACAATGACGGCACCGTCACGGCTGAAGAGCGCCAGGCCAAACGCGCAGCAATGCGCGGACAGATGCGCGGACAGATGCACGAACGCATGAAGGAGCGCCGCGCGCAAGCCGAATGAACACAGCTCCCGTCTCCCTCCTGCTGGTCGATGATGAAGCCAGCTTGCGTGAACCCCTGGCGCAATATCTTGTCCGCCAGGGGTTTTCGGTGCGCGAGGCAGAGGATGCATCGCGCGCCCGCTCGCTCTTGCGCGA
>Ga0100391_1003967_pt1 | contig 14587 bp, 12 predicted proteins | sample CryGeymeta201515_FD_81541 | JGI IMG/M metagenome (GOLD analysis project Ga0100391, IMG submission 81541) | Groundwater microbial communities from Crystal Geyser aquifers in Utah, USA - Crystal Geyser metaG 2015-15 | ecosystem: Environmental > Aquatic > Deep subsurface > Groundwater | place: USA...
GGTCTTACTCTATTAGGTCGTGTGCCTATGCCTGCTCTGTATCCACACACTAGTCTAGTTTACTCCTACTATTATCATAATATTCAATATTTACTCTTTATGTCTCCACACTAGCTTTTTACGGTAACACGTCTTATTATCATCTATCTTGTGTCTATTTCAATGTTATCTCGTGGACGCACATGGTACCTAATACCAGGGCTGCATATCTCTCTCCCCGATATGATTCGGCACTTACCAGCACAGAAGTACTTCAGTCTGCCACAGCTAGTTCTCCTGACTCTACAGCAAGTTTGGCAAATCCAAGCCACGCCAAATCACACCATACTGGGCTAGGATCTGATCCGGAAGACAGAAGAGATCTCAGTTCAAATACCGATGAAACCTTGGTTGCATCATCTTGCAGAATGGTTAGGATAGTGGAGGCATCCTTTGCGATCTCATCTCTGACGCGCAGCTTCCTAGGTGCTCGACGAAGGATCTCTTGTAACTGCTGTAGTTCTTCGGCAGTTGATGCCCTTAAGTTGGTGGACAGTGACACGTGCTTTGCAGCGAGTGGTCCCACAGCAATGGAGGACGAAGCAGAAACCATGGATTCGGCACGCTTGAACTGTCGCTCCCTCTGCACCTTGGCTCTTTCGCGATGCGTTTCAATTCGAGCATTTAAATTCCCGAGGACAGATTCCGGCGTGATACTAGTGCGCAATAATTCAATAGCACTGTTAATTTTGTCTTGAAGCGCCTGGTGGGGATTGTGTTCGTCGAGAGCTTCCAAAGGAAGCAGGCTTTTGCGGTAATCGTCCACATTCATTAAGACGCTTTTGGATGCCATGTGCAGTATTCCCGCCAGTGACCAATCAAAAGTAGCAATGGCAATCGTAACATGAAAACTTAGATCATTTGTACATTTGGCGTGGTGGCAGTGACCTCTGGGAATGTACAGCACATCTCCTGCTTTCAACGTTGCTTTCAGTGACGACTCTCCGTCGACTACATGCTGGGGTACGCGCAACTCTCCCTTTCCAACTTGCTCATGCGGGTATGGAAATGATACAGGTACTTCTTTCATGACTTCCCATTCCTTGGATCCAATCAATTGAACCACAAATACATCTCGATCATCTGCGTGTAGATTGAGTGCTCGAGAATGAGGCGGACTGGGCCGTAGAAAACGATAAATAAATATGATGAGCAACTATGGAATAAATTGCAGAGATAACACGTGCACGCTAGATACACCCTCGCTATCTCTCAAGGTAACAAGATGATAAAACTATTGTAACGTACGTCAAATATGTGTTGGCGTAGACATAGGGAAACGTCAACTGAAAGTCCCCACAAAAGGCTGCCAACCATGGAGACAAGCAATCTGCATGGGCTTGCACGACAGATGATCCATTCAAATAGGGAGCAAAAAGACTGGTCGTTCCGTAGGCTGGCATCCATTCCTGGGGATGCCGAATAATACCACTGTGGATCACCAAAGGTGGATCGCTCTGTTCGTTTGGATTATCTGGATTGCGCGACATGATGGGTTGCTCCAATAAATCTGTCAAAACTTGCCAACTTTCTTGCACAAGTTCTTCGTAAGGATGCGACTTCATGTGGTCATGATTCCATATTCCGCTGCTGATGTAATTTCTATTCTCCGTTTGCGTGTGGATGTGGGTCTTGGAAGGAAATAAAGCAGGCGATTGTTGCCAAATTGAGCTGAAGAATTCAGGAATCGTCAAGGCAGCACCATCATGGCTTTGATGCAATATGGACTGAAGGGCTCGAGATGATGCTTTCGGAGAGGCTGGCGTTGGCTTACTTTCGCTGGCTGCTGCTGATTGCAGTTTCATTTCCGCGTCGACATCAGTGCTCGCTGATCGCAGTAAACTCGAGCCATTGGCACGTGTCTTTGATTGCACTGGATGGACACAACAAGTTAACGAAAAGGCGTTCACAGAAGCGAGGCTCGTAGAAGCTATGAAAAGCAGCAGTACTGTTCGAATGATAGGTTGATTGGAGCTCGCCATCCTTACCTTATTTTACTCAATCACGCTCTTTTAAATTGTCTTCGAAAATACGAACATACGAAAATACTAGACAACGAAAAGGAGTCCACACAAAACCAAAGTAGTACAGTAGACTAGGCATTGATGGGGTTGATGCGTTCACGATGGTTCATGGCTGATTGGTAAAAAAATGTGCAGCCGATTGAGGAAATTTACACTATTTTCCGCTTTTTTAAATTCTCTCCCGGTTTTGTTTAATTATTTCCTTTCTTTTGTTGTAATTACCCTCGTTTTTTTTTAATTCCCAGATGAAACTAATTACTCGGAGTATTTGATTTAAAAAAAAATGAAGTTATCTACTCGAATAATAACAAAATATTGAATAAATAATAAATCTTTGCTGTATTCCTCTGTTCAAAATGAAACAATTTCCAAATCCCTAAAAAATCTTATGATAATCTGTATTTAGCTCTAGCTAGCTAGCACTAGTAGTCAAGAACCTACCTCTGCGCAAACGTACCATGCCTTCGCTGTGACCTCTAAAAAATCCCCATTATGGTCCACGAACGACACTCCCAGTAACGTTTTCGTATGGTTGTGACATGGAGACAAGTTCCACCGTAGCCTCCATGACGGGAACTTGTGCATCCAATTCTTCCTCTTCGCTGCTTGTACTACTACTTCTTCCACTTTCTTCATCTACAGACGTCTCCGTACCCTGGTGGTGTAGGTGGTGGTGGTGGTGGTGATGTTGACGATGTCGAAAGGCCATGGCAGCAGTACTGCTTGTGGCTGCTGACACCGTACATCGCGGTGTAGCAGCATTGTCATTCTGACAAAGAGGACAAACATTTCGTCGTGGCAACCACTCCCGAAGACATTCTACGTGGAAGGTATGTTGACAGGGCAGATCGCCGACGCGATCTCCAACCTCCAAGTCCGAAAAACAGATGGTACAACAAGCAGTTTCTTCACTTCTTTCCTCGTAATCTGCATGTTGATGTACTTCTTCTCCTTCGTCTTTTTCTAGCTGTTGCTCTTGTTGCTGTTGCTGAAATAAAAGTACTGGAGGTTGTGTTTGTTGAGCACTTGTGACTTCTTCCTCTTCTAATATTCCTCTTTTGCCGGCTCTGTCACCATAAATTCTCGTCTTTAATACCAATTCTGTAGGACGTAATGATTGTTGTGTTATCGTTACTGGTCGAGCAACAGGTAACCATCTCACAGCAATGTGTTGTTGAGATCGGTCAACTACTCCTTCTAATGTTGCTGTTGTTGTTATTGCTGTTGTCGGAAAAACAGAAAATCCTTGCATCTGTAAAACCCGATCCACCACACGTTCGTTGTTAACCCGACCTTGGCTTTTACACAGTGTCATGACAATGTAGTTGCGGGCCAGTCTACCCTTTACACTGCAAATGAAAAAAAAGCCCAGAGTTGCGTACCACAGCAGTAGCAACGGCCAAATATTTCGTGAGAATGTCACTTTGGATGATTGGTGTTGCTGGAAGCAACGCAAGCTAGCAGTAGAATCTGGATCCGTTATTTTTTGATTCAGATCAAACGACAAGGATTGACCAGATGGCAAACCACAAGTGTCCATTTCGATGGAGCAAAAGACGTTGCTTGCACAGGGGCATTCTCGAACTTTGTAGTAGTAGGTAAGATTGCTACTGTTGTTGTTGCTGCTGCTGTTGTTGTAGTTGTTGTTAAAGGAAGTTTGCATCGCTGACGGTTGAATAGCATCAGTATCACCACTGGTGGTTCTGTGATTGTTTGTCGAGAAGGAGAATGAAGGAATTCCCGAGGCAAGCTGCCTTCCTCTTCGTAGGTTTTTATCGTTGGAAGCTACCACAGAGGAAGAGGTTGAATTTATGTTGCTGTTGTTGTTGTTGCTCGTTTCAGTAGAGTCGTTTACTGGATGAAAGACCTCATCGTGGGGACCATCATCATCATCATCATCATCATCATCATCATCATCATCATTATTATTAATATCTGTGCTTCTGTTATTTGAAGGTAATGTTCGGTAAGTGTCTGTCAAGGAATCGTAGATAACCGTCGAGACGGGAGCATTATCAGGAATCATGCAGACAGTGAAATACGATTGTGCCCTTACTACTACTCCTGGAAAGGAAAAGAAAAGAAGAATTATTAACCTCTTCTTCCAACAACGATGCTGGAATCCTGTCTTTGTATCCATCTGGTAATAATGCTCGCTAATATTGTTATTATGTTTATTTTTATTATTATTAAATGATGCTTGATGACATCAAGCATCATGAAGCATCATCTCTCGCCTGGAACAAAATTTTGAAAAAACATCACGACTACTCTAGCTACAGTACGTACTCCTGCTACTACTACCTACTCCTAGCTAGTACTACTTTAGTAGTAGCTACTCCAGTAGCTAGCTAGTAGTAGCACGACAACAAGAAGCCTCAAAATTTTGACTTTAGGGTGCACACCAGCCTCAGCTGGTTTGCAACCTTAACCTTTGGTCATCATCATTCATTCGAAGCAAGAAATAGAGATGTGTACTCGAGTACTTTGTAGGGCAATTCATTGACACCAGAGAATATTGTTTGAATTGTCAGTAATGACAACCTCGCTTTGCTTAATAGGTCCTACAGTACTTTGATAAGCTGGTGCATCATCCATGCCCTGGTGGCTGGAACAAAAAACAAAAAAAAAACAATGCAAGTCTCCGCCCTTATATGATAGACTCCATCTTCTACAACGCCTTTCTACTCGTCTTGATAATAAAGACTCTTCGACGACTCTTGAAATATGCCTCGATCGGAAACCAAACCGACATCCCCAATGCTACCAGGTGGAACAAAAAATAATAATAATAATCAAGGCGATGGTCGCTGAATCTTTCCGGGAGGTGTGACATCATTATTAGTGACAGGGATAATGATTTGGCGCGCACTTTTTCCCGTGACTTCAAAAAATCAAAATTCTTGCGAAAGAAGTTGTTAATAATAATGTCCTCATCTTCTTGCTGAACTGAGAGAATAGAGTCTCTTCGGCATCAAACCTATTCCTCCTCGCTGTAGAACCCCCCCCTTCTGGCCAGAATCTATCAAAAGTTAACACACAAACACTGCACATTTGATACATCATAAACTGAGAACCATCGGCATCTCATAGTATCTTGCGAACGGTGTTGCTGCCACTACTAAACTCGACACGGTATGCCCTTTACGAAGATGAGACATTCTTGCATGTCCGTACAACTACTAGTCCTGCAAGCACTTCTGGTGTTTCTGCTTACTGTAATAGCAACAGTTCGCGCCAACAAACATCAGGAATGGCTTGTGTATTGTGATATTGGTTCCGAGCCAATTGTCGAGGTATATTGGAATGAGACCGCGAGCCAGTACTTGTTGTGGGATGATGATGCGAAAGCAAAGAACTCACTATCCAACCAAACCGAAAGGCAGAGAAGGCTCGTGGATAGCAATAACGAGGAGATCGGTAGTATCAAATCATTTTTGGGTCGACTACGAGGATTTACCTCTTCTACTACTACGATTCACAACGAGCCCAGTGCCAGTGCCAGTATATTGCTTTCTCGCAAAGCCCAGGAGAATGGAACTGCCACTAGTATGGTTGATGTCACTAGCGGTGACACAGAACGAATGCATGATGTAATAATTCGTCAACTGAAACGCTGTCCCTGTTGGAGCTATGCTTCTCAAGGTGCTTTGCAGGACTTTTACTGTCCTGCAACTAGAACCCATTGTGGCCTTCCGGCAGGCTATTTGTTCGAGTCTGCAGTCTCTGAGAATGACTTGAACGATGGTCCTATTTTCTCTACCACACAACCAGTGGGCAATCAGATTCCAAAATTGGGTTGCCTGAATGTATCTCAACTGAAAACATTTGTCGAAAATGTCTGGCCTGTAGTGTTCATATGGTAATTAGCATTTCAACCGTTTACTGTTGAGCCGGCTACGATCGACTGGGTGTCAAGATGTTGTGTTCTCACTATGATTTTGTGATTGATAATTGATGTAACGTTTACAGGTATCTCGCCATGTTCCTTTGTTTGCTTTTCACACGAACCGGTAGACATGCTATTGGTTACATAATATCCTTGTGCTGGAAGGAATGGGATTCCTACAAAACGCATCAGATCATTTCAGAGGATCCACAATACGCAAATCAACTGCTGTTACGTCACGTCGCCGAAAACGCTGCTGCTGCAAACGCCGCCGCTGCTGCTGCTGCAACTTCTTCTTCTTCTTCGACAACAGGCAACACTGGAAATATTAGCAACAATGATTCATCTGATGCGGATGATAGTAGCAGCGAGGCATCTGCTGGTTTCGAAATCACTATAGAAAGCTTTCCGTTGGACCGTAGCAGTGATGAGGACAAAATGAGCAACAGGGAGTGTTTGCTTCGCATCAAAACGCATTACTACAACCACGACAGAAAAGAAAGAGGCAAGTCGTGTGACAAGTGCCTAGAGTCGGAAAATGATGTACAATGCGATGATTGCCAAGAAGGGGTAGAAGTCACATTGGATAATGACAATGACAGCATATTTCTGTTAACGTGTGCCATTTGCCATACGGAGATTGAAGACGGCGATCGAGTAGGCGACATTGTGTGCGGGCATACCATGCATATTGAGTGCCTGAAGAGGTGGATTCCTCGTCGAAATGTGTGTCCTCTTTGTCGAGCGGAAGATATAGCAATGCCCCGTCCATTTTCTTCATTCCTGTCCAGAGATATTGTCATCAGTGAAGCAGCAGGCATGGAGGTTGAGTACCATGAATTTGCATTGTCATCAATTGGGGATGATTGATGACTTGCAGTTTGATTGGAAATAATAAAATGCTTGGTTCGCAAGCGCCACTACTACTAGTACACGCTAGCATCTGTCACCAGCAACAGAGCGGAATGTAAGTCTTCCCAGCCTTTTCTCCGAAGATCGCTTGTTCTACAACTTAGCTGTCCAACGACATAACATCTCATCTGCCAGTTTTTGTGTCGAAAGACTTGCTGTCGTAGCAGACTGTTGGCTGTGGCAGAAGCGTAAAACTAACAGCAACAGAAAAATCGACATTTCCATGCCATTTCAAAAAATATTAAGGCATGAAGGTCGCCTTCCTCGCTGCTTTAATTTCCATAATAATATTTATTGTCTTAATTTTCAAGCTATTAATTCCACAAAATAATGTACTCCTAGATTGGCATTTGAAGGCCGTTGAGTTGACACGATCTGAATTTTCAATCCAACGTGACTTCCATCCACTACTAGAACAGAGGTATCGTGTATCGTCGATACTGACATCCCTTCCAAGCATGCACCAAACGAAGGTTTGACGTTGACCCGCAGTTTGTTCACAATTTATCAATTCAACAAGAACAGATATTGGTCATGTCGTGCATTCGGAGATTTGTCTTTTCATGGACGGTCTTTTTCTGCTTGTTCTTGTCCGATTTATCGTCCGTGGTCTCGGCAGAACAAAGTGAAGTAGCAGCGACGATGGATGGCGGCAATACCATTTCAACCATGGACCCTGTACACTGTCGAATTGACGCAGGACGAACTGTGAGCATCCAATATTCTCCTTTCTTGCAAACGTATACTGAAGTGACGGAGCCTTTTTTTCTCGATGAGACCTCATTATCCTCCACTATCTTTATGATAGACGATGACGAATACATTAATCAGAATCCAATCATCAATGTCAAAATATGTTGGTGTTCGCAATACTTTGACCGTCCACTAGAGTTCTGTCCTGCCGACTATGATTCGTGTCGAGTAGATGGAAACGATGGGCCCGCTACGTGTTACCAAGACAATAACAGAGGAAGCGCGTCCTTCGTTCGCATCTTTTGGCTCGTTTGCTTGTTTTGGTTCCTTGCACTCGCGTATACCTTTACTTGTAGTGACCAAGGGACGAGTGCACAGGCCTTTCTCAGGCGTAAGCTCTGCTTAAGATGCTGTACTCGAAATCGTACAGAAGAAGAAATGTTGTTGAATGACATTGAAACCATGATTGAGCAGGATCCAAACAGAGCTACGTGGTTGCTTCGATCAGCATTTCTGCGAGAGCATCGACGAATCGAACGAAATGCGCAAAGGCGAGGCCAACAAGATCGTCCAGCAGGGGATGGACCAGATTCGAACAACAACCCAGATTATCTCGACGATTCCATTATTCAGACTGGACGGAAAGTGAAATGCGAGGTCAAAGTCAAGAGATATACTGGATACGAAAGAAAAGATACAGTCGAGACCGATCGCATAACAACACTAGAAGGGTCTCAATCATCAGCGGATGAGCTTGAAGATCAAGCCCAGGGCGATGAAGGATGCAGCAGCTGTAGTACTGATGATCACGTCAATAACAATGACGGAGACAACAAATCATTGGCCACCTTTTCGTTGATATCTGCACAGCAGTTGTTCAGCTCCGCGGTGTCCATGCTAGGAGAAGGTGCTACCAAGGATGATGATAATGGGGAGGATGGTGTTCAGTGTGCCATTTGTCTGTTTGATATCAATGTCGGTGATCGCATTGCGGATCTTGAATGTAAGCACATGTTCTGCATTGAATGTCTTAAGGATTGGTTGAAACGAAAGAACCACTGCCCTTTGTGCCAGCTGGGTGGGATTGCAAAGCCCATCGTAGAAGACAGCGCAGGCGAAAATATACGGGACGTCGAAGCGCAGCAGGAAACAGCACAAGAAGGGCGAGGGCCTTCATCATCTGCTGGCGATAACACTGCAGAGAGTAGGCCAGGTTCTGGTCGAGGGGGCCTAATTGCCTCCAATTTTCTTCCATCAAGGGCAAGATGACTAAGACGGTGATAGAAAATTCTAGCTACACGACATTCATATCTCTACCATGTAATTCGGCCGTGGCAAAACGATGGGTAGTGATGCTGGACTGGACGCTTGCGCCGTATAATCGATTTCAAAGAAAGGTTCGAATGAGTAGATTCATTGTTACGTCTACTGCGAGACGTATGGTCATGGTGAAAAAGACAAGAAACGCTCCCAACAGAGAATGGATTGCATCCAGACCGCACTTGAGTGCCAGAGGCATTTGACTTGGGTTGGCGAAAAAAAGCGACTGTCGGGCCAAGGCTGGTTCTTGCAACTAATTATGAAAGATATTGGACATCAAATGAACCACTCCGGCTTAAATTTGTGTTCAAGATCCACAATTTGACTTTGCCAGTCCCACACGGTTGGCTTCTAAATCGTAAAGAACATCATAATGGTAGAGGCTGTTTGCTCCAAGGGTTGCACCTGCTTTCTCTTCGCAGTAGATACGCATTATTAGCCGCCGTAAACCCGTCCACGGTTGTACAGCATCAGGTTGGACGAAGATGGTTGTGTTCGTTTTTCCGGGCCCAACAAAAGGGACATTCTCCATGTACGATGTGGCTGGAATGACCAAGCTTGCGTTCGGTGTGAACACCATCGTAATATCAGGAATGCGCAGAAATTCGTCGTACCTGTATAGTCGACGCTCTTGCATGGCAAAGTCAGTAATCTTCTCCCAGGCTTCCTGAAAAGCTGGTAGAGCATTCTTGGGGAAAAACGTATCTGTTGTTCCGGTGTCAAGAAGCCCGCCCCTACCAGCTCGGAAAGAAGTCTCAGCCATTTTTTGATTCCCTGAATTTCCGCATGTGATGCAGATTTCTCCTACGTATACTTTTCGAATTTGTAAGGAATAAAGTCCCTTGCCTGCCTGCCGCTGTAAATCTGCAAATCTCATGGGTTCAAAATGGTATTGTTGCTGCGAAAGATCTTGGTATGGGGTTGTATGGTTGGATCTAGCAGCGAGTCCCGAGCCGCCAAGACTCAACGATCCGCCACGACGCGTTAAACAAGTAGAAAATGCGGCTCTCTCAATAACATTGAATTTCACCATGCTGCTCAAAAATGCATTTTCATTGAGAGCTCTGCCCATACCCAGTATTCCGTCGGCATATTGATGAACAAAGGGCTAAGCAAGCATGCAAGCCGTTGATGGTGCGTGACATAATCGAACAAAAGAGAGAGAAGTGAGCACTAATCCTACATGCATGTCGAAGTTTACTATTATACTAATCATCACAACCGATGGTGTGGATCAAACGACTCAGCACTCACCCCTGTGACGGAGGTCTGGCAACCGAAGACAAATGGGATGGCTGAATACCGCATGTAGTCTTCGATGCTTTCTTCCTGATCAGCGGTGGCCAACCATATCAAGTCTTCCATTTCCTGCAGTGAGCAACGGACAGATAAGAGTGAGTTTCGGATTCCAGGGACAGAACTGCCACGTGCCGTATTGCAAAACAAAGTAGCACAGCGTACCTTGGCTGTCCAGGAAGACCCTTCCAAATAGGTCTGATGAAAGATGCAGGAGTCGTCCTTTCGATTAGGATCTTTTTGGGGCTTTGCATAGATACAATTGGGATATGTGTTTGTCGTCAGTGTCGTACTTTTTGTCCCTGGAGTATTTTAAAGAGAAAACACGTGACAAGTGAGTGCAAGTGATAGGTTGTGTATACCACTATTTTTTCCCCTCCTTCGTACCATTAAACTTTTTAGATGCATGAAGGCCACACTGCTTGCAAAAAAGGACGCATGGAAATGCCGTGTATCGTGAACCTGTATCAAAAATAAGAGTCTGACGCTGTGGTTGTGGCGAGCCCACAAAGAGGTAAACATGAAACGAGTTGGAGTGGGCGTGGAGTGGAACGGTCAAGCTGGCCAGCGGTATATTGTCATTCTCAGCGTTGAAAGAAAGGGAAGTAGACTCTTCACCCGATGCTATCATGACCTCGGAACTCGACGCAGCATCAGCAGCAGTAATATCAGCAGTAGCTCCACGAATTCCATTCACTTTTGCAGCACCATTTTCCAAAGCTGATAAAGGCACAGCACAGCGGAGAAGTAAGATATAGAAAAAGATGACCAATCGGCAAGACCCTCCTGCATGGAAGACTTGTTGCCTTATCATTACTGCAATCAAAACATTGTCTAGCTACCGTCGCCGAAGATTTGCTTATTGGTGCTTTCTACCGCAGTTTCCATTGGTAGATTATCGGAGGCCTGGTCTTGAAAGACTTTCATGTTGTCGTGTTTTTTCAGCAAAGACAACAACCGGCAGATGCGCGTCTAACGTAATGTTTCAAGTCACTGCTGGTACTGAACTTCGTCTTCGGAGAGTTTTTGTAATAATATATGTTTTTGATACCGGTACTTAAAATAAAACCTCCACTTCTTTTCATGTTAATGCCGTCGCGTCTTGTCTGGCTGGCTAAGACTTATGTTAAGGCCTTAAAATGACTCCATAGTTGTCAATAGAGGTCTTGATACGTCTTGCCCAGGACTTCTTCAAAGCAACGCCTCTACTACTCGAGTACTAGCAGTATCGCTACCGTACTCTTCGCTCGAATAAAAGATACTCTTGAATGTTCATTATAATTAGCATTTGGTCACCACTATTTAAGCAAAGAGTAGTATTTTGAGGCGATCTCATATCCTGAGCGAGAAAGACTGATATATGTATTCAAGTGTTTTGGTCGCTGATAGATTCGCAAATAAATGCAGTGGAAAAGATCGCGGATGACCTGGGTGGTCGCCAAGATTCTAGTCGCTCGTATTATGTTCATTGATGTTTCTCTCGTTGTTAGGAGACGTCCAATATGGTTAGAAAACTTAGAACCAAAGATCTAGTCGATGCCAGTGAGTCCCAGTAGTTAGGTGAGTCACCAAGACCAACTCCCTCCTCACCTCGCAACTGGAACCACAATTTCGATTTTTTGTCTTTTCTTTCATGCTCACAAATTTCTCGAATCAAATAATTGATCACGTTCAAACTTGCTTGAAGGGAACAATCAAACCAAAACAATGATCAAGATCACTCACCCAAAAGTGTGGCTCCTCTTGGCGGCCACCACCTTCTTTGCGACAATTGGTCTCGGAGAAGCGACGTGCACGGAATTCGAAATTCTTGACGGCACATGCTTCGACGCATGTAGCTGTCCCTGTGGTGATGGCCTCGGAGTTCTCTTTTATCCATCAAGCGCTCTCGATTGCAACGAACCCGAATCGGTTTGCATGGGTCCTGTCACTGCGTACGATCTCGTGCGCGAAGGCAAGGGCAAATGGTATGTCTTGCTCACTTGTTGATGTGCTCCTTGCTGCCCGTCTCATTAAGGTGAAGCTTGCAAGCGTTTACTCAATCCTTTGTCCGTTCTCTACAACGTATACCAGTGTCTCCGAATGCCCCGTTGACGATTGTGACGAGGAAGAAGAAAATCCGATTGATGATGTTCCTGATGGCGAGCACGTCGATGAAAGTGAGGACGATGAAGGTGTAGACGATGACAGCGAAGATGACAGCGACGATGAAGATGGCGGTGACGGTGACGGTGACGATGACGATGAAGACGAACACGAAGATGAAGACTCGTCGGATGACAAGAATCCTCGAAAGAGTAAGCACCACAAAAAGAACAAGACCAAGAGGAACAAACACAAGAAGAGCAAACGCAAGAGGAACAAACGCAAGAGGAACAAGAAATGTACTAAAGATCAGCTCTTGAATGGCAACTGTCCTGACGCTTGCCCCTGTTCTTGTTACAGTGCTTCTCACGGGCCAGGCTTTCTCGTTGACACTGTCCCCGCTGCGGATTGCGATGAAAAACCTGAGCGTGTCTGCATGGCAGCCATGACAGCCTACAATTTCGTCCACCGGAACGAGATGGCCTGTGTTACTGAATGCAGTGATGAAATTCAGGACAGCGAGGGTGACAGCAGTGACGATTCCGAAGTGGAACACCCTAACGGCTCCAGCTCGGATGATTCTGACGATTCTGACGATTCCGAGAATGGAAATTGGCAGAAGAAAAAGAAGAATCGACCAGACAAGGAGGTCACCATTTGTCACAGAAGATCTCGCAGGGACAATGTTTTTGATATCATCACCATTCCTGCTTCTCATGTACAGACATACATTAGCAAGTACGGTGACTGCTACCCGTTGCAATCTGTGCCTGGATCCAATGGGAGACGAGTCGTAGATGAAAAATGCCGTGTCAAGGACAATGACAGTGACAATGATAGCGACTCTAAGTCTGGTAAAGATGGAAGACACGGCAACAGTGACTCCAGATCCGGTAAAGATGAAGATGACGCTCCAACTGAGCCATGCAAGTGCCCCCAATACAGCAAACAATTTGATGGTGAGGAAGCTGTTAACCCCTACGTTCCCAAACCAGAGAAGTGTCTCTTGAAGCGAGGAAAGAAGCAACTTATGTATGAGCCCGACTTTCCCAAGAGTCGACCGGATGTCTATATTGAAGTGCAGATAAGCAGTGGTGAAAGCTTCAAGTTTTATCCTGATGATTATCCTAATTCTCATGATAAAAATGGTGGAGTCATTCCTTTGAATGACAACACTGTCTTCCAAAAGCTTTATGATGAGCAGGAAAAGTTTGGAGGTCAAGGATTCAAGCTCCGCTATGTCAGTAAGAATGGGCCTGGTGTGTGGGGCTCTTGCAAATACACCCCTATTGCGTTCGATCTTGATGGTGACGGTAAAGTTGGACACATTACAAGCAGAGCTGGATTTGAAATTGACATTACTGGTGATGGGGATGTTGAGCATTTGAGCGAGTGGTTCTCTCCTAAGGAAGGGATCTTGATTGATGCCCATAACAAGGAAGGCTTGAAAGATTTCAAGAATGGTGTCATTACAGGTGACCATCTTATGGGTGACATGGGTGGAGAGTACACTGATGGTTTTGCCAAGCTTGCAACCTACGATGACAATTGTGATGACAAACTCACTGGCGAGGAACTTGATGGTCTCTACATTTGGCAAGACAAGAATTCCAACCTCATCCTTGATGATGGAGAGTTGTTTGAATTGTCAGACTTTAACATTGTTGCTCTGAACACAATTCATGATGACTTCAAGTCACATGCCGTTTTGGCAGATGGTTCCACCATGCTGATGGAAGATCTCTGGTTTGATCCTTTCCAGTCTTCTGCTGAAGATGAGAGAAAAGTGAATCTACGAGCCAAGATTACGAAAAACAAAAAGCGCTGGTTCAATAACTAGAGCTTTCGAAATCAATATCAACGACATGAATCGTTCGGTGCATGGAAAGCTGACTGCCCCATATCATTATATTTTAATTCATTAGACTATTAAGACATCCGCTCTAGCTAGATTTGCTACATACCCAGGAAGTTATATTCTCGCCAGTTTAAGAAACAGCATTCCGAAAAGGCGTCTGCAGCGATTTTTTAAAGCATCTTGTACCACTCCTATCTCCTATAAGCGCATCTCTTTCAATTCATTATTATTGTATTATTTGCTATCGTAGGTGATAGTCTAGTAGTCTACTAGTACTGGTCGTGTGTGTGTGTGTAACTGACTTCCAGTGCTATGGCGTTGGTCTTGGGGATACCAATCCCCGACTGGTCGTCGTGTGTGTGTGTGTAACTGACTTCCAGTGCTATGGCGTTGGTCTTGGGGATACCAATCCCCGACCAGTGGGCCATAGACACCTAAGTACTGTCTCTTATAAATGGATTATCTACAGTA
>Ga0100391_1003974_pt1 | contig 14572 bp, 6 predicted proteins | sample CryGeymeta201515_FD_81541 | JGI IMG/M metagenome (GOLD analysis project Ga0100391, IMG submission 81541) | Groundwater microbial communities from Crystal Geyser aquifers in Utah, USA - Crystal Geyser metaG 2015-15 | ecosystem: Environmental > Aquatic > Deep subsurface > Groundwater | place: USA...
AAGGATGCTTCTTACATCTTCAAACAAATCATGGTAACATGGTTATTAAAGATTTGTTATATTTACACAAGTCAAGAGTACTACTACTAATTTTGGTTAATAACATAATTCTAGAACAATGTAGTACACGGGTTCAATAACCATACCCCGTAGGGTTTGTGTTTGGGTAAATTACATAGGGAATCGGGATTTACCCAGATGGTCATTCTCTGATGTAGTTTACCAGCCGTATTGCTCACTCAATGCTCAATATTCCGTGTGCTACATAGTACTATCTTAACCCAAAACAATCCCCTTTCGAGTCAGCCCATGCAGAGTTCGGCGCAATTGTTTTCGGTACCGTTCGTTCTTGCGCTTTCGGACTTCTTGAGCATGCGTTACAAGTTCCTGTTTCAGTGTTTCCATGGAAGGTGACGCTGATGATGAATTATTCAAAACGGCAGCGAGATCCACGGTCGGATTGACTGCTTTACTATTTTTCGTTTCCCGTATGTCTTGTTCATCATCTTGTTTTTGTTCTTTTTCTTCTTCAACTCGGGCTCGTTTGTTGTCGTTGATAGAATCATCGGCATTGTTGTTGTTGTTGTTGTCGTTGTTGTCCTCGTATTCTTGTTCCTCCGTGGCAAAGAAGGATCCGCCACGACTAGTAGTAGTAGTAGTACTGCTGACATCCCCTACTACCGGACAAGACGACGGAAAAGAGCAGGATGGAATTTGTCGGTAGGGATCATCCTGAACCCAGGCTCTCAACAAATTGTATATAGGTATATTAATATCTTGATCGTGTGGTGTTATTGCTTCAATGTAATCCATGTTCACGCGACGATCCATAACATGAAAAATCGCAGAGGCATCCTTGGGTATAGCATCCTTGATATCAGCAACGCTCAATGGTAAGTGCTGGTTAGCGTAGGGACGAATCTTGGCCAATCGTCGAATGGGTGTCGATGCCAAATTGAGCGTCCCAGTTGTAGCAGCGGGTAGTTCTGGTTGTGGTTGTGGTGGTGGTGGCGGTGGTACCTTTTTGTTGGACGGTGGTGTCATGAATTTGGATGGTCCAAAAGCTTTGTGCTGAGAATACGGTGCACCACTCACCAATGAATCATTTTGAGGTTTGTTGTGACCGTGTTGGTATGCTGTGGATGGAGAAGCATTTGATAATGTACCATTGTGCATGTACAGATCAGAAATCATTTGTGTCTGTTGAGAAGATGTAATGGCATAAACATACGTTTTGGGATTGGTTGCATTGGGAAGAAGAAGTGGTAGTTGTTCTTCTCCATCGTACTCTGGTAATGTTTCATCTGTCAGCAGTTCTTCCTCTGTCGAAGGCATTACGGGACTACTGGTACGACTGCTACTGTCTAGTTTTGGTTCTGGTTCATCGTCCTGGTCCAAATCCATCTTGTCTTCACCTGTGCCAATATCGTGTGCTGTCGTAATCGAGGAGGTAGTATTGTTGACACTGGCATTCATCATACAACTAGTTGCATTTGTTGTGGTGTCGTCTTGAATATCCAATGCACCAGTCGTTTTCACAGTATCGGCATTGTGTGTATGGATTGGTGTGTCACTACTGGAGGAGTCTTGCATTATTTTGGTATCGGTATCCGCCATGGATGATCCAACAAAAAGGTGGTTCGAGGTTCGAGCGAGCAATCCGAGATATTACGTGAAATGTGAAAGCCGGTCTTGTCTGCGTTTTTTTTTTTTAATACTATTCCTTGTGATTGTTGCTACAGTTCTTGCGCTCCCGGTGCCTTTGAAAAATTATGGAGTGCACGAATACTAGTAGATACTACGAATACATAAGAATACAAAAAATAGTAGTATGCTCGTTCTGATTGTTTTTAATGTTTTCGTTTTGTTTTGTTTTGTTTATTTTTTTGCCGCTCGAAGCGGGAGAAGGGCGACACTCGTTTAGACACCCGAGCATACTATCTCTTTGTCTCGGCCAAGTTTTTTAGTTGGCGTTCGTTCACCTGTCATCATCATCAAAGCACAAAGCACTCATCATCGTATTACGATTATTTGATTTAGCTGCCTGTGACCAAATAATAATAACAAGTGCTTTTACTCTACATTCTACATCATCATCACACAGTAACCTCTCCGAGTAACTTGTATGAAATCATCTGCTGCCGTGTCTCGTCTCCGCTCCTCTGTCCTTTTCAGACGTAGCTGTAGTAGTGTCATTAGATTTTCTTCTTGGATTCCAGCTATTTGTCTTTTGGGTAACTCGACGTTGATTCATTTTGGTCATCCAGTAGCATCCTTTCTCGTTCCCACCACCAGCACCAGCAGCCGATCATTGACGTCATTTTCAGGTCATTGTAATCAACTCACTGCTAGTTTTACCAACAACAATCTGAGTATGCCAAGGACTTCTTCTCGCAAGGTATCCACCAAAAGTGATGCCGACGAAACACCATCAGATCCATTAAACAGCAATGCCAACGACAGTAGCAGTAGACCTTCCAAACTCAAGGGGAAAAAGACATTGACTACCAACGATATTCCTGTTGATGCTGATGCTGGTGCTAATGCAAAGCCTAAAAAAACGACTGCAACTCCCACAAAAAAACGCAAGAAGACTGCTACAGCTGCTGCTGCTGCTGCTGCTGCTGCTGCTGCTGCTGTCGAAAAGACAAACGACGACGAATCATCAGTAGCTTCCAGCGAACAAAAGAAAACCAAAAAAACAACGACTACCGAAGCGAAGAGTCCGTCCAAGAAAAAGGTTCCAAAAAAGGAAGTACAAAGTATTACCGAACGAGATGAACTTCCCAAACTCTGGAACAATGAAAAGGCAGAAGCCAATAAAAGTCAAACATTAAGGGTAGCGTCTTGGAATGTTGCTGGTCTCAGAGCCATTGTCAAGAAAGAACCAAATGCGTTGACTCAGTTGGTACAAGATTACGATATTGATGTCCTGGCACTCCAGGAAACCAAGTTGCAAGAATCGCATTTGGATGATCCAAAACTTTTGCTTCGCAATTTGTTGAACGAACAAGGATACGATTCCTACTGGACCTGTTCCACCGTTAAGAAGGGATATGCCGGAACGGTGGTCTTTGTGAAACGGCGAGGTAGTAATGCTGCACCCACCAACAAAGCCACCAAGAAGCAAACGGATATCAGCAGCTTTTTTGGCAAGAAGAATGGCACCAAAGTTGTAGCAACCAATCCCAATAATGACGACAACGATAAACCCAAATCCACGCCATCTCATGCTGTAGTAGATGACAAGCTGCTTGTGCCTGAAGAGGTCACTTATACCCTTGGAAAAGACAAGCACGACGGAGAGGGACGCATCGTTGTTCTCGACTTTCCCACCTTTACTATGGTGACCCTTTACGTTCCCAATAGCGGCCAAAAACTCGAACGACTCGACTACCGATTGAACGAATGGGATAAGGATTTACTAGAGTTTGTGCAGGAGCGACAAAGGACGCGCGGGGTGCCCGTCATGTGGTTGGGAGATCTCAATGTCGCGCACAAAGAATTCGATGCCTACAATTTTGGCGCCAAACACCTGGACAAGCAGGCCGGATTGACACCCCAGGAGCGTGCTAGTTTCCAGGCGCAACTGGATGCTGGCTACGTAGATGCCTTTCGAGAGCTTCACCCTGAAGCCAAGGGTCACTATACGTACTGGAGTCAGCGAGCAGGAAATAGGGTGCCCAACAAAGGTCTACGTCTGGACTATTTTGTGTGTCCCAAAATTATGTTTTCTGAAGAGTCCAAAGTGATTGTAAGAGACAGTTACATGCTGCCAGAGCAACTTGGCAGCGATCATGGTCCGGCTGTGCTAGAATTGGAAATCAAACCATAACAACTTATAATTATTTTGCTTACTAGCAGTGACACTGTTCGTGGCTTCTTTGGAATGAACGGTGATAGTCAGATCAACCTTCGTTCAATTGTACTCGGCTGAAAACGCGGAGACAGCTCCAACCACTAATAATAAACAGTGTGTTCTATTGGAAAAATTACGAGCAACTTCCTGGCGACTGTGCATTTCTGGTAGAACTTGAATCGTTTGTGAAGACAAGTAATGGAACAGTATGAATTTACCATGGCTGTTATTGAATTTGGAACAGATCCAATAGTTGTACTGTATTTGCTACGGTACTATCGAAGCACTGAATAACGCCATTACAGGAGTACTACTGTATCCATAATAGTACTACTAGTACAGTAGTAGTGCTGCAAGCGGACGATCACGAATAAGCTCATTATACGTCTAATTTGCTTTAGTTTGGTTGCTCATCAGTCTGCATTTCAACCGTACAACACAGTACCTTTTCTCAAAGTGTCGACGGTCAAAGTAAATAAATAACAATGAAAAATAATACTGGTACTGTGTACTCGACGTACTGTAATTACGATTATGCATACAACGTGATTATCTATTACTCCGAGTAGCCTACCAGTACCTCTTTCATCGTCAAGATCTCAGATATTATTTTCAAAATGACATTGAAAACCCTCCTTCTACTAGCTCTGATGGTTGCTCTAGTTGCTCTGTCTTCTAGCAACAACTTTCTTTGTCGAGCCCAAGAAGGCCAGTGTGTGGAAAATGTCGGTGGAGAGTGTGTAAATCCCGATACAGAAGAGCCTGTTCAGCATCAGCAACAAGAGGAAGTGATCCATGAAGTGCAACAACATCACCACAGGCATGAGCATGAGCAGCAGCAGCAGCAGCAGCAGCAGCAAAACGAAGTTGCTGCGCATGAAAATACTCAAGCTGTGGAGGAAGAACCGGCTGCTTCAGAACAGAGTATTCAACGCGAGGAGGAAGCTATTCTAGAGGAAATTCAAGAGGAAGGACCTGAACCAGTCCAGGAAGAGGAATCGCCTGCCTCTGAGACAGTGCAGCAAGTAGTCAAGGAAGATCCAAAATGTCCCTCCCGCGAACACGTAATACAATGTGCTGGAGAATACCTCGATACCAACGGCAACGGCTTGCTCGAACGAGAGGAACTCGAAACAGCCATCGATAAGTTGCCATGGTTGTCACGTGGTGTGCTGAAAATTTTAGGAAGTATTGATAAAATGATGGCAAAATGTGATATCGACGGAGATGGTGCCATTAGTATTGGCTATGATATGAAGCACAATGGAGAAACTTGTCTCGCCACCTGCTTCAAGCGTCGCGCATTCAAATCTGCCTTCTTTTCGGAGTGCCAAAGTGGGCAGGCAGGGACAAGCCTAACTTGAGGAGTAAGTGACTAGAAGTCAGGTAAATTTGCAAGTCGTTCACTGGTTGAATGAATCGATCTGTGTAGTGAATGCAGATGTACCAGTGTGCGAATGGTTCAAGAAGAACTACAAAGAATTGAAGTTGCAGCTAGCTATTTACAAACAGTAGTAATGAATAATCTTTACGTTTTGAGTCTATAGTTCAGAAACGAGCATCAAAATGACCTTCTTGACATTGCGTTTGATTTGCTCATCTCGAGTAGATGCTGCGTACAGAACCAGAGTCTGTAACAGCAAATTGTGATTGGCCATGGCCTTGCGATTGGTCGGGACAGAGGCTAAATTGATCAATGCCTGGATACCGTAGAGTTTTCTTGGATCATCGTTGCCGCCATCGTGGTTCTGATTTCGGATTTTGGCATTTTGAGTTAGTGCTTCTAGGATGGAGCATGTGGCCAATTTGCCTCGATTCGATTCGTGTTCGGTCAGATCCAACAAAGCGGCACACGCTAATTCCTTCGATTCATTAGTGAGCCTCTGTGACAACGCCATCTGAGCCAACGATTCCAATAGAATTCGCCTCTCGATTAAGGAAGATTGATTGCTGGTTTGAGATGCTTGCTTTCGCAATGCTTGCGCCAGAATTTCTGGCTGTGTCCTTGAACATGATGCCAATTGTGTGAATGTGTCCAAGACTTGTTTGTGTTGGGGCATTGGGGCGTTGATAAAGGCAGCAAGTCGGATAATTGCATCAATCGCCTCGGTGCGAACTTCTTGGCGCTCGTCGTGTAAGGCTCGTTGCGAAAGACAGTCGATTAAACTGGAATCATGCACCAACAGTGATGCTGATCCCTCACAGGCCAGCATTCGCAGCATTCGCGCAGCTCGTTTTCGAACGGCAGCGTCAGTCTCGTGGTTCAGGAAACGTTTTAGTAGATTTATCAGTACACCATCACCGTGGAGACACAAAATGATACAAGCATCCACCTCTTGTCCCAGACTTAGCAGAATATTGAGCAGATTTCGTTGCGTGTAACGGCTGGAATGACTTCCCATGCGAGCAATGGCATTGAGTATGTATGATTTCTGTGCCAAAATGGGCCGAGTAGAGGTCGACACGGCTAAATTTCTTATCAAGGCCGACAAGCGTTCCAGTGCCTTTTCATTGTTTGGATGGGAGAAAGGAATGTGAGCCAGTTTTGGCAATAAACCAGCATGCTCAGCCATTTCCAAACGATAATTTTCACCATAGTACGATAGATTTTTCATTAGACCCAATGTTTCCAGAAGTGTATTGTCATCGTTGGTATGATGCTGTAGGCTCCTTGATATGCAGGAGAGAATTCCTGCTTGCAACAGCATAGATGTCCCTTGTAGACTCCCCGAACAGATGTGAAATACCGATAAAGTTGATAGTATTGCACCCAAGCGCATTCCCTTCATCAAAAGATGGAAGAGGTCGTGGCCAAAGCTGTTGATGGACTCTTCCCTGGCAGATTCGCTACACCCTCTGAAAAGTGAATTGAAGATCCAACATATGGTCTCTACTTCCTCTCGTGCCGTATCGTTTGTATCTGGCTGATTGATGATAAATCCTAACTGAAGGCATAAGGCATTATTGAGGCCAGCCTTGATCAATGAATTACAAACGAGGGCTTCACTGTGACTAAGTTGCCGTAAGAGTGCTTGGGAAGTAGCCAATCTCTGCTGGGATGTTACAGCTCTGTAAAGCTGATTCACTGTATGTTCTGCCTTTACATTTTCTGACGGGTCACTGTTTCCTCTTTGGCGCTTGGTGTTGGATCTTACTTCGCAGCGGATCATAGTGGTGGCTGCCGGCTGTGTTGCAAGTTGCAATTGAAAGTGATTTTGTTATTATTTCTTTTTGCGAAAGATGATCAAAATGTGAGCATGGTGATAGAGTGTGTACGAAAGTGGTGAAGAAGTCGTATCGCTGATTTTGCCGTTCGGATTAAGTGAGCGACCTCTTTTTTAAAAATGCTTACTCAAAAGCGGCCGAATATTTTTTTCTGATCTGCAATTTTGTTGGTGCTGTACTAGACTAATACTAGCATTTAGTCATTATTTGATTGAGTGGACAAGTCAATAGAGAAGCGCAGCATACGAGGTTTGCCCGCCGGGACTGTTAGTTTCACCTTCTTGGCATTGCCGTCTGACACAATATTGGTTGTGAAGGTTTCGCCCTCGTTCAAACCCTCCGGCACCTCAACTTCAAACGATCGCTTGGTTCCCGCTTGCGCTGGCGGTGTTCGGCGGTCATTTTTATCCCGATCTTCACCTTCACTCTGACTCTTTGATTTTTGAATTGCCTTCTTGGAATAAAAGGCGCTTGACACACTCGGAAACATCTCCTTGCACTTCTTCACAGCAGCTTCCAGAATCGCCGCCTTCTGACCACCTCCTGACCAATCGTTGGGATCAGCTAAAATGGCTGTGTTCTCGCCAAGCTTTAAGAACAGTTGAATGAGAGCTTCGGCTTCACTAACTCCACCAGGCTCATACTTCCAAGCACGAGTCCTTTTTAATTCCTTCACGGTGCAATTTAAACGGAGAAAACAAGCATAGGCCAGCTTCAAGAGATGATCCGGGGGTCTCACTGCAGAGTCTTTTGATACGATCTCTTCCTTTAGAGTAAAAGCCATGGCGCTGTTCGCCTGGCGTTTGAGACCAGTAAAGAGGTGAAAGGAAGCAAGCGATCTACCCTTGACAAGTAGGCATTGGTTCGTATGGGACTTGTCAGGCTTGCCTCCTTTCGCCATGGCGCTGGTGTAAAAGATGGAAGGCAAGTCGTGCTTGCTACTAGAGATCCACCGAAGCAGGGTTTCCAGCTCGCTTCGATTCCCACAGGTTCGTAGGCATTGAATGTAGGCTGAAATATATTTTCCTCTTAGGGAATCGTACTTTCGTTGAGAGAAATTAATCATTTCGAACGGCGTTGAGCCGGTCGTCACCCATACTGAACACAGTTGTGGACTTCGGCACAAGTTTTTGGTATGAAGTCAGTACAGTTGAATTTTGTAATGGCGGCTCTGAAGTAAAAATTCTAGAAAATGCCACACTTACCGTTTCTTCTCAAAAAGTGCACTCATGACGGATACAGCGCTCTTCGCTGCGTCCGTTGCATGATTAAGACCTCGAATATGAACACTCTTGGTTGCAGGAATGGTAGTTCTGCTTCCTTGCACCCTGCCAATTTCCGGGTTCCAGAGAACGGGTGCCCACATTAAAGCTTGAGCATGTCGATATACTGATCGATGAAAGAATGAATGCTCAGTCCTACATTTGACTAGCGCAGAAACAATGTCTGTCAGAACATTCCAAACCCTTTCCCTTACGGGTGTGCTCTCGATGGAATCCAGGTCACCCGGGGTATTGAACCAGTGCAATTCGCAGAGTCGCAGCGCTTCTCTTTCAGCCTCGTCCCGTTCATCTTCGCTAGCGCTCCCGGCTGCTATTAAGCATTTCAGCCGAGAAGCATGCAGTCTGTAGAATACTTCTGTAGATCCGTGGGAACTTCCTCCCGCCTCCCCGGTCTCGCTATCTGGCTCCTCGTCATGTGCAGCGCGATAACATCTAAGTGCCTCTTTCATATGAAGCTCAAACTGTCTAGGAACAACCTCGCCGTCTTTTTGGTTCAAGTTTGGATACACCTCTAGCTGAAACGTGCTCGCGATCTTTTCGTGGCACTAGAGAAATGAAACAAGCAGAACGAGACACAGATTTCAGCGTACCGACGAGGAATGTGGTGACAACGCATTGACGGAGAAACAAATCGTACCTTTCCGATCATAAAGAGCAGATCCCACGTCTCTGCTTTCCCATCGTCGGTGACGGCTATAGCAGCATCGACACTACCCTGGAAACACACTCTGGAGGCTTGAACCATGCGCCGTTTGTCATGCGACCCCATAACATGCATAGGATATCCGTAGCTTTGGGAGCCCATGACACTCGCATAGAGAATCGTTCCCAACGATTCGAGCACCTCTGGTAGCAAGCTCTCGTCCTCCTTCTTAATTCGAGCTTTTCTCTCGTGGAAGAGGAAGACTGCTACACACATACAACGAATTGCTATCTTCCTGAGAGCGCTCACAAACATCCCGCCCCAAGCCTGTTGCCACTCGCCAAAGCGGCCCTTTGAATACATATCGTCAATTTCCTTTTGGATTTGACCCATAAAAACATAGGCTTCGTCCTCCACCTGATTTGCTATTCCTGCTGGCGATACTAAATTCTTTTGCGACAGCATCTGTAGGGATTCAAACGACGTCCATTCGTGGTTGACATAATGCGAAAGGTCTTCTCCTAAGAATTCGATCCATCCCATCTCCTTCACAAGTGATTCCTTCTCTTGCTTTTCTATCAAGGAGGTGATTGACAAACGAGAAACGGCAGGTGGTTTGCCTTGAGGGATGCCAAAGTTTCTGCTTCTCGAGAAACCTTTGGAGAGGCCCAACCGATCACTTACTACCTCGTGCATGCTGAGTAGACATTGTGACGCCCGAAACCAAGCTCTGATGCTGTAGGTTTCGGCAAAGCAGATCGTATTCAGTATAGCATTGAATTTCTTAGCCAACTCCTTTTCAAAACGGATTGAACTGGATCGATCCTCGTCCTTTCCACCGTCAGCTGTATAGGTCGGAAGGTCGCCTTGAGACAAAAGCAAAAATATACCCTTGCGCATAAAGAAAACTTCGTCATCAATGGAGTCGTTTCGAGGTTCACTGTTTTCTTCAGTCGTTTCAGTCTGCTCCCACTTCTCAATGTCTTCAAAGTGCTTTGTCCAATTCGAAGTTTTGGTGACTATTGATGCGATATCTTCGATCAGAAAAAGCTTGGTGTTAGAGGAAAAGACAAATTGTCGAATTAACTTGCTCTTTTCGCTTTGCCGTAGTGGTGGCAATGCAGAAGTAACTGTCTCCAACGCAGCCTTTGGCGGTGTCTTCTTTCCCATTCTAAATATACATCGATAGAGTTGTGCAGCTGCCTTGTGACTTTCTGGCTTGAATTTTTTGGTTTGAAACTCAGAGGTTGTGGTTGACAGGTGCTCTTTTGTAGAATACTCATCACCGGAATTGGTGAGGGTAAACCCGTGAAGGCACCTGTAAGCTTTGTACAAAGCGGAATCCAGCAAGGCTCCGATACCACCAGTGCCAAAAGGATAGCTTCGCGACCAAATGCCTTTCTCCTCGCTCTCTCTGATTCTATTGCTGTCGTCTTCATACTCAACAAGCAAATTATCGGCAACATAGTTCAATACTCTTGCGACGACAAGTGGCAGCAGAGGGCCATCCTTCGTAGCATAAAACTCGCTGGTATCAAAGGAAATGATCTGCTTTTCGCCTATATTACCAAATACAAGTCCGACGCAATGGACGACATGACAAAGCACTCGCAGGGACTCCTTCCGCGCCCTGGCGAGACCATCTCCACCTTCATCATCGGAGAGTTCATGGGCGCTTGCGTCCGAATCAAGGAATTCCTCCAAGCAAAGCTGGTCATTATGGGAACCTTCGTTCGCCAAAGACTCGATCTCGGAGCCAGAAAACTTGTTAGTCAGCGGCAGTCTGCTACTAGAACCAGAACCACATATACTCACGACTGCAACAGCTAGAGGAACCAGCAAACGGTCAGCGATTGGTCGATCAAAGGAGCTCATTGGGTCACTGCCAGTCTGTACCGCAGACAGTCTCGTGTAGTCGCAAAACCAAACAACTTCTTCACATAAGATTGCAAGCTTTAATGGTATTCTGGATTCATTCTGGTCTCCTGTAGTCGCAAAAAGCTGTGATCGCAAAATCTTGCCAGCTTCCACACGAAAAAGATGTTTAGAAAGGAGATCTCCGAGCTCGCAAAAGACAGTCCCAATAAATTCGGCCCGAAGTATACATAGACGCTGTCTGACCGCACGCCCAGCTCGAATTGCACCTTGCACACGGACCAACGACTGGAAAGATTTGCGTTGAGCTTCAATGATCCTCACAAGACCAGAAAAAAACAGGTTCGTCAAATTTTGATGCTTGCCGTCTTCGCCTTGTCGCATTAAGCAAAACAGCTTCTGAATGGACTTAAACAAGTTGAGATCGAGCTTTTCTTCAAGGATAGTTGGTTGGTGCGTGAAATTGTCGATCCAGGACGACGACATAGCAAGGCAATGATGCAAGACCTGCTGAAACTGAGCAGACGATCCCAGATAAGCTTTGTCGCTGTCATCGGCAAATGACAACACGATGGCAACGACTCTATCGAGCACGAACTTTATGAAGCGACCGTACTTCATTGCATTATAGATGGGACCTGGTTGCTGCGAAGAAGGACTATCACCGTCAACATAGCCACCTGGAAGAGACTCGTCGTCGTCATCACTGTCGCTTGGGACATCAGGGGAGTCGCTTGCTGGCTTTTTGTTTGTGATGGCGCGGCAGAGCTGCTCGTAGCGATCCAAGGCTGACAAAAGAAGCCGAACCAGTAGCTCTGCAACTCGTCGGTGATTCTTAACGTTTGCTTGAAGGCATGTCACAAGGATCGACAGAATACTTGGGTTTAATACGTCAGAACCAAAATCCGCAGCCGAGAGAGAATTACTAGGTATTGCTTGACAGAGACTGTCGTAGGTAGAATTACCAGCGTCGTCCCAGTTTGCGGAACTGAATTTGTCACCATGCATGGACATGAAGTTTTCAAGGAGCTCTCCATGCTTGCACTCCTTATCGCCGAATTCTGCTGTGTATCTCGCCAAGAGGGTTTCTCCGATTCTTAACAAGCCTGAGATATCCTCATCGCTAATCGTATATTCGTTGGGTGAGTTCCTTTGTCGCTTCGTTATACTTTCGACTCTCTCCTGGAATTGCTGTTGCGCGTGAGATACGACGGAAGCGGCCTGAATTTCATCCCGGTACGTGGAAAGGTTTTCGTATGACAATGTTTTCCAATGTGCACCAGTCCTTCCGAGAGAAACCAAATGGGGAGTGGCAACAGTCGATACGGGATCGTTTTCAGGCAAAGACAGACACGTGATTGCAGAATCAAGGTATTTCAAACCCTGCTCTTCCGCTTCAATTGATTCACTCACACACCGGGTCAACTTTGATCTCCAAAGAAAAACACCAGCGACCAGCCAGTTGACACGGGCCTTTATTTTAATCCAAAGTCGTTTGGTCGGCAAATGTGTAGCAGCGAACGTTTTATCAATGCTTGACATTCCATCCAGTAGTATGGGTATCATGCAGGAAACGTAATTAGAGTCGCTATCAAAGCTGACATTAAAGTCATTCTGTCGCTCGCACGCTCTAAATACAAGCTCGACATTCAATAGATCCATAGCGTACAGTTTCAGTGCTTGCTCAGAAGATAATGAAGCGAAATTCTGTGCATCCCTGTTGAGAAAATGAGGTATCATTTCATCCTGAAATTTTTGCTGCTGCAAAAGCAATTCAAAACATTCTGTGATGCTCGAATTAAGGACCATGGCGTCTCCAGGATCAACCAAAAAGACTTCTTCTACGTGAACAGCTACGTGGCCGAGGTACTGATGCAGGAGGTCACTAGGGCCGGCATTTTGGGAGCTCAACCGTTGCAAAAAGTAGGAAAAGGAAGACGGCCCTATTCGTTCAGATGCTTCAAATTGATGCCGCGCCCCTTGAGCCGAGGTAAGCTTTCCTTTTCCAGTAGAGGATCCAGCAGTATCTAGCGAAGCTGGAAGTTTCCATAGCTCGCCATTGATTTTATCCCAAACAAATGATTCCTTCCAACATGATTTTAAATTAGCATCATCGCGCGTGCACGAGAGAGTTGCAGCTCGCAAACAAAATCCTACCGATTTTCGCTTCCGTAATCGTTCCTCTCTTTTGTCGGAGGTAATTTGTTGGCTCCTGACGCGCTTCGAAGAGCGTCCAGCTCGAGTCGGCTCATCTTGAAGTATTGTCGATTTTGTCGCGCTCATTGCAGCCTTCGAAGTGCTGACTGTCTCACCTTCATAATTTTCGTCGCCGGTGCGATCAAGACTGTCTGGATTTTGCTGCACTGGTTCCACGACTACATCCGCTTTCTCTTCATTCGATGGTTGTTTTGCTGTTGTAGCGACCTTCCCCTCTTGCTGTTCCATAGCAGCTCTGGCCGACATAATTGATACGGACAATGCCCGACAAGTGGCTTCGAATTTCCAAATTGAACTTTCCTCTAAAAAGGAGAGTATTCCCATCAAAGCACGGGTTGGAAGCCGCAGCATGGGCGACAATCTCAATGTTACGACTGGAGACCCAAACGGGACAGCATTTTTTGAGGTAACTGCCAAACGAAGACCGTCATCGGCTTCGGTTCCTTGCCTTACGACTTTCATTAAGAGCCGACCCAACAGGGACCATGAATACCTTGTCAAATCCAGATTTAACTTGCACTGTTCTGGTTCTGGAGCAAGGGTGGGTGGATAGGATTCTGGTATGGCCTCCAGGTGAAAATCATTCCACATTCTCTGGATGATTCGATTCATTGGCACGTTCGGGGGCAAAGCTGTCAATCCATTTTCCAAGGCATGTCGTTCCAATCTCCGAAAGGGACTAAGGACAGGATTGTCCAACGGTCCCATGTGCAAACGTCCCATAGCCCTTGCAGCACAAGCCAATTTTAACCAAACGACTGGATCTGATCCATCCAGTGCCGAAGCATCGCAGAGAGCACACAAGGCCAATCGCTGAATGTCCTCTTCCGAATCCTGATTCCAGCAACAGCAGGACTGATTTTGAAATCCTTGTAGTTTGTTGATAACACCTCGATCGATAATGAGCGTTCGTTGAAGATTCACAGGCGCATCTGCTTTGGTTCGAAGTGAGTAACACGTACACACTGAAAGCAACAAGTCGGCGTAGTTCGTCAACGCCAAATACGTCAGTTGTCGAATGGTGGAACGATGTGCCTTGGAGGAAATCTTAGGAGGTTCCGGACGTGGTCTGCACAATGCCTTCCATCTTTCATCACTGTTGTCTTTATCTGCTGTTGTATTCATGCGATCTGCTGCTGCTGCTACTGCTGCTGCTGCCAACGATTGAATGGCATATCGCAACGTCGGAGCGTGCTCCATAACGAGTGGATCCATCAATACGGCTCGTTCCAGTGTGTCTCTGGCAGCTCTCGCCACTTTTTGCAGGGCCTGTTGTTGCTGCTGCGATTCCTCCTCTGTCTCGTTGTTGTTTTTACTGTTGTTGTTGTTGTTGTTGTTGTTGTTGTTGTTGTTGTTGTTGTTGTTGTTGTTGTTGTTGTTGTTCGTACTATCGGTTGTTGAAAAATCCTTCTTTTGCTGCTTCAGTATGGCAGCATTGGCCGTGTGCATGGCACCCAGGCACTCCATCGA
>Ga0100391_1003981_pt1 | contig 14541 bp, 10 predicted proteins | sample CryGeymeta201515_FD_81541 | JGI IMG/M metagenome (GOLD analysis project Ga0100391, IMG submission 81541) | Groundwater microbial communities from Crystal Geyser aquifers in Utah, USA - Crystal Geyser metaG 2015-15 | ecosystem: Environmental > Aquatic > Deep subsurface > Groundwater | place: USA...
AAGTCAAGGACCGCAAAGACATCCAGCAATTCTTTGGCGATAAATACGGTGACACGGTGCGCGTGGTGCAGATTGGCGGACAACCCGGACAACTCGATGGCTACTCGATGGAGTTCTGCGGCGGCACCCACGTGCGCAACACCCGGGAGATCGGCCTGTTCAAGATTAAGTCCGAGGGCGCCATTGCAGCCGGCGTCCGCCGCATCGAAGCCGTCTGCGGCACGGCCGCCTACGACTACATGCGCGGCAATATCGAAAAAGCCACTGCACAGGACCGGGAGCTCCGCGCCCGCTTGAATCAGATCAATGCACAACTTGCTACACTCGGTGCCAGCCCGGTTCAATTTCCCGAGTTTCCCCACATCATGGTTGGCCTGCTCGACAGCGGCAGCTTCGCACAGAAGAACCAAGTCTATACCGAAAGCCTGCGCCACCTGGAAGGGCTCAAACAGGCAACCGTCGAGGCCGATAAGTCCCTGAAAAAAGCACAGGTCGCCGGAGCCGCCAAAATCGCCGCCGCGCTACTGGCCGAGTGCTCACTGGAAAACAACCTCGTCCTCACTACCGACGGCCCGCCCGCGCTGCTGCAGGAGCTCCTCAACGGACTCAAATCCCGGCAGTTCACCCAGGCGTCTTTCTGCATCGTCAACGACGGCGAGAAGCTGCACCTCGGCGCACTCTGCGGCGAGAGCGCCCAAGCCCAGGGCCTGATGGCAGGCAAACTCATCCAGGAACTTGCATCCATCGCCGGCGGCAAAGGTGGCGGCAAGCCCGACATGGCCCGCGGTGCCGCCCCCGGACTCGACCAGAGTGCCGAACTTGCAGCCGCCGCCAAAGCACGGCTCCGGTAGCCGCAATGGAATGCCCGCTTAACGGATCTCCCAACGGTAGTGCAAAGTGGAGAGTAGTTCGCAGCCACTCGCGGTCACGCGCACCACATCCTCGATCCGGCAGCCGCCGATGTCAGGATAGTATAGACCCGGTTCAACCGTGAGCACGTGGCCGGTCCTGAGTTTGAGCTTAGCTGGTGAAATGCGGGGCGGTTCGTGCACTTCCAGGCCCAGCCCGTGGCCGGTGGTGTGGATAAAACCGGTAAAACGTTCCCCTTTGCGTTCGGTTGTGTAGCCCCGCGCCTCGAAATACTCCTCGACCTGGGCATGCACCTGGTGCGCCTTCGCCCCGTCGTGGATCGCGGCGATCGCGGCAGACTGGGCACCGCGCACAGCGGCCACCAGTTTGCGTTGGGCGGGCGAGGCCCGCCCCTTGAGAAAGGTCCGCGTCATGTCGCCGTGGTAGCCGGTCTTCTGCACGCGGGGAAAGACATCGATGATAATCAGCTCGTTGGGCCGCAAGGGGCCGTAGCCGGTTTCGTGCGGATCACAGGCCTGGCGCCCGCCTGCGACGATGGTGTTGCGGGCCACCGCTCCCTTTGCCAGGCAAGCTTGATCAATCATACTGCGGAGACGCTCCGAAGTCAGCACCCGCCCCTGGTAAAGCAGACGGTTTCCATCGATCACCGCAGCCCGCAGCACCTGCTCGGCGGCCCGGATGCCCGCCGCCGAAGCGGCATTGCCCTGACGGATGGCACGCGCCTCGGTATCCGTTTTTTTGAGCCGCCGGGTAAAGAAGACGCCGCGCTTAACCTTCAGATGATAACCCGCCTCGTGCAGCGTCGCGTAGTAGGCAGCCGGAAAGTTTTCCGGCAGCTCAATCTTTTTTACCGCAAAGCGCTGGGCAAAGTAGCACATCAACTCACCGGGCCCCACCTCGCTTTCCGGCAAACCCAGCATTTCAGCAGCCTTCGGCTTGATCGCCTCCAGCAGCATCACTTCGTCGTAGTTCGAACGTGCCCGGACACGGGTATATTCCAGTCGGTTAACCACTGCGTAAGATTTCTTATCGGTGATGATCGACAGATAAGGATCCGGCACGAATACACCGCCCAGGTAAAAAACATCAGCGCAACTATCTGAAGACGCATACAGAAACTTAATAATGGAGGATTTGCTTTTCATCCGGTGATAGTTCGGATCGTTCACTGAATTGTCGAGCCTACACAAGCAGCGGCAGCGGCCACCTGCTATTTTGCATTTTTTTTGAACTCGCCAAGCAAAAGATCAATTCCATGGGGGTAAAGCAAAGCCGTGCGGGCCGCCTGCCGGAAATACCCTCAAGAGATTTTTGCCCGTGCCTGCCGGAAACGTTGAATGAGTTCGATGGCAATCGCGCTCTTGGTGGCGGGGCCGATTTTCTTGAAAGAGCCGTCAGCGCCGATCAGCAACACCTCGTTGGTGTCGGCAGCAAAGCCCGCATCCGGGCCACCCACCTGATTGGCCACAATCCAGTCGAGACGCTTGGACTCCAGCTTTTGCCGGGCGTAAGTTTCCACATCGCGGGTCTCGGCGGCAAAGCCGACCACGGTCTGGTTCAGCTTGCGCTCGGTGACTGTCTGGAGGATGTCAGTCGTGCGCTCGAACTCGACGGTCAGGGAGGCCTCATCCTTCTTGACTTTATGCGCCTGGCGCTGCGCCGGACGGAAGTCACTGACGGCGGCCGTCATGATCAGCATGTCGCAGGCATCAAAAAGCGCATCGACCTGATGATACATCTCCTCCGCCGTCACCACCGGGTAGAGGATCGCTCCGTCGGGCTCCGGCAGGGCAACGGGACCAGCCACCAGATCCACGGTCCAGCCCGCATCGATGGCAGCCTCGGCCAGCGCAAAGCCCATTTTTCCCGTGGACGGGTTGCTGATAAAGCGCACCGGATCAATAAATTCACGGGTCGGCCCGGCGGTTATGAGACAACGGATAGAGCTTGCATTCGACATAAGTGTGCCAAGCTTAGGCTAACTTATGGCCGAACAGCAACCCACTAACAGCAAAAAATCCCAGCCACCCAAGCGGGAAAATACTTTCCTGAACCTGGGCTTCAACATCCTGCTGCCCATTGTGATTCTGGATAAGGGCAAGGCCTGGTTCGGCAGTTATCTGGAACCCTACTTTGAAAACGTCGCGATCGGCGTGCTGCTGATCGCGATCGCCTTTCCATTGGGCTATTTCATCTACGATTATTTTAAACGCACGAAGTATAACATTTTCTCGATCCTGGGCCTGGTCAGCGTGCTGCTGACCGGGGGGATCGGCATCCTCAGTATTCCGACCGGTTGGTTCGCCGTCAAAGAGGCGGCCATTCCGCTGCTGCTGGGTGTCGCTGTGATTGTTTCGCTCAAGACCCGCTACCCGCTGATCCACACGCTGCTTTACAATCCCGAGATCATCAACGTCGAGCGGGTGCAGGCGGCTTTGCAGGAGCACCAGGCCGAAGCTGACTTTGAACAGCTCTTGAAAACCTGCACCTGGCTGCTGGCGGGATCCTTCCTGCTCAGTGCCATCCTCAACTACTTGCTCGCCAAGTGGATCGTGGTCAGCCCCAGCGGCACGGATGCCTTCAACTCGGAAGTCAGCCGCATGATGCGCTGGAGCTGGATCATCATTGCGGTGCCCAGCATGGCAATCATGATGGTGGCGCTGACAAAACTCATGCGCGGCATCAAGCGTATGACCGGTCTGGAACTGGAGCAGGTGCTGCACGGTGCCGAGGAGAAACCGGCCAAGTCCAGCTAGTTCAGGAGTTACTCATCCTGCTCCGTGGACTGCCGAAATCCGGGGAATTAGTCTCCGCAGACTTTACAGCACCTGATTTCAGCATGAAGTTAAACCCGTGGCCTCGCTCGAAACCCAGCTCATGGTGCCGGATCTTTGGCAGCAGCGCGCCGTCAACTTGTTGGCGGCGGAGCATGATGTGATTGTCGATGCGCCCACCGGCAGCGGGAAGACCTACATCTTTGAACTGCTGGTGGAACAGGGCGTCTTCCGCAGCTGCGTTTACACCGTTCCGACGCGGGCGCTGGCCAATGACAAGTTCCGCGAGTGGTCCGACCGCGGCTGGCGGGTCGGGCTTGAGACCGGCGACCGTTGTTATCATCCGGACGCACCGGTAGTTGTGGCCACCCTGGAAACGCAGAAGCGGCGCCTGATGCTGGGCCAGGGGCCCGGATTATTGGTCATCGATGAATACCAGATGCTGGGCGACCACGCCCGTGGCATGAACTACGAACTGGCACTCGCGCTGGCTCCGGTGACGACGCGCCTGTTGCTGTTGAGCGGCAGTGTCGCTAATCCCGGCGGGGTGCAGGCCTGGCTCGCCCGCAGCCAGCGGTCCGTCCAACTGGTGCAGCACCGCGAGCGCGCAGTGCCGCTGGATGAAGTGCCGCTCGACGGTCTGCCCGAGTTACCCGCCCGCAGCACAATTCAGGGCCGCTGGCCGCGCTATCTTTACCGCGCACTGGCGGCGGGACTGGGGCCCATCCTCGTCTTTGCACCGCGCCGCAAAGCAGCGGAGGCACTCGCACTGCAATTATGCCGGCAGCTGGATGAGCCGGACACCCTCGCACTCACCGCCGAGCAAAAAGCCATCGCCGGCCCGCAGCTCAGCGCCTGCCTCAAACAACGCATCGCCTTTCACCACAGCGGGATGAGCTACGCCCAACGCGCGGGCCTGGTCGAGCCCCTGGCCAAGGCCAGCCAACTCAAAGTAATCGTCGCCACCACCGGACTCGCCGCCGGCATCAATTTTGCCATGCGCTCCGTGCTGGTCTCGGACAACGAATATCGCGTCGCCGAGGCACACCGGCACCTCCGTCCGGATGAGCTGTTGCAAATGTTTGGGCGGGCCGGACGCCGGGGCCTGGATGCACGCGGCTACGCGCTCCACACCACCGGCACACCGCGCCTGGCGGAAGCCCGGCCACTCAAGTTGCAGCGCGAGGACCGGGTGGACTGGCCCTCGCTGCTGACGATTCTCCAGCAAGCCCATGCATCCGGAACGTCGCCACTCAGCGCCACCCGTCAGCTCACCCATCGCCTCTTCACCAGTGGCACGATCGCGCTGGGACTGGATAACTTCCTGCAGCACCGGCAGTCCCAGGTCACAAAATCAGAGACCCCGCCAATCGACCAGGCACTGTCCGGCGGCACCGTGCGCGAGTTCCTAAACAGCGGCGGCCTGTGGGAGCGCAAGCGCGCCGCCGCACTTTTTCCACTCAAAGAGTGCTGGCAACTTGAAAACGACGAATGGGTCCCGGCGCTTTCCAGCACCAAAATCCTTGCCAGTCTGCGGCTGGGCACCTTATGCAAATTCGGAGTTGGCAAGCAGAAGCGCTACGGGCTGCAAGTGCCGCTGGCGCACTTTCCCGCCGAGACCGGCGACAACAAACTCAAGCTGTCCAAGTGGCTGCTCAAAGCCCTGCGTGAAGAAGCCCGCAGCTCCAGTAAAAAGCCGAACATCGCAAAATTCCAGACCCTGGAATCAATGGAACAACGAATTGGCCCAAAACTCCCACAGTTGACCCATGGCGGGCAGTTGCTGGAATTCCAGACCAGCGGCAATCTGCTCACCGCTACTTTGGACTATAGCGAGGCCCAAATCCATGCCTATAAGGATCTCAACGGACAGGCGCTGCTCAACCCCAAAGAGCGCAGCCGTGAAATTTCAGGCAGCGGCCAATCCCGGCACAAGCACGCGCCGCAATTCAACAGCAATCATTCGATCGCAGAGCAATGGTTCCAGCTGGGCCTGATCGATCGCTCCGCCCGACCCACCCGGCGGGGCCTACTCTTTTCATTTTTCAACCACGGTGAGGGACTGGCAGTCGCTGCCGGTTTGGAGGCCGATAATTATCCCATCGAAGAACTCCTTTACGATCTCGCCAATCTGCGGGCCGGGCACCGCTTCAACGCGCTGGCGCTGGCCGGACGTCCGCTCACCGCCTTTTGCCTGGACACCTACGGCTCGATAAATGTCCCCGGCCTGCTGCGCCGCGGCCTGCCCCTGGACTATGGTGAAGGAGCCAGCGAAGTCATCTATCAAATCGAAAGACACAGCAGTCAGGCCGGAAAATACCTCGATGATGAGCTCAGCCGGGGCGACATCGAACGTGCCCAGTTGGAGTGGCGCAGCCTGCGCACCCACATCGCCCATGCGCCGGACTACGACTGGGACCGCTGGCGGCAGCTGCAACAAATCTGCCGCGACTCCATTGCGCAAGAGCAACACCAGCTCAACTCTTTGGACAACCTCCCGCCGCTTACGCCACAGCAGCGCTTGACCCGCGTCTGGCAGACCTATTTTACCCCTTCCGCATGATCGCACACAAACAACTCGCCAGCTGGTATGCCCAACTCAGCCAACATCTGGAAGCGGGCGTTGTGCTGGCCGATGCCCTGCGCTGGTGTGAGGGCCCGCCAGTCAAGAGCCGCAGGGCCCTGGCTGACCGTATTCAAAATGGAGATACGATTGAGTCGGCCCTGCGCGGCGTCGAATCATGGTTGCCGCAGGCGGACCGCTGCTTTCTCATCGCCGCCGCTGAAACCGGCAAGCTGCCATCGGCCCTGCACAACCTGGCGGACCGGCATGAACGCACCGGAGCAAGCCAACTCAAAGTCATGCTGGGATTGCTCTACCCGCTGGGTGTCTTTCACCTGGCGGCCTTGCTGCTGCCGGTCATTCGCATGATCGATTACAACATCGGATTTCAATGGGATACGCTGGAATATGTCACACAGGTTCTGGCGCTGCTGGTGCCCGTCTGGGCGTTAATCGGCTTCATCTATTATCTCGCCCACAGCGACCACCCGCTGCTGCCCCGTCTGCTGCGCTGCCTACCGCTGCTCAGAAAATACAGTCGAATGCAGGCCCTGTCCGACATCGCCTATTCACTAGCCACCTTTATTGCGGCAGGGGTGCCCGCTCCGAATGCATGGCGTCTCGCCGTCAGGCTCAGTAACGACCCCCGTTTTGCGCTTGTCTTGCAGCGCCTGGAACCGGTTTTCGCGCAGGGCGGGGAGCCGGCAGAAGTGCTTCAGCAGTTCAAGTGCTTCCCCCCGGAATTCCGCACCGCTTACCAAACCGGGGCGAAAAACGGTAAGCTCGACAGCAACCTGATGCAAGCCGGCCGCCAGTTTCAGCAACAAGCCAATACCGCCATGACGCTGGCGGCAGTGGTCTATCCGTCACTGATGTTTGCCATTGTCGCTACCATTATCATCGTTACTATTTTCAGGGTTTATGGTAATTATCTCAACATTTTCTCTGATTTTCTAACACTCATCTGACAACCGGAATACGATGCCCACTTACTTATATCAGGAAGTTCTACCCGACGGAAAAGATGGCGACTGCTGCGAAGTCGTGCAGCGCATGTCCGATCCACCACTCAAGACCCACCCGGTGACCGGTAATCCGCTGCGCAAAATCTTTATCGCACCGAACCTGCCGAACCGCTACACTGAGGCCGCCACCAAGAGCAAATTGACCAACGAGAACGTGGAAAAACACGGCTTCACCCGCTACGAAAAAGATAAAGTCAGCGGCATGTATCACAAAACCGCCGGTAAGGATAAACGTGCACCCGATGTGGTCGATGCCAACAAGTTAAAGGCTATTGGTTCCCGGTGAATGTTACCCCTTTAAGCTTCACCACGACCGGGTTGGGCCAGCTGTTGTTGTTATACAGGCGCTGGGCGCGGACGACGGAGATCCGGAGCCCGTCTTCGGTTTGCTCGACGCGTGATACCGGCTCGGCGGCGGGCCGGTATTCAACCACCTTGTCATTTTGACCGAGGACCGAAATCTTCAACTCGCCTTCCGCCGCCAGTGATTGAAAAGTGAACTCACGTCGCTCACCGCGCCTCCAGCGCTTTTCCCCCTGAGGTAGAAATACGTAAACCGTGTTTTCGTCCGTGCTGCTGCGGGTAAAGTAGATGTCGCCTTCCCGGATGAGCGGGGAGGGCCGGACGCTATGAATGGCTTCGCCGTTCACAAACATCCACAGGCCAAATTCCCGAAAGCGGCGTTCCTGTTCGTGCGGGATTCTGCCCGAGGGCTCAGGCCCCATATTGATGAGCAGGTTTCCACCCTTCGCCCGCGTCTCGACGAGCCTCTGTATCAGCCTTTCACAGGACATATAATTTTCGTTGGTCGGCTTGAACTGCCACTGAGAACCCAGAGTGAAGCAGGCTTCCCAGGGGCCTTTCAAGGGTGCATCCGGGATATTCTGCTCCGGCGTCTCCATCTCACCCCGCGTCACAATGCACTCGGGTTGAAGCTCGTGGATATAATCGCGGATCGCGGAATTGTCGAAAGCGTCAAGAAAAGCCAGATCGATTGGGCCGTAATGGGTAAACAGTTCCTTAATCTGCGCTTTGCCGTGAGCGAGTAGTTCCGGGTTATTGGAGATGTTGGCGTATTCGGCCTTGCGCCGGATCACATGCCCCTGCTGATGTAGAAACCAGAAGTCTTCGGGTGAAAAGTAGAAGCCGACCTTCATGTCATACTTGCGGCAGGCATCGACGAATTGTCGCACGATGTCTGCTCGATAAGGCGTATTCGCGACCGAGAAGTCGGTGGTCTCGGTCGGCCATAAGCAAAACCCGTTGTGATGCTTGGTGGTCAGCACCATGTATTTAAACCCGGCCAACTTCGCGAGCTTGACCCAACTTTCCGGGTCGTATGCGTGTGGATTGAAGTATTTCGGCAACTCGTTGATATAGCGGTCCAGGTAATCCTCCGAGGCGCCCACCATGCTATGGGAAATCACACTGCCGAGTTCGGAGTCCAGACTCCAATGGATAAACATTCCGACACCCCAGTCGATGAACTCTTTTTCACGGACCGGGTTGTTCGAATGGTACGATGCCTTACCGGCGGGAGGCGGAGCTGCGGCGACCGCAAGCGTCAGACATAAAAAACAAAAGAAGATTTTTTGCATAAGGGGACTGCTGAAAAAACGCCTTTTGAGCGCCGGAGGCGACTCAAAAACCGCTTTTCAGTTAACCTACTTTAATAAGGTTAGGTATTCCCCTCCTGTGGACAGCTTTCATTCCTCTTCGGATGCCCGATATTGGCGTTTTGGCCGCTCATCGGCACAGGCAGGCATAGTGGTCCATATTGCAAACAAAATTGCAGAGTCCATTGTGCTGCACTGCCCGGAGCAGGCCAATGGTTCGCAACCGATCCATCGCCATCTGGGTCATTCGCCCGCAGACATGCTCGCGTTACAAATAATGCTACGGTTTCGCGGAATCGAGGAACAGACGGTAAAAGGCCTTGTTGTCGGCGGCGGGGTCGGACCATTCGACGGGATCGCCGAAGTCGGTCCAGGTTGCGAGGTCGTCCGATTTCTGAAGCTGCAACTCGAAGTGCGCTTCGCCGTTGGTGACGCCGATCAGCGGAGCACCGACATGGATGTTGCGGATGGCGTCCTCGGTGTAGAGGCCGTGGGCTTGTTGTTCGGTGGCACTGTTGCGGAGGCGGTCCGCCACGTAGGCGGTGACATCGCTGTCGTCGCCGTCAGCCGCGTTCCAATTTTTGCCAATCTCGAAGCCATCGTCGAAGCTGTCCCCATCACTATCGGCCAAAACCGGGCTGGTATTGTGGGTCTTCACTTCGGGGCCGTCCTGGAGGCCGTCGCCGTCGGTATCGGGGTTGGTGCGGCTGGTGCCTGCTGCGTCTTCCTCGGCATCGGTGAGTCCGTCGTTGTCGCCGTCTTCGGTGTCGTCATCGAGGAGCGCGAGGCTAAGGGTCTCCTCGTAGCTGTTGCCGGAAGCGCTGTCGGTGACGGCCACTCGGATGCGGGCGGTGGCCTGGTCTTCGTAATCGAGGCTGCCCGCTACTGTGAGCTGGGCTCCGTCGATGCTAAACTTCGTGTTGTCGTCATCGCCTTCGCCCGCGATCAGGGCGTAGGTGTAGGCACCGCTGCCGCCCGTCGCGGTCAGCGTACCGACAAGTGTGTCCGCCGGAGCGTTTTCCGCGACGCTGGGGGGATCGAGCGCCAGGCTGTCGGGCGTGCCGTCGGTGGCGGTAATGAGCACCGTGTCGGCGGGGCTGTCGATGCTGCCGTCGGAAACGGTCAGGCTGACTTCGTAAACGCCGGCCACATCGGGCGTGAAGCTGGGCGCGACGGTGTCGGAAGCGGTCAGCGCGGCGTCGCTGCCTGACGGCTTTGGGATAAGCGTCCAGGCGTAAGCGGAGGCGTTGGTGCTGGCCGAGCCATCGAGGGTAACGCTTTGCCCGGTCCATGCTTCCTGATCCGCGCCCGCATTTGCCCAGGGGGCGTCGTTGCGGCGGAAGCTGGTGGTGGCGACGTTGTCGGCACCATTGGCATCGGTGTGGGCGGTCGGGGTCAACGTGACGCGCATCGTGTAGTAGTAGGCGGAGACTTCGAGGGTGCGCGTGGCATTGACGGTTGCGGTCTCACCGGCGGCAAGATCGTACACGATCACCGGCTCACCGAGCGGCAGCCAAAGGCCGGCCGTGTTATACTCGAACACCACTTCCACATCGCTTTCGCCACCCGCCAGATTGCGGAGATCGGCGGCAATGCTGACGCTGTCGCCTGCGGCGGGCAGCGGGTTGCTGACGCTGATGTCGCTGCTGTAAATGGCCAGGTCCGGCGCCGGGGTGTTCGTCACGATTACGTCGACCGTACGCTCGGTGCCTTCGCAGACGGCGTAAATCGTCACGGTTTGCGGCGTGGCGGGCGTGGTCCAATTTACTGATGCCGTGGTGCTGCCGCCTTTGGCTGCGAGCGGGTCGGCGAGTGTATTGCTGCCGATTACCGTGCCACCAGCGTCAGGGCCGCCGTCATAGAAGGTCACAACGTGTCCGCCCGCCGATGGCTGGCCGCCATTGTTGACGACGGTCGCCGTGAGCGTGAGCGGGCTGTCCGGATACGGCTGCCAGACCGAGGGCGTGAGCGCACTGACCGACACGCCTGCACTGGCCGGATAGACCGTCAGCAATTTCGAAGTGCCGTTGTTGCTCTCGTTTTCCTCGGTTAGCGTCGCGGCGCTGTCCACCGTCGCCGCGATGGTGACGTTGCCGCTGCCGCTGGCCGTCCAACTGATGGTCAGTGTGGTGCTCGCGCCGGGGGCCAGCGGGGCTGGCAGGGCGAGCGTTTCGGTGGTGATCGGTGTGCCGTCGGCGGTGAATTCGACCGCGTAGCTGCCCGCCGGAACATCGACCGTGCCGACATTCCAGACTTGCAAAGCGATTGTCACCGCGTCGCCCGCCGTGGGGTTGCTTGGGCTGAAGCTCAGGCCGCTGACCGTTTGCCAGCCGTAGCGCAGGCTGTAAGGGCGCAAGTCGGGCAATGCTGCGCGGACACTGATCGTCTCGCTGCGGCTGTTGTTGCCCTCGTAATCCTCTGTGACCGCGCTGCTGCTGTCGGCGGTCGCGCTGACGCCGTGGCTGCCGGTCGCCGCCGTCCAGGTGGTCTGCACGGTAAACGTGCCACCGGGCGCGAGGTCGCCAGCGAGCGTATGGTCAACGGTCGTAACACCATCAAGGTTGAAGGCCGTGTCAAGGCGCGTGCCTGCAGCCACCGTGCCGCCGCCGTCGTTGTGAATCGTCGCTGTGATCGTGACGCTGTCGCCCGCCTTGGGTGACGCGGGCGACCAGAAGAGGTCGCTCACCACCAGATCCGGCCGGGCCGTGGCGATGGTGAGGGTCTCGGTGCGGGTGTTGTTGTCCTCGTTGGTTTCGGCGACTGCGCTGCCGCTGTCCGCCTCCACTGAAATCGTTTGCGCACCCGTTTGGGAAACGCTCCAGGCCGTCTGCGCTGTCACCCAGGTTTCAGCGAGCGCCGCGAGGTCAGCGACGGTTTCCGTCGTGATCGTCGAGCCGTCGGGTGCCTTGAAAGCAACCGTGAAGCTGTCCGCCGCCGTGTTGCCATCGTTGCGGATCAGGGCTTTCAGGACGACATCGCTGCCGGTCGCCGCCCAGGCGGTCTCGCCCGAGGTCTGGTAAACCCCGCTGGCGTAGCCGATGCTGGTGTCGACCAAGTCAGACATGGGTTTAATCAACGCACCATCTTCGGCAAGGTAAAACTGACCGATGAAGGATTGGTTGCGATTGGCATCGGGGTGGCTCGACCTGCGGGTGCCGATATCGACGAAACCTCCCAGAGAATGATCCTGTGCGGAAACAACGCGTTCGCGCTGGTAGTAGCCATAACTCCACCAGCCGTGCCGCCCGTAGAGCAAATGGATATCGCCGTTTGGATCCGGCATGATCTCTTCAACAATGTCGTCCGGGCCGCCCGCCTCTCCGTAAACGTCGTTGTGGATCGTGTGCAGTTGCGACCAGCTTCCACCGTCCAGACTGCGTGAGTACAACTGGGCATCCTGGTAGCTAGCATAGGTAGGCCACGAACCACCACCATACCGTCTATCCCATTGACTAGCTAGCAAATATAGAGTGTCTGCATTCCTTACGAGCGCAGGTAAACCTGATTTCTTAGATACCGTGTTCACAACAGCATCTTCCAGCACCGTTCCATCGGTGTCTATGCGGGCGAACTTCACCTCCTGATAATCCTGATAGGCCAAGTTGAGCACTCCATTCTCATCAACTCGGGCACAACCGTAGAAGATGCTTCTGGTCTTAACATCACTCCAATCACGCACATAGGAAACACCCTCGTCCACCTCGAATTCGGCGATCTGCGCAAATGTGAGCGTAACCTCCGCCGCATACTCCGCCGTCGCCTCGAAGTCGTTCGTCACCGTCGCCGGGGCGGCGGGGTTCCAGCTGGTGAAGGACCAGCCCGCGTCAGGGTTGACAGTGATGCTCGGGAAAGCATCGCCGTCATTGACAGTGATCACGTAGTCGTCGCCGGAGTTGGCCCCCGCGATGCTGCCGTGTTCGCCGGGGTGGAGTGTGACGGTGTGAGTTTGCGCCTGCGCCATCGGCGCGGCCAGGCCGACGAGCAGGGCGAGCGTCAGAGCCAGCGGTTGCAGGGCGGCACGGCTGGCCTGCCACAAGCGGCCATCGAGGGTGGGTTCACTTCTTGTTTTCATGTTTTCTCCGGTGGTTTGCATGAAGGTTCTGTTGCTTGGGCTGTGATGGTTCATTGCTTCAAAGGGTTTCCCCCTCGAAATATTTTTCCGTGGTTTTTAACCAGGCATTGCCCTTCTTCAGCACCCGCAGCATAAAGGTCTTCGTATGGTCTTTTAGTTTCTCCAGCTCGTGCATAAATCGCCGATCAAAAATCCGAATCCAAATTCAAGATCGACGATAGCCGGCTGCGGCACTGGCAGAAGAAAAAAATTTCTACATGGAGTAGGGATTCTTCGCGGCGCACTTGTGCGTTGTGCGTTGGCGAAACGGGCAGCGGGGGTAGTGGACGCAAAGGAGGGCGAGCAGGGGCAGCCCGGTGTAGGCCGAAAGCAAGGCGAGGTTATTGGCGTTGGGGAAGCGCGAGCCCTTTTCCCAATGTCCCCAGGCGGCCGGGGAGACACCGAGTTCAGCCGCGGCGGAGGCGATTTTTAAACCCCGCCCCCTCCGCCAGGCGGCAAGCACCTCCGGCAAGTCGGTTGGCATCTCAAAATCGAATGGTTCGGCTATCCGGTTCATGCATTTGCGGTTCCCTTACTTTGTATCCTGAGTTCGGAGAAAATAGCCAGTCTTTATACTCTATTTCTTGCCATCGTGAGCTCTACGATGAGGCCACCTAGCGGCTGACCGCATCCCGCACTGACTGATTCATTTGCTCCGCTGAAGCACCCTTGCCAAAGACGGATTGATGCGTTTCAACAGCGCCATGCCCCAGTGTCACTTCATTACCGCCCGCGAAAGTCTCAGTCAGCAGGTGGCCGACTTCCTCATCCGTGGGGCGCAGGCCGGACGCTTCGATCCCGCGACCACGCTGTTGGTCACACCCACCGCCGGGGCCACCCGGCAGATCCACGCCGCGCTCAAGGCCTCCGGATTCAAGCCGCCCGCCAGCGCCCAGCCGATGCAGGCCCTGCTGCCCGCCTGCGAGGAACTGGCCACCCCGGTCGAACGCTGCCTGGCCTGGGCGGAAGCGCTGCAACAGGCCCCGGAATCCACCCGCCAGGCCCTCTGCTGGAAAAAATCGCCGCAGAGCCTGACCGAGTTGCTCAAAGCGGGGCGCAACTTTAACAAACTCTGCGACCTGCTAGCCGAGGGCGGGCACGCCCCGGACACACTCACGCTGCCCGCACAGCTGCAAGGCAGCTTCGAATCCACCCGCTGGGCCGCGGTCGGCGAGTTCTACACCGTTTATCTGCAGCAGTTGGACGCCTGGGGACGGCGGGATGCAAATGCCCTGCGCCTGCAAGCGATTCAACAACCGGATCCTGCTATTACGCATCTGGTAGTCGCCTGCGTGCCGGATTTGCCGTCGGCCTTCGAGCGCTTTGCCACACAACTGGAGCGCCAAGGCAGCCGCACCGACCTGCTGATCTGGAACCCGGGCAAGTGCCCGGCAGAGCACTTTGATGCCTGGGGTCGCCCACGCGTCGCGGTCTGGCAGGAGCATCCCATTCAGATCGACGACGAGCAAATTCACGTCGCCGCCTCCGCACCGGAGGAGGCTCACTTCATCGCCCGGCAAGTGCGACCGGGCCAGACCGGCCTTGTTAGTGCCGACCCCCGGCAAAACGCGCTGATCGCCAG
>Ga0100391_1004020_pt1 | contig 14436 bp, 9 predicted proteins | sample CryGeymeta201515_FD_81541 | JGI IMG/M metagenome (GOLD analysis project Ga0100391, IMG submission 81541) | Groundwater microbial communities from Crystal Geyser aquifers in Utah, USA - Crystal Geyser metaG 2015-15 | ecosystem: Environmental > Aquatic > Deep subsurface > Groundwater | place: USA...
ACTATTGTTAACAAAACAAGATATTAATATTTACAGTGTTTCTTAGTACATTTCTACGCGATTTCTACATAAAAATGACTGAAATATTTGAGTCCCGAATCTTGTCATAAATCAGACCTTAATGGGTTTTACATAGTACTCTTACTTTGTAGTACTACTACTACTCTAGCTAGGCTGTTAAAAAGAGGAGTCTTCACGAATAGAGAAATAAAAAATAATAAAAAACGTCCTCTTCTTTCCAAGTCCAACCAAAAACAACAAGTAAGCCTTGTCGAGTGAACAGAGGGGATCCAAGGATTGAGCTCGAACAGCATATAAACAAACAAGTAAACAAAAGACAAGGGAAGAATACTGTAAAAAAAAGGTGCTTCAGAAGGGTTGCTGAAGGTCCAACCAACAAAGGAGAATGACTTTAAAGACACCATCCATCAATCCATTGTTGTCCTCTTCTCAGACGCCAGAATCTGGTAGCAGTAGTAGTAATTGGGGTACCGAAGCTCTGGCATTACACGGCAAATCCAATTTGACAGCCACTAATAGGACATCCCCAGCTGATGATAATGATGATGATGCATCGGAGGTATCGAATTTTTCGTACGATGGTGGTGTTGATGAAGGACCACCTGAAGTTCCTGTAAAACCCAAGGCTGCGAAGAAAAAGAAAAAGGGGCAACACTCGAAAAAAATCAAGGATAAGCCCACCAACACCGTTATCAGCAAAAATCAACCACCGCAATCCACAGAAACAGAAGTCACTACCAATCGCGTTAAAAAGACGGGAGCTTATGGAAAAACACGCAAGAAATCCTTGACCAAAAAGATTCCACTGGCAGATACTTCTGAAAAAAGTCAACAATCATCAGTTGCTGCTGCTGCTGCTAATGGAGGTATTCTATTGGTGGATAGCTCTGAATTCAATGCCAGTAAGGCTAATGCAGGATTTACTATGGATCAATACGTCTCCGAGAGTATGACAGAAGGAGATACGACGGACCAAGATGTCAGTAAAAGTCGACGAAGGGTCCGAACACGACGGAAAAAATCCAATACTTCGACGACCGTTGCGAAATTCAACAACTCATCATCATCAAAGAATAATTTTAACGAAACAGCAGACGTTCAAAATGAAGTATTCAATGCCAGTAAAATAAAAGCAGGAGCGACTATGGAAGAATATTTTTCAGCAAGCATGACCGAGGGTGAAACTGATACCAGCAAACGTCGACGACCAAATTCGACAACCTCCAAACATCCCCCTAATCCTAGCCGAACTTCCTCCAAAGAAGCTGATCAAAGAAAGTTGAAGGACAGCTCCATGAAGGATCAATCGATGAAGGATCAATCTATCACCATTGATCAATTACGACGAGATAACGATCTCTATGGTTTGGAAAGATCCTCATCCTCCTTGGAAAAGGATGAGTCTCTTGACAAGGCGAAGCATAATCCAGACTCTCCACTCAAACGTCCCAATCTTTCTGTCGAAGCCTATTCCCAATCTGCCAGTGCAGGACTGTACAGGGGCCGTGGCATGTCACCAGAATCTAAACAACGCGCAGCTGCCATACGGCGCAATACTATGAGTACCAGTATTCTTGAAAGTAACAACGATTCCGGTCTGAAAAAGCACAGAATCCCACGACGATTAAAATCTCACGATCCATCGGCAGAGAAGCATAACCATTCATCCGGCAAGACGCCCTTTCCTCGACGTTCCAAGAGCGATGATGCTGCAACTGGTGGGGGACAGCGATCATCTACTCGACCCCGTAGTCGCAGCAAGAGTCAGTCACGACGACAAATGTCTGTCAATGAGGCAGCTCGAGATCGATCTCGGAGTCGTAGTAAGAGCAAATCGCGACCCCCATCGGCTGACGCTCGCAATCGATCGAAACGCCCCCCTTCCAAATCACGGAAACCAGGAAGCACGCCTACTCAGCAGCAGCGCAAAGCAATGAAAGACCGCTCACGCAGTCGTAGCAAAAGTAAAACAAGAAGAACAACGTCTCGACAGGGACACCAATCACAACTTGCTCAAGGTGCCAATGACAATATTGCCGGCAACAAGATAAAAAAGGAGCGTTCGCAAAGTCTAAATTTAGGAGTTGAAGAACCCAAACGGCCCAAGCGAAAGGGTAAAATTCCCGATCCTTTCAAAAAAAATTCTGGGGGTACTTCCAAAGCAAACATCAGTCATCTGAATGAGAGTCTCGCCACATTCGACCAATCACTCTATTCCACACAAAGCATGCCGGTCCATTCCAATTCCACTTCCGACGCTGATACTACAACTTACGATTATCAGCCCGCTCATACCCATCCATCAATATTGGGGCCTTCCAAGCGGTCACAATCCGTCGATGCCACGACAAAGGATAGGAAACTGAAAGAAACCAAACGAATAGGCTCAAAAGAATCTCCTGTTTTGCCCACTGGAGAATCACGAAAAACCAATGGAACCGAAGCGGCCAGTAAAAAGCCTTCACACGGCTCCAAAATTGATCCTAGGACATTGGAGTGTCTTCTCATGGACACAGCTGATACTACTGAATCTTCTTTCTTGGATGAAGATGACACCATTCATTCCATGGCGGAAGACGCGTTCGGGGCGGGGAACTCCATCATGACTGGTCATATTGCCAAAGATTCAGCGGGTCGGAACAATTTGCCGCATAGACCAACTTCTTCTGCCAAGCGAAACGAGAAATTGACCAGCCCTTTTTCCGAACGAACTTTACAAGAACCCAGTTTGTACGGAGATACTGACGAAACCACGGTTGCCTCGACTGCTGCGCCAACTGTGTCATCCAATTCGTCAAAGAATTCGAGAGGCTCTGCCGAGGGAAAGGGACTGGCAGCAACCAACGAGCAGCCGAAACGAACGTCCATGACAGGTATCAATACTGCTATTGGTACCTATTTTGATCGGGAAGAGAGTGCACAGGATGTTTTCAAGAATGGCTCTGTAAGGACATCACGTGAGTCGGTTTCCATGGCCAGCAGTGCAGGTGGATCTTTACTGTCAGATTATTCCAAGAACTCTGGCGATTCTCAAGGGAGGAAGAAAAAGAAAGGGTTGGGCAGTCCTTTTAGCACTGATGATTCCTTGGACGCCATCAATGAAGCATCTTTTGTCGATGCTGGAATGGCAATCAGTCCCTTTTCGACCCGTGCTGGCCTGGAATCTTCGCACTCCAAGGATACACTTGAAGTTACGGAGCGAACCAACGCCACACCTCTGATACCAAATTCAGATGACGAAAAGGAGGATGACGATGACGAAGATATGGCCAGTTCATTTCACAATGACACGTCAGCTCCTCCGAAAAAGTCCAAGACAAAAAAGAAAAGTCCACCGACAACGCGGGCTGCTCCGAAGAAGAAAGCGGTCGATTCCAAAAAGCAAAGCGTTAAATCAAAAACTGCTTCCTCTAAAGCTGCTGCTGCTGCTGTCGCTGTTGTTGCTACCGCGAAGAGTACTCCTACAAAGGAAGCGACGGCCGTGAGTACTCCCAAGAAAGGAGCCGCGACCAGTAGCGGTGCGGTTGTTACTATCAATACTGTCACCAAAAAGTCTACAATAAGCAAGACGAATGCCCCTGTGATCAAGCCACCCATGACAACAGCAACAATCAGTACCAAACAGAGTTCATCAACCGCAACCAAGGCACCTGCCAATTCCAAAAAGCCAGAATTTGAAGAATTTGAAGATCCGGTTCCACGCAAACGACCAGAACAACGAAAGTCTGCATGGTGGGAGGTGTTGTGTTGTAAAGGAAGAAGTAGTTCTGAGGCAGTCGAATAAACAAATACTGTAAAAAATAATGTAACATTGTACTCAGTAACACGTGTACCGCCTACCACCTACCGCTACTACTAGAGCTGGTACAGTGTTAAATCTTGGACTTCAAAGTAATGGTAGTACCTGCTAGGCAGCTCCAACAGCTACCAGTAGTCTAGTCTACCAGGTACCCTGCTAGCTAACAGTAGTAGCTGACGATTTCACACTCCTATACTACCACTCTCTACTACTAGCTAGTAGTAGCTTCAAGCTACCTGGTACCTGGTAGTAGCTATTGATACTGGTAGTAATAGTAGTGACCCAGTAGTACTAGCTCGGAGGTGGTACAGCATGTTGGAAAAGAATGGTTGTACCACTCCAGTGGTAGTACTCTAGCGACGTAGTACCAGGTAGTACTGTTCAGTACAGTAGTTGCAGTCGGGGGAAGTAACGATGGAAACGGCTGCTTCTCAGCCAATCGATTTCCTTTAAATAATGCGATCCAGGTGTTCGGATGTCCCTGCTTTACGTGACGACTTTACTTTTTAGAAAACAAGTCGAAGTTTTTTAGATCGGCAGGCAGAATTTGTGACACAAGTGCCATCACACGCGAAAAACAACATAATTCTTTGAGAATTCTCGACAATGTCCAAATGGGAGAGCAAGCATCGTCGAAGCAGTCAATAACAGCGGGGTTTTCATCCCCAGATAATACTCCAAAGATTAACATTATTAATCTACCACATCAAGCAATGGCTGCTCGTCCCACCAATCGCGACAACAACAACCACAACCACCATGAAGCGCCAATAATCATGGAAAGGAATCGTATTCGAGTAGACGGACAGACGGCTCTGACTAATTCGCGTGACATGTCTCAGACCACAACCTCAGCATCAGAATTAGCACCAGCACCAGCAGCTGTAGACTCATCATCATCCAGGATGATGATGATGGAAAATGATGATAAGAATAGAAGAATAAGTCAACAAGAACGAGAGAGCACTACTACTATTGAAGCAGAGATAATTAACGCAGAGTCTGGCTCAGAGGCTGAAACAGAAACTACAGCATCGGTCCCACAGAACAATTCACTGGTGCCTCTAAATGAGAGAGTTCCCGAAACTCAGAACACCTCTAACACACAAAACAGCAACACTACAGCTACAACTGCAACAACTAGCAATAACTGCCAAGAAGAAGAAGAAAAGAGCATGGCCATTGTATCAGAAACTATGGCAAATGTTGCTATAACACCCATGTCTTCCTTGATAGCGACTGCACAGCACGCATTTCCTTCGGTTTCTGCGACGGGAGGTGCAGGAACCAAGCTCATGATTGTTCCGAGTAGTAGTGATACTGCTGTGAGCAATGGTACGAATGCTGCCACCACAAGAACTGCTACCCAACCAATAGCGTCGGGTATGAGCAAGAAGAAGCGATCACCGCCACCCCTCCAGCTGGGTCAAACTTCAGGAAGGTGGACTCGTGCCGAACACGAAGCTTTCATTGAAGGTCTCAAGATTCATGGTCGAGAATGGAAAAAGGTGGCCGTTATGATTCCTACTCGAACATCGGCTCAAGTTAGAAGTCATGCCCAGAAGTACTTTAGCAAGATGTCCAAGAAAGGAGAAGAACAGAGCGTGCAGCAGCAACAACAACAACGAGCAGCAGCAGCGGCACAGTTACATCCATCACAATCCATGTCTCTTCCAGCAAGTGCCATGGATTCGGTGGCCAGTGCATCGTCGTACAGTTATGACGATACATCCATTGTCACTACTCCTTCGATTCAACGCAATGTGGAACGGATCTTGGCCAATCCAGAACAAGCTCAACGTGATGTGGAAGATACCCTACAGGCCTTGCGAGAACGTTATCATCAACTGCAACAACAACTGCAAGGACATCACCACCAACAATATCAAGGAAAAACGACAGGCACTACTAGTGGGAGTTTCAAGAGTAACGGTGGGTTACACCACGCAAATGGCAATCACCAGGATGCTATGGGACAACGAGATAGCCAACTATATCACAAGAAGCATCAACAAACGAGCAAACGACGACGTGCCAAAGATCAAGATCAACAGCAGTCTGCGGATCCGATGGAGCTGACATCCTTTGCAAACGAAGAATTGATTGCGTTAAGTGTCCTGGGGGCAACACTTCCTAATATTGGATCTCCTCAGCATCATCATGCTCCAGAACCACCACCACCACGAGAAGATGGAGCAGCAGCAGCAGCAGCAGCAGCAGATTCGTCGTCTTGTTCTTCACAGTCATCGTCAACGACCTCCACGACCAAATCTGCCAAACGAAAGCGTGATGAATGATAAAGCAAAAAAAGGAAACAACGATGAATAATCATTACCAGCTGTAAGAACTACTACTGAAGAAGCTTTCGACTTTGTTGATTTTTGGGAAACGAGTCGCATTCTTCAGTATTTTTATATCAATGACGTCGCGCCAGAGACACGCAGCAAATGCAACGACCGATATTGGCACAAAGCCTTTTTTTATTAGAAAATTGTGTGAACAGACGCAAGAACGATATGAATCGTCACAGACTCCACGGAGAAGAGAAGGAGAGAGATTGAGAGAGATATAGGTTGAGATAGAGACATAGACTACACCACCGCTACAACAGGATATCTCTTTTTCTCTCTCGTTTTATCTACTACACAGGGGAGGGCGTTCACATTCACAATTCACAAAAGTATTGATATCCTCATAAAGAAGTACAATAAGACAAGTAACACTACTGTAACAAAGTTTGAGAATTAAAGAAAAATCACCATATTATATACAATTGTATTACTGGTAGAAAGTTGGTCGCGTTTCCCTAGTATAATAGAACGCGAAAAATCATCTTTGTTTTTCCGGTTGCAAGCAATGAAGTGCAAACCGTATTATACTATTATTATTTAGGTGTGCAATGAAATAATTCCATTGCAAGGCACCTCGTCGAATGGTTTCTCTTCCATCACTTCAAAACGTACTGTACCCCATACATAGGAATAATAATAATATTATCATCCTGAATGATCCATTCATTCATAAAACCAAAATTACACGTACGCGGCGGCGTGTTGAAAACCCAAAAGAGACAGCTAGGTCCCAATGATACGAAAGAGAACAGGTAGCTCGGGGTTTTTCGATTGTATTTGTGTTGCCATTTTCCAATCATACATTACCTTCTTCTCTAGGACACGTGCAGAGCATTCAGCACGAACTTACGGCAAACATTAGAAAAAAACCCAACATTATTCATTAGCTAGCAAAACCAGTGCATCATTTTGAATTTGATACCGTGGTACCATTGCATCATTCTCCATTGTCGTAAATGATGTTGTTGGTGGCAATGATGGTGTCAAGATGAGCGTATGACAAAATCCGTGTTGTTGTCCTTGGACTTGACATATACCCGACCAAATAATCATGAGGATACTGCTACTGCTGCTACCACCACTACCGATAGTAGGTTGTTGTTGTTGTACTTGAAATGCTACGGGTAAGTAAATTGTTTGTGTAGTAATGCCCTGCACTACAAAGGCACACCCTACCAACGATTGCAATTGTGTTTTCATTTCCAAGGGTGTCGTACAAACAGATTTGGCTGATTTCAATGATAATGATTTTTGGGCCGTCAAACTGTAATACAACAATAGGTCATCCACGTTGCCATGCTGTAACAAAGAAATGTAAATGTTGGCCACTTGTTGTGCAAATATATCATGGGGCATGTTGGGCAATAAATTGAAAAAGTGTTGTGCTTGTGCCGATACAGGAAGAGGAGGTTGCGGAACCAACCCAGGAGCCGGAGTGATATTGGTTGGTTGTGTTGGGTGTTGTTTTGGTGATAAACCTGGGGGTGGTGCGGGTGGTAATTTCTTGTTGCCGTCATCGTCCAACACAGTGTCGGGTAATGATTGAGCTTTTCGCAGCACCATTCCAGGTGGCGGTTTTGTTTCCGAATTATTGTTCGCGATACTATTGGTGGTGGCAGCAGGAGGAGGTATCCCCGGAGGAGCTAAATACCGTGTAGCTGATGTTGCAGAAATCCCTGGTGGTGGTCCCACAGGATGAGATGGAAGACGTACGGGTGGGAGCTGGTCGTTCTTGGGTGGAGGTGCCAACGAAAGATTTTCTACTCCCACTGCAGAACTCCCGTTTCCATTGGGTGCACCGTTGGAACGAAGTGTAGTCGTTCCATTGGTGGGCTTACTAGCATTTTTCTCTCCTGAAGGAGGTGAGGATTTTTCTTCGTCGCCACTGCTATTGTCGTTGGCCTCTTCATTCGTGGTTCCGTCACCACCAGATCCTCCTCCTCCAACACCTCGTTTGGATTTGCGTCGTTCCTTTTTCAAATTCTTGAAAATGTCCAACAGTCGTCGTTTTTCGTCGATTCCAAATCGTGGAATGTCGTCAATGGTCGTGGGTAATTGCCACACAATCTTTTTCTTTTTTCCGCGACGGGGTGGCAGGACCTTGGAATCGATGCGCAATGTCAAAATTGGTTCCTCCACGCCGTCCCGAAAAACATCGACATCCCAGGTTGGCAAATCAAGACCAGGAATTGGACGAGGTTCCGAGAAATGATGACGATCCTCTGACATTTTTATATTATGGAGTTGTTGTGTTGTGTTGTATTCTTATAATTATTATGTACAAAAAGGGGATTGAGAGACTAGCTGAATGCGAAAAAATAAAAAAAATAACGTAAATTTATCAATGGCAAACCCGATTTCGTTCGTCAGCAGCACTTTTGTTGGTGAAGGTGAGTCGAGCGGCTGACACACAGATCCTTCTCTCGGTCGTGACAAGACTGGATCTGTTCTTCGGTAGATTACTACCTGGTACAGTAGTACTACTACTAGTAGTAGTACTACTACTACCTGGTACTGTACTACAAGTCGACTACTAGTAGTAGTAGTACTAGTACAGCAGTAGTAGTAATCCTCTTTGTGCACGAAGGCCGATTACTGATCACTATTACACTTATTGATCATGGCTACGATAATCGCCGCGGCTGCTCCACAAACGTTGTCTTCCTTCGCAATTCTGCCTCGCAAAATTTTACACAGGATGCAACTATCCAGCACCGGCCACTCTTGCCGTTTGTCGTCTTGTTGTTCTAAAGCTTCTCTGTCCAACAACTTTGTTCAAACCGCAGCAGGAGGTCAAGCCGAACTGTTACTCGCAAAACCGTCTTTAGAATCGTATTTTCATTCCTCGACCAATACTGTCCAACAACAAGAGAAGTGCCCCCTTCTGGCATTGGCCATAACATGTCGGCACCAATTCCTAGAAAGTGGCATGGCTCATATTCCCAATTTTATTTCTAGATCCGTATGTTACCAAATGGTACAAGAAGCCACGCAGCTTTTACAGCAAAGAAATGCTTTTTACAGTACCGAAGATCACACCGTTTATCAAGAACCATTCGATGAACAATTTGCCAAGAATCATCCACGAAATGCACGACAAAAAAGTTCCAAATGGATCATAGACTACAATCGGATGGAACAGTCGTCGTCGCCTTTGGTACAATTGTACACATCACCTCATGTCCAGGCATTTATTTCTTACATTGTACGTCCTCCTCCTGACGATCATGGTAGCTTTTGTTCTAAAAGTACTACTATGGAAGATTTCGTATTGTACGAAAGCGGATGTCAATACAATGCTGCCTATTACAATATATACGAACCAGGAGATGGACTTGGTTGGCATTTTGATCGCAGCGAATTTGGAATCAATCTAGAATTGCAACCCGCGGTACAAGGGGGCGATTTTGAATTGTGTTGGAATACTCGATCCAACACAAGGAATGAAAAAGATGATGATGACGACGCTTGGGCCTTTGACAAGGTTCAAACAATACTGAAAGAATCTTCCATCTCGGAATGTTCCTTGGCACAGCGAATCGACAAGCCACCCGTAGGTCCTGGTTCGTTGGTGATTTTTTCAGGATCTCGCAATTTACACAGAGTGACGCCCGTCAATGCAACGTCAACACCAAGGATCAATGCTATTATGACCTACGAAACACAACCGAATCAAAAACCAAATGCATATTCCCTTTCCAAATTCTTTGGACGGTAGGTGCTAGGGATTCGGGGAAAGGGAGAAGGGAAAGCCTGGCAGGCAGTGAACATCTCTGTTGAGATTGGACTACAGGGAAGTTCAAAGAGAGTTGTTTCCCGCAAGTCCACATCCAAACGGACCCAGTCGTAGGCAGGGGAAAATACAAGTAGTAGTTGTGTCGGATTTTAGCAAGGCTGAGATTGCCACTAAAGACATCTTTACCGAATGCAAACCCTTTTGATCGATGTGTACGCGCTTGGCAAAATTTAGTTCCTGTCATGTTGCAAAGATGAGATCAGGTTTTGGATTGTATTCAAGCAATTGCATAATGGCGAGTCCAGAAGGTCCAAGCAAAGGTATACACATGCGCTATTCCTTCGGTGGCTGATTATTGGAAGAAAGATGTGCCATGGCAGCTGCTGTTGACGTGCAAAACAAAAGTCGCCCTAATACTAGTTTCAAGGTATCCAGCCAACACCAGCAGCAGCATTTGGGACACATGCCGATGATTTTTCAGTATTCTCTTTTGAGTATCCTCGCAAATGCAAAGCAATCGACTCGGATCGATCCAATGGCAACGGGAACTAGTAAATAGTAGAGTGTTGCGCAGCAGCGAATTCACAAAAGTGCGCTGAATGGATTCTTGCTCGCTAAACCAGTATCGTCGTCGTCACTATCACTCCCGCTCTCCTCATCGCTATCTCCGTCGCCGATTTGTTTGTGGTCAACTGTTGCCTCTGCATCATCACCATGGTAATCCTTATCGCCATCGGCATTTTGAGTCACGTCGCTCTTCTTTTTAGATTTCTGCTTGTTATTACTACCTCCTGTAGTATTTTTGCTATTGCTACCACCAGCGACGCCTGTACTTTTCATGACTTTTGCTTCCACAGCACAATTCTCCAGTGAGTACCGTGCTGCTTCGGCATCACTTTTGGGAGCTCGTACGCGTACTTTGATAAGATTATTCTCCAGTAAGCCTTCTTCCCGACACCGTTTCAACACCCATAGTCGTCGATTGTTGAGTGAAAAATACCACGGGCCCTCGTCCGTATCAGGACCAACAATAACCTAGATTTTTAAGTGTGTTCGAGTGATGTTTAAAAAAAAAAGATGATGATGATTCAGATCCAATGAATAGAAAAAGAGTCCCCGTTCCCCGTTAAGACTACATCACAAACATACCTGAATGGGCGGCAAATCCATCGCCGATATTTCTCGATTGCGAATAGATTCTAAAGTCTCATAAATACTGCGACCACATCCAGAAAACAAAGGCCTAATGCGAGAGTGCTGAAATCGGACACGAGCAGGATCTACAAACAGAAAGCCGTTCTGTGCTTGTTGTTGTTGTTGCTGCTGCTGCTGCTGAGATTTTTCCGCATTCTTTCCTTGCGTTCTCTTCTTACCTGTTTTCTTAACAGTCATGTTGGCCAATATGATCAATACAGATACTGTTTATTGCGGGCGCATGCGGGATGATAGTTTTCCTGTCCTTGTGCGATGACCCTTTTTGCTTCGTTGTCTTTTGTCAAGTACTCCGTATGTGGGAGAATAATGAATGGAGGCAATACTCGCTCGCATTGACTGCTACTAGTCTACGTATCTATCTGAGAGACATTCAAACATGTTTGGTTGGAATGCACACTTGCCCTCAACATCGGTCACAAACGCTTCTCATCTGAGAGAGAGAAAAAGCCATCACACACACACAAGCTGATGACACAAGGGAGACAAACAAAACTTCATTCTTTTGTGAAATTAACTTTCGATCTCTTTCTCAAAGATTTTCGACCAGATCACGCCTCCAAAACAACATCTACTTGGTTTTGGTGATAAGCAGTGATTGCGTTGTCGTTGACCTTTGAAAAACAGATCCGAGAATTTTGCTCTTTGTTTGATACCGGTACAAGTAACTCGTCTTACTGTACTCGTAGTAGTAATAAACATCCGTTTTGGGAAGAAGGTACGTTTTTGTGATTTCTTTGCCCCCATATTTTTCAGGGGTATTTGTCTAATGAGTATCGTTATTAGGAAGAAGGTTTATTTTGGGTCCCCTGAAATATGATCCAAAATAAGGATAAGGTTGCGAAACCGGATTTTTTTGGTTGAAGTTTAGCTGATGCGTGGAAGGTGGTGGTGGGACAGTTGTTGTTAAAACAAAAAAACGGAAACAAGAAACTTTTTTATTACGACTTACGACAAACTTACTCGAGTAGATAGAAATCATGTTGATGTCGGTGTTGTCTGAATAGAAACAACGCTACAGTGGACTTAAACAACAGCCATCTCACGATTTGCCTTGTTCTAATCACTATTTTTTCCAAATCCAACCAATACTGCTTTTGGCTATCGGCTATCGGCTATCGGCATAATCTTTGTCATCGGATCAAGACTGAAAACTTATCGGTATTACATTTCCCCTGCTTTCATCGCGCACATTCGTTGTAGAGCTCACATGCAATGGCGGGCATCAAAGGGATGTTATTTCCTCCTCTGGAGGATGAACCCGTAGCAAGAGACGATGTTGGCGAAAGCAAGAACAACGGTCCTCAAGTCCTTTCCCAAGACTTGAGGGATCGATTTTCCAAGGTTCGCTCTCTTCTTCGCCAACAGTCCACGGCAGAAGACACGGCTGTCGAGCTGAGACAGAAGCAGGAACAGGCAGCTCTCGCAACAGCCCAAGCTGTTCAGGACGAGGTAATGCGTCTACAAAATGGGATTGCCGAGTTAGAGGCCATGTACGACCAGCAACAACCACAACCTGCTGTTTTCGATGATGATGATGATGATGATGATTCTGACGACGGGGAAGGCCACGATATTAAAGTGGGGGCTGTTGCTGATGACCAGCAACAAGATAATGGGGAGCCACATCACAGGGAAAACCATCGCCGTAATGAAAAGAGCGCAGCGATTCTATTTCCAGACTTTCCGTATTTTTCTGCGAATGCAGCGGTGGTACCAGATTTAGATACCGCGAGTATCAGAAGCAGTCACAGTAGCACGAGCAACTATGACAAAGGAGCAGAAGAAGTCAACGAGGATACCGATGACATCCTGTGCAACGTCCACAGTTGTTGACTGTTGACTCCGTACGAAAGAATCACGTTTAGTTATAATAATGTACAATAGTGATCTTTGGTTAGATTGTCCTTTGGGGAGAGGGGGGACTTTGTATTCTGTAGCTGCACGACGATTGGCGATATTTTCAGAAAAAAATCAGAGCAAAAGAAACTACCAGCTAAATCCTGTTAAGGAACATCTACATCGTAAAACGAGTTAGCTCCCTCCAGGGTATCATATCGGTAAATATCTAAACCCACGACCTTTCCAGAGGCTATTGGAAACGCTTTTAGTGCCAAATCCCATAACGTCTTGGTGACTCCATCTGGACAATATCCAACAACAACGCCTAAGTTTGCTACTTCTCGACAGTTCCCACGTTCATTATCAAAAAACAGTATATCTTCCATGGCGACTCCTGTTTGGGCCGATATTCTTTCAAAGTGCTTGACTTTAGAATCGGATGATATTTCGATGGGTCCCTGGATGACATCTCGAATGCAAAATGACGTTGCTGCTGCTGCTGCTGCTGTTGCTACCTCCTCCTCCTCCTCTTGTTGTTGTTGCTGTTGTTGTTGTTGCAGTTGGGTGGTCGTAATGGTAAATTTTTGGAGCAATTTTCGTGCCCAGTCAGGTTGATCCGTTCGTGACGAAATTCCTACGTTTGTACCTGTCCACTTTTCATGACAATACAATTCTCTCATTACGTCACGAACTTGTCCTAATAAACGAACTGGTTCATTCTTGCACGTAAAAATAGTCCCATCCGTTTCGTAGTTTGGACTTTGGCTAAACGGAGCTCCAGCTCTTCCACTAAGGTATAACAGTTCGTACATTTCGGGTTTCCAGAGACATCTTTTTTTTACATGATGAGGGACAGATGAAATATCGAAGGCAAGTAAATGTGTAAATGTGGTTGTTTCATGGGAGGGGGGGGGAGGAGGAGTGGGGAAGGTGAGCTGTCGAATGGCAGGTACATGGTACATGGAATCCGAGTACAGCATACTCTGCCCTGGCTGATGTATTATGATATATGCGTAAAAGGAGCTTACCCATCCAAATCGAAAATGATCAATGAAGGTAAACGACTTGATTCGTTTGTAGTTATGTCGTCGTCACTTTCATTACTACTAGTAGTAGATGCTTCTTTCAAAAAGGATATTGTAGTAGTAGTAGTAGTAGTAGTAGTAGCAGCCGTACCAATGATCCTCCTCTCGAGGACAGTACTTGCAGTACTACTACCAGTAGTCGTTGTTACTGGAAGTAATACAAAACTTTCAACTTTCTTCAAAAGAATGATGTAAAGTGATAGTACAGATACGATCAAAAACAAAAAATGACTGTGATATCCAAATAGGGTCGTCATATTCGATGGTTATATTTGTTAATGGTTTTCCTCGATTCCCCCCCCCCCCCCTTCAACCTTAAAAAAATTAAAAAAAAAAAATCAAATTCGCGGTACTCAAACCACACAAAAAAAACAGAAAAGAACTATTCCT
>Ga0100391_1004023_pt1 | contig 14431 bp, 10 predicted proteins | sample CryGeymeta201515_FD_81541 | JGI IMG/M metagenome (GOLD analysis project Ga0100391, IMG submission 81541) | Groundwater microbial communities from Crystal Geyser aquifers in Utah, USA - Crystal Geyser metaG 2015-15 | ecosystem: Environmental > Aquatic > Deep subsurface > Groundwater | place: USA...
AAGTAGCTAGTAAAAAAATTCGGCACAGTGGGTAAATACCCCCTGAAAGTGCAGTGGGTAAATACCCCCTGAAAGTGCAGGGGGCAAATACCCCCTGCAAACACACGAATCGCAAACGCAGCCTTATTATGGTACCGGCGTGGTACAGTAGGTGGTGCTACAAGCACTGCTACCAGGTACCAGGTACTAGAGTACTGTACTACTAGTACTACTAGCTAGTAGGGTAGCGCCACTACTAGCTATTATAAACGTGTACCACGCACGCGTATTACACACAATTACTACTACGTACCTCCTTTCTACCAGTAGTACTATTAATATGTAAAAAAATAAAACATTCAGGAGAAAATATTCTTGCAGATTCTCTCCCGATTGCCAAATGCGGTGTTCTCATCGGTGGAATGTGCGGATATCCTCTGGCCGCCAAGAAAAGTTGTCTTCGCTGACTTTGACAAAAGACAAGATTCTCATAATTTATATCTTTATCGGAATTGCAACGCGCACTGCTCTCATTCCTGCTCAGACAATTCAACTCAACTTTTACGATGGTTTCTATCACCAAGATTCTCGCTGTCGCCCTTGTTGCTGCCGCTACGGTATTGTCCGCTGCTGAAGCGTCCAGTGTCCGCGGGAGATACGTCTGGAGGAAAATCTCTCGCGAAGCATCAGATCCCTCTATGGGCATTTACTTGCAGCAATAAGGAATTTGAGTTGAATTCATTTGCACCATTCCATTCCCCATTGACTGTTACAGGCTTGACATTACCCTGAACCTGCAGCGATGCGAGGACCAGATAACGGTATCTTTCTTGTAATTTGGCGGGCACACACCATAAACCATGCCATGAACTGCTGCGTGTTGATTCTGTACTTCTAATGCATATTAATATTTATAGACAAATACTAGAATGAACAAATAAAATTGATTATTCTAATCTAAACTTACCAACCCTACTTTTTTACACTTGCACTTATAATCTTCCAAATTTCTGGTGCTGTAGCACCAAAGACTTACTCCGTCATTAAAAAAAAACGAGAATTTTTCTCGTTGTGACCCCCTGTGAAAGTCGCAAGGACTGGGCCACAGCCACACTAGAATACAGAAAAGAAAGCCCACCGAGCCATCTGCAACCATTATGGACCTCAGTTGTGATGGCAAGAATACGTTTTTATTCGGGTAGAAAAGACAAAATAAATAAGAGAGAGCCCTTGCATTATAAATTCCATTTTTGCACTCTCTTTCTCTTGTCTAGGAAAATTGACGCTGTAGCAGCCTCCGGTAAAATATTGAGCCGCTGACCTCATACTTTATGTTGAAGGTGAAAAAACGGTAGCTAGCGTTGGATGGTGAGGTGTTAAAAAAAAAGCGAAATTATTTTGGACGCCAAATCTTGCTCTGAGTGCTACAGTCAGTGAATCTCATGTGCAAAGATACCTCGCGCGAGAGTTTCTCTTGAGATATTCTGCCTCACTTCAGGTCTCCTGCCTGGTACTGTAGCTATCCCCGAGCAATATCAAGTCTGAGGTCACTTTAGGAGCTACCGTTTCATTTCAAAAGGACTCCGCAAGGTTTTTGTGAAAAGATTCGATTTTCCAGATACCTAGTACCAGGTACCATACAGTACTACCATGTACTACTACCTGGTACAGTAGTAGGAAAAGAAGCTTCTGGAATACGAAATAGCTCAGGAGGAGTGGTACAAAAAAACAGATACAGTACTACTGAGTAGACTACGATTACGGTACGGTAGCTACAATAGCTAGTAGTCTACCAAGTCCTGTACTGGTGGTACAGTAGTAGACTACTAATGCCTAGTAGTACTGTACCAGGTAGTACTAGGTAACGTTGATTTTACTACTGGCTGCTGTAGTCGTAGTACAGAGCTCGCACCGGAGGGATGATTCTTAGTGTTAGCGTTATTCAACTAAAAACAAAATCCATTTTGCGGAATAGATCTACAATTCATACCTGAGATTCGATATATATATAGCTGAACTTTATCTGAAAACAAATGCTAAGTAGCCCTTGAAAATGAATTTAATAGGGAAATACAAGAGCGTTCGCACTCATGCCTCCTTTGTCATTTTTTCAATGACGATTTCGACGGCAGCCCCGCAGAAAACTCGAGTTCTTCCGTCATGGCAGACCGTGCTCTCGGATATTCAACTCGCGGTGCCACTGTTTGGAAATGATGGGCCTCAATGGCGACTGGATTACATCGATCCGCCAGATAACACAGTGCATGCTGCTCCCAACGAAAATCTTCCGCCACACAATTTGACAGCTCGAGTACCCGGCGATCTTATCAGTGACCTCATGCGTCACGGCGTGGTCGATGATCCCTACTTCGACATGAATTTGTGGGAGCAGCAGGATCAGTGGCTGGGACCACAAATGAAAGATGCAGTTAATGCCAACAGCAGCAGTACCAAAAATGACAGTACTAGTCCTTGTCAAAAACAGCAAACACGCATCTGGACCTATTCGGCCGAAGTGGAGCTGCCCTCCAGCGATATCAGCAGCACGTCATGGCAGCTAGTAGTAGAGAGCCTTCAGATGGGAGCCACCGTGTATTGGGATGGTGTAGTCTTGGGAAATGTGACGGATCAATTTTTGAGATATTCTTTTTGGATTCCACACTCGAATCAGCAGGCGGGCAACCACACGCTCAGCGTCACTTTTGATCCACTGATCGACACGAATGGACGTTTCATGGCGTGTTCGGGAGGGTGGGATTGGGCACCTTACACTCTGGCATGCGATCGACAAGGACGACGAACCTTTTCTATGGGAATTGTTGCGCCAGTGTATCTTGTTGCGGTTGATCAAGTTGCCATAAGCTATTTAGTTCCCAAGATTTACTATGACGGTGAGGATTTGCCACGGAAACCCATGGATATCATACACCCAGATGCAGACTTTACTGTCAAGCTAGACGTGCAGTTGGACTTTCCTCCTACGCCACGGAATTCGTCGAGCAACCATTCTTATTATTTACTGGCAACATCCGATTTTGCCTCGGACGCAAAAATGCACAAGATTGCAAGGGTTTCCGGCAATAACTCAAATCAAGTTGTTACCTTCACCATGAAAGCATTCAAAGACACGATCGAACTATGGTGGCCCAATGGAATGGGCCCTCATCCGCTATACAACGTGCAAGTTACAATCATGTCCTCCAATCAGGCACAGGCATACAAACAACAACAGTCGCCAATGTTGCAAACCACGAAACGAAGGCGGCTATCTGAATCGCCCGATGGAACAAATAGAGTACAGTGGTTCAACAAACAGGTTGGTTTCCGTACGACTGCAATTGTGACGACGAACGAAACAGATACTGTCAACGAATATGAAGAAGGCACTGGTCTGCATGGCATGTACTTTCGTGTGAATGGAGCGCTTGTCATGGCTCGTGGGGCCAATGTGATTCCAGCCGATCAGCTTGAGGGTCGGTATCGATATGGCGAAAATAGTGTCAGCAATCGAGGATACAAATTTACGATACAGTCTGCGGCCGATGCAAATATGAATATGGTGCGAGTATGGGGCGGTGGGAAAATATTACCGTCATCCTTCTACAGAGCTTGCGATGAACTCGGGGTGATGGTATATCACGATCAAATGTTTGCCCAGAGAGGTCATGCGCCATCAGAAACAGACACAATTGAATCAGAGATTCGACATGTGGTACTATCGTTGGCATCCCATCCGAGCATTGTTGTGTGGAATGGGTGCAATGAATGCGAAGTAATCATGGGAACCGCTACCGAGATTTATGCTACATTTGTGATGCGAATTGTAGCAGCGACGGATAACACGCGCAGCGTCTGGCCCACTTCACCTTCACGTTACGGCTGGAGAACGGGAGTCGACGAATACGACAGCAAACCCAATGGTAACCCTCTTGCGACCAGGGATCCTGAAGACCACAAGGGTGAAACTGGCATTGAATCTCATGGACCATACATGAGAGCATACTCTGAGATCTACCCCGGCGTTAATGGAGTGAATCAACATTTGTAAGTAAAAATGGCTAACAGATATCGCATGTTATGTACTACCAAGTTTGAATAGCTACCCGACTTGTATCTTTTTTTCCTTCAGCTCCTACGATTTGTCACCGGCTAAGTTCTACCAGGGTGAAATTGGACCGCAGTATCCCAACAAGTTCGTAAGTCCTGCCAACCGCTTCTGATCTTCTTGAGTGCGACCAAATCAAGAAACCTCACACTCACCTCCTCTTTTTCGTAACAAGGCTTCCGAATTTGGAGCTTCCGTATGGTCTTCATTCGAATCCATGTCGGGTACTCTGCGCCCCGAGCATTGGGGAATTCACGGTGGCGAAATCCCAGATCGTTGTTGGAACCTTGTGGGAATGGAAAATGTCTGCAGTGGCCCCAACGCCTTGGCACAAAGAAACTATCCGTGTGATACCTACATACAGAAAGCCTTCGGTGACGTTATTGGATTGGACGCGGTAGGCGAAATGGCCTTTCAAGCCCACCTGTATCAATGCTTAATCGCTCAGACTTTGTGGCTGAAAAATACCATTGAGGCACGTAGATCGGAGAATTCGTTTGGGCTCCTCATCTGGCAGCTCAACGAAAACTGGCCTACTGGTGGTTGGGGACTCGTTGAGTATTCAGGGGACCCTAAATCCCAAACCTTGCCTGGGCAGATTATTGGAGGACGCTGGAAGCCAATGATGCACCTAATGCGCAAATCGTTGTTCCGCGATGTTGTGGCTGCCTGTGGGAGCGACAAGCAGTGTTTTATCCGAAATGATGGAATGGTTCCCGTGAGCGTGGTAGTCACATTGGAGGCGTGGGTGATTGGCAGTACTGATGGGGAGGAATTCGAGAAGTCCTTTGACCTTCAGGGTGGTATCTCGAATACAGGTAAAAATATACACGGTGCCAGAACTTGCGTTGTCGCAATCCCTTTCAGCTTTCAGTCGATTCGGACTTCGAACTCACACATCCTCATTTGAAATTCATACAGCTCGCTTTGAAATGCCAGCAGACTGGGACGAAGGCAAAATTGATGCCATCATCTTGAGCGTCCATGATGCCAAGGAGAACAGCATTGCTTGGATGGAAGAGAGCGTGTATCTCTCGACCGAACCGCTTCACATGGCTAACCTGCGATCAATTCCTGTGCATATTGCCCATGCCATTGATTCGATTGCGGGGAACGCGACAGCGGCAACCGTGAGCATCTCCAGTGATGTCCTTGCGCTTTACGTTGTCCTGACCACCAAAGCCTCCGGACGATTTTCCGATAATGCCTTCGTCTTGCGACCCGGCCAGAGAAAGACAGTTACTTTTACAACGGTGGAGGCGGGAGACGTCCTTGATCTAGAGCTGCTTTCCGGCAGTTTGCGCGTGGAGCATTTGGGCTACTACTATCAAGCCTAAAGCGCGCTGTTCAAAACGAAAACAGCTCACGAGGAAAGTTCGTCACCGGTTGGATTTGAGAACTCCAGTTTTGAGATCTTAAAAGTAAATAAGATCTTTGTTACCAGGTAGTAAGACGTGTTGCTGCGTTCCACTACTCAAACGCACTAGAGTAGTACTTTTAGTACTAAAAGAAGTACGTGGATATAACGGTTTCATAATTTGAGAACCCTATCATCGTAGAGGAACAAATCTTTGGTGGTCATAGCTCGCTAGTCTACTCGAGTACAACAAGTCTAGCTAGCTACTGTACTAGCTAGAGTAGCAGTACTACTAGTAGTAGAAGAGGGAGGACTACTAATGTACTACTGCTGCATCTACGTACTACCCTGGTACATCTACTGTAGCTAGTAGTGGTCTACTACTACTAGTAGTACCAGTAGACTAGTAGAAAATGACTCAAAGCCCGAGACATTCTCAACTTCAAAAATTGATCTCTTGTTGGTTCGCCGAGTATCCTCAAAAATAAATAATAAAATATTATTTTTACTAATAATAAACCAAGGAGATTCCGTCGCCAGTAGCGTTGCAATATAACAAGGTAACCTGCAATATACAATTTAAACAATGAAATTATCAGCCCTTTTCCTGATTTGCTGGGCCTTCCCAGCCTCGGGATTCTTTTGGAACAAGAACAAAAACGACGGTGACAGTGAAGATGCCCTCCTGGACGAACTGTACAGTGGCTTGAGCCCAGTATCCGTTAACCAAGATGGTGTTCCGATGGTTCATCTTCACAACGAAAAGCAAATGCCCCTTGTGGGATTAGGTGTAGAATATTTGCCACCATATTTAGTCCCTCTCATGACGGCATCCGCCATGCAAGACGACAAACGCACCCGTCTCTTTGATACCACCCATATCTCTAATAATGAAAATTTACTGGCAGCTGGAATTTCTCAGGGAATGGAGCGTCTAAATGAGAGCGGAGGCATTAGCAAAGGTCAAAAGGTTGAAGTGCACGTGATTACCAAGGTCTGGTATACACACCTAGGATACGAAAGAACTACCCTTAGTGTCAAAGAATCGTATGCTACTCTTCTCGAGGCACTTGGTGATTCCAAGGAAGCTGAGAGAATTGATCTCAAGTTGCATGTGCTCTTGCAGTGGCCGAGATGCTACGAAAATATAGACTGGATGAATTGTGAAGTGGATGAGCAAGAAGTCGCATCGCACTTTCAAGAGGCAGGCCCGCCTCCTCACCAAGATAAAGATGCGTGGAAGAGTTCATGGAAAGCACTGGAGGATCTTTACCTCGACCAAACTTTGCCTATTGTGAGCATTGGAGTTGCAAACTTTCATTTCAAGGATTTCCAAGAGATGGACGCGATTGGTGTCCGTGTTTATCCTCACATTGTTCAGATTAGTCTCTGGTCTCTCTTGTATGATCCTCTCCTTGTAGACTATTGTACCAGTAAGGGGGTTCATTTGCAAATTATTGATGCAATTGATGGCATCCTGGCAGATCCATCTCAAGTTCCGAATGCCCATCATCATCTTTTGAAAGTCGCGGATGAACTGGTGGATGCGTCTGAAAACTTGCAGGAAGATGATGTGGCCCCCGTCCAAGTAATCCTGGCATGGCTCATTCAACAGGGTATCAGTGTTGTTCCAGGGACCGAGCGTCTCTCAGAACTACAAAGGAATTCTTCTGTTCAACTGGGGTCCATACCGACACTGTCTCGCGCCCAAGTAGAGACAGTGGCTCATGCCATTGAGGCCTACCTAAGTGGAGACGATCTCGAAGAGGACATACACGCCTATGTGACCATCAAGGCCATAAATAAAGACGCCATGTTGTACTGGATGAAGCCTGACGGGACAGGTGAATCTAAAATTGCCTTTATCGGCAAGGGTGAATCATTTGACGAAGTCACGTATCCCAAGCATCATTTTCGAGTCTACGATGCCCGTAACAAGGACAACTGGGTCGATTACCACGTGAAGGCGCGCTTTGGTGAACGAACAACTTTCGAAGCATACTTGAAATAGAGAAGTAGGATGGAAGGTGCAGGACGTAGAACAACAGAATATATGTGTGCAGCAAGCCTATTTGGTTAAGACTGAGTGAAAGTAATAGGATTGGATTGCATGATTGCATTCCAAATTCCAAGAATCGAAAGATAATGTTAAATTAAATGGGCGACAAAGCCCTTTGAAGGCAAAAGAGGGAGGATTTCAACGCATTTTACACATAGTATTTTTAATTTAATTGAATGATGAATGTATCACTTTGATTTACCATACATTATACAATACCCCTTTACTGAGAGGTTATTGTTATTTACAGTAGACTAGACTCTAGTAGTGAAGGAAGTTGAGGAGGGTTGGCGAAATAATGAATGAATGATAACAAATTTCAACATTTATTTCAACACATTTCAATGCATTTCAACACATTTCAATGCATTTCAACACATTTCAAAACAGTGATAAAAAATTAATTTCAACACATTTCAATGCATTTAAACATGACTCACCTTAATCCAGTCCCTAGCTAGTACTAGAGCGTACTGGTAATGTAATTGGCTGGACACACACTCTAGCCCACCCAGCCTCTTAATCATGCAACCAACAGTCAAGTGCAATACGACACAACAATCCACAACCTGCCTGATGTATGCTTAGTAGGAGTAGTAGTAGACAAGCAACAACGCTTCACAGAGCTTTCCCTGCTGTAGTTATATTATTATATTTTCGAAAAGTAGAAGCCGTGTAACGAGTTCGCTTCCCAATTCGTGGTTTAACCTTTCGATTTTTACTCAAACCAAAAAGCTGCATATTGCAACTTTCCCATTCACTATCATCCATCCATCCATCCATCCATCCATCCATCCATCCATCCATCCATCCATCCATCCATCCATCCATCCATCCATCCATCCATCCACGTCCATTTTTGTCCGGCAGCTAGTTGGCATATCGGCCCACAAAAAGGTGATCGAAGATGGCCAATCTCACGGATCCTCTGATTCGCACCATCCAGGGCTCTGACCCTCAGAACTTGATGGAATACATTACACGACAAAAAATATACGACAGTCGCTACTGGAAAGAGGAGTGCTTTGGATTGGCAGCCATAGATGTCCTCGAAAAGGCTGCCAAGATTGAAACCATCGGAGGCCTTCCAACCAAATTTTTGTGCCTCACGCTCAAGTTACTGCAGTTACAGCCTGACACGGAGGATATAATAGAGTCATTTATCCAGCAAGAAGAATTTAAGTATGTGCGAGCATTAGGAGCTCTTTACTTGAGGTTAACAGGAAGACCAGCGGATATTTACGATGAATTGGAGCCACTGTATCGAGACTATCGCAAACTACGATGTCGACTGTATAACAAATGGTCCATTGTTTACATGGACGAGTTTATACACAAGCTTTTGACGGAAACATCCTGTGTTGGTATCACTCTGCCAAGACTCCCGGGGCGTACAACGTTACAAGAAGGTGGTTACATAGACGATGGTCCCCGGCCTACCGCTCTTCGCGAAGTGTTGGAGGAAACTGGAGGTCCTTTGGAATATCTCAAAATGAAAGTGGAACAGAACAGCGAAGCAGCCAATGAGTTGTTCGAAAAGAGACGAGGCGTCAAACGAGAGAAACTTGGCGGTCTCAAGGAGAACGAAGGAGATGTTCTAGAGGACGATACATCAGTTCGGCCAGGAAAGGTAAAACGCAAGCACGAGGATGATGCGAAGGGAAACCAAGTATCTGTTGACGAAGCACAAAAGTTGAATGTAAAAAAGAAAAAAGAGAAAAAGGAGAAAAGCTATGGCACACTCTTTAAGGATAGCAAGAAAAAGAAGTCGAAAACGGACGATGATGATAGCGCTCCGGGCGGGCCCGCTGAGAAGAAGGCACCGGACGAGAATTCCGAGGAATACTGGAATGAACAGCGAGCTAAGCTCGGTTTGAAGGCACTCAAATAGATACAAGTTCTGCCTGAGAAAAGCTGGAGTAAATTATTGTTTTTGGCAAGAGTTTGGCAAGAGTTGTTCTGTCAATCAAGAATCTGAAACAACTCTGAAAACTCTTTTAGAGAAAAGAAGCTCTTGCATGAAAAACAATTGCAACTTATTGCTTTTAGCAAGATTTTCTGGATTTCTATTTAGTTTTGTCGGCTGTGGACGAGAAAAGAATGGAATCAGGAGGGTTTTCACAACTCCTTCGATTATCGAAGGGAACGCTCCATGATACTGACCTTTTGTGCGCCTATTCCGTGCGTCGGAGAGGACAAATTATCGCCCGGCTACTAGGGCGGAGCGCTTCGAAGCTCGGAGTTGTTTTTATGAAAAAGAGACCAGGAGCATAACAACAGCTTTCCAACTTCTAACAATAGAATCTGATTTAATAGCTAGCTCGACAAAAAAGTACAGTAGGACACCCTACTTCGCATTTCAATGATGAAATTTAGTTCGTTTTGTAAGCCTCCTTCATTTTAGTTCGAAATGCCAGAATCTTTTTGAGTGGACCATCAGGTTCTCCTTCCATCATTTTGATCATCCTTCGATCTTCTTCCAGAGTTGTTGTCCAGTCATCCAGGTTTGCTATCATGTCATCGCCATCCTTCTTGGTAAGTAACCAGCTGTCCACGTTGTTGTCCTCTGGAACGAAACCGTAATTCAACAAGAGCTCAACGGAGGAGTAGACACCACTGCGGTAATTTATTTTGATTTCATTACCGGCTGGAATAGGCCGATTGGCTTCGAGCGCAAAGAAGGCCTCATCCTTCTTTGGATCAATCATGCTGAAACGACAATTGGGGCTCGTGCAGTCACAATTGACCAAATCCAAAAAAGGTACCATAACTCGTATGGATTTTAATCCAGATCCTGCTTTTGCAATGACTTGTCCTCTCTCGTCGTATTGTGTTTCTTCGTCGGGTTGCTCTCCATCATCGCTTAAATTGATATTAAATGCTCGGGAAGAGACCAACCAAGTTGCAAATTGCAACTCATCAAAGTCCATACGGTTTTCTTTTGATACTGTCTCAAGATCTGTTTTGCGTTGTCGAATGAGATTGATTAAGCGAGGAAACTCGAGCAATTCAATTTCTTCGTCCGAAAAAAAGTCGGGCGTCGGATCAAACTGAGGCGAATCACGGGTCGGCAGTGTATCCAGGTAGGGTTTCCACATCTCTCGCGCTTGAGGATTATTGGCGTACATTTTCAAATAATTTAATCCTCCGTGCGCCATGGTCGGGGCGTCATCTCCCATTTTGGCCGGATCCGAAAGGGCCAGCGCCACATCGCTGGGAATCATACAAACGACCTGTCCCTTTTTAATATTCGTGACGGCAAACAAACCGCGTCTGCCAGTTTCATTGTCAACGCCAACTTCCACAACTCCCTGTTGCACGCCCAAGGCTTTTTGAGCTGTCAAAAATTGTGTCAACGTTTGGATGCTGGGCGAAGTGTCAGGTGTGTGCGAAAAGGTAGGCGCGGTCGAGGCTCCAAAGCCCTTGCCAGCACCCGATGCCAATATCTTTTTGTTCTTTTGGGCCTTAGCCGCTAGTCCGTGCACAAGATCAACATAACACCAGCTCAATAGTATCAAGATAGTGAATAACAATAATAAACGCTCTTGCAGTAGCATCTTTGTGTGCAGGTTATTTCTTGCTGGATTGTTAGTTGGATTGTGTTTAGGACAGTGACAATATTCGCAATTTCAATTTTGTGGTCGTTTTTTAACCGATAGGGATTGGCGTCCGTACGTTTTTTCATGATCAACTCCACAACGAGTAAACCTGAACACTAACTTTCGGAAACCAGACTTGATAAATTCGCTTTGTTTCCTCAACCGACGACCCCAACTCCCATGCCAAACCTTTTTAATCTCTAACGTCGAACCATGGCCTCGTCATTGCCACTGTGATCCCCATCAACTACTCTTTGGTAGGCTTGATAATGACCATTTAGGATCGAAGAAGCCGTCAAGTTGTCCGATTGGCTACCAAAATCAATCTAAAAAAAGATGAGTATCCAAGCAGGATCCGTTTTTTACCATAACATGTCCATGCCATTGTACCATCGGATCCAAAATAATTAAATTCGTCACATACGTTATAATAATATGTACTATTGTAACACTAAGCGCTTGCAAAACAGCTGATTGGACTGACCAGTACGCCGCAACTATGCAAAAGTCATGTCAGTTCGCGCACAGGACTTTCTACACAGTATTACGAAATTACTTGAACCGCGGGTACATCATGGTTTACAGTGACCTTCGTACCTCCTAAAATAGCAACTCCTTGCAGGATCAAAAGAGGAGCATTGTCGACCTGCCCAGCATTGACCGTTTGAGAACCGAGTCCTTCGAATGAACCTAATATGCCCAGCCCGTGTGTTTCAACACGGACACCCTGCGGAACCGTTAATTTGAAGCCGCCTAAAATGGTTCCTACCTTGATAGTAGTGACGGGATATACAAAATCTGCGCGGCTTAAATCCAATCTGCTACCCGTCAAGATCTGCCCACAATGGATCGTCTTGGGCAATGTGAATTTTCCCGCCTTGCGGCATGATGTCCGGAGAAACAGAATTCCACCCATTGCTTGGTAATCCTGGGCGCGTTCCAGCATGATGGGTGAAGGATTTTTCCAGAACATGGCACACTCTGTAGAAAAAATTTCCGAAAGTGTACGGTCGTCGTTGTGGAATGAATTCTCGGTAGATTCTGGGGTAGGTTCGGCAGGACAGGGATACTGAATATTATTATTCTCGGTATATGTGCTAGTAAAACTAGAGGCTGGTCTCTCCCCAGAGGAATTCTCTTCCGAAGTAGGTACCGACACGGCTGACACGCGCAATGGAACCTGGTTGTTGACTGAGCTGCTGCTACTGCTGCCAGTGTCCACCATTGCCACCGGCAGGGCTGAGACCATAGGAACATGATCGCTTTCATCAGCCGTAGAGGAATTATTCTCAACTCTTGCACCGCAACTGGGGCAAAATTTTGCCCTCTTTGGCACCGAGTACGAACCGCAGGAACGACAAAGCTCACTCGTCTCGACCATAATAGGCAGGCTACTAATGGAATAAAGGACTGGATAGATGGATCGACGAAATGTAAAATAAACTCAGGAGAAGGCTTGTGGCAGTTTCGTTTCGATATTCTATGGTCTAGGTCTAGGTTCTCGGTCTATTATTATTTTGGGTGATTTTGCTAATTATTTTGCACCACTTCGATTCTTTGCTTTTTTAATTTCTTGGGCACGACTAAAATCTTTTTGATCGGACCTACTCGGTAGTAACGTAACACTAGCTCTATTGTATTAGTCGACAGTAGCAGTACTAGTAGCTAGTGACAACTTCTTGACGATTGATCAAAAGTGCGACCGTCAGGATAGTTTTTGGCGAAAGGTGCACAATCAAACCCGAAAATCCTTGACTTCTACGATGGCAATTCTGACACAACAATGCCCTCGTAGCTAAAATACCTGACGAGTTGAATATGAACAGCAAGGACAAACAATTGCCTTTTTCAATACAATACGAAACACAATCTTGCACCAGCAGTTTCATGGCAACCAGAACAAGAGGAAGGAAAATTCCCGGGGAAAGCCGTCAAGGTACCTACTGTACTTGTAAATCCAAAAGGATAGCATCCACTAGACTAGCTAAGTAGGTAAAGCAGACCGATATAGGCGCTCCGCCAGTCAACATCCTAAAACACAAGAAAAGAAGAAGACAAAGCTCTATTCCCTTCCGTCTTTTCGGTTAATGTACGGAAGCTTGACACCGAAGTTGTCGACAGCTGTTGCAATTTGATTCCAGGATCCTAATAGCGTTCGTTGTAATTCTTCTTCATACTTGAGAGCTTCCTCTTCACTTTTCGTGATCCAATTATTCTGAAAGAGTTTCTTAGAAGCTGCCACAGCATCGGGATTTCTCTCAGCGATTTCCTTGGCTACCTTTTCTGCTTCCGCCAGTGGATCGTCTACACATCGCGTCACCAGATGCAAGGCGGCAGCTTCTTGTCCCGAAAAAATTCGTCCCGTCATGGTCAATTCCTTGGCAACGTCAATAGGGATCAATTCTCTTAGTGTCACCGATGCACTCATGTCAGGAATCAATCCCCACTTAGCTTCCATAATGCTAATTTTACAGTCAGGCGTGGCAAAGCGCATATCGGCTCCCAACGCTATTTGAAGGCCACCTCCAAAACACATGCCATGAATGGCACAAATAACTGGTGCTCTCACTTGCCGCCACAGATAACCAGGATCTTGCGCTAAATTACTGAAACTCTCAGGGCATCGTTTGGAGAGCAATTGTTTCATTGTTTTAAAGGGCTTGTCTTTGGCAATGGACTTGACATCCAGCCCTGTGCAAAAAGCACGACCTTCCCCGCTCAAAATGACAGCTCGGATCGATTTATCCTGCGCCAGAGATTCGGCCGTTTCGGCAATGGCCTCAAACATGCCCAAGTCCAATGCATTTAATTTGTCCGGACGGTTCAACTTGACGTGAACGATGCCGTTGGATGTCACAGCGGTTGTGACGCGGGGTTCGCTGTTTTTATTGTTGGTTTCTGGTTGCGCCGAAAATGATCTAGAAAAGGCAGTGGAAGGAGCCGCTGCATTATGGAGGGATATTCGTATCAAAGATGCATTTGCTGCTGCTCTCTTGAACAAGGCAGTGGATAAATAGCGAGGAGGCATGATTAATCGGAAGTCGAAGGAGTGGCAAAAACAGAATAATATATATGGAGAAGTTCATTTACGGTATTTTTCTTATTATTTTTATTTTGCGAATGTTAATTATTTTTTGTTGGTGACACGAAATCTCGACGAGCCGATTTTCAGAGCCAGCCGAAGGGAACGTGAGACAAGGAGACCCGAATATATAAAGTTGCTTTCGTATTCGACGAAAAGGCAAATTTATGACGAAATTTTCTGCTCTTTTCGGTCTCTTCAATTGCTGGATCCAGGTCTAGGCCCTTCCTTGTTTGGTAGGGATTTGACG
>Ga0100391_1004028_pt1 | contig 14426 bp, 11 predicted proteins | sample CryGeymeta201515_FD_81541 | JGI IMG/M metagenome (GOLD analysis project Ga0100391, IMG submission 81541) | Groundwater microbial communities from Crystal Geyser aquifers in Utah, USA - Crystal Geyser metaG 2015-15 | ecosystem: Environmental > Aquatic > Deep subsurface > Groundwater | place: USA...
ATCGCTTTATGTTTGTGTGTATGTGTGCTCTCTAGCTAGTTGTTGATAATTTCTGTAGAAAGAACTATATTATAAGTATTACATCACGAAATAACAGAGTCAAACTCCCCAGAGATGGCTGACAACGGCATGTCTTTCATTTTGCGTACGTGCAGTGGATTGTCAAAGTCCCTTTCCCAACATAAAATTTATCCATTGCGAATTTTAGCATCCATAGTAATTCCGTCAACGGTAGTCTACTCTTGAGCAAATTTCTTCCACGTAGAAAGAAAAAGCCAAGAGTAAGAAAAAAAATATTGAATTTCTTTTTAATTGTTGTTGAAGAGTGCAGCTAAATCAGCTGGTAGTAATGGCAAAAGATCTTGTAGTTGATCATCGAAGCGATCATCGTCCAACTCGAAAGCGCGGGTTCGTCCTCGTCCCCTCATGCCCATACCACCCATTCCACTCATACCACTCATTCCACTTCGAAATGTTGGTCGAAATCCACCCGGTCCATCTGTAGGTGCATCCGTGGGCATGAATGTTCGAAAGACAAACGTAGGCTGCAAAGTTGCTGGTTTTTCCGATGGCTCTACAGCTTCCGTTGGCTGAGAACTAATTGTAGGTGCCAATGTTGGAAATTTGGTCGGCAATTGAGAAGGTAAAGCACTTAGCGAAGGGGCAAAGCTTGGCTGTTTGGAAAGAGAGGGCTGAGAGGAAACAGTAGGAGACTGAGTTGGTGATACAGATGGAAGTTGAGTCGGGGATCTGGAGGCGCTGGGAGCAATCGTAGGGAGTGGGTCTGAAGTGGTCACTGTGGGAAAAGCCGAAGGACTGGCAGACGGTTCAGGTGTCGGCATAAACGTCCTAAATCCTCCACCACTTCGACCACTGTTTCGGCCTTTAGACCTACTCCTTCCACTCCTTCCACCCCTGCCGCCCTTGTCACTCATTCCCATCAATCGACGACTTGCATCGTTCGTATGACGGATATCTCCGTGATTCTGCGATTTGATTCGCTCGTGGTACCGTGCTCGTGCTTTCAGTTGTTTGTTGTCTAGTAGACTGCGACGTGGTTGTGGCTTCAATTGGCTTGCAGCAGCAGGGCCTGTATAGGCACTGTTCAAAGAGTCTCCGAGATTCACAACCTGTTCAGGTATACTACTATTGCGATTGCGATTGCTTGACAGTAACACAGTCGACATGACCACGGCGATAACGGCAAACAGTGCAAAAGCGGTTATACCGTTACGAATAGCTTTAAAGATTCGGTCTTTTCTAGAAATAGACTGCTGCATTTCTGGAGCCTTGTGATCTACTCCTCTCCCTCTGCCTTTCTTGCCAATGATGGTATTGGGAGACTGTTGCTCACTGCTTTCTTCTTGTAATGACGATCCCATAGTCAGATGGCAGACGACAATGATTGTTTGTGTTAGCCTGCTACTCAAGGGTTTAGTGTAGGAAGAGCTTGAGCTGCACTGCGCAGTATGGTATCTTGATTTTTTTCTGAGCCGTTGCTTGCCAAAATATCTGATCGAACAAATAATTCCAAAATATTTCTAGTTGTATCAGTTGAGTGTTCCCCCTTTGGGTTAGTGTTGAAAGTTTCTGTAAGGTCTGGTAGGTGCGCGTCCAAGCTATTGTTTCGAGTTTGGAGGGTGCGCGAACGAAAAAGGCCTCTCAATGTTTTGGTTTTGATTACTTCCAGTCTCCCAAACTGCTACTCCGAGTACTGCTAATAAGACAGGCACTAGAATAGCTACTCGGACTAGTAGTTGTCTACGGTACTAGCTAGCTAGCTACCTGGTAGCTACTAGTAGCCAGCTAAACAAACAAACAAATTATATAGCGGTGAGGCATATATTATTATTTACTTCCCCTTGAACAATTTCCATGCAAGGATTTCATCTCCTCCAACACTTTGGAGGCACCCCATGAACCTCTTCACTTCAGCCATGCTTCGCAATCTGAAATTATTTTGTGGCGAATGCCAATATCGATCGAGATGACCCTTCGATGCCCCACTTTGTCGTTCATAGACTTTCTTAACCCATCCCACCGGCCAACCACCCGGAAGCGGTTCGTTAGGTACTCCTTCCCAGACAAAGATAGCCTTGGGACGTCGAGTGCCAAAGGAATTTATCCACTCTTGTCCAGTAGAAGCACCAGCACCCCTAATAGTAGACTTCGTGCACTTGTCCAATGATTTTCCAGGTCGGATATCTGTATAGTGCTCGTTGTTTGGTACTTTTTCATGCAAAGATCGTGGACGAATACCTTTTGCGATATGTTTTCTAGCAAGTACCACATCAAAACCCGTACGGGAGCACAGCTTTTCTAACGAAAATCTTTCGTGGAATGGAACATCTTCTCCGTTTGGCAGATACTTGTTCGCAAACGCGTTGGCAATATAGATGACTTGCCACATTATGTACCACGATTCGTTCACAGAAGCTGATTGTTGACGGCTTGTCTCCATAGACTTTGGAACACTTGCCAATTTAGATCCGGAGGCAAAGCCTTCGTATTTTACCATCAGGTACATCTGTTCGCTGGCGCCCGCTGGAAGCGAAAAGAAAGGCCCAATTCGGTGATCCTCCAAAAGATATGCGCAGTCAAAGTAAGCATGCATGTCGCAGAGAGCCGCTAGGAGTCCTTTGGGATTCAGAGAGTGTCCCTCCATGGCGTTTTTGCGGAGCGAGGCAACCTGCTCCGCAGTCACACTGGTACCCTTTGGTACACCCGCCTCAAATTGTAGCCTTTCAAAGCTACCAGAATTTGTAGCGTAGTTCTTGGCAGCTTCGCTAACTTTCTTTGCAGCAGAGCTTGCGGCAGAGTAAATTTTTTCGCGCAGAAGACCGAACGTTGGCTCCGTCGTCCATGTAAGCAAAGCAACGTCGTGGCTGAGTTTAGCGATCAAGTCATACGCTATTGGACACCAGATACTCTTGTTGAATGGGTCCTTTAGCTCCTTTCGAAGTTCCCACCACACATGTTCTTTGATCTCAAAGGTTACGGCCTCTCGAATGTTCTTGCCCTCCGCGTCTGTAATGCTTGGGTCCAGGCGCAAGAAGTCGGCATACTGTGTCCACTTCAACCGTTCGGACCATTCTTTACAGGTATCGAGCAATCCTTGGAAAGGGTATCCCACCTGTCGCTGCAAATACGGCGCTGATCCCTCTATGGAAGCAAGATGATCGGAAAATAAATAGCAAACGTACTGCATTCGCACGAGAGCGACCCATTGCAGAGCCGAGGGGACCGTCACATTCCCGGTCGCAACAAACTTCATTGTTGTGTTCAGAAATCGATTCGTCGCCGTTACCACCGGCCTTCGGATTTCTTCTTCCACAAACTCCATCGTTGGATACAATTGGCAAAGTTGAAGATCATCAATGGTGCGCGAGACGATGTCTCTGACCTCTAAATTTCGCCCATATCTGCAATGGGGGTCGCTATCTCCTTTGGTTTCGCCTTTCATGTTTCGTAACCCGTAGTTCTTTCTCTCTCGAATGTCTTCGTAATGCTCACCGTAGTTAGTTAGTAATTCAACCTGTTCGTCCTTTTTCATTGGCTTCACAATATTGATAAAGTAGTAAACAGAACGATCGTGTCGTTCCAAAGCATCGACATTCTGGACAAGATCTTTGTTATGACCAACTTCATTCACATGCATGGCCAGCTCATTCATAGCTGCTTGATGTGTTTTCCCAGTGGAGTCATCTGTAATGTCGATGGTTTGCGTGTAACGACCATACAGCTTTTCATTGACACCGAAGCACCACTCGCTCGGCTCGTGCGAGAAAATCAAGCTCTTCACGTCGAATTCTGATTTCAATTTGCGATCCCTCTTCCGGAAGGGGCCGTACCGCCCAAGAGCTGTTTTCGTTTGGGTTTAAAATGGATGAGCACGAGCGAAGGAAACATTTAAAAAAGAGGGCGGGGGTACACCATACGGTATGCACCAAAATGGGCACTTACGAATTATTGAATTTCCTTTTCCTTGACTGGAAAAAACAGTGGTGTCAGACGGCTCGTAATCTGATTCATCGTATGCGTGACATGGTCCAATTCCCCGTGGCCGTTCGAACTTCCCATCGTTTCTAACTTCTCCTGTTAGTTTTACATTTATCCCCGAACCATCGTCACCAATGGCTTCAAGCTCTTCGAAACAGTGTTGGTGTCTTTTTGGCATGGGCTCAACCCTCTGTTTGGAAAGCTTGAGATGCCTGGCCCCCAGAAACGTCAGAAAGGCGCCATTGCCGGATCCGGGGATTGTGGATTTCTGCACGTCAACCCGAAAATCGTATAAAATCTCTGTAAAATAAAAAAAACAGAAAGAGGAACAAACATTGGCTTTCTCAGTTACAACAGGCATTTTTTGCTTGACTCCACTGATGGAAAAGTGAAGTCTCAAACCTTACCTGCGGAGTTACCGTGACACGTAAACCTCTTTGTGGGCAACCCAGTATCAGGGTTGATACGTAGATCAGTCAGAAAGTCCACAATAGTCATCTCTTCCTTGAAGAAGCTGTCTTTGATATCTGCCCCTTCCATGTACTCATCATTTTCATCAATGGCAGCAATGTAGTCGTCGTCAGTGTACTTGACTGGATTTCTTCGGCATCGACGCGGCATAAAGGGGCTCGCCGTCTTATTAGTACTAGTAGTTTGGTGGAAATCATCGAGCTGGTTCTGCAAGCGTACGCTATTGTCCCAAGAGTCGTCATCATCGCTGGAAGTATCGCGTGTTCGCTTGGCAGCTGGTGGTTTTATAGCAGCTGTGCTATCATCATTCTGTAGCACATTGTTTCGCAACATAAAGTTGCCTGCTATCTTTTTCGCCGTGCGTCGAAAACGCTTCCCATCTATGTTGACTATCGGATCATCGTGGTCGTCGTCAAAGTTGCCCGTAATATCGTATTGAGGAATAATTTCCGTATCGGACAGGGCAATGCTAGTGCTAGCGCTGTTGTTGCAACCACTTACATCCCCGTCGCTGCTAGTAGTTTCATCCAATCGGGTTTTTTTCGGCGATGAAACCATCAAAACGACGCCGTCGTTGTCATCGTCGTGGTCACTTTCACTGCGACTGTTTTGGCTTGACGATAATGGCGATGTGTTTTGTTGATTGATTGTAGTTTTTCGCGCACGCACAAGCTTATCTATCGCTGTTTTTCCGGCCAGAACTTTCTTGTGTTGACTGCCTTGATAATCTCGATCTTCTTGTTGTTCTTGGTATTCATTTTCGCATTCATGGTTTCCTTCGTCGTTGACAGTATCTTCCCTATTCCCAAAAGAGGCATTGGTGGGATTTTTCTGACAATCATCAGAAGTTAATTGAATGCGAGTATTCTTGGAAGCTATGTTTGAATTGATATTGACGTTTTTTATTGCGGACGCATCATGCGAAGTATTAATGTTTTTGCTCAAGTTGTTGACTTCTCCTGGTACTAACAAATTCTTCTTTTTCATTTGTGAATGCTCCACTACATTTGTTGTTGCTTCTTTCTGCTGTTGTTTCGAATGATCCGTAGAACCCGACAAACCGGATTCTGCCGCTGAAATTTGATCTTGATCATTATTTTCATTGATGCTGTTGATCTTTTGGTTGTTGTTGTTCTTGTGATGATGGACCGAAATTGTTTCGGGTACTGAGATATTTTCTTTTGTCGTTTTCGATTCTCCTAAATTTGGAATTTGCAGTTTGTTATTGTTATCATTATGATGATCGCTCTCTGATGATGATGATGGTGATGGTGATGAGGAGGAAGAAGAAGAAGAAGAAGGCAACTGAATCTTTAATTTCTTTTTCCTGTTTTCAGCGGCACTGGTATCTTTTTCGTCAATGTTGTTGTGAATAATGACGGCACCTGTAGTACTGACAGGAGCTGCAACAACATTACCACTATCATTTTTCTTTAGTTGTTGAGGTGGTGGGGGTGGTGTTTGTGATTGTGGTGGGGGTGGTGACTGGTCATTATTGAGAGGAGGAGGAGGAGGAGGAGGAGGAGGAGGAGGCAATGACAAATAAGGAACCGATGATTCCCTTGTTGTGTTAGCATTGTTATTGCTATTTGTGGTAATTGATAATAACCGAGCATCCGAAGATATTTTGTTGTTAGTGTTGTTTTTATCGTCGTCGTCTTTGTTGTTGTTGTTATCATCATCATCAGAAGAGGAGTCATCTAAAATTTCAATGACATCATTCAAGCTACTGTTGTTGTTGTTTTTATTATTACTGGGGTACGATCCATCCTGGCGTTGTTGCTGCTGTGGTTGGTGTTGCTCTGGTATTCTTTTTGGGCCAAACTGTATTAATTCTGGTTGTGCACGTAATGGAGTAGAACCTTCGGCCGTTGTATATGTTTTTGTGGTCGTTGCTGCTGTTGCATCCAAATGTCTCTGTTTTTTCATACTACTATTGCTTTTAGTTGTTGATACCGTTGCCGCTGCCGCTACCGTTGCAGAAAGAGGCTTCTTTCGTTGTTTCATAGTAATAGCACTGCCTGGTTTTATTGTTGTTGCAGGAAGAGGTCTTTTTCGTAGTGGTGGTGGTGGCGGCGGCGGTGGTCGTTGTTGTTGTTTTTCTTGTTGTTTGTCAAAAGTTGCAGGCCTTGGTCGTTGACGATGATGAAATAATGGCGTCTGTGTTTGCAAGTGCTTGGATTGGTTGTGACTGTAATTGTGATTATCGCGATGAATTGGAGTCGTATCATTCGTATCGTTGTTCAAAGAAGGTGGATGAGTGGACGAATGATGAGATGGTCCGTTGGGAACGTCATTACGAAAATCATTCCTTTTCGTCGTTTGGTGGTCGTCTTTATTGCTGTAAGACTGCCGGTGTCTGTCAACCCCCTGCTGTGAATGAAGAGTTTTCGTTTTGGTAGATGGATTGTCCCATGTAGAACGAGAAGGATTCGAATTGTGTTGACTGTGATTGCTACTAACAATTGGTGCGCGTTGATGTTGATGTTGATGTTGATGTTGATGACTCTGGTGGTGGTTTTGGTTGTGATTGTGACTGTGATTGGCGGTGAATGATCGACGTGACTGTTGTTGCTGCTGCTGCTGTTGTTGTTGTGACAATTGCAAGTGTCGCTGATACTGTTTTTCCCGTACTTGCCGAGCAACAGTTCGGTCCTTCTGATGAAAGTCCTGACTTTGACGCATTCCTACTCCCAGAGGTTGTCGAACACCGTTGCTGGTGATTCGTCCATTGTTGTTCATGACCATGGCACTTCGACCCAAATTACTGCTGTAGGATGGTACAGAACTTCTGCTTCTGTGTTCTGGGCCGTTGTATTGCTTGTCGTGTCCTCCTCCGCCGCCACCACTACCACCATCAGTAGCAGCAGTAGCAGAAGGTGCGTGATTGTTGTTGAAATGGTTTGAAGTAGCTGCTGCTGCTGCTGCTGCTGCTGCTGTTGATAATGCTACTGGTCGTTTGGTTGTTGTCATTGGTAGTGGTGGTGGTGGAGGTCCGTATGTTCTTCTCAAATCGTTGCTGCCGTCGTTGTTGTTGTTGACTGTACCTGCACTACGAGGACGAGGATGGTGTTGATGTTGATGTTGATTGTGACGATCCATCGTTTGAAAAAGGATGCAAGTGTGCACAAACCAAACGGAGAAGGAATCGGTTTGTTCTGCCTTTTGTCATAAAAACGGATTGTGCGTTTATTATTATGCAATACTATATACTATTTACTAATATTATACTTGGAGCTCGGAGTACAGTAATACAGTATGGTTCTCTGACAACAAATACTACTAGTCTACTGGGGTACAAGTCTAGCTTCAAAAGAATAATATTACTGTATTGTTTTCAATAATACTGAAAAATAATGCTGCTCACACTCAACCAAACACCAACAACAAAATACTTCAAAAATAAATAAATAATAAAAAATTATCAAACCTATTTGGCGGCGCAACATGGCTGGCTGGATGAAGTAGAGTAGCTAGTGTACTAGCTAGCTACTGCTAGCTACAGTAGTAGTCTACTACTCTACTAGCTACTACTAGTAGCAGTAGAGACGGAACTACTGAAAATGATACAGTCGCCGGGTGGATTGCGACGGCCTGAATGAGATGCACCAATCATAATCATAGCAGTAGCTACTCTACTAGTAGTAGCTCGTAGACGCTACTATTACTACTACTAGCTACCAGGTAGCTACTACCTACTACTGATATGAACTCGTCTGAGCACCACAGTAGGACGGATGATGACAAGGTGTATAACTATGAACTATGAACCATACATGTCGCATGCAAAGCAGTCATGAAATATGAAATGCATTCTTTTTAATACATGCTTATAAAACTCCAGTTGAAGCAAAGCAAGGAACAAAGGAGCTGTTTCAATAATAATATAGATATAGTGTTTGACTACTACTAGTTGGTCGGACAACAAGTAGCGAGGTCACCGCAGTCGGCTTGCAGTGTAGAAAGACTTGGTAATTCACACACTTGGTCGGGAATGGTTCCTGTCAAGCCTGAATTAGTCACATAATATTCCTCGAGGGCGGATAACGAACCAAGCTCCAGTGGAATAGTTCCACTGAGAGCCGTGTTACTCACGTCCAGGCTGGTGAGACTTGAAAGTAATCCAAGCTCCGAAACGAGAGGACCAGACCACGTGTTGTCCTGCAAGTCCAATTGAAGAAGGCTTGTGAGCAATCCCAGCTCGGTGGGTAGGGATCCAGTCAACACATTGCCTTCCAAATCAAGTCTTCGCAAATTCGTCAACGATTCCAGGATAGGTAAGGGCAACATGGTGCTGGCATTGCCAACGACGTTGCAATCCTCAATACTGAGCTCTTCAAGGTTCGTTAGGAGAGCCACTTCCGGTGGCATGCTGCCTTGTAGATCTGGAATATTTAGCAGTCCCAAGAATTCCAATTCGCCTTCGAATGTACAAGGTGAAGTCTGAATCGAATTCCATTCGCACTCGTTCACATCGTAATTTAACCAATTCAGTTGTTGGCCCAGAGGCCAATTATTGTATCCATCGAAGGCATGGAAAAAAGTTACCATAGCAAAGAGCTGTCGTTTGCGCCAATCCGGCAACGAGTTTAAGTTTGGATGGTTCTGGATCCAAAGGAAAGCCCTACCTTGGGGAGTTGAGAGATCATTCATTGCTTCTTTTGTAGACTGAGGCAGATCGTCCGGAAAAAAAGATGGTGGATTTGTATCGGAAGCATCTGTTGGTGTTGAGGTTGCGACGATCACGGATGCATCTGCAGTGACTGCCTCGTTTTCTCCTGCACTTGAAACATCTAAGTCTGTATCAGCATCTGTTGGGACCGTGGTGGTCACAGGTTCCTCTTCAAGGACTGCCTCATTTTCTTGTGCGGTTGAACCAGCGGGGTTTATTTCATCCGCCGCTGGATTCTTGATGGGTACGTCTGGCTTGATTGGAACAGTGGGTGCTGGTGGCTGTGTGTCAACGACAGGTGGCGTCGGATCGGAATGCTCTTCACTGAAAGAACAGTTTCCTGTGCCACAGATAATCCCAGCCAGGGCGCCACCAGCCAAAACTGCCAATATCAAGACCCACCGCCGCCAAGGAAAATTGGCAAATCTTCTTTTCCTATTGATATTGGCTTCTTTGTCCGCAGGGGATTCTTGCAGGGAAGAGGGATACTCTTCGCGCTTGTCTTGAGATCTAGGCTCTTCAGAATCGAATGATGGCTGCATGTCTTTGTTTGGGTCAATTGCGTTGTTTTCGACATCCGTGGTGCCAACTTGAGATCCATTTCTAGTGGCATTTCCAGTGTCTACGCCGGAAGCACTGAAGTACGGCTGAGATGCAGCCGTCGTTGACACACACGGACGTTGTTCCGATGGATCCCGCCCACCGGTACGCGAGCTTACATTGGTTGAATGCAGCGGTGTGCCAGGTACCACAACATTGTCACTGTGCTCACTGGTGAGACGAGAAGAATTGGTAGTGGGAGAACTTGTGAGGAAACTGACGGGCTGAAAGCTTCTGGCAGCACCCACAGCTGTACCGTCTGGCAAGAATGTGCCAGGATGAGGAAGGCCTGATGCACTGCTATTCAGATTCACAATGATATGCGAAGTGCCATCTGAGTCCACGGCATCCATCTTGTAATGGCGCAATTCCGGATCACTAATCTGCATGGCGTCATCAGACTCCCTTCTCAAATGATAGGAATCCAAAGCCAAATTGATGGGATCATCTCCAGGCATTTGGAAAGACAAAGGACCATCCATATCATCCAGAGGTCCATCTTCTGGTAGACAAATTCCCTGAATCGGGTTTGTCTGGCGAGACCTCCCGTGGTTGGAGTGCGAATAATTGCTGCTAATGTTTCCTGTTCTGGCGTGAAGATACGACATGGCGAACAAGTTTGAAACAGGCAAAGAGAAGATGAGGGGGTTAAAAATTATTAAAATTTCAAAACTATTGAGCGAGCTGTTGGTCTGTTGGTGATGGATCTGTACTACCTGGTACTAGTAGTTGTGGTTTGTAGAGTGGGGATAGACGACTTGAAGCCGAAGCGAACCCTACCTTCTGCAAGACAAATTGCGAAGGCAAACTTACGACGTACAGTAAAAAATATCAAAAGAAATTGACGTTTTACACGGGATTGATGTCTTGAAAAAGAAGTGTTGACTCTTGCTACTCTACTAGCTACCTCGTAGCTAATAGGTAGACTAATGTACCCAACAAAATCCACGCTCCTTTGTTTCCAGCAGGGAGATAGACTAAAAAATAATATTTATTTTAGTTGAAAACTTATGATTTATTTAGAATAAGGACATACACTTCCGGCTCTCATGATTTACTTTTTTATTAGGCCAAACCATATTTTTTATAATAATATAATATTGGAAAAGGACAACACAGAAAGCTGCTATGTCTGGCAACCACACCGAGCACACGCCAAAAGTGTCACGTAGATGCTATCGATGAATCGCCAATGATAGCTCTTCTCCGCGTATTATTTGTAGCTAATGCATGGGAACCGCTGCATGTTTTCCTGTGGCGTCCAGATAAACAGACACACGGACCAGATAGGGACGAGCTACTTTCAAATAATCCAACCGCTCTTTCCAAGCGGCAAGGCGCAAGAGGAAACAGCAAGCGTTGTGCTGACCACTCTAGCAAAGTGAAAATTTGCCTTTTTTCCACTATCTACTGCTAGACCAGTCTAGTAGTAGTAGGAGAGTTGTCTGGCAAATGTTCATCAACTGATTTCGGAGAACTGTATTCCCAGAACCTCCGGGTATCTATCTTCGTGACTAACGAGATTAGCTACTGGTAATTAAACCAATGTGCACTTTTCAACAGTAGAGTGGTAGACTAACTCCGCACTTTTGAATCTTGCCCCAGTTTTCCATTCCTAAGTCCATCTGTGATGCAATCAGCGCTCAAAAGATTTACAGATGATGTCATCAAAATTGAAACCTCCCGGAGACAAAGGAGGCCGCGTTAGATTTGGTATCAAAAACTGCCCCAAATCTAAGGCGGTGCCAATTGAATTTCAGTACAAAATCTGTGTGAAAATTCGTGTAGAAATAAAAATACTTTTTGAAAGTAAGATTCCGTGATATTTTCACTCTATTTTCAATAGTAAAATTGCTTAAATTTCTTCTTGTTATTTTCGAGTAAATAAGCAACTGAGATAACACACTTGTCAAGTTGCCTGTACTGGGGCTACACAAAGCTACACTAACGTCTTTAACTGCACTGTGGATTTTAGGTGTAGCACTGTCTTTCTTTTAGTACTTTTACAGGCAATATCTAGTATAGTTTTGTCTTCGTATTTTTTGAACCAAAACTCTGACTTCATTTTTAACCCATGACCATGATGGCAGACGATAGTAGTAATATACTCCCCATCCTTCCTCCAATGGAAGTGCCTCCTGCTGACAATGATGACGAGGTCCAGGTGGCCCCCCCCCCTCGCACCACTCTCCTTGGTGACAAGGAACGATGGCCACAGATGGTTACTCTAATGAGAGATTATCAGGATACAGTCCTCAAAATCTTGCGAGCCATTGATGAACTACAGGTCACAGCAGAGCCTAACGCGAGCGACAGTAACAATATCAAAGGCAACAAGTGGGTGCGGCTTCAGGATCATCTCTTCGGCGGCCGTGAAGATGGTACAAGAGGGCTTATCACTGAGTTTCCGGTGATCATTCTTCCTTCCAAGTTGAAGAAGAAAATACTTTCCATCTGGACCTTTGGATGTGCTCCTGAAAAAGTCTGCGTTGACATCCATAGAGCCTGTGTCCGCCAGCTGAAGGAGTACGATGACTGCAAGAAGTCGATTGCAGACAGCAACAAAGCCGAGAAGGATAAACATGCGCAGCTTGTGGAGGAAATGAGAAATTATGAAGACAACGTTGGTGCTTTGCCTCCTGGAGCCAAGGCTGCATTGCCACCAGGAGCAAAGCCAAATGATGGAGGTGGTCGTATGAATCACTCTACAAATCTTAATACACGCAAACCCGCTTCTTTTGCATATGCCAATGAAACTCCCAATTTCAGAAGTCCATCGCCCTCAGCTGCCAGTTCTGGTGCTGGATCGACAGCAGTGAATACATCTGCTTTGAAAGAACTGAACGACATGGGAGGTTCATTCCGTGAAATGATGAGTCGAATGCTTCCTGCAGGACAACAATCAACACCATCCCCTAGCGATCTCACAGTTGCCACTAACAAGAAGAGGAAGTCGTTGGAACAAAGGATCTACCAGCATACGCAGAAACGTAAAGAGTTCATGGCACAACTTGAATATTTGGAACCTCGCAAGGAAACTGATATGTCTTGGTATTTGGAGTTGAATAATAAGTACTCAAAAGTGTCGCGCGAGCTGGTTGCCATGATGGAGGAGATGGACGAGGTAGTTGCCAACGAGGAGGAGTCGTACTAGTAGTATTAGTAGTTAAAATAGTTTAATTGTTTACTACTCGTCCTCATGAGAAATCTTCTGTAAATACTCTTTCAGTGTGGGGGGAGGACATGCAAACATGCGTTCCCCTGTCATTGTTGATCCCTCTAAAGCACAGATCTTCATGTTGGTTAACATGTACATTACTCTTATCTCTGCAAACAACCTTGCAGGGTCCAGTTCAATCTTCTTATCATCTTTCCACACTAGCAATGGCCACAGTGTCTCCGCTTTGGAATAACTATGTTCGATACTTTCACGGGCCGACTTCATATTCTCATTTTGCTCTTGTCGTTGCGCCAGTGTTAACTCAGTTTGTGGAGCAGCCTCATGTCTTGTTCGCAAACAGAACCATCTACCAGCAAAAATACCATCACCATATGTACAATACAGGGACCCGTCTCCATGATGTTGTTGGCACAGCTCCATCAGATAGTCGTCCAGCTCGCTCAAACTAAAAAGTCGTCTGTCGTCCTCTCTTCCACTCGTAGGACCGTAAACAGCTCCAGTCAATCCATTAGGAAGCAGGATTGTTAAGATCTTAACACAGGCTTCCATTCCCCTGTGGTACCCATCATAGAAAGCTCGTTGCCGGACGTACCAACCTTCTTTTCTTGCTGCTGGTTCTCCATTTTTATTCGGTCCGGAACCAGGTCTGCAAACCTCGTACACAGTGCAGTCTGTAAAGCTGAAGATGTTGAATTCACCTGGTGGGATGTAAGTCTCTGTCATTGCTCTGTAGGTAATGTTTCCTTCGTTGTCAACTCTTGGCTTTCTCCTATGAATGAAGCTTCTAATCGTTTCAGCAAAAGCTGGAAATTCTGGTGCCCAGAACCTGAGTCCTGCCGGACCAATGGCCCTGTACCACTTCCTATCAAGAAGCTTTACCAAAAAGGCATATCCTCTGCCCCATCGGCCAGAACAACCACCAAACTCGACGTCGGCTAAGTTCTTGTGTGTACTTCCAGTGGACATTTTCCTCAACATGTAAATAAAGAGTTCTTCAGAATCAAACTTGTAGTACGCATTGTAGTTCCTGGGGTTGTACCGTAGATAGAATATTTTTGGAAGAGAAAGACTGTGGATCATCATTCGGATTTGGTGCTTGGTAAACCGGGTTTTTGACTCGCACTCATTGTCATCAGCAAAGCTATGAAGCCCAATGCGGACAAGCGCTTTGGAAAAGGGGATATCATCTTCTGGTGTGTGCATATCGAGAAGCAAAGAGTCTAATTTCATCATGGCGAGGGCTTGAGTAAAGTAGTGCAAAGACATGATAGCAGTGCCTCTGGAGATCATGTCATTGCCATCAGGAAATCGACCCAACCGAGCTCCCATGAAAACCATGAGACTCATGTATGTTGCTTTCATGTAGATTATAAACGCTTCACGTCTAAAAAGGAGTTTTAGTCTATTGGATAACACTGATCTTAAGTTTGACCTTGTTTTTTGTTAATTCACGATTAACCAATCTTAAGTTTTGATTTTTGTACTGTATTTCCGTTGTCAATG
>Ga0100391_1004036_pt1 | contig 14411 bp, 14 predicted proteins | sample CryGeymeta201515_FD_81541 | JGI IMG/M metagenome (GOLD analysis project Ga0100391, IMG submission 81541) | Groundwater microbial communities from Crystal Geyser aquifers in Utah, USA - Crystal Geyser metaG 2015-15 | ecosystem: Environmental > Aquatic > Deep subsurface > Groundwater | place: USA...
CGATAGCCCGGGCAATAGGTAGAAAGTTAGCCGTTAGTGGTGTAAAGGCAAGTCCCTAAAGCTCTTATGACCCTCGAACAAGAATTGGCAAACCTGGTTCCGCTCAAAGAAACAGTCCTCACCATTGGCGTTTTCGACGGCGTGCACGAAGGACACCGTTATTTAATTGAAAAGCTAATCCACCGAGCTCAAGAAAGAGATTTACTTAGTGGAGTAGTTACTTTTCACCCTCATCCTCAATCTGTACTAGACCCCAACAATCAATTGCCCTACTTAATGAGTTTAGACGCTAGGGTTAAGGAAATCCGCCAGCTTGGTGTAGATTTGATTGCTTTGCTATCCTTTACCCCAGAGGTGGCAAAACTCTCTGCCAGACAATTTGTTACCTTGCTTAAGAAATATCTTAAAATGCGGGGGTTGGTAATCGGGGCCGATTTCGCCCTTGGAAGAGGGCGGAAAGGAAATGCTGAAAAACTCGCCACCTTGGGGAAGCAAATGGTTTTTTTTGTAGACACCGTCCCACCATTGACCATCGATGATGAAACGGCGAGTAGCACCCTTGTACGACAAACGCTTGCTCAGGGAAATATGGAAAAGGTGAGAAAATTAATGGGACATCCCTTCAGCATCAGCGCCAAAGTCATCACTGGCAATAAGCGGGGACATGCCCTGGAATTCCCCACTGCCAACCTTGATATAAGTTCACAGCAGGCATTGCCTGGCAACGGAGTCTACGCATCAATCGCCTACGCAGATGGTAAACAATTCACCTCAGCAACAAATATAGGTATTCGTCCCACTTTCGGGCAAGGTGAAAAAACTGTGGAGACTTATCTTATAGATTATCACGGCGAATTATATGGTAGAGATATGGAGGTGGAATTTAGGCACAAAATAAGGGATGAACAGCAATTCGCTTCTCCCCAAGAGCTAAAGTCTCAAATTGAAAAAGATGTTGAAAAAGCAAGAATAATCCTGAACAAAGAAACAAAATGATAGCTTCAAAATTTGAGTCATTGCTAAGACGAGGGGTAGCTGAGGTTACCGTGGAACAGGAACTCATAAAGCTACTGGAATCAGGAAAACGGCTGAGGCTTAAACAAGGGTTTGACCCCAGCGCTCCCGATATTCACCTGGGACATGTAGTTGGATTGAGGAAATTACGCCAATTCCAAGAGTTAGGACATAGAATTATTCTGATAGTGGGTGACTGGACAGCACGGATTGGAGACCCGAGTGGACAGGTAGCTACCCGCCGTATGCTTTCACCACAGGAAGTGGAGGCTAACACTCAAACTTACTTGAAACAATTCTTCAAAGTGGTAGATAAGGGTAAAACGGAGGTGAGATGGCAAAGTGAATGGTACGATAAATTTGGTCTGGATGAGGTGATTAAGCTTACCAGCAAATTCACCATAGCCCAGATTATGGCGAGAGAGGACTTCAATAAAAGGTTCAATGCCGGGAATCCTATTTCTCTGGCTGAAATGCTCTATCCTTTACTCCAGGCTTATGATTCAGTGGTTATCCAAGCCGATGTTGAACTTGGCGGCATTGACCAGAAGTTCAACTGCCTCTTGGGTCGAGAACTACAGCAAATGGCCGGACAGCCCCCTCAACAAGTCTTCCTCGTGCCTCTCTTGATTGGAACCGATGGCAAACTAAAGATGAGCAAAACTTTTGGTAATCATATAGGTATCGATGAGTCCCCCCAGGAAATGTATGGCAAAGTGATGTCCATTCCTGACCACCTTATTATTGATTATTTCCAGCTAGCAACCGATGTCCCTGATGAGGAAATCACCGAGTTTAAGAAGCAGATGGATAGCCACTCAGTCAACCCGATGATACTCAAAAAAAGATTGGCGTATGAGATTGTGGCTCAATTTCACGATGTTAAATCTACCGAGGAAGCGGAAAAATATTTTTCTACAGCATTCCAACAAAAAAAGCTGCCAGAAGAAATCCCGGAATACGCTTTCCCCGCTAGCCATGCTGAAAATGCGCTGTACCGCATTGACATTGCCCCTACTTTAGTTAAAGAAGGAATAGTTAAAAGCAATAGTGAGCTGAAGCGACTTCTGGCACAAGGGGCAATCGAACTGGACGGCAATAAAATAAGCAACAATATCATCGATGTCCACAATGGCGCCGTTCTCAAAGTAGGAAAACACAGCTTTGTCAGGATAGCTATTGAATTATCTTCAGGAGGTTTGTAACATGCAGCTACGCATACCAGGACCGACACCGTGCCCACCAGAAACCCTTCAAGCAGCGAGCCGTCAGATGATAAACCATCGCGGCAAGGAATTTGGTCAGCTTCTCCAATCCGTAACAGTAAGGTTAAAACAGATATTTCAGACTAAAGGAGATGTTTTTGTACTTACCTGTGCTGGAACTGGTGGGTTAGAAGCAGCTATTGTCAATACACTGTCTCCAGGTGATGAAATACTAGCCTGTTCCTGTGGTGTCTTTGGCGACCGCTTCGCTGACATTGCTGAGCAATATGGCGCCAAAGTGAATCGCCTCAATTTCGAATGGGGAACCCCGGCAAAGCCGGAAGCAATACGCCAGGCTTTAAAAGCAAATACCAATATCAAAGCGGTGCTGGTCACACATAACGAAACTTCCACCGGCGTAACCAATGACCTAGCCAGCATAAGCTCAGTAGTCAACGAATTTGACAAGCTACTTCTCGTTGATGCTGTAAGCAGCCTTGGATGCATCGATTTACCTGCAGACGACTGGCATTGTGATGTAGTGGTAACCGCTTCCCAAAAAGGATGGATGGTTCCCCCTGGCCTAGCAATGATTAGCGTAAGCGAAAAAGCATGGAAAGCTTATTCACAGGCACGAATGCCACGGTTTTACCTTGACTTTGCTAAAGCCAAGGATTACCTCCAGAAAGGACAGACCCCATGGACCCCAGCCATTTCTATTTGCTACGCTCTGGATGCTAGCCTTGATTTAATGCTGAATGAAGGGCTACAAAATGTATTTGCCCGCCATAAGAGAGTAGCCCGGATGACTAGGGATGGCATAAAATCTCTGGGATTATCTCTTCTCCCTGATGAAAGTTGCGCCTCCAATACAGTTACTGCGGTCAACGCCTCAGACAAGCTTGATGTGTCTAAATTCGTCCAAATCCTGAAAGAGGAATCTGATGTAGTTATTGCTGGAGGTCAGCGCAAATTATCGGGCAAAATCTTCCGCATTGGTCATATGGGCTTGGTCAATGAAGATGATATCAAAGTAACATTACAAGCAATAGAAAAAGCTTTGCCGAAAGCGAGGTATTAACTTAGATGAAAGTTTTAGTCGCAGACCCTCTTGCTGAAGAAGGAATAAAATTTCTCGCTGAGTATGCTGAAGTTGATGTCAACCTCAAATTGAAGCCTGAGCAACTTAGGGAGATAATCGGTGATTATGATGCCCTGATTGTACGGAGTGAAACAAAGGTATCCGCAGACATAATTGAACGCGGGGAAAGGCTAAAAGTAATTGGGCGAGCCGGAATAGGAATAGATAATATCGATGTTGATGCCGCCACAAGGAAAGGCATAGTGGTAGTAAATGCTCCTACAGGAAACACCGTGTCTGCTGCTGAGCATACCATCGGTCTCATGCTCGCCCTAGCACGCAATATACCAAAAGCCAATGCTCAACTGAAATCGGGAATATGGCAGCGAAGCAAGCTAGTGGGCACTGAGCTCAGAAACAAAACTTTAGGAATTATCGGTTTAGGTAACGTTGGCTCCGAGGTAGCCAAACGGGCTCAAGGATTTGAAATGCGCATTATTGCTTACGACCCTTTCATCTCGGAACATTATGCCAAAACTATAAAGGTCACCCTTGTTCCTTTAAAGGAATTACTGGAAGAAGCCGACTTTATTACTCTTCATACACCATTGACTAAAGCCACTAAGAAATTAATTGGTACCGAAGAAATAGCAAAAATGAAACCTACAACCTATGTTATTAATTGCGCTCGAGGTGGCTTGGTCGACGAAGAAGCATTATTCAAAGCGATTGAAGAAGGAAGGCTAGCCGGCGCCGCCTTCGATGTCTTCAGCACTGAGCCAGCGACAGATAGCATGCTTCTTAAAAGTGACAAAATAATCGTCACTCCTCATCTTGGTGCCTCAACCGTTGAAGCTCAAGTAAATGTTGCTAAAGATATTGCCGAACAAGTCTTGACAGTCCTTCGCGGAGAATTCAGCAAATATGCCGTCAATATGCCTCATGTCCGCCATGAATTACTGCCATTCTTAAAAGCAGCTTCATTAATTGGCAGCTTTGTCAGCCAGTTAATGGAAGGACAGATAACCGACATACGTATCAAATGCTGCGGAGGAATCGCCAATTATGATTTAAGCCCGGTAAAAGTGTCTGTTATCAGCGGTTTACTGGGACAGGTGACTGAGAAAAAAATAAATTTGGTCAATGCTAACTTCCTTGCTGCCCAGCGTGGCTTGAAAATTAGCGAGGAAAAAGAGTTAACCTGTCCAAACTATTCTAACTTACTCACCGTAAGCGTTAACACAAATTCAGGAACTACTACCATATCAGGAACAGCTAGAGATAGTGAGACCCATATTGTTCAAATTAACAAGTTCTGGATGGACATAGTACCTACCGAAGGCTATCTTTTACTTTGCGACCATCTTGATGCTCCCGGGCGGGTTGGTGCTATCGGAACCATACTGGGCAAAGCTGGCATCAATATCAGCACAATGCACTTAAGCAGACAAAAACCGGGGGGAAAGGCACTTATGGTTCTAGTTTTAGATCAGCTACCCACCGAAGAGCAACGAAGAGAAATTACGGCACTGCCTGACGTTTATACCGCTAAAGTGGTGAAAATATAATCACCAAAGAGGATTAATAACTAATCCAGCAGGAACCTTGGGATAAAAGTAAGTTGATTTCCTCGGCATTCTATCACCAGCATCAGCAACAGCTTTGACCAGCCCCAATTCAGGCGATTGAACAAGAAAGGCTAATTGATAATGCCCTTCCGCTATCTCCCGATAAGCTTCATTAATATCACTAGTATAGCCAAGAGCATCCTTGTTAACACTAATCCCCAAAATTTGCTTCAGTATAAGATGATTAAGAAAACTGACACCAACTTTCTTATAAGCCTGGGAACGAGCTTGAGGCATCGCTTTATCTAAAGGTACCCCCGGGCGGGGTGTTAACATCACCAATGATTCACCCTCCAACCCTAAAACCCCTAAAACCATTTCTTCTTTCCCACCGCGTTTCAGCCTATCACATACACCTTCAGCTAAATCGCCCGTGATATTCGACAAAGGAATTGTCTCCGCAGTAAAGAAATCCCGAAGTTGCTGTTTCAGCTTAGCCCTGGCATCGAGCGATATTCCACGTACCAACCTGTGGAGCGGCAAAACAACGAGTCCAGGGTCGGAAAACTCAACCAAGGACATCATTATGTAATTAAAGGCTTCCTTCTCAATTGGAGAAGAAAGGCGTCCCATTCTTTCACGTTGATACGCTAGCCCAATCTCATAGCGATGGTGACCATCAGCTACATAAAAGGGTAAATCAGATAAAAGCTCGCTGATTCGGTGTATTATGTCGGGCTCGGTTATTGCCCAGGTGAGATGACGTTCACCAGAATCAACCAATTCCATCGGTGGGTTATACTGTGACACCGAGGAAAATATTCCAGCAATCTCACCACCCCTATCCTGGTATAAGGCAAGAATGGGGCTGAAGGTAGCCTGGCAAGCCCGCAACAGCTTAAGTCTGTCTTGTTTAACTTTAGAAGACGTCTCTTCATGAGGATATACGCCTTCGCCCCAGGGCACTAATTTGACTCGAGCTATCAGCTCACGTCGCCGCCTCCTCCCCTGATAGGTAAAATAATGGTCATGGAGATAAAAAGCAGGTAAGTCATCCGCTTGAAGAACTCCTTCTGCAAGCCAGGTTTTCAAGGTTCTCGCAGCACTACTATACTCAGCCTCGGCACCGCCTCCAGATTGGCGGGTAGGAAGCTCCAGACGAATTATATTGTAATCGCTTTTCCGGTAATAAAATCTCTGTTCTTCAGGAGTAATCACATCATATGGCGGACAAATAACCGCCCCTAGATTAGAAACTTTTTCCTTTCTGTAACGTATACCACGGAACGAGCAAACTTGAGCCATTTAAGTATCACCCCGAGTTCTATCCAAGCTGGTTAGCTTGTTTATTACCAAAATCCTGATGTAATATTATGTAAAGACCTAACCTTGAGCAAGCAGCTCAGAAACTATCTCGCCTACTTCCTTACCGCCAGCTTTACCTTTAAGCTGGGGCATAAGCTGAGACATAACTCTACCTTTATCTTTCTCCCCTTTTGCTCCAACTATGTCAATTGCTTGCCGCGCTGCGGTTATAATTTCTTCACGGCTCATTTGCTTGGGAAGATATTCTAAAATAATGGCTAACTCTGACTCTTCCTGGGCTACAAGGTCACTGCGATTTCCCTTTTTAAACGCATCGATGCTTTCCCGCCGCTGCCTCGCTTCCTTACCAAGGATATCCATACCTTTACTATCATCGATAGGCTTCCCTTGAGCAATTTCAGCATTCTTTATCTCAGACAAGAGCAAGCGTAATGTGGAGATTCGTACCTTATCCTGCTGCTTAATTGCCTGATAGAGGTCCTTCCTTATTTTCTCCTCCAGTGTCACCTCACCCCTCTCACAATTTTCGCCTCTTTGCCGCCTGTTTCTTCTTCCGCGCCTCGCTTGGTTTCTCAAAAAACCTTCGACGCCGAACCTCAGCTAAAATACGGCCTTGCTGCACTTGCCGGTTAAATCTACGCAGCAAGCTCTCAAAGCCCTCACCAGAGCCAAGTTTTACTTCAGCCATATCGTATCCATACCAGTTTTACAAATGCTACATTGTATCGGTTAGAACCTGCCGCTGTCAACGGCTCTTGTCACCGCTCTGCCTTCACCCACAGCTTCTCCCCATCGGTGATAAATTCAATGGTGCCATTTTCTGATGTTAGATAAATGCTATCTTCCCCCAACCTCTCCCTCAGCCTTTCTACTACCTCATGGTTGGGATGACCAAAGGTATTGTTTGCCCCCACTGAGATTACTGCTATTTGAGGGTCAACTACCGCTAGAAACTGGGGCATGGTAGATGTCTTGCTGCCGTGATGGGCTACCTTCAAAACTGTGCTTCTCAAACTAGCTCGCTGTTTAATGAGCTCAAATTCACCTTCCCACCTGATATCGGCAGTGAACAAAAAATTGACTTCACCCCAGCTTAGTCTTAATACCAACCCGTTGTTGTCCACATCGGCGCTGGTCCCTTTAAAAAACTCCTCGGGAGGATTAAGCACTTCTATCTTAATGCCACTGCCTAAATCAATTTCCTGCTCCGCTTTAGCCACATAATGCTTGATTTCTTTCTCCTCAATCAGCTTGAGCCATTCTTGATAAACGCAAGAATTATAAGAAACACCGGGCTCGAGCACTTGCTTCACTTTATACCTTTGCAGCACTTCCACCAATCCAGTGATGTGGTCAGCTTGAGGCTGTGTGGATATCATAAGGTCTATTGTTCTATCCCAGAAAGGGAGTTTCTCACCTAATTCCAAATCTATTATCTGCGGACTAGGACCACCATCAATGAGTATATTCTGATGATTAGGCGTTTGGATCAAGATGGCATCCCCCTGTCCCACATCAAGGAAACTTACATGAAGATTATCATCAGGCGTGATGAGAACTGCAGCCCAAACCAGGATAGCTGCTAATAAAAGGGGAGGAATGAGCCATTTCAGGAGCGAATGCCGGGATAATTTAGCCATTACTAACCACTTCCCTTCGCTTCGGAAGCTAACCTGGGGGAAATATTGGTCAACTGCTTTCTATGATTAAGCCACGCCACAACTATTGCAAGCATGATGTAATATGTCCACACTAACCACACAGGGATACTAGATATCTGGAAAGAGGAGAATGGCAAGGCATCAAAACCCTGAACCACTAAAAGCAAGTAACTCAAGAATAGCCAGGCGACCCAGCCTAAAATTTGAGAGACAAATACAGCAAATAACCCTACAAAGGCGACCAACGCAGAAGCAACTATAATAGCTGGCAAAGCAGGCAAAGAAAGGAATGTTGCTGGTACACCAACCAGTGAAACAATGCCAAAGTAGTACGCTATAAGTGGCCAGACTGCGATGATAGCCGCTAGGGTCAGTGTAAAGCCATCCACAAAGACATTACCAATAGCTATAGCTTTATCCCGGTATTCAAACACCTTAGCAATGCCCTTCCTTCCCCAACTCTGAAAATAAGGATAGAACAGAATAAGCCCGAGCATTGCCATGAAGCTAAGTTGGAATGAGGCGCTCCACAAAATTTGAGGCTGGATACCCACCATCGCTGCAGCGGCAAAAGCCAGAGCAGTAATGGCACTTCGCTGCCTTCCGAGATATTCAGCTATCAAAAATAAGCTCCCCATCATGGTGGCACGAATTACCGGCGGATGCATTCCAGTAAGCAAGGCATAAATCCAGATAGCAATAAGGGTAAGCCAGATATATATGGAGCGCTGTCTCCCAAAAATTAAAACTAAAAAGCTGAGGAGAATGCCGATAATAATGCTCATATGCAAGCCAGAAATAGCCAATATATGGGCAGTCCCTGTTCTTGAGAAAGCTTGCCTCACAGAATAGGGTATATTGCTTGTCATGCCAAGCAGGATGCCTTGGGCTAATGAGCCCTGCGGCTCAGGCAAAGCTCTAGCCAGGGAATTCGAAAGGCTCTCCCTGAAAGAATAAAGCCACTGCAACGGGGTAAAACCTTTACCTTCAGCGATAACTTCTATCCTGGGATAATAACTGATGGAGTAAATTCCCTGATGCTCCAGATAGCTTTTATAGTCAAAATCTTCAAACGTAGGAGGGGTCTCCAATTCTCCAGTTACCTTGATGACATCTCCGTAATGATACTCAGGATACCTTGACACTCGAATTAAGACGGAGCCTGAAACCTCTTTTTCTTCGCCATTTACGGTCACCTCATTAGTGGAAATCGTTAACAGACAATACCTGTCTCTAACATCGAGCTCCTCTTTCACCATCCCCTGAATTTCCACCACCCCTGCATCGTTGTAGAAACAAACGGAATGCTCATCTATCTGAGGCAAGCTTGTCGGAAAATAAAGACCGCCGCCAATAAAAGCAAAAAAACATAATCCCGTCACTATTAAGCTTTCCCTTTTGTCACGGAAAAGAGGGATAAACAGTAATGGAAGAAGCCCGAGAGGGATAACAATTAACGGCAGGCTAACTTGTGAGCCTATAAAAATACCCGCTACCCAGGCACAGCTAATATAAAGCAGCCACATCAAAAAGTTTTGCTATCTGATACAGTGATATAATCCTTTATCTCGTCAAATGTTCCCTGCCCAATACCTTTAACTTGGAGCAAATCCTCAATTCGTTTGAACTGACCATTTTCACTGCGGTAATCCACAATAGCCCGGGCTCTAGTTTCACCTATTCCCGGCAGGGCTTCAAAAAGCCAGGATTCTGCCCGATTGATGTCTATCTTTTGAGGAGATTGTTCTTCACCTTCTTCAGGAATATAAATCCCGATATAGCTAAGGTCAGCACTGGATTCAATGCCAACGTTTGAGAGAATAGCATCTATCGTGTCGCCTTCCCTGAGGGGATAGATGCCAGGATTAACCACAGCGCCACTAATGTAAACTTCACCACTCTGCTGCGGAAGCGCAACTTGAGATAACACTAGCTCAGTAGGCTGGATTTTACTGCGGTTGTTCAGCAGCATAACCCCGCCAACTACCAAGGCAATGACCAAAAAAACTGTGATAAAGATGTAAAATCTATCTGCTTGACTCATTTCGGTTAAACTCCTTCCCTGGACATTGTTTTAGCGACCTCGTCTTTCATCATTCTGAGCTATAGGCGAAGAATCCTTCGCATGGCTCAGGACGGCGTCTAGAGATTCTTCATTCCGCTTTGCTCCATTCAGAATGACAACCTCGCATTTCAATGGTAAGATTTTCATATGGCGAAAAACTCAGGGATATCAATCGTTAATCGCAAAGCTTATCACGACTATTATATTGAGGAAAGCCTTGAGGTTGGTATCGTGCTTAAGGGCTCCGAAATTAAATCAATAAGGGAGGGAAAGGTAAGTTTACGGGATGCCTATGCCAAACCAGAAAATGGAGAACTGTGGCTATTTAACAGCCACATCGCTTCCTATGATGCCGCCAGCTACAACACCCATCAGCCAACCCGCACTCGCAAGCTCTTGCTCCACAAAGAGGAAATCGATAGGCTCACCAGGAAAGTAGCACAGCGAGGTTTGACTTTAGTTCCTCTTAAGCTGTATATTAAACATGGGATTGCCAAGGTTGAGATTGGTGTCGGCAAGGGAAAGAAGATTTACGATAAGAGGGAAGTTATCGTTCGCCGCGAGACAGAAAGACAAATAGACCGGGCACTAAAAATCAAAGGGAGGTGGTAAAAAGGCAGTTTGATAATATAGCGGGGGCGCGTGGATTCGACATGGGATGGCCTACAGAATTGCAAGCTGAGGTGCCATTAACCTCACAAAACAAATGGCAAAAAATAAATGCCGAACCTAATGCAGCCTAATTAAAGCTACACACCCACCCCAACCTCTCCTCGAAGGTCGGGACTGGGTGTCAAAAAGTCGAGGTGCTCCAATCCTAATGTCGATAAGGATTGGATAAGAGAAATCGACTGGCTTAACTGGATTCGGTCAGCAGATGAAAGTTAGGCGAGATAAATGGAGCTGGCTAAGCTTGTAGGATGTTCTGGCAACCCCCCTATGGACGGGGAGTTCGACTCTCCCCCGCCTCCACCAATTGAAGTTTTGGCAGCGCTACCGTTAAATAAATAATTTTTCCGGAATTGATAGCCTTCGAGATAAATTACATGGCGCTCATTAATTTTTGTGGTTAACAAATAGAAAATAGGAGAAAGCAATGAAAGAAGTTGTTATAGTCAGCGGGGTAAGAACGCCGATAGGCACTTTCGGGGGCACCTTGAGAGATGTCCCCGTTGCCAATTTAGGGCACCTGGTAATCAGGGAAGCACTTAAACGAGCTGGCTTAAGACCAAAAACCAGCAAGAAATTTCTAAGTTACGGACCTTCTGTTTTTAAAGGCGAAGATATTTCCGAGTTAGAAGCAAAGTACTATAATTGGGACCTTTCCTTGCCAGAAATTCAAGTTGACGAAGTAATCATGGGTAACGTCCTTCAAGGAGGACAGGGGCAAAACACCGCCCGTCAGGCTGCTATTCATGCTGGCATCCCTAAGGAAACACCTTCTTATACCGTAAATAAAGTTTGCGCCTCAGGCTTAAAAGCAATCACATTAGGTGCTGAAGCGATAATGCTCGGCGAAGCAGATGTTGTGGTTGCTGGAGGAATGGAGAGCATGGGTCACTCCCCCTATATCCTTCCTAAAGCTCGTTGGGGCTACAGGATGAGCATCACCGCTAAGGCAGACATTGTAGACCTCATGGTGCTTGATGGACTGTGGGATGCGTTCTACGGATATCATATGGGGAACACCGCAGAAAACATCGCCATCAAATACAATATAAGCCGCACCGAGCAAGATGAAGTAGGATTTCTGAGTCATAAACGAGCTAAAACAGCTATAAGGGAAGGAATTTTCAAACAGGAAATCGTTCCTGTGCCTGTTCCACAGAGGAAGGGAGGTCCACCAATCCATTTTGATACCGATGAACGCCCTATGGACACAAGCCTTGAAAGAATGGCTCTCCTGCCTCCGGTATTTCAGAAGAATGGAACGGTCACCGCAGGCAATTCCTCAGGCATCAACGACGCCGCAGCAGCAGTGATACTTATGTCAAGTGTTAAAGCTAAATCGTTAGGACTCAAACCCTGGGTAACTATCAAATCCTACGCCTCTGGAGCTGTAGACCCAGCTTATATGGGACTGGGGGCTGTACCAGCAATAAAAAACGCCCTCAGAAAAGCAAGACTTACCATTAAAGACATGGACCTCATCGAACTTAATGAAGCTTCCGCCGCCCAAACCATCGCCTGCATGAAAGAACTTGATATGAGCTGGGATAGCACCAATCCCCATGGAGGCGGTATCGCCTTGGGACATCCCCTCGGCGCAACAGGAGCAAGGTTAGTAGTTACCGCTATGCACGATATGAAACGAAGGAATCTGCATTATGCCCTGGTAGCTATACCCGTTGGTGGCGGACTGGGCATGGCAGCAGTGTTGGAAAGCAAAGCATAATCATTTGCCCTTCTTACAATAATCAGGGCACCAAATAGCATTGGGACGTTCAGGACGATTGCAAGCACTCCGCCAATTCCACAGGCAACTATCACATAGAATAATATCCTTGCCCAACGCCTTTTTAATTCTAACTTTAATTCCGTATGCCCAGTTTGGTCCCTTGGCACTCATAGTGGAATTGAGATTCCTCACATATCCTTGGACAAAGTGGCTAAAAATTCAGCGTTATCTCTTGTCTTAGATAACCTGGCCAACAACCTCTCTGTAGCTTCACTGGGATTAGGAGAATCGTCGGCTAGCATAGAAACTACACGCCTGAGCAGCCATACTTGCTTTACAGTGTTCTCATCTAAAAGAAGCTCCTCTCGCCTCGTTCCACTGGGAATTATGTTTATTGCTGGGAAAATCCTCTTCTCCGCTAATTTTCTATCTAAATGAAGCTCCATATTCCCCGTCCCCTTAAACTCTTCGTATATAAGCTCATCCATACGACTGCCAGTATCCACCAAACAGGTAGCAATGACTGTTAAGCTACCACCTTCCTCAGTATTGCGAGCAGTACCGAAGAATCGTTTCGGAGGATACAAAGCTGCCGAGTCAAGACCACCAGATAAAGTGCGTCCACTGACAGGCATCGCTAAATTGTAAGCTCTAGTAAGACGAGTGATGCCATCGAGGAGAATAACCACATCTTTGTTCAGTTCCACCAATCTTTTCGCCCTTTCTAATGCCAGCTCAGCCACACGAGTTTGATTCTCCACTGGTTCATCAAAGGTAGCAGCAACAACCTCAGCTTTCACTGACCTCCTCATATCGGTTACTTCTTCAGGCCTTTCTCCAATCAAGCAAACCATAAGGTGAATATCATTGTAATTGGTGATGATAGCATTAGCCATTTTCTTCAATATCACTGTCTTACCTGCTTTAGGGGGTGAGACTATCAGTCCTCTTTGTCCTCTACCTATAGGAGTTACTAAATTAATCAGCCGAGTAGATAGCTCACCGGGAGTAGTTTCTAAATTAATCATCTTGTCGGGAAAAGTAGGTATCAAAGAACCAAAATTGGGACGCTCCCTGACCGCTTCAGGGTCGAGCCCGTTGACGCTTTCCACACGAAGCAACCCATAATATTTTTCGCTATCCTTAGGGGCTCTAGCCTCTCCGCAAATATAATCGCCATTCCTCAAATTGAACCGACGAACTTGAGAATTAGATACATAAATGTCATTGGCACCACGCAAAAAGCTATCCTGCCGTAAGAACCCATAACCTTCACTCATAATCTCCAATACACCGCTCACGAACAAATTACCCTGCTGCATTGCTTGAGATTGTAGGATATGCTGAATAAGCTCCGCCTTTTTCAGCGAAGAGTATCCAGTGACGCCACATTCCTTGGCCATCACCTCCAATTCATCACGAGTTTTATCTTCAAGTTCAGTCATGCTTACCATAGCAACCTCCTTAATCTTTCATCACCCTTGTCCAGTCATCAATAAAGCGCTTAACTCCAATGTCAGTCAAAGGATGCTGTATCATTTGAAGCAACACCTTATAGGGTACAGTAGCAATATGCGCACCAACTTTTGCCGCTACCATGCAATGCTGAGGATGCCTGATGCTCGCTGCTATTACCTGAGTAGGGAGTTGATAAAAGCGTAAGAATTTAACAATATCCTCCACCACTTTCATGCCGTCTTCGCCGATATCATCAAGCCGGCCCACAAAAGGGCTTACAAAGCTAGCTCCTGCAGCCACCCCTAATAAAGCCTGATTTAAGGAAAAACATAAGGTGAAATTCACCTTAATACCCTCTTTAGATAACACTGAGGTAGCTTCTACTCCTTCGAGGTTAGCTGGTATTTTCACTACGATGTTGTCTGCCCATTTAGCTACTTGCCGGGCTTCATTAATCATACCAGAAGCATCCTGGCTTAATACTTCAGTAGATACCGGTCCAGGAACGATGTCGCATATCTCCTTGACCAACTTTTGATAATCAACCTTCCCTTCCCTGGATATTAGGCTAGGATTGGTAGTTACTCCACTGATCACCCCTAATCTTACACCGTGGCGAATATGCTCTATATTAG
>Ga0100391_1004039_pt1 | contig 14403 bp, 11 predicted proteins | sample CryGeymeta201515_FD_81541 | JGI IMG/M metagenome (GOLD analysis project Ga0100391, IMG submission 81541) | Groundwater microbial communities from Crystal Geyser aquifers in Utah, USA - Crystal Geyser metaG 2015-15 | ecosystem: Environmental > Aquatic > Deep subsurface > Groundwater | place: USA...
CCCATGGACGGCCAGATCACGCGCAGCGAACTGTTCGGCCAGGAGAAGATCCGCTCCACGCCCACCGGCCCCGAGAGCTACTTCCAGTACGGCATCCTGCCGATGGCCCTCGAGGAGCCGGGCTTCATCATGTTCGACGAGATCGATCGCGCTGACCCCAGCATCCAGTACGCCTGTCACAGCGTCTACGAGCAGACCTATCTCGCCCTCATGGAGCACGACGGACGACGCATCCCGCTCCACAAGTACAACCGCGTCTTCGCCACGGCGAACACGAAGGGGCGCGGTAGCGACGATGGGATGTACGCTGGCGACAACGAGATGAGCGAAGCGACACGCGACCGATTCTCCCTGTGGCTCGAGATGGACTATCAAGACATCGACGACGACATCATCGTCCTGAAGGCCAAGATCGAGGGGATCGACACCAGGACAGCGCAGATCATCGCGAAACTCGCGCATTCGATCCGAAACGGATTCAAGCAGTCCTCGCTGTCCCAGACCTGTTCCATGCGTCAGCAGCTCGAGACCGCGGACAAGGCCGTGCATCTCATCAAGACGATGAAAGCGAGGACCGTTGAAGAAAGGATGGGCTGCCTACGTCGTGCCATCGACCGTGTTATCATCGGACGAGCCAACGAGCAGGATCAGAACTCCATCGAGGGCTACATGACCTCCATAGAGCCGAAGCTGACCGCCGCGCCTTCCGCAGCCACGCCCTGATGCCCGATCGGGGACGCAGAATGCAGAATGACGGAAATGAGAAGGGAAAAAGAGACATGAGCGAAGCCACCACGGCGGCTGAACGCAAGAAGCTCTTCAAGAAGGTGGAGACGTTCGGATCGAAGCCCGAAGACATGACGGCGGCGCAGCGTGCGCAGGCCATCACGGGATACGACCTGCGAATGCGGATCGAGGCCCTCATCGCAGGCATCACCGGCAAGAAGATCAAGACGACCTTCTACGGCACCGGCGCCGCCACGGCCGAGGGGATAATGATACTGCCCACCATCCCCCAGGCCCGTCTGTTCACGCGTGAGGAGACGCAGATCCTCCTCGGTTATACCGCGCACGAGATCAGTCACCAGCTGGAGACCGACTTCGAGGTGTTCAAGAGCATCTTCGCCGACATCGAGAAACCGACCCGGCGCGAGCGCCAGCTGAAGGAATGGTGGAACGCCATCGAGGACTACCGGATCGAGAAGATCACCCGGCGGGAATTCCCCGGCTTCCCGATCTTCATCGGGGCGACTCGTCACTATACGGCGGAGCGCTTCGTGCTCGCTGTCGAGAGTGGCAACGTGATGCCCGGCATCACGGACAATCCGTACCGCATCGGGGCCGTCGGCCTGACGTGGGTGGGAGCCATCCTCAACGGCTACCCGACACAGGCAAACGACCAGGCCCTCAGTCTCCTCGATGACGATCTCGAGGCATGGCTTCGGGGTACATCCGACAGGCTCTCGAGGGTCGAGAGCAAGAAGGACGCGCTCGATCTCGCGGAAGAGCTCCTGAGCGAACTCGAGGACAGCCAGAAGGACGAGGACGACCAGCAGGACCAAGGTGATCAGGGGGATCAGGGACAGCAGTCGCAGCAGAACCAGAACCAGCCTCAACAGGGCGGCGGGCAGTCCGACAACGGGGATTCCTCGGATGCGGACTCGTCCGACGGCGGCGACGGGAAGGAAAAGGATCCCGAATCCGCAGGCGGCAAGGACGAAGCCGGCGATGCCGGGGACTCCGACCCATCCGACGGCCAGTCCTCGGGCGAAGAGGACGAATCCGGGAAAGACGGCCAGTCTTCGGGCAAGGACGCCGATGGAGACGATGCGGAAGGAGGCCAGGACCCGGATGCTTCGGAATCGGACGGTACCGAAGCATCGGGCGAAGGAGAAGAAGCGGACGACGGCGATGCCTCCGAGGAATCGAGCGACCAATCCGATGGCGATACAGACGGAGAAGGCGAAGAAGACGCTCAATCCGACAAGGGCGCCGGCTCTGATTCCGGAGACGACAGCGACGAAACCGACGCCGATAGCGACAAGAGCTCCGACCTCGCCGATGATCAGGGCACCGAGGACAGTGCTTCTTCGGACGGCAAGGAATCGGGTGAAGGATCGGAAAGTGACGGTGATGACGGCGACGATGCGGCATCCTCCGGCTGCGAAGGGTCCTCCACCGAAGCGCAGTCCGGCGAACAGGATGCGTCGTCCGACCATGGCGACTCCGGATCCGAAAGCACAGGCGATGCCGGCAAGAGCAACGAGGGCGGAAATCAGGCGCCCGCGCCGCGCACCACATCCGATCAGGCCGATGTCGAGGCCGAGGAATCCGACCTCACGCTCGACGACATCCTCGACCAACTCGCGCAGATCGCACAGGACATGGACAATGCGAGCGTCTCCGTGGAGAACGATGTCGGTGGCCGCGAACGCGAAGAGGTCCAGAGATCGCAGCGACAGTACTCGGAGCTCAAGCGGACGATCGGCAGCTCCGGTGCGAGAACGGCCGGTGTCGTCAGGAGACTGCTCGCGGCCCGCGACCAGACCCGCATAAGACGGAACCTCGAGCATGGTCGACTCGATCTCAAGAGGCTGGTGCCCATCGTCAACAACTCGCCCAACGTCTACAAGGAGAAGACCATGCGGCGGGATGTGAACACGGCCGTCAGCATCCTGGTCGACAATTCCATCTCCATGGGCGGTCATCCCATCCAGGTCTGCCAGAAGGCGGCCATCGTGCTCGACTCCGCGATCACCGGGACCGGGACGGATCTCGAGATCACCGGATTCACCGGGAGCGACTGCAATCCCGTGATCTACCAGTACCGCCGCTTCGGACAGCGGAGCCAGGCCGCCGCAGCATCTCTAGGGAGCATGCATCAGGTATCCATGGGCGGAACACCTGTGTCGGTCCCGATCCTGGAGGCCCACAGGCATCTCATGGCTCACAAGGCACCACGGAAGATCATGATCATCATCAGCGATGGCGAGGCCAGTGATGCCGTACGGGCGAGGGAAGCCCACGACGTGGCCCTCGCCACCGGATGCATAGTCCTAGGCATCGGCATCGGACCTCAGGGACGTGCGATCGGGGCATGGTGCACCAATCACCAGGTGATCAACGACATCGACGAACTTCCCAACGCCCTGGCCGTGATCGTCCAGCAGGCGATGTCCCCTCAAGCCAGGAAGGCAGCATGAACATACATCACGACAGCACCATCCGGATCGCGAAAGGTTGGCAGACGGTACTGCGTGTCGATGCCGACGGCGAGGAGACCGGCATCGTCATCCGGCATGACGCTCCCACTTCCCGTGTGATCTCCCATCCCATGGAGATCATCCATGACGCGATCGAGCGCGAGACCATCATCGACAGGCGGGAACTGATAGACGAGGAGACCGCCAGAAAGATCGAGGATCCGCTTCTCGAATGGATCAGCAACACCCATGGCACGCAGTACCGGCACCTGCGATGGCACGAGGAGGCCATGCTCGGATTCGCGTCGAAGGCCGACGCCGAAGCCTTCGACGCCTCGATGCGCGCGAAGACCGAACAGGCACCGGTCAAGAAGAAGAGGATCATGCTGGGATGAGGATCGACCGCATAGAGGTGGATCTCTCCCATGCCGTCACGAACCAGGCTGGCGACATCTACCACATCGAGATCGTGGCGTACGGACATGAGGGCGAACGACGTGCGACCCTGCAGTGCGACGCAGCCGGCGTCGCGAGGCAAGGCGTCGAGAGCGACGGCATACCGATCCAGGACCCCTACGACATCAAGGTCGACTGGCGATTCGTCGAAAGGGCGTGCGAAGTGGCCGGCTACGATCTCCAGGGTCAGATGCTCACGGAGACGGGGTCCTCCCCCAGGACGCGTATCTTCGTGCCCATGCGTCCCAGAAGGACGTACATGGGCTGAGAGGAAAAAAGCGCTTTGGGGTCTGCCCGAAAGGCATCCTATAAGCCCTGCCATGAGCAAGAACAGCAACTACAAGCCCAAGGACAACACCGGCGTCCTCTTCTACGATGCGCCGGGCGCCCCGACCATGAGCGGGAACATCGAGTCCCAGGGCAGGATCGACATCACGGGCGAGCCCGCCACCGACAAGAACCAGAAGGAGTACACGCGTATCTCCGGGGAAGGCGTCAACGGGGCCCTCTATCCCAACGAGTACAAGACCGAGGACAGGCATCCCGCCTATACGGGTCCGATCACCGTGAAGGGCAAGGAGCTCCGCGTGGCTGCGTGGGTGCGGCAGACCAAGACAGGCGAGAACGCCGGTTCCGACTTCCTCTCCCTCGCGATCAGCGAGAAGCGCGACAACCAGAAATAGGTCATGACCGCTGCGCTGCTCGTCGAGATCGACGAGTTCGTCCAGGATTCGGATGCCGAGGGCGTCTCGATCGAACTGGACGTGGAGGAGGACGATGACACGGTCAGCGTGTGGCTCGCATCGATCGAGCGAACCAGCGGCGTCGTCGGTGCGGGGGCCCGTGTCCTCCAGAGGCTCATCGAGATATGCGCCGAGCACTGCGTGGCGATCGCCGGCGCCATAGAGCCGCCCAACGAAGAACTCGAGAACTACTACGCCACACAGGGCTTCGACATCGAACGCCATGGGCAGAGAACGATCATAATGAAGACACCATAGGAGGTCGCGATGGACGACGAAGAGTATTCCTTCCTGCGCAGGGAGGGGCTCGTCATCGACCTCTTCGCCGGTGGCGGAGGCGCTTCCATCGGAATCGAGAAGGCCATCGGTCGGCCGATCGACATCGCTCTCAACCACGATCCGTACGCCCTCGCCCTGCACGGGGTGAACCATCCCCGTACGCGTCACCTGCTGCAGAGCATCGAGGACGCCGATCCGGCAGAGGTCGTGGACGGACGTCCCGTCTTCCACCTCCATGCATCGCCGAGCTGCACGCAGTTCTCACGGTCTCGACGCGCCCTGCCCGCCGAGAAGCAGCTTCGCGACCACGCCTGGAAGGTGCTCGAATGGATACGCACCACCCGTCCGCCGATCTTCACCTGCGAGAACGTGCCCGAGTTCAGGACATGGGGGCCGCTCCGGCCGTCCGGATTCCCGGACCGAGAACGTTCCGGTGAATACTGGGATTCGTGGACGCGACAGATCCGCGAACTGGGATACGACATCGAGGATCGCGACGTGAACGCCGCCGACCTCGGTGCGCATACGGCCCGGGAGCGCCTGATGGTCATCGCCAGGCGAGACGGTCGTTCCATAGGCTGGCCCCTGGAGGACCACGGTCCGGGCAGGGCCAAGCCATGGCGCGGTGCGCACGAGCACATCGACTGGACCGTCGACGCGCCGTCCATATTCACCAGGAAGAAGCCATTGGCCGATGCAACGATGGAGCGCATCAGGAAAGGTGTGGAAAAGTTCGTGGTCAACGACCCCGATCCGTTCTTCGCGCCCGATGATGCCCGGGTCTCGCACGGACTCGATGACGGATCGCGTGTGGCCGCGTTCCTGGCTCAGAATCACAGCGGTCTCGCCGGCAGGCCGGCCACCGCGCCGGTATCGACCATATGCTCGAAGGCCTCCGGACAGAGCCTGGTGACGATATCGTTCATGGACATCGCACGGCGCAACAGCACCGGCGTGGACATGCGCAATCCTGCCAACACCATATGCACCTCGGGCCAGCATCATGCCGAAGTCCGCATCTCGGCGTTCCTCGCCGGGTACTACCGGGACGGCGGAGGTCAGCTCCTCGACCTGCGCAGACCGATCGGCACGATCTCGACCCGGGACAGGTTCGCCCTCGTGGAGATCAAGGGCGCACCCCACGTGATCGTCGACATCGGCTACCGGTTTCTGACTGTCGACGAGTTGTGGAATCTCTCCGGATTCGATACAGGCAAGCTGAAACGGGACATCATCGTCAACGGACGGCCCCTGTCCGCGACGAGGCAGAAGAAGATGATCGGCAACGCGGTGGTTCCCCTGTTCATGCAGCGGATCCTCGAAGCGAACCTGCACGACGAAGAAATCGAATACGCCAAGGCGGCCTGATCCTCCGGCATCACGGGAAGCGAAAACGATGAACAAGACATACATGCTCGACACCGAGACCACAGGTCTCAACGTCGACCAGGGGGATCGCCTGATCGAGATCGGGGTCGTGGAATACGAGGGCATGTCCCCCACCGGCCGCACCTACCATTCCTACGTCAATCCCGATGATCGGCAGGTCCAAGCCGGAGCGGTCGCCGTCCACGGCATCACGAACGAGATGCTGAAGGACGCTCCTCTCTTCTCGGACATCGCGGACGAATTCCTCGACTTCATCGGTGACCATCCACTGGTGATCTACAACGCCGGATTCGACCTCGGTTTCCTCAACGCCGAGCTCGAGGACGCCAACATGGCGCCGATCGGGAACGAGGTCATCGACTGCCTCGATCTGGCCAAGAAGCGCTTCCCCGGCGGCAAGAACACGCTCGACGTCGTCGCCAAGAAGCTCGGGGTGGACACCTCCGCCCGTGACAAGCACGGCGCCATCGTCGACTCGGTCATCCTCGGGGAGGTCTACCGCAGGCTCGTCCAGCAGAACGAGATGATGGTCGACGTCACGCAGGAGCCGGTCAGGATCGCCGCCACGGGTGACATCGAGGCCAAGCCGCTGCTGCTCGTGCCGGGCGTCAGCGGACGCCACATCGTCAGGGGCGAGACCAGCTACACGCTCTTCGGATCTGTCCTCACGCCCAAGACCCTCGCGACCGAGGCCGCACGCCACGGCTACGCCAGTGTCGCCCTGACGGATCGATGGACGACCGCGGGAGCACTGGCCTTCGCGGAAGCCTGCAAGTCCTCATCGATCAAGGGCATCGTCGGCGCGTGCCTCGATCTCTCGACGACACCGGGCAAGCCGCTCGTCTTCTATGCCGCCGACGAACAGGGGTGGCGCAACATCCAGCGGCTCGTCACGCTCCGCAACGTCGCCAACAGGGGACAGGGCCTGACTTCGGCACAGCTGAGGGAGCACTCCGAAGGGGTCGTCGTGCTCGGAGGCGGGAGCGACGGTGCCCTCGCCGAGATACACAGGGAGAAGGGCTACGAGGCCGCTCTCAGCACTGCGCGCTTCCTCTCGAGGCTCTACCATGACAGGTTCGCCCTGGAGGTCACGAGGACCGGAACGTCGAGCGACGACCGGATCGAGGCGCTGATGACGGCGATCGCCCACGAACTCGAACTCCCGGTGATCGGCTCGGTGATCGCGCGCGCCCCGACCGGAAAGTCCGAGATGGTGGACGTCCTCTCGACCATCGGAAAGGGCGGCATCTATCAGCCCGAATTCTCCCAGAAGGAGGACATGCCCGAGGTCAAGCGTTACGAGCGCCTGTTCATGGACATGCCCGACGCCGTGTCCAACGCCGGATGGCTCGCGCAGCGCTGCGACTTCATGCCCAGCGAGGCCAAGCCCATGCTCCCCAGGTTCGACACCGCGAACGGCGAGAGCGAGGAGCAGGCACTCGATGCGATGGCTCGTAAAGGGCTCGAACAGCACCTCGAGAACGTCCCGTCCGAGAACCATGCGGACTACTGGAAGCGCTACGAGTACGAGATGGGGCTCATCACGGGACAGGGGTTCTCGGGATACTTCCTGATCGTCGCCGACTTCATCGAATGGGCGCGGACCAAGGGCATTCCCGTGGGGCCCGGTCGCGGGTCAGGCGCCGGATCCCTGGTGGCATGGTCGCTCGGCATCACCAAGCTCGATCCCATCGAGATGAAGCTCCTCTTCGAGCGTTTCATCAATCCCGATCGCGTCAGTCTTCCCGACTTCGACATCGACTTCTGCGAAGACAGGCGTGAGGAGGTCATCCGCTACGTACGCGAGAAGTACGGGCACGACCGCGTCGTGGCCATCGGCTCCTACAACACGTTCCAGGGGCGCGGTGCCGTCAAGGACGTCGGCCGCATCCTCGGTCAGCCCTATGGCCTCATGGACAAGATCGCCAAGGCCCTGCCGGACAAGGGCGACATCACCGAGGAGATCGTCAATTCGGAGGAGGTGCGCAGCCTCCTGACCACGACGGAGAGTGCCGACGCGCTGCGCATGGGGCTCATGCTCAACGGACTGGTCCGCAACAAGACCCGGCACGCGGCCGGGATCGTCATCGCCGACAGGCCCGTGGACGAGATCGCCTCGCTGGAGCTGGATCCCAAGGATCCCGACCAGGCCGTCACGCAGTACGACATGAAGCCAGTCGAGAAGGCCGGTCTGGTGAAGTTCGACTTCCTGAGCCTGAAGACCCTCACCGTGATCGAGCGAACGAAGGTCAACCTGGCGCGCATGGGCATCGATCTCGATCCCTACGCCCTTCCACTGGAGGACGAGAAGACCCTCAAGGCCCTCAGTCAGGGCCGGACGATGGGGGTCTTCCAGCTGGAGAGCGGAGGGATCACGCGCGCCTGTCGCGAGATCAGGGTCGACAAGTTCGAGGACATCGTCGCGATCGTCGCGCTCTATCGTCCGGGCCCGATGGAATTCATCCCTCTCTATGCTCGCCGCAAGAAGGGTCTCGAGCCGTTCGGGACCCCGCATCCCCTTCTCGACGAGGTCGCCAAGGACACCTACGGCATCCTCGTCTACCAGGAGCAGGTCATGCAGGCTGCGCAGGTCCTGGCCGGCTACACGCTGGGACAGGCGGATCTCCTGCGTCGGGCGATGGGCAAGAAGATCCAGGCCGAGATGGATGCGCAGCGCGCGAACTTCATCAAGGGCTGCGAGGAGGTCAACGGCATCCGCAAGGACCAGGCCAACGCACTCTTCGACATCATCGACAAGTTCGCGGGGTACGGCTTCAACCGGAGCCATGCAGCGGCCTACGCCCTGCTGTCCTACATCACCGCCTTCCTCGCCAACCATTATCCGTCCGCATACTACGCGGCAGCGCTGGATGGTGCATCCAACGATACCGAGCAGCTGGTCAAGCTCGCCCAGGAGGCACGCAAGCGGTCCATCACGCTCCTGCCGCCCGTCATAGACAGGGACGCGACGAACTTCCTTCCCGTCGACGACAGGACGATCAGGTGGTCGCTGGACGCCATCAAGGGTATCGGCAGTGCCACCGTCGAAAGGCTGACGACCGTCTTCGCCGACGGGCCTCCGTCCTCGGTGGAGGAACTCATCGAGAAGGCCGACGACAAGATGAACCGGGCGCAGGCGGTGTCCCTCGCGGCTTCGGGTGCCCTCGACAAGGTCTCCGACGAGCCGAGGGCGCACATCATCGCCCGCATGAAGGAGACCTATGACGGCCTGGCTTCGGAGGCACGGTCGAAGCGGGCCGGACAGATCGGCCTCTTCGATACCGATGATACGTCCGATGCGGGGAGCGCCGACAGGTTCGACATCCCCGACGAGAGGGAATGCCTCCAGCTGGAACGGGACGCCCTCGGCATAACCCTCACCGCACATCCGATCGACTCCTACAGGCGCTGGATGGAGGCGGAGGCGATCACCGGTGCGACCGAGGCCGATCCACTGCTCGAATACATGCCGATGAGGATCGCGGGTCAGGTGGACGAGGTGAAGATCAACAAGGGCAAGGGCTGGATGAACGTCCGCATCTCGGATGCCCAGACCGCCCTCGAGGCCGGCTGTGACGAATCGCTTCCGAACGCCCATCTCCTCGAGAAGGGCGCCGTGGTCATCGTCCAGATCAGCGGCTATGTCAGCAGCGGAAGCCGGAAGCTCCGCATCGATGCGGTCGAGCGTGTGCTGGGCGAGGAGGACAAGGACCAGGCCGAACCCATCCTCGTCATCGACGCCGACGAGGAGTTCGACCGGGACGAACTGCGTCGCATCATCGCCTCGAGCCCGGAAGGAACAGGGAGAATCAGGATCGTACAGCACAAGAACAGGACCACCACCCCTGCCGTCGTCCACATCGACGACGAGTTCCTCGGTCGGATCGATGCGGTCCGAGGCGTCAAGTCCACGGAGATGGCCTGATGCTAGTCCAGCAGCTGATAGACAATGCCGCATTTCCCAATCCGAGCCAGATCACCTTCGCGATGCGCAGGACGCAGGCGAACAGGCGGGACGCCACCTATCACGTGGAGAGCCACAGCGACGAGTTCTCCATCCTGCTCAGCGTGGGGCTGTGCGGAACCATATCCGCCCAGACCTCGCGCCAGACCGGATACATCGATCAGGGTCGTCATCAGCAGTGCGATGACTGGGAGCAGGTCAAGTGGTCCGACAGCAACAGCGAGGCCTTCATAAGGACCGACCTGTCCTTCGATGAGATGAAGGACGATCCCGATCCATGCCGCATCATGAAGGCGTACCTGTCGAGCATCGTCTCACAGGGCGATGCCATGTGCGCGGGAGGATACGCCCATTGGCGATTCCAGGTCCAGATGCTCGTCAATCTCATGGGCTCCAGGATCGGCGGGAGGGTGGAACTCGATCTGATACCTGCGATGATGACGTGTCCCGGGATGGAGTTCACCCGGCCATGGCATCCGCCATCCTACGAGGCGTACATCATCGACGGCGATGATGCGCATCATCTCGACATGCTGGACGCAGAGGTTGAATCACTCGACCGCATCAACGAAAAGTGCATGCCGCGTCGCTCTTCCATACTCCTACACCCTCCGTTCATGATCCGTGGGCAAAGTCGCGAGATCTTCCTGTCCGAGTAACTTTGCAAACACGTCAGAGCATCCTAAAACCACGTCACCCACAGAAAGGACTACCATGCGAATGAAGAAGATCGTGGCCATCGCCCTGGCCGCTACCATCCCTCTCCAGGGACTCGGATACGCGGCCTATGCGCAGAGCGCCGGTCAGGTCGACGCCGAGTTCATGGGCAAGCTCGAAGCAGCCCTGGAGCAGCGACCGGAACTGGTCCTCATGGCAGCACAGCGCGCCCAGCAGCGCGCCCAGCAGCAGGAGCAGGCCAGGATGAACGAGATGGCCGGAAGCGTCCGCGCCGAACTCGCCAAGGCCGACAACCCGGGTTACGTCATCGGCAATCCGAACGGCTCCGCGACCTTCATCGAGTTCCTCGACTATCGCTGCGGCTACTGCAAGCGTGCCCACACCGAAGTGGAGAAGCTGGTTGATCAGAACAGTGAGGCACGCGTCGTGCTCGTCATGCGTCCGATCCTGGGTCCGGAATCCGAGACCCTCGCCCGCTTCGCCATGGCGGCCGGGCTGCAGGGCAAGTTTCACGAGGCCCACTCCTACCTGTACGAGAACACCGTGCAGGCCAATGACGCTTCGCTGCGCTCGGCGGCCGGTACCCTCGGACTGGACTGGAACCGCGTCCAGGCGGACATGACCGGCGAGAAGGTCACCCAGCGCCTCGCCGAGAACAACCGGATCTCGGACGAACTCAACGTCACCGGAACCCCGTTCTTCATCACTCCTAAGCGGGTGATCCCGGGTGCCACCGACGCGGAGAACCTGAAGTCCGACATCGGCTGACAGGCATAGAAAAAGCAACCGAAACGGCGGGTTAACCATTCATTGTGGTTGCCCGCCTTTTCATTTCATCCTAAAACAATTCCAGGCCTCCGGAACTGATGCCCCGAAGGTAACGAAGAGTATATACGAAAGGACAGCGAACATGCTCAGCATCAATAAGGTTCACATCATCGGCAATCTCACCAGGGATCCCGAGATCAAGGATACCCAGAACGGTCGCCTCGCGCGTCTCGGCATCGCGACCAACCGTCGCTACCGTGACAAGGACAGCGGCCAGATGGTCGACGCCCCGCAGTATCACGATGTCGTCGTCTTCCAGGATCGCCTGATCGACGTCATCGAGAACTACTGCGTCAAGGGCACGCAGGTGAGCGTCGAAGGCACCCTCGAACATCGCACCTACGAGGACAAGGACGGCATCAAGCGCAAGGTCACCGAGATCGTGATCCGTCCCTTCAGCGGCGAATTCCAGCTCGGCAACCGTCCCGGAAACGACGATGGTGGAAATGATCGTGGAAGCGATCGTGGAAATGATCGTGGCGGACGTGACAACGATCGCGGCGGAAACCGCGGCGGCGGTGGTCGCGGCTACGACAATGATCGTGGCGGCAACGACCGCGGCGGGAACCGCGGGAACGATCGCGACAGCGGCGGCGGTCGCGGCGGCTACGACGACATGGATGACGACATCCCGTTCTAGTTAGGGTTGGAAAAAGGCATCGAAACGAAAAGGGAGGCTCCGGCCTCCCTTTTTTTTCATCTGCATTCGCCCGATCGATGACGGACGAGGAATCCGCGATTGCCGCCGCTGCTCAGCGGGACGTCGTGTCCGTGAAGTCCTCGAGACGTTCCCTCTCCTCCTCGAGCGCCCTGCGCTCATCCTCGTCGAGAGTCTTGCGACCGAACGCCGTACGAGATCCAGACTGACCCCTGTCGGTGTCGGTGTCCCATTCGAGCAGTTCGTAGGCCATGCTCTCGATTGCACGCCCTTCCCCGTCCTTCCCCGGCTCGTAGCGATAGGTCATGACGAGATTGCACCCCAGATCGTCCAGGACGTTGGATCCGCTGGTCGTCACGACGGAGCATCCTCTCGGAGTGCCCTTCTCGTCGATGACGACCATCATCTTCATGCCGCCGCTTCCCTGGAGCCGCGCGGCTTCGGAGAGCGCCCTCGCGCCACTGAACTTGCCCATGTCGTACGAGACCAGCGTGGGTTCCGTTCCGTTCTCCGGCAGCTCTATGAACTCCAGGGGAGGTGTCGGCGGACCCCGACCGACGCCATCCACCGCCTCACGCCCCTCGGCTCCGGGCGGTGGAGGCGTCCAGATCATGTCGTCCGTCCCAGATCCGCCCTCGAGGAAAGCCATCTCCTCGACCGGCGCATCACTCACCGGTCCGGTCGATTCCTCGACGGCCGTGGGAGGTGCGATCTCCGGGATCTTCGCCAGTTCCTCCGAATCCGTCTCCGGTCCGGCCAGATCGAAGGTCACGAGCTTCTGCTCCGGTTCCTCGGGAAGCTCGACCGGAAGGCTCCAGTCCACCATCGACGCCAGCACGGCGCCTGCGAGCAGGGCATGAAACCCCACCGAGGCGGTCAGGCCCTTGCGGAGATCAGTGCTCCACAGCGTGCGCGTCGTGCGCTCGCGCAGGTCAGCGAATGACATCGGACGCATTGATCGAGACCTTCTTCCGCCCCTGCCACTCGTTGATTCCCGGAACACCGAGGACCACGACCTCCCGACCTTCCAGATCCTTCAGTTCCCCGGCGATGCCCTCGTCCTCCGCTCGCCAGAACAGGACCTCGAGATCCCTGCGCTCGGTGAGGAGACGGATATGGCCCTTGCCGAAGGGAAGCACTCTCGAGACCTTGAAGTTCTCGAACGCCACGACGGGAGCCGGATTGCCCTGTCCCACCGGTTCCATCCGGTCCAGGGCCTCGATATCCTCCACGAAGACATCGAGCGCATCCTTGCGGCAATCGACCGCGATGTCCTGCTCGGACCACACGGCCCGCTCGTTGGCGAAGGCCACGAAATCATCCCATCCCTCGAGACGGCAGGAAAGTCCGCACGCCATCGCATGCCCCCCGCCGCCTTCGAGCACCCCGCGCCTGCTGGCCTCAATGATCACGGACCCCAGATCGAAACCGGGCACGGATCTCCCCGATCCCTTGACCTTGCCATCCACGATGGCGGCCACGATCGCCGGAACCCCGAACTTCTCCCTAAGGCGGCCGGCGACGATCCCTATGACGCCCTGATGCCAATCCTGCGATGCCACGCATACGATGCGGGCACCGTCCTTGGCCTGCTGCTCCGCCTGGTCCATGGCCTGCTCGAGGACCGTCTTCTCGACCGACTGCCGCTCTCCGTTGAGCGCATTGAGTCTCGCCGCGATCTCCCCGGCCCTGCCGGCGTCCGAACAGACCAGGAGCTCGAAACCAAGCGCTCCTTCCACGGACATCGAGCCTCCGCCGACGCGGCCGGCCGCATTGATGCGCGGTCCCAGACCGAAGCCGATGCGGCCGGCAGAAGGCTCCTCGACCCCTGCGACGGCCATGAGAGCCGCCACTCCGGTGGACGGTCCGGACTTCATCACTTCGAGACCGCATGCGACCAGGATCCGCGAGACACCGACGAGAGGCACGACATCGGATACGGTGGCGAGCGCGGCGAGATCAAGGAGAGCGCGCAGATCCGGCTCACCGCCTTCGGCGAAATATCCGCGTGCACGCAGGGTCCTGCGGGTCGCTACCGCGAGCAGGAATGCAAGACCCGCGGCGCACATCATTCCCAGACCCGATTCGTCATCGTCCCGGTGCGGGTTCACGCAGGCATGCACGAAGGGGAGCTCTCCCTGCTGCTTGTGGTGATCGACCACGACCACGTCGGGCTCCAGCGGATCGAGGATCTCCCGGGATGCG
>Ga0100391_1004041_pt1 | contig 14394 bp, 8 predicted proteins | sample CryGeymeta201515_FD_81541 | JGI IMG/M metagenome (GOLD analysis project Ga0100391, IMG submission 81541) | Groundwater microbial communities from Crystal Geyser aquifers in Utah, USA - Crystal Geyser metaG 2015-15 | ecosystem: Environmental > Aquatic > Deep subsurface > Groundwater | place: USA...
CGCCTCGGAACGGAGAAAAGGTCGGCCCTAGTAAATTGCCGAGTTTCTCCAAACCACCCTACCTAGCCAAACGTAGCCCTAGAGAGCTGGCATAGTCGAGAGAACACGGTAGCGTTCGCTCGAGTAAGTACAGTAAATAAAAACCCACGAAGTTGATGACCCTAAATAAATAAATAACCTTTTTTAATTGCTGCGTAAAAGTATCAACACGTGAATTGTTCATGGCTCATGGCAACAATCTATTCTTTCAACAGATTAGAGTACACATCTCTAATACCTGGTTTCCAATGCTTTTAACTTTCTAGAACCACCAAGCAAGCATGTCGACTTCTATAAAAAATAGCAGCAGGAGAGGTGTGACGGTGCAGTGGAAGACGCAGCTGTTTTCTTTAAAGGTGGACCCGGATGAAACTATTCTAGTCTTGAAGCAGCAATTGATGGAGCTTACCAAGCTTCCCATTGAAAAGATCAAAATCTATTACACCGGACCCAATCGTGAATTTGACGATGATAAAACACTGAGACACTACGGATTGCAAGGTGGAGGATTCTTTCACATGGACAAGCGAGAAGAAGGTGAGGTACCACCTTCTTCTACTACCACTACTACTATGAAGTCATCAGCTTTGAAACATTCCACATCAGAGCAACAATTTCCCAAAAATACTGCACGTTTAAGTTTAACAAAGAAGAATCAGCAAATACAATTACGACGCAGTAAGAGTAGCGAACACGCACACACCCACACCAAGCTAAGGGCATTGCAGCAATCCTACGAAACTGAGGAACATCAGGAACAGCTCGATGCTCAACGAGCCGATTCGAATGCTCGTGAACAAATAGCAGCAAAGAAGAAGACACGGAAAAAGAAACCCACAACCCAAGAGAGTACTGCAGGTCGCGTCCATCAAGCACAGGAAATGAATTCACCTGTAATCGCTAGTGTGGAAAGTCGTAGTGGCAACCTTGTGAGTCCGACACGGGAAAATGTTGAGGAGAAGAAATCGTTGCCACAACAACAACAACAACAACAATCCAAACAACGCATTACTGTTGTATTGCCCGATGGCAATCGACTGTCATTGGACGTTAACAGGAACGCTACTATATACGATATTCAGACAGCCATTGCAGAGCATCCTGGTTGTCCACTTCCTCTACGGTCCATTCCAAAACAAGTGCTGCGTTCGAACATCAAGAGCAATGTAACAGACGCAATGACAGCCACCAAGCTCCACGAGCATCCACATCGAACATTGACAGAAGCGAAAATTCATAACAACGATCAACTCGTACTGGAACTATTGCCTGAGCTACCTTCTACGATTACTGTACATGTGAATACACCTGACGGATCATCGGTACCTATTGTCCTGGATCTCGCAAAGGATACAATTGGCGATATCAAACAAAAATTGGAATCCAAAACAAATATTCCCATCTCAAATCAGTTCATCTCACCTTCTAGCTCCTCCAATGCAGATTTCGACGATGATACCAAAATGGTAGCCTCTTGCAATATCCGAGATGGAGATGTTTTGAATTTGCATCGACGAACAAGAACAGTCTACATCCAGACACCGACCGGAAAGTCTCTTCAAATTCAATGCAATGCAACCGACTCGATTCTGGATATTAAAAACAAAATTGCTGCACAGGTGAACATGGATCCATCACAACAAATCATGACGTTCCAAAAAAAGGAAATGTCCAATGCATCTACTGTTGAAGATAGGGGCATTCAAGATGGATCCACTGTGGTACTTTCCTCTCGTAAGATGCCCGTAACGGTCTACTATAATTCCATTCACAGCAACAAAGCAGCAACAAGGAACAGCAGCAGTAGCAGTAGCAGCGGTAGCAGGATTCCTGGAGACTCGTTTGAAATCTTGGTAAATCCTACGGACTCCATTTACAGTATCAAACAACAATTAGAATCCAAAACAGGCATTCCTGTCAGCAACCAACAAGTGTCTCTGCTAGACAAAGTATTATCAAACAATACAAGCACAGTCCAAGACAACCATATGAAACCTGGTAGCATCCTTCACTTACAACCAAAAACTATCCACGTTTCCATCATGATGCCGTCTGGCAATAATGCTATCCTGGAGGTCAAACCACTTGATACAATTAGGAATATCAAAGAGCACTTAGCTTGCAAACATGGAATTGATGCAGCAAAGCAGATTCTGAGCTTTCTACATGGAAAGGAACTCTCCTGCAATGACCAAACACTGCAAAATGAGGGCATTGTGGATGGATCTAAATTGCAAATGACCACTGTCAAAATACCAATCACTGTCAAGACTCACAAAAACCAGCGGATAGAACTTCTAGTGGATCCAACGGACCCTATTGGTCGTATCAAGGAACAACTGCACCACAAAACTGACATTCCTATTGAAAGCCAATGCTTGTCTCTTGCAGGTCAAGAACTCTCCAGTGATATCATTAGTGTTGATGAGTATGGTATTCAAGCTGGGGATGTACTGGACTTGTCCCCACAAAGCATGGTGATTAGTGTCAAGATGGCTTCCTCTGATGCTGTTGTTTCACTTCAGGTCAAGCCATCAGATTCTGCCAAGACAATCAAACAGCAAATACAAAAAGCATTTGGTTTGGATATACATCAACAGATCCTTAGCTATCAAGGTAAGGAAGTCTCTAATTTCAAGACCATGCAAAACATTGGAGTGACTGATGGGTCTGAATTTTTGGTGAGTACGGCCAAGGTTCCTATTCAAGTCAATACATCTAATGGTCAACAGGTTAAACTCATGATTGATCCAACCGATAGTATTGAAAGCATCAAGCAGCAGCTAGAGGAAAAGACAGGCGTTCCTGTCAATAATCAAGACCTTTTCTTTCGGGGCAAAAAGCTTCATAATGACCAAAAGTCTGCCATGGATTGTGGCATCCAAGCTGGTTCTGTTTTGGACATGATGCCTAAATTGATCAGGGTAAATGTCAGGACACCTGCTGATAATGTGGTTGTCCTCCAAGTGAAACCTGATGATTTGATAAGCACCATCAAGAATGAGTTGGAAAACAAGATTGGACTGGCAGCTGTCCAGCAAAGATTGAGCTTCAACAGCAACAATGATCTTGATAATGCATCCACGATTAAAAAATTGGGCATTGTGGATGGTTCTGAATTGATGCTGAAGAGTGCCCCATTTTCGATCACTGTCCGTGCTCCCACTGGTAAGAAGCTGCAGGTCATGGTAAATCCACAAACAGATACTGTTGGAACAATCAAGAAACAACTGGAACAAGAATCTGGCATTCCAGCTGCCAATCAGAATCTTTCTTTGTTGGGTAATGTACTGTCAAATGATGGTGCTACTACAGAAAAATGTGATATAAAACCAGGGAGTGAATTAGATTTGTCACCCAAATGTTTCAATATTGTGGTGAGGACTGCTTCTGGTACCAATGCAATTACTCTTCAAATCAAACCATCATCTGGTACAACAGGCAAGGATATCAAAAATGAAGTTGCCAAAAAAATTGATGGAAAGGAGACAATCCAGCATCAGATTTTGAAATTTCAAGGCAAGGAAATTCCGAACTTTAAATCTGTGGAAGATTTTGGAATTACGGATGGAAGTCAATTGGTTTTAGAGGATCCTAACATGGACACGACTGTAAATTCTGACACATCAGACAATACTGGAAAGACTGGACTGAATAATAGCAGCAACAAAGTCAAGAACAATAGCAATACCAACAAACTTGAGGATTTGAAGAGACGACAAAAGCAAGTCAAATCGAACGCATCTGCTGTAAAAGCTCTGTCGGATTGTCACAAGTCACAACATCGGAATGGACTCCAACGACCTAATCATGGTGGTGTTAGTAGGGATGAGTCCACAAGAAATAACAAGACAACAACAAAGCAACCACCTGCTGATTTGAGTTTGGAAAAGAAACGCAAATGTTACATGTGGTACGCTCGTTTGGGACAACCGACTCGCGATCAAATGATTCGTGCCGTTGAAAAACTCACATCGAATCGTGAAGAAATAACAGTAGAAGATGTCAAGGCATTGCCATGGATTGCGGGCGGTACTATGTTACCCGTCAAGGAGATGAACGATCTTATCATGAATGGATAAAAATAGATTAAATACTTGTATACTACAATGTTACAGTAGAGTAGGAAGTAGTTATTAGTTTGACTGACGACGTTCCCATTTTTCCTAGAGTAGACTAGAGCTACTACTACTAGTAGTCTTAAAAAATAATATTAATAGTGGACTCTACTAGCTACTACTAGAGTAGTAGTCTAGTTGTAGCTAGGCTAGTAGTACTCTACTAGCTAGCTAGCTACTCGGAGTAGTACTGTAGTACTACTCTAGCTAGCAAGTAGAGAGTAGTAGTACTCTAGCTTGTACTCGAGTAGTCTAGTAGGTCTACTGGTGGTCCCGAGTTGATGACTGAGGATTGCATTATTTGCTTGAAACCCTATTGAAGGTTACTAATCTTTGATAGGTCGCATATTTGCCTTTTCGCAGAACTGCACACAGTCTTGATGATGATGCTGTTGTTACAGTTGTTGTGATGTGGCCTCCTCATGATGAGAGATGTGTGATGTCATACTAACATAATAATATTTTTGTTTCTGTCAGTACGTAGCACTCCTCCTCACTTGTATCATCTCCTAAACTGGTACACATTCAATATTCCATTCGCCAACGACAAGCGACGTGTGTTGCTTTGGTTTTATTTATCACTGCCAGTATTAGCAGCAGGCACTTGCAGCAGCAGCAGCTATTCATCAATCCAGCCAGCACTGTATAGTTTAGTATGACGTTTCCAACAGCGGCAATAGCACTAACAACAGCAGCAGCAATGGAGCCAAAACGAAGAAGGCGTTCTAACAGCGACAGCAACAGCAACAGCAACAGCGACAGCGACAGCAGCCACAAGAAGAAGAAGAATGATGCATCCCCTGCTACTGCTACTATTACTGCTACTAGTACTAGTACTACAACTAGAAGAAGAGGAAGAAGAAGAAGAACAATCTTAAATTCCGGCAGCAATTTGTTCCTCATTTCTTCTACCTTGACACTGTTGGCTTCGACAGATGCCTTTTCATCATTGAATGTAATTTCTTCAGGTCGTTTTCCTTTGACTTTGCCGTCCAATTTTTACTCCACGAATAGTCGTTGTGATTATAATTGCAGACAAATTATTACGACACGATTGCAGTTGCATCACCAGCAGGAACAGCAACAGCAACAGCAACAGGAACAGCAGGAACAGCAGTCTCTTTCAAACAAGAACAATAACAATCAAGGTAAGGAGACAGTGCTGGCGAGTGTAGCACGTGGTATTATTTCTCTCAATGACGGGATGGATTCTATAGAACGTCGATTCGAACAAAGTCGATCCAAATACATGAAAAAGGAATCTTCTTTGGCGTTCAAATTAATACCCAGCAATTCCAAGTACAATGATCCTACTACTACTACTACTACTAGAGGTGCTACTAGAGGTACTAGTACCAGAGGTACTACTAGAGGTACTACCAGAGGTACTGCTGCTGCTGCTACCACCACTAGCAGTAGTACTCAACAAATGCTTGACAAATTTCCTACTACCAAAGTCAGCAATGATTACAATCCCTTTCGAAATCAATTTCGACCAAACAACAAAGATGGAAGTTATGTTGCAGGCAACAGAAACAATGTCGTTCCATCCGTGGTCAATGTGACAAAGAACAACGGGAATATGTTCAAGAACACTTCAAAGAATGGTTCTTCACTTCCATCTCCGCCGCCGCCACCATCACTTCAAAAGGCTGCTCTGGATCAACAACAGGCTGCCAAGAAAGGGAATCCGTTTTTTGCGTCATCCAATGATTCAGACAAGGTCCATTCACCTATCAAACCATTTCAAACGATGCCAACACCATTACCAGCATCACCACAAATTCAAATGCAAATGCAAATGCAAATGCAAATGCAAATGCAACAGCCATCTTCCAGCACTGCAGATAAGAAACACTCAATGGCTGCTGAATCTGACAACACGACAACAACAGTAACTACTACGACTACTTCGTTTAAACCATTTCAACCGCCCGTCCCTTCAAAGAATCACCATGAGATGTCTCGTACAAGCAACACAGTTGCTACTAAAATGAAAACGTCCGTGGCTCCATTTCAACCATTCAAGTCATCAGAAACACTGAAAGAAGATACGAGTACAACACAAAATAAGAACAAATTTACGACTCCTGTCACAAACGAAACGCCGGCAAACGTAAACGTAAACGTAAATGGTACGAAACGAACACCCACTGTGCCTAACAACAACCCATTTGCAAAGGTTGTTGCTGCTGCTACTGATAATGATAATGATAATGATGATGATACAAAAGATTCAAAATTTTGGACCCCAACAATAATATTAAGTGATTCGATCAATACTACTCCGCGAACAATTCCCAAACCATCTACTATGAATTTTAAGGACGCCAAATCAAAGACAAACGAAAACATCAAAGATGACAGTATAGCAAATTCCAATAGTCCACCACCAGCAGCACCAAAACCCAACGCTTTTTTAAATGCAATGTCTGCAAAGACTGCCGTTAAAGAGTTGAAAACAGATCGTTCATCTACGCTGCCTTTGGTACCAAAGAATGAAAACGACAAAAACGAAAATGTTGAACAAATTCCCGTTGCCGGACCCGCAAGCCCATCAGGACTTCCATTTGTACCTTTGGCAAACAACGAAAGACCATTATTTGTTCCGCCTACCAAAGCGTTGCAAGAAAAACATCAAATTGCATTATCGAAGAAGAATCGTTCAGTAAGCAGCCCTATTGGCGAAAATACCACCGCAGTGACTCCTACGTCGTCGTTTCCACCTGCATACCCCCTTGGAGGCTCCCATGTATCTAATTTCTCTTCTTCTATTACTAGAACAACGACAAAAACGTCTCTTGGAAGCAGTTCTAGCGTTCCTTTGGTTGGTGGTCCAGCAAACGATTCACCAACTACGGATAATAAAACGAATGCTACCAGTAGCACTTTTTTCAAGCAAATGCAACGATCGGGAAATGCCTTTATCAAACCAAAGGCAGCCGATCCTTCTCCAGTGACCGAATCAAACAGTATGGCGTCGCCCACTATTGGTTTTTCAGGTTCGTCGCCGTTTACTGGACAAGGTATTTCACTATCGTCTGGTATTGGTGATAATACAGTGACAGATATTCCATCGCAGCAACCGAATAACATTGCGATGGATATCAAGAGTCTTCAGAATCTTAATAAACAAGCTTCGTCTTCTTCTCCTGCACTTGATTCTGAGAGCATCAAGTACCCATCCTTTTCCGAGGTCAAAACGTCAGGGATACCAGTCGATTTTGCAAGTTGGTTGAATCGAAAACCGATACCAGCAATTGCTGCTTCCAAGAAAGTTGAAACTGCCACTCTTCTTCCACCTTCACCCGTCCCGGTAACGAAAAAAGACAATGACGCTAAACCAAAACTCGGATTAGGTTCAGCGTCATCGTCATCGTCGTCGTCGTCGCTCTTTAATCCATTCAGTTCGATAAACAATAAAGAACCAGTGTCAGCCGTGAGTGAAAAATCAGATATCGATACGTCCGTCAAGACATCAAACAACAATCCGATTGCCTCCTGGATGCAACCAAAATTTACGGATCAAACTGTTTTAGTCGATAGCAAAGAAAAGAACATTTCGACCGCAGTGAACGATACTCAAACAGCTCCTAAGATTTTAAGTCCCAGCTTTCCCTCTTCTGCTGCTCCAGCAACCACCGAATGGCTCAATAAAAAGAATGAGAATGCAACGGTACCTACTGCCGTGGTTGATGACAGTTGTGAAAGTGCTGGTGTGATTGACGAGGATAGCATCGCAAAAGAAGGGAACGATATGTATGTGAATCCGCTTGTCGATCCGGAGAATATTGTTGCTTTGGTCAATGCCTATCAACACGATTTGCAGGTGTTCCGAGACGAGAAAAACAAGTTACTGAATGAAAAGAATCGTTTGGAGGATGAGCTGCTAGTGCTACAGGATTTGATGGCAGCGAACAATACTTTACAGCATGGGACACCACCAGAAGAAGTAGAACAAAATCAAACACGCAGTGATGCAGAGTTCCAACTACAAGCTACGATTGATGCACAAGCCAAGAAAATTGATCATCTTTGGGCCGCTAAGCAAAAGCTCCTGGAATTCGCAATTGTCCAAGGTAGTTTGGATCAAAGTCTGGAACAACAAGTGGAATTGTACAAGAAGAATCAAACAAGACTGTTGGAAGAAAAGGTCCGTCTCAAAGAACAACTCGATCGATTGAATACTTTTTCCAACACGCAGGTTGAACTGTATGCAACGGAGAAGAAAACCAGTGAGGCATTGCGCCAGAAATTGGCCAACGTAACAGCTATTGTAAGTGAGAAACTTGCAACGGTAGAAGCACAAGCCGCAGAAATTGTTCGATTGCGAGAAGCGAAACAGAAACTATTGGATTATTCAATTGTTCATGCAATGCCTCCGACCAATGCCAACATGACGCGCGACATAACTGCCGAACTTTCGACCCTTCGACAGGAACGGACCAAATTACAGAACGAATTGTCCCTTTCTGAAAAGGCAGTATTTGATTTGCAAAATAAAGTGTATGCCGTACAAAATTCCTACGAACGAGAACAAGCCGAAAATCGTAATTTGCGTCAGCAATTTTTTAATCAGACTGCAAAAATTTCATCTTTGCTAGAAGAAAAGAAAGAGTTGGTAAAGGTCCGAGACGAGCTTTCAAAAACTGTCAGCGAGAAGATGTCGGGAAAAGGAGATGAGAGATGAGGTGTGATTTGCATAAAACAGTAGCATACGGCCATGTTTTACGGGTGGGGATACGTATCGAGGCGGAGAGCGAAAGGAACCAAATAAATTACAGAGCGCTAGACTACTTCAATTATTCCACGAAGCAACTGTTTTTGAACACTTTTTAATTTGTATTTGTATTTTTATACCACTATATATAATATAAAAATATATTCCCATTGCTACACGCTAATAATAGCTACTGGTAGTTGCAGATCTATCTTTTAGAAGACATTCAGTCAATGTTGTAATCTTATCGTGATATCACTTGTACAGCAATACTCTTCTTCTACTACTGTCTACCATGGTACTAGCAGTAGTAGGCAGCTACGTAGCTAGTCTACTACTACTACTCCGAGTAGCTACCAGTTCCACACTTCGGGTACTAGTAGTAGCTTGCTTGTGTGACATCATACTTGATTCTTACAATACGGAAAAATTGCACAGGACTGATTTCACGACATCACGACAGGATGAAGTGCCAGTCATCGCACACAAACGTTACCTGGTAAAAGAGTAAACACGCCAAACTCCTAAAATAGATCGTGCGGAACCGAACGGATAACGACCGATGCGCGTACTACTAGTACGTAGAGAAAGTAGTGTAGGTGTAGTAGGTGTAGCTTACTTGGTAATCAAGTGTAGCTACTAGCTAGACTACTCCATGGTGGTACTACTACTGCTGCTACGCTACTACTACTACTACTAGTAGTAGTAGTAGTAGTAGTAATACAGTAGTTCATTATTAAAAAAAAATCCATTTGCTCTTTCGATTCCATTCTACGCTACTGCCATCGCAGAGAGTCCAGGTAACACTCTACTAGACTAATAGACTACTAGTCCATTCTTCTCATTATTATTATTAGCTTTTGACAACACAATACAACACAATATCATCAAGCACTATGTCTACTTACAGTAACTATCCGCAACAGCAACAGCAACAGCAACAGCAACAGCTGCTTGTAGGAGGAGGGTCATTGACGTCACCGCCACCGCTGCAACCGAATCCGTATGCTCCCCAAACGCAGGTGCAACATAACCAGCAACAGTACCAGCAACAGTACCAACCGCAGCAACAACAACCGTCCGCAGAGCGACATCCTTGGATGTCGGCTTCTACAGTGGTTGAAGAACGTCGTGCCAGTATTAGTCGTTCCAGGAGCTTTGATCCTGCCGTTGCCAAAGCTAGTAGTGCTAGTGCGTATGCTTTGGTAGCCTTTGATCCCTATGCCGCTACTGGTACTGGTACTGGTACTGGTACTGGTACTGGTACTGGTACTGGTACTGGTGGTCCAACTCCACCATCTTATAACAATTACAGCTTGACACCAACTTCAGCAGCATCATCAGCAGCAGGAGGAGGAGCAGGAGGAGCATATCCTCAGCAGCAGCAGCAGCAGCAGCAGCAGCAGCAGTACCAACCACAACCACCAACGTATTTTGGTCAGGAAGAAATGACGACGTCACCCTACAGCCATCAGCAGCAGCAACAACAGCAATTGCAACAACCGCATGCCTTTGATCCTTCTGCCAGCATGGTTAGTGATATTACCATGTTTACCAATGCTCAAGCTACAGCACGACCACCAACCAGCAATAATTACCAACAACAGCAACAGCAGCAACAGCAGCAGCAGCAGAATCAAATCGTGGAACATGAAAATAATAATGAATTTAGTGAATCCAGCGTGGATCCTGCCATACTCGCGGAACAAGAACGATTGTGGCAAGAAATTCAGGTACGTGTAGTGTATTACTGCTGTATTACTTGCTGTATATTATTATTTATTTATTTATTTATTTATAGTATTGTCAATTGTCAGACCATCATTAGGAATGATTCTTGTGCGCACAGTGCTTGCTTCTAGTTCCTTTTCGTGTGTGTCAAGTGTGAAGAGTGTGTCTACTATGGCCATACTAAGTTTTTTTATGGGTTCATTCAACGTTTTACATTTTTCTCACTCTTTCCATCTTGACTCTACTTCTCTGCTGTTCAAACAAAACAAAACAAAAACATAATGAACAGGACCGACGTCAAATGGAACGTCTTCGTGGAGATGGAAATGCTGTTATGTCGAACTCCATGATTGCACCATATTCCAATAATAACAATGACACTACTACTACTGCTTATGATTATAATGACAATTATGATCGTCATTTTTCATCACAGCGTCCAATGGTACCGGCTCGGACACGAAGCATGCCACGAAATGCCAAACCCAAATCACAGTTGCATTCCTTAGCACATGGTGGTGTGGCCGTGCTGGATCCGAAAAAGGATAAACGTAAATCGACACGAAAAATGAAAACAGCATCTGGTGCCGTTGGTGGTGCCGTGGTGGGTGGTCTCATGTTGGGACCTGTCGGTGTCGTACTGGGTGCGGGTGCTGGTGCCAGTGTGTCCAATAAGGTTGCCAAATCGAGAGACAAACGAAAACAATCCGAATTTGAACAAAAGAACTTTCAACGTGGTGCCAATGCCAGTGTTGCCAACAAGGGTGATGGTGCTTTTGTATAATAGAACACATCACAGAACGACGATACCCAGGAATGACATTTAGAGCTAATGATATATAGCGATGACGGAACACGAAGAATGACAAAAAGAAACAAAAACAAAAAAGAGCAACAACATAAAAAAGGACATGATACATGAGAAACAAATAAATTGAAGCAGTCAGAACTTTTCTTTTATTATTTATTTCTAAACAGATAGATACCCAGGTTGCCTATTGCTTCAAATAATTACCATACTACCAGTGGTAGCCGGTAGTCTACCAGCTACTAGAGTAGCTACTATACTACAAGTAGAGAGATAGAGAAGTGGAGTTTTATGCTATCTGAAATCTGATCTCGTGTTCCGTAAAAAGAAACATCCTTCGAACACTTTTTTTCCTTCTTTATTGAACTTCCACTTCTGTACCGGTAATTATGACATCGCATTCGTGACGTCAAAAAGTTGAGTAAAGATTACAGTACGATGTTTCTGGATCCACTTTTTATTCAGTTTCAGTAGATACAAGTAAATAAAGCAGTATTGTACGTGTTTTTTGAGATTATCATCTTTTTTGTTCGATTGACAATAATATTGTCACATAATCACCATATACGAATATTTCAGCATGACGATCCGAAATTCCAACGATGAAAGGAATAGTAATAGTAAGGAAAATCATGACGATGATAATACGATAACAAGAAGCAGTGTCAGCGGCAACAGTTACGATAATCTCGAAAAAGGACTCTACGGCATTGATATTGATAACGAACAAAATGATGAGAAGGTCAACGCGCACGTTTCTGGTAGTACCAGTACTTCTGTTGGTGATAGAGGACGTCGTCTACGCGAGCGCGCCAACGCTGGATCTACTACTACTACTACCGCCGGCGATGGTGATGAGTTCGAAGAACAACTGGATCGTTCCTACGTGATTCGCGCCGGTTGCAATTTTGTTGGCTTGGTTCTCATCGCCATTACCTTTGCCAGACCAGATATTGGAGGAATTCAGGAACGACGAACGTATTATAGTGGATATTTCTTCGGGATTATTTTCACTCTGGCATTGCTAGTCAATGCTCCTTGGTACTGTCGCAAGAATGGAACCAGAATATCAATAGTGCAGATTCTTTGCAATCTGGTGGCACTCGCGGGACTCTTGTACGTGATTTTTGGATCGGATTCTGACTTTAGTGTTGGATTGGTCGCTTTTTTCTATGCCACCTTATTTGCCCTTGTCAACATTCCCTCTTTCTTACCCGACGGAGGCGCACTGAGAGACTAACTACTGTAGTTGTCGAATTTTTATTTAATATTAACAGTCACTATCCTCCAAATCAGATTGACTCTTGTATGTTGTTCCTCTTTTACAACGTTTTTGCTTTCCTGTCGCCTATTGGAGAATCTCGAGCTGATAGCGCAGTGTTTACTGGGCTAGGAAGGAAGAAGGACCATACTTTGATAGTGCGCGCAGTTGTAGCCGGGGTCATAAATAATGATCTTTCTTCGTAGGGAAGTGGAAGGTTTCGGGAGACTTTTCGTATTATTTACTCGAGTAGCTGATATCGAATCCATTGAAAGCATCTGAGTGTTCTTCTGCTGAAGGTTACTAATGTACTAAGCTGCAGATACGCTCTCTTCCAACCTTGAACCGAAGATGGTGCAGGTGTTCGAATCTTTAGATGCTGTCGTCGGTCGTTCTACGGTTACTTGTTTTTTTTTTCCTTTATCCTGACGATAAAGATATCGCGTTCAAATATTGTGCCTGCTAAACATATGATACTTACCTAATAATCACTTCTCTTGATTACGAACAACTTGATACGAACCTGAATTGCACCTTTGCCAGTGCCCATCCCTCCGGCGGTAGGTCACAAGTATCAGGACAATCGATACGCAAAAACATGCGAGAAACAGAATACCAACACTGTTGTCATTGTTGTTCGTCGCCGTCGTCCTGTAAACAAATGTTAATGGTGTCGAAAATAGACTTGCTTCTACGGGGGCAGTGTTGTTGCTCAAAGCGTTGTTGTTGTTGGTGATGGTGCTGCCAATACTCGAGGATGTGCTGGCAATGCAGCCAATGGCTCTGATTTCCTTAATTTCCAAGTCAATGGTACCCTCTACGCCTTCTCCCCAAATAGAAAAGGTTTTCATATTCTTTAGCCATTTTGTACTGGGACAGTACTGAGGATCTTCTGCACATGAAATTTGAATATCTCCTGTCTTTTCGTCCCATTTGGATGAAAAGTCATGAAAGGGAATCACAACATCGCCAAATTCATCATTATCAATGCTGCTAGAAAAATGTTCTTGTTGTTGTTCTAGTACCAATGGTGCTTTGTAACCTCTTGCATGACGACCATTTTTTACGTGTTCGTTTCCAAAACTGATGCGATACCCATTGTAGTGCACGTTGCTCTTTAGTCTCAATGACAGCGCTCGACAGCTAGAAACATCCGGAAATTTCTCATTGCGATGAAAAGGAAAGTCACCATTACCCGTGACCATGGTAACAAATCCTGGTGCCTTCAAAAATGGAACAATCGCACAATAACCTTGAAAATGCGCTACACCATTCTTTCTGTCAATTGTTACCGTACTTTTGGATTGACCTCCCATGACAGGATCATTCATGGTACTCCAGTGGTGCAGTAGCACGGGTTGACTAAAGTCTTCCAACAGAATGCTATCATCATCATCATTGCTACTAGTAATTGTAATTGTATTACTACTTCTTCCTGTAATAGTATCCGTGGCACCTGCTCCTTCTGCTTTTGTCAGTGTCCTCGTCATCATTGTCGTCACAAGAGAAAGGAGGGCGTTCATGACTAGGAGCTTCATTGTGATTAATACAGCACTTTGCAAAAAACCTGGCAACAGGAAATCTCGCGCACGAGGGAAAAAAAAAAGTGTGTGTGTCTTTTTGAACAACAACAACAACCTTCACTCCTTGACAAAAGCTACTAGAACACAAGCTATAGACCACCAAATAACATCAACAGTAGCTTAAAATCTCTGTA